>WNFH01010626.1_pt1 | contig 12286 bp, 15 predicted proteins | sample 5400411 | NCBI WGS metagenome assembly WNFH01 (sample SAMN13153347, study PRJNA577476) | soil metagenome | isolation source: 200 cm saprolite under Douglas fir tree site 2 hole 3 | place: USA:California | collected 2015-04-18
TCCTCTCGGGCTGGACGCTCCACGTAGCAGCCGGCGGTACCCCGGCCCGCTTCGGTCGACGGGTTGCCGCGCATGTGGCAGGGGTTCTTTGACGCCGCCTTCATGGGCCGTCGGGAGCCGCAGTCACCGAAGGCGTGGTCACCGTCCAGCTCCACCGCATCCCCCACACTGCCCCGTCTAGCGCTTTTTGCAGTCCTCTTCGTTCTTGTGAACCAGGACCTTTCCGGAGACGACGCCTGGGTTGGGCAACCGCCCCGGGACGATTGCTGTCGTGAAGGGCTGACCCTTGAGAATCGGCTGGTCGCACTTTGCACAGGTCCAAGGCTGACTCATGTTGTACCTCTCCCAAACAGCCCATACTACGCCTCGGGAGAGGACGAGGGAGACTAGGAGGATGAAGTGGACAGAGGGGCGGCGATGCTGGCGGTCGTTCTGGACATATACGAAGCTGGTAAGGACTTGATCCCGGGCTGGAAGCTGAAGGAGCACGCGGAAAGCGCGCTCGCGACAGGTGGCATCGAAGGGCTCAGGCGGTACTACGAGGCGTGCCTGACTGGTTCGGGCCACCGAGTGAAGACAACTCTCGAACGTGACAGACGAAGGACTTTGGAATCGGAGCGCGAGCGTTTCATATCGATTTACCTGGGTGCTGCCCGGTGAGTAGGACTGACGATCCAGCAATCGCTGCTGATCTGGGCGGACCAAATCATTCAGTGATCCGGCAGGCGCGCGGCAGGACTGCCACGGCTCCAGCGGTGCCGAAGTCGGCACGTCCGCCTCGCCCGCATCGGCCCCCTCGACCGGCACCGCCGAAGCCGCTGAGATGACGATATGCGCTGGGCATGGATCCTCGTCCCCATCTCGATTGGACTGGTTGGGCTGGGGCTGTTCATCAACGGGGATCGAGCCGGCGGCGGGCTCCTGCGCGTCCAGGACAAGCTTGCCCCCTCTTAGGAGGTTCCGACGATGACAAACCGAGGTGGGGCGTAGCGCAAAACCGTCATAGCCGCTTCTGCTATGGTGGCGCTGCCGGGGGGCCAACATCCTGGCTCGCGTGTTGGGCAATCGGGCCGGATCGGAAGGGACGAGACCATGACGATGAGCGACTGGAGCAGGGTGACCAGGCCAATTCCTGTCCCGAACGAGTGGACGAAACCCTTCTGGGAAGCGGCCAGCCGGGGCGTGCTGGCGCTGCAGCGCTGCCAGGCGTGCGGGCACTTCCAGCATCCGCCGTACGCGACCTGCGTGAACTGCATGGCGATCGACCTCGCGTTCGAACCCGTCAGTGGCCAGGGCGCCATTTACGCCTACACGATCATGTACCACGCCGGTGACCGGCGATTTGCCGCGGCAATTCCCTACGCGAGCATCATCGTGGAGCTCGACGACGCGCCCGGAGCACTGCTGGCGGGCAATCTGCTGGAGGCTCCGTACACGGAGGCGAAGGTGGGGCGTCGCGTGGAGGTGGTCTTCGAGCCCCTGAACGACGACATCACGCTGCCGCAGTTCCGGCTGGCGCACGACGCGAAGTAGGCGCAAGGAGATCGGCCGCATGTGGGAGCACCGGTGCAAGGTCGCGGTGAGCGGCGTGGGATTCTCGCGCGTGACGCGCTCGGCCGAGATTCCCCTGGCCGCGCATGCGCTCGAGGCGGTCAAGGGCGCCGTGGAAGACTCCGGGCTCGCCATGTCGGACATCGATGGGCTGGCGACGTATCCGGAGCTGCCGGCGACGGGGCACGCGGTGGTGGACGGCGTCACCATCGTGTCCGTCAACTGCATGATGGCGATGCTGAAGCTCCCGAACCTCTCCTGGCACGTCCAGGTGGAGACGGTCAACATCGGCGGCGCCGTCCAGCAGGCCGTCAACGCGTTGCTCGCCGGGGTGTGCCGGTACGCGGTGGTCTGGCGCGCGATGCACAACCCCCGCGGCACCTATCAGAACTTGCCCGGCACGTACGCTCAGGGCGCGGCGCAGTTCACCGCCCCTTACGGGTTCGGTGGTCCGGGACAGGGCATGGCCGTCGCGTACACGCGGTGGCTGGAGCGGCACCACCAGAGCCGGGAGAAGATGGCGACGCTCGCCGTGACCCAGCGCCGGCACTCGCACATGAACCCTCACGCCTACTTCTACAAGGTGCCGCTCACGCGAGAGGACTACCTGAATTCGCGGATGGTCGCGTACCCGTTCTGTCTCTACGACTGCGATATCCCGGTACAGGGCGCGGTCGCCATCGTCCTCACCACCGCCGACCGCGCGCGCGATCTGCGGCCGCGCCCCGCGTATATCGCGGGCTACGGTCAACGGCTGGCGTTCGAGGTGGCCGGACGCATCGGGAGCCTGAGCAGCTACATGGAGGGCGGCCGCAGCTCGTCGCGCCTCACCTGGGAGCGATCAGGCTTCTCCCCGAGGGACGTCGACGTGGCGCAGATCTACGACGGCTTCTCCGCCTCGGTCATCTACGGCCTCGAGTCCTACGGGTTCTGCAAGGAGGGAGAAGCGCTGGATTTCATCCAGGACGGACGCATGGAGCTGGACGGTGAGCTCCCACTGAACACCTTCGGTGGCAGCCTGGGCACGGGGCGCATCCATGGTCTCTGGCACATCATCGAGGGGGCGCTGCAAGCGTCGGGACGCGCCGGGGAACGCCAGGTCAAGGACGTCAACGTCTCGTTCGTCGGCGCGAGCGCTCCCATCGTCCAGGGCACCACCTTCATCTTCGTCAAGGAACCCTACTGACCGACATTCAGATCACGTCCTCCTCGGCGAGCACCTCGATCCCTTCCTCCGCGAAGTCTCGGACCGCGGCGGCCTGCTGTCGGAAGTTCCTCCCACCGCCCCGGAGAGACAGCGACATCGGAGCGGCGCAACGCGTAGAGCATGCGGCACCTCACGAAGGGCGATTGGGCGGCGCTAAGATACCCAATGCGTGATACCCTGTAGAGGGTCGCTCACCATGTCCGTGACGGCCAGCCCGCATCCGCACGAGGCCTCCGTCCAACACGCTGGTGAAAGGCGAAAAGCCATGAGCAAGGAAGACGCAATCGAGGTGGAGGGCATGGTGGTCGAGCCGCTGCCCAACGCGATGTTCCGGGTGGTGATGGACAACGGCCACAAGGTCCTGGCCCACGTGTCGGGCAAGATGCGGATGCACCGCATCCGGATCCTGCCGGGCGACAAGGTCACGATGGAGCTGTCGCCCTACGACCTGACCCGCGGTCGGATCACCTACAGATTCAAGTAACGTCGCGTGGCCGCGCGGCGCGGATCGCCTGCCAGACGCGCTCGGATGTGGCCGGCATCTCGATGTGCTCGACACCCAGCTCGGCCCGCGCGTCGGTTCCGCCACATCCTCGACTGGTTCGCCGCCCACCTCGGGGGGACTCCGGCGTGAGGATCATCGCGACGTAGTCGGCGACTCCACCTCGATCTCGATCCACGCCCGGCGCCGAAGGCGTCCCGTGAGACGCGAGAAGAGATCGGCCAGCAACACCTGCCAGCCGTACTTCGTCCGTAGCGCCGCGTGCGCCCGCTCGATCACCTGAGACTCGGTGACGAGGCGCGCCGTCGCGCGCCGCCACGCACCCTGCACGCGCCCGCGCGCATCCGAGGGCGCGACGCGCGCCCGCGACGTATGACGCAAGCGCTTGACCTTGCCGGAGTCGCCCGCGGTGAACACGTAGAGCTTCCCGCCGGACGCGGCGAACCACACGGGCGTGGCCACCTCAGCGCCGGTGCGGCGGAAGGTCGAGAGGCTCATGTAGCGATACCGCTCGAGCTCGCTGAGCGCGCTCACGATAAGCCGATTCTACGCTCGCGCCGCCGTGCTCGCCGGCGACCCGACAGCTCCGGCCGGGCGGACGGTGGTAATGCGTGCCGGCGCGACGGAACGTGAAAGCCCCCGGCTGTCGTAGCGTCAAAATGGCGGCGCACGCCGGCGCGCCGTCAGAACGTGCCTCACACGTCGGCAACGCTCGTGACGCGGGCCGGGCGAGGGCGACCAGGCTTCCCCGGCCTCCCCGCCGGTCATCCCTGGCAGCGGCGATGATCGCGTGGCTTGGTATTGCCCGCATCATCTTGGTCAGCGGTGCTTTCTTTGTATTCATCTTGAGATAGAGCCTAGTCTGGGCCCGTCGTCACGCAGTGACCCAACGGCCGTCCGCACGCTCCCTGCCGCTATCGCGGAGCGCGCGAACCTCCGGCTCACCCACCAGATCGAGGGGGCGCTGCAAGCGTCGGGACGGGCCGGGGAACGCCAGGTCAAGGACGTCAATGTCTCGTTCGTCGGCGCGAGCGCTCCCATCGTTGCACGGAACTACCTTCATCTTCGTCAAAGAACCCTACTGACCGACATTCAGACGTATCCTTCTAGGGACGGACACCGATGGCGGTCGAGGTGGCGGCGGCACGACGACTCTTCACCCGTGAGGAGTACCACCGGATGGGCGAGGTGGGCATCCTCAAGCCGACTGGCCGGGTCGAGCTGATCCGGGGCGAGATCGTCGAGATGTCGCCCATCAGCCGACGGCACTACGCCTTCGGCAACAATTTGAACCAGCTCCTGGCCGTGCGCCTGGCCGGCCGCGCCATCGTGGCGGTCCAGGGTCCCATCGCTCTCGGCGACGACACCGAGCCCGAGCCGGACATCGCCATCATCCGGCGCCGCCCGGTGCCCTACAAGGGGCGCGAAGCCTACGCGGAGGACGCGCTCCTGCTGATCGAGGTCGCCGAAAGCTCCCTCGCCTACGACCGATCGACCAAGCTCAGACTCTACGCCGCGGTCGGGATTTCCGAGTACTGGGTGGTCGACTGTGTTGCGGAAAGCGTCGAGGTCCACCGCACACCTGACGCCGGCGGCTATCGCGACGTCAGCCGCGTCGCTGGGGACCGGAACAGTTGCCGTGCAGGCGTTTCCCCACGTCACGCTGACGCTCGCCGAGATTTTCGCGTAGACGCCACAAGACAAGAAAGGACACCAGAATGCCAACCTTTGAACACCACGGTGCGTCCATCTACTACGAGGAGTTCGGCCAGGGATTTCCCATCATCACGTTCGCGCCCGCGGGCCTGCAGTCGGTCATCGACGTCTGGAGGGGCACCTCCGCTCCCGTGAACCCCACCACCGAGTTCGCGGCAACCTTCCGGGTGATCGCGATGGATCAGCGCAACGCCGGCGGCCAGTCCCGCGCTTCCATCACCGCGCAGGACGGCTGGCACACCTACGCCGCCGACCACATCGCCCTGCTCGACCACCTGCGCATCGACCGGTGCCACCTGTACGGCCAGTGCATCGGTGGGTCCTTCATCATGAGCCTGCTGAAGGCGCAGCCCCAGCGCATCGCGAGCGCCGTGCTCGCCCAGCCCATCGGGCGGGTCGGAGCGATGGCCCCTGGCCGCGCCGCGCGATTCGACGCGTGGGCCGGGACCCTCAAGGACCACCCCGAGGCCACCAATCAGGTGCTGGATGCGTTCCACCAGAACCTGTACGGTCCCGGGTTCCTCTACAGCGTGGACCGCGCGTTCGTGTCGAGCTGCCGGACGCCGTGCCTGGTGCTGGCGGGCAACGATGAGGCGCATCCGTTCGCGATCTCCGGCGCCGCTGGCGGCGGCGAAGCTCCGTATCAAGGAGTTCCTGTCGAAGCACACGCTCAGATGACGCCCTCTTCGGCGAGGGCCTTGATCTCCTGGGAAGACATCCCGAGTAGCTCGCCGTACACGTAGTTGTTGTCCTCGCCATAGCAGAGAGCGCCGCGGTCGATGCGTCCGCCGATGTAGGCCGGGCTCTCGCTCATCGACCCTGCGCGCTGATCTCGTCGAGCAAGCGCTTGGCCCGGGCGTGGTTCGGATCAATCGTGAGAACCTTCTCGGCTTCCGCCTTGGCCAGGTAGAAGTGTCCCGTCTTTCGGTAGGCCTCGCCCAGCTGATGCAGGGCATCGAGATCACCGCTCAGATCGTAGACGAACATCGAATAGCCGATCCTCGCGACGGGCTTGCGGTTCTGTAGCCATTTGAAAAGCGGGTCGTCGTGGGAAAAGATTTCATGCAGATTGACCGCGCTGATGATCAAGAGCTTACGCCGTAGCTCGGCCGGCACGAGATCAGAGGGCGGTGGCCACTCGAGCGGCCAGGAGCCTGGCACATACTGGTAACGGATGCCGTAGTAGCCCGGCGGGGCGGTGCCGAAGTACGAGAGATAGATGATCGGCACTCCTTCCCGCTCCATGAAGGCCTTGACACGCTTCAGATTCTGGCCCCAATCCACATTCGAATCGCCGAGATAGTGGTACCCCTGCTCCGGCCCACCGACCAGCTCGTTGAAGTACGCGAGTTGGTGGGGCATGACGCGCAGCGTGGACACGGCCGTGAAAGTGAGGGCCAGGGCGACGAGCGAAGGCATCACCCACGCGCGCCTCGTGGAAACTGTCACCGTCCGTGAAGCCAGGACGAAGAGCAAGGGGTAGACGGGCAGGGCGTACCGCACGCCGATATTTACGCGGGCCTGGGTCAACACGCCGAAGAATAGAAGCACGGGCGCGAGCAGGAAGAGCGTTTCGCGTCGGCGAAGCGGCGTTCCGGCCCGAGCGAGCGCGAGTCCGAGGACGATCAGGAAGAGGCTTCCGAGCGGGGTCTTGATGAGAAACGCCACCGGAAAGTAGTGCCACCAGCCCTCCGTCGAGTACTGGCCGAGAAAAAAGGCTGGCTGACCTGCTCTTGCGAGCGCGAAGAACAGTTCGAACCCCGACAGCCAGGGCGCAAAGCCCTGGAAGAAGTATGCAGCGGGGATGACGGCTAAGACAGGAACGACAATCAGGACCAGGGTCGCAGCTCCCTGTCCGATCCGGCCGCCCACCGTGGCTGTCGTGCATCGCGCTGGCCATCCTCCCCCCATCACGTCGCCGAAGACGATGTGGCCAATTAGGATCAGGCCGATGATCGGAAGCAGGGAGATGCTCGAGTACTTGGAAACCAACGCGAGGCCCACCGCCATGCCGGCTCTCGCGGCGTGCCAGGCGGAGGGCGCCACCGCATGCTCCCATAGCAGATAGAGCGCCAGGGCGATGAAGAGGCTGACACCGACATCGGTGTGGGCCAGCGACGCGTGGGCCACCAGGGTCGGCTCGAGACAGGCGAGCGCCATGGCCACGACCGCCGCCCAGCGGCCCCAGAGACGATGGGCCCACCAGCCAACCAGCACGACGAGGAGCGCACCCAGGACCAAGTTCGAGAGGCGACCGGCGGTGAGGATTTGGTCGGCGTGGAGCGAGGAGGCGTACAGGAAGGTCTGTCCGATCGCAAAGTCTGCCGCCGCTCGCCAGTGCTCTGCCGGGGGATCGAACGGCAGCCGGTATCCGAAGAAGAGCACGGACGCCAGCAGCATTTTGACGAGAGGAGGATTCTGCGGGTTCAGGCGAAAGTCGCGCCGCGCCAGATACGAATAGCCTTCCGCGAGGTGCGCGCCCTCGTCGTAGGTCGGCGCGTTTGCCTGGACGAGCACCAGGCCCTGGGCAAGGAACAGCATGAGCAGACCGCCCGCCGCCAGGCGGGCGAGATGACGTTGGGCGTTAGGCCTCAAGTCGACGAGCCTCCCGGCAGCTGACCGCCCGCAGCCGCGCGGCCTGGATTCGATCAAGGAGGTTCGCAAATCCCGATCATCGGCACAACCGTCGGCTGTCCGGCCGTCGTCATGGGTGCGACTGGAGCTAGGAGCTGACTCGCACGAAGGACTCACACAGCAGAACTTGGCTCACCCTGGGGGTGAAGTCCCTCCGCGGGTAGGCGGCGATGAGGTCGACACCACCATACATAGCCGGGGCCACTTCCACCCACACTAGAGCGACCTGCGCAACCCGAGGCGGCTGCAAGGCGGAACTCGTCCCACTCACGAATGAGTACCTCGCCCGTGGAAATTCTCGGGCCGAATCCTGGTATCTCACCCGGACTCGCTGAGTCGATCGTAACACCGGTTCTCGGCCGCGCGTGCTCGCGAGAGTCCGCGGCGCGGTTCACCGGTCCCTTGGCGCCGGCCCGCGATCTCTGAAACCCTTCCCGCCACGGAAGGTCCGCTGAAGATCGTCGACGAGCAGCACGAGATGTTTCGAGCCTCTGTGCGGAGCTTCGTCGAGCATGAGGTGATGGCGCACGGCGAGGCGTGGGAGGCGGCCGGCCATATCCCGAAGACGATCTGGCGCCGGATGGGCGAGCTGGGCTTGCTCGGCGTCGAATACGACGAGAAGTACAGTGGGGCGGGCGCCGACTTCCTCACCGGCGCCGTCCTCCACGAGGAGTGCGCGCGCTCGCGCTGCGGCTCGTTCGCGATGGCGGTCGGGGTCCACACTGACATGGCGTGCCCCCACCTCTACTGGACGGGCAGCGAGCCGCTCAATGAGAAGTACCTCTCCGCCATCTGCCGGGGCGAAGCGCTGACGGCGATCGCGGTGACCGAGCCGGACGGCGGCAGCGACGTAGCCGCCATCCGCACCCGTGCCCTGCGCGAGGGCGATCACTACGTGCTCAAGGGCTCCAAGATGTTCATCACCAACGGGGCGATGGCCGACACAAACGCGCGTCTTTCCTCCAGACGAGTGGTACAACGGGTTCACCCAAAGGGAGTGACTCGGTGAGCCTGACCGTCTGTCTTTCCGGCAGAGGCAATCTCCCCCCGGTTGTCGGCGGGCATCTGTGGGTGTATCTCAACTGGGCGCTCGGCTTGCGCGCACTGGGCTGCCGGGTGATCTGGCTCGAGGTCGTCGATCGCAGCGTCGCCCCCGACGCGACGCGCGAAAGGGCGGCGGCGCTACGGAGCCAGCTCGAGGGCTTCGGCCTGGCGCAGTCGCTGGCGCTCGAGCCGAAGGTCGAGGGGTACCTGGACCTCGACGCCGCCGCCGAAGCGGACCTCGTCCTGGACCTGGGATACTGCGCAGAGACCGAGACGGTCCGGCGCTTCAGGAAGTCAGCCCTGGTCGATATCGACCCGGGGCTGACACAGTGCTGGATCAGCGAGGGACAAATGGCCGTGGCGCCTCATGACGTGTATTTCACCATCGGGGAAACGGTGGGCACGCCGGCCGCACGATTTCCGGATTGTGGTCTGCGATGGCACTACACGCCGCCGCCGGTATTCATTCCGGCCTGGTCACCGGCACCCGTCGCCGCCGAGGCGCCCTACACGACCGTGTCGAGCTGGTGGGGAGGCTGGATGCTCCGCGGCGGCGAATCCTATTCCAACGAGAAGCGCAGCGCCTTTCTCGAATGCGTCGAGCTGCCGTCGCGAATCTCCCGCCGTCTGGAGCTCGCGATCGCGCTTGGCGGGGTCGAGGAGGAGCAGCGATTCCTCGAGCGGCACGGCTGGATCGTCCGCGAGGCCTCCGAGGTCAGTGCGACCGCCGACCAGTATCGCGCCTACATCCGAAAGTCCCGGGGTGAGTTCAGCTGCGCTAAGCCGTCCTTCACGCGTCTGGCTACGGCCTGGATCAGCGACCGGACCATCTGCTATCTCGCGACCGGCAAGCCGGCGGTCGTCCAGCACACCGGTCCCAGCCGTTTCCTGCCTGACGCCGAGGGCCTCTTCCGTTTCCACAACGTCGACGAAGCCGCCGCCGCCCTCGAGGCCGCGGAGGCTGACTACGAGCGCCACGCCCGTGCGGCCCGAGCTCTGGCCGAGGAGCATTTCGATGCCGAAAAGGTCCTCACCAGGGTGCTCGAGCGGATGGCGCCCTGACGTATGCGCTAGCGGAGGCACGACATGCCACAGATGCCCGATCTGACCGATCCACGGTACCTGGACGAGGTAGGCTGGTTCCTCTATCACGAAAAGTATGAGCGGGATCGCTTTGGCGGCCCCTACGATGCCGAGCGGCTCGCGTACTCGCGGCTCCTGCTGGACGAGGTCGTCGGCTACTTGGGCCGAGATACAAGCTGGCTCCAGGGCAAGACCGTCGTGAGCATCGGATGTGGCTGCACCGGGGACCTCGCGGCTTTTCCGGCGAGCGTCAAGGTCGCGATCGACCCCCTCTTGTATCTGTATCAGCGACTCAAGATGCTGGTCGCCGACGAGGCGGGCGGTCGCACGCTCTACCTGTCGCTCAGCGCAGAGAGTCTTCCTCTGCTGGATGACTGCGCCGACCTGGTGATCTGTCGCAACGCTCTCGATCACATGCCGGATCCAGGCGCGGCGTTGAAGGAGATCTGGAGGATTCTCAACAACGACGGAGCAGCATTCATAAGCGTGGATACTGGAGGAGAGCCGACGCCCGATGAACCGACGGTGTTTTCGATTGATAGTCTCCGCGCGTTGGTGCGGGAGCATTTCGACGTCACGACTCTCACGGACAACCATCCGCCGCATAGCGTGGGTCGACTCGGGAGCCTGAGACTAGTCGCGCGGAAGATCCCCGCGGTGAGCGCGACGATCGACAAAGCGCAGATCCTCAGGGCGTACGAAGCGCGTCTGGCATAGGCGATGACCGCGAGGCTGCGACTGGTCGTCCTCGGAATGATGGGCCGCATGCCGCTCGCGGGTGTGGCCTGGCAGGTGCTCCACTATCTCGAAGGCTTCCGTCGATTAGGGTTCGCGGTCTACTACGTCGAAGACACCAATGAGTGGTCGTACGATCCCGACCAGAACACGATCACCGACGATCCCACGTACACCGTCAACTACCTCAGCGCCGTGATGGCGCGATATGGCTTCTCCGATCGATGGGCGTATTGTGCCGCCGCGCAGGGCGGGCGCACGTTCGGTCTCGCAGCGGCCGAGGTTCGGCGGCTCTTCGAGGAAGCCGACGCCCTCGTCAATCTCACCGGGTCGACGGTCTTGCGCCCCGAACATCAGCGCGTTCCAGTGCGCATCTATCTCGAGACGGACCCTGTCCTGCCGCAGATCGAAGTGGCGAAAGGGAGCGCGTCCTACATCGAGCTGCTGAACGCTCATACCCATCATTTCTCGTACGGAGAGAATCTCGGTGCGCCTGATTGTTGCGTCCCGAACGATCGCTTCGACTACCGTGCCACGCGCCAACCTGTCGTGCTCGATTGGTGGACCACCTCCACGACGACGTCGCCACCTCACGTGACTCCTTCCCTACCGGGGCCGCGCTTCACCACCGTTGCAAATTGGCGTCAGTCCGGCAAGGACATCGAGTGGAAGGGCGAGGCGTACACATGGAGCAAACACCATGAATTCCTCAAGTTCGTCGATCTCCCGCGTCGGAGCGGGCAGTCGTTAGAGCTGGCCCTCGCCCTGAAAGGTCAAAAGGGGGAAGGCGAGCCCACGTGGATTGGGCTGAGCGACGACGATGCCGAAGCGATCCGTCTGTTGACGTCGCACGGGTGGCGGGTTGTCGACGCCATGACCCTCTCGAGACACATCGAGCCGTACCGAGACTACATCCTCGGCTCGCGCGGAGAGTTCACCGTCGCCAAGGACCAGAACGTGCGTCTCCGAAGCGGCTGGTTCAGTGATCGCAGCGCTTGCTACCTTGCCGCGGGGCGTCCGGTGATCACCCAGGACACCGCGTTCGGAAAGTTTCTCCCGACCGGCGAGGGGCTCTTCGCCTTCAACAGCATCAACGATGTCCTGGCGGCCTTCCAGGCCGTCGACGCCGATTACGAACGTCACCGCCGGGCGGCACGCGCGATCGCGGAGGAGTACTTCAAGGCCGAGACTGTCCTGACGAAGCTTGTCGAGGAGTCCGGCCTCGCCCCTGAGTAGCGAGGGTACGCTTGCCGGTGAATTCAGTCTGATCGAGCGAAAACTGCCTCGACATCTCTGTTCCTCCTAGTCGATCGAGGAGCAACAAACCGTGCTCTCATTGCATCTGGTCAGAGGTAGAGATAGCTCACGCGATGACAAGAGCGCGTAGCGCGTAGGCAGTACAAAGGCCCTGAGAGAGGACGGAAAGGCGGTGCCCGATCTGCGCGCTCGGCGGCCGATGCCGATCAGCGACCCGTATGCGCGCTTTCAGCAGGCGGAGAGGATGAAGCGCGAGGGGATGATCGAGAACAACAGGATCTACTTAACCCGTGCGAAACGATCTACGAAGGCAATCCGCAGCAGATCCTCGAGCGCCGCGAGGCGGTCTCCCTGGCGCCACTGCTGATCATGCAGGGCGCGCTCGACGACGACGTGCTGCCGGCGGTGCAGGAGAAATTCGCTTCGACATACCGGGCAGCCGGTGGCGTGTATGAGCTGACCGTCTTCGAGGGCAGCGAACACGAGTGGGTCGCCAAGCCGGGGCCGCAAACGGACCGCGCCCGCGAGATGGTCAAGGCTTTCATCGCGCGTCAGTT
>WNFH01003477.1_pt1 | contig 12281 bp, 10 predicted proteins | sample 5400411 | NCBI WGS metagenome assembly WNFH01 (sample SAMN13153347, study PRJNA577476) | soil metagenome | isolation source: 200 cm saprolite under Douglas fir tree site 2 hole 3 | place: USA:California | collected 2015-04-18
CCGGCTGGGGACCAAAGCGAGAGTCTTGTACGCGGTTGACACGCCTCCTCTCGACGAAGTCTTTGAGAACTCCGAATTCGTTACTGCACCCGATGGCGAGGTCGGCTTGAAGGGGGAGTATTTCAGCAATCAAGAGCTGCGAGGTACTCCTGTTCTAACGCGCACCGACAAGCACATCGAGTTCGACTGGGGCGAAGGCAGCTTCGCTCCGAACCAGCCGGTCGATCACTTCTCGATTCGCTGGACCGGCTATTTCGTGCCGCGGAAGTCCGGAGATTACAAGTTCTTTACGTCCGCGGATGACGGTGTTCGACTCTACATAGGCGACGAGACCGCGATCGATGACTGGCAGCCTCATTCCCAGACGGTTGATAGCTATGCCAGACATCTGGAAGCGGGCCAGGCATATAAGATCCGCCTCGAGTATTTCGAAGCCGTAGGCAGCGCCATCGTTGGTTTCGGCGTGACTCGAGCGGAGGCGTCCATTGGCCGCGAAACCAAAGCTCTCGCCGCGAAATCTGACGCCGTGATTGTTTGTGTTGGGTTCGATCCTAAGACGGAGGGGGAGGGTGCTGACCGAACCTTCCAGCTTCCTGGCGGACAAGACGAGCTCATCCGGCAGATCAGTGCGGTCAACAAGAACACGATCGTGGTGCTCACCGCCGGCGGCAACGTGGACATGACGCAATGGATTGACAGTGTTCCAGCGATTCTGCACGTATGGTATCCGGGACAGGAGGGCGGGACGGCCCTGGCTCAACTCCTTTTTGGCGACTACAGCCCGTCAGGCAAGCTGCCTGCATCTTTTGAGCGCCGTTGGGAAGACAACCCGACCTTTCACAACTATTACCCCGAGAAAGGCGAAAAGCGAGTTCAGTACTCGGAAGGTGTTTTCGTTGGATACCGGCACTTCGATCGTTCCGAAACAAAACCGTTATTCGCTTTCGGTTACGGCCTTTCCTACACAACGTTCGCATATAGCAAGTTGTCCGTAGCGCCACAGACGGGGAACTTAAACGAGCCGGTCACGGTTTCCTTCGACGTAAGAAACACAGGTCATCGTGAGGCGGCCGAAGTGGCGGAAATGTATGTCGGTGAGCATCACTCCAGTATTTCTCGACCGGTCAAAGAGTTGAAGGGGTTCGCAAAAGTAAATCTGAAACCGGGCGAGACCAGGCGCGTAACACTCAAGCTCGATCGCAGAGCTTTCTCTTTTTATGACGTCAAGAAAAGTGATTGGCGCACGGAAGCGGGTGACTTCACAATTTTGGTTGGCGGTTCTTCCGACAACATCCAATTGCAGGACAAGTTCACTCTAACACGCTAGAAACGAAATGCCGTCACTTCCATGCGAGCGTCGTAACGGAATCGCTCTCCATGGTTAGCGCTGCCCAGCTACGGTATCACTGTAGTCAAAGCTATTCAAAACAAAAGTGTTCTGGCTGGCAGAATGGGAGATCGTAAAACTCACTTCAATTCCGCCCGCCACAAAATAGAATCGCGGCAAGATGCGTGTCGGAGGCATGACATGGGGAACATAGAAGACCTCCTTGCCCGATCCTTTGTGAACAATGGAGGTCACTTTTTCCGCCGATGTCGGGAGAGATCGTCACTTTGATGTATCTGTTTTCCAGCACAACGAAGGTGTATTTCTGAGGAGCCTGTTGGCGGTTTCGCAGTAGCTGACGTAAGGATAGACTCCATTGGGATCCAGAGCGGTGGGGACGGGCCCGCACGCTGTCAGTGGATGCGTGAGGACATAATCCTCGTACTGAGACGAGACAGCTTTGTCCGGCCGCTCCGTTGCCAGGCACGATCCTACGAGAACGGCGGCAACCAAGAAAATTCGCAGAGTGAGCCCTGCCATATGTCCATGCGGTGATGGTCTGTACACCGGATAGGATCAGGAACTACTGTTGCAGATGCCGACGCACGTAGATCATGGCAGCGGGCGATTGACACCAGAAAGATGTCGTGGTGTAGGCTTTCCGCGGGAGAGAATCATGTTCAGGTTCAGACTTCTACAGTTGCCGTTTCTTCTCCTGGCATTGATTTCCCAGGGGAGCGCGCAGTTCGCACACACCGACCACAAACAGATCGTCGATGCCGCGGGTAAACCGCTCTTTCTTCGGGCAACGAATCTGGGTAATTGGCTGGTGCCAGAAGGTTACATGTGGTTGTTCGAAGGTGGCCCGCAATCTCCTGGTGAGATCCGCGCGTTGGTGTTGGAGCTGCTTGGACCTGAAGGGTCGGCCGCATTCTGGCAGAAATACCGCGAGAACTATGTCACGCGGGAGGACATCGCGCTCCTGCATCGGGCGGGCTTCAACGCCGTTCGAGTTCCTCTGCATTACAGCCTTTTTGAGAGCGACGACGCGGACGGGTTCAAGCTGCTGGACCAGTTGATCCTCTGGAGCCGTGTCGAAGGTTTGTATGTGATCCTCGATCTGCATGCCGCACCGGGCGGACAGACGGGCGCTAACATCGATGACAGCGCCGGATATCCCTGGCTATACCAGAGTCCACAAGAGCAAGAACACCTGATCGCTATCTGGCGGCGGCTAGCGACGCACTATCGCGACGAGCCGGCCGTGCTCGGTTATGACCTGCTGAATGAGCCGATCCCGCATTTTCCCAAGCTAGCACCTTTGAATTCTTCGCTTGAACCGGTCTACAAGAAGTTGTCGGGCGAGATCCGAAAGTTTGATGCTCACCATATTCTCTTTCTCGGGGGCGCGCAGTGGGACGGGAACTTTTCGGTTTTTGGCAAACCTTTCGATGCGAACGTCGCATACACGTTCCACAAATATTGGACGGCGCCGGATGAAAGCGTGCTACGGCAATACATTGATTTTCGCGAACGTTATGATGTGCCGATCTGGATGGGCGAGTCCGGGGAGAATACCGATGAGTGGATCGCGCAATTCGTGAAAGCACTTGAAAAAAACAATATCGGATGGGCTTTCTGGCCGTATAAGAAGATGGAAAAGTCGTCGGCGGTTGTCAGCATTATCCCACCTGCCGATTGGGGAAAGATCGTGGAGTTTGCAAAGCTGCCGCGCGGCACTGCCCACGTGGAAGAACGACTGAAGGCCCGGCCTGAACAGGAGACGATTACCCGTGTTTTCGCCGACTTGCTAGAGCGTGTCCGCCTGCAAAAGTGTCGCGTGAATGAGGGATATTTAAAAGCGCTCGGGATGAGGTCCGATATCGCGCCGGTCAGTGCGGGAGGATCGACGAACTGAACGATTCTTCAATCACTAATTCACTCGTCGTTTCATGTAAATTTCAATGGCACGAATCGCGGGCAGATAACGGGCAGGCCGGAAGTTATCGGTTCGTCCGTCGGATTACTACCGATAAACGCGCTTCTGGGCGGTTATTTGCAGCGGGAAATGCGCCCCATCGGGAATCTAAGGGTCTAGCGTCACACTTACGATGGATTGCACCGAATTGAGGTATTTCGGTGGTGCACACTTGCTGCCAGTTGTGCCCAAACATGGGCTTCGCTGCCCGAAAAGGGCAGTCACACCCCGATGTAAGTCACTGAATCCGAACAGCAGGCCTCAGGACGGCCTAGTTTGCTAAACCGTTATACGGGCTAACACCTGTATCGAGGGTTCGAATCCCTCCCTCTCCGCCACTGTTTCAAACACTTACCAGTTGTCTGGTTTGGGGTCTGCAATCTCAGTCGCCGGCTCATGTGGTAACTGCTGGAACTCGCGGTAGGCGCCAAATCGGGCGAGGCGATCTTCTCCCAGGACCTCGGGAATTGGATCGCAGGCTTCTCTCAGCTTTTCACAGACTTGCAGCCACATTCCGGTGCGGGTGTAGGTTTGGTGTACTTTCTGGAATGGAACGGACAAGAGTAATTGCCGGGCGTTTTGAATTTCGCCCTTGTCGATCAGAAGCTGCACCTTTCGCTCGATGATCCATTCGTCCTTCAGCGCCCCTACCTTATTGAGCCACTGCTCACGCTCAGCAAGCGTTTCCGTCCCCAGGGCGCGCAGTATTCTGTCCCGTTCGACCACCACCTGCGGGTGCAACTGAAGCCAGGGTTCCCGAATCGCTTCCAAGGCTGCCGCCGCTTTCCTGGCATCACCTTTCGCCTGGTAGAGCCGAGCTAACAGTGCTGCTGCCACGCCGATCTTAGAGGCAGAGAGTATGCGGATCGCATTTTCTGTCTGTCCTCTGCCGGCCAGCCAAGCCCCATATTGAAATCTCCACAATTCGGTGTTTGCGTCACGAGTATTTTGGATGGCCCATTCGAAAGCAGGGGCGAGGTTTTCCATGCCGGACGGGGCCCAGCGGTTCTGATCGATCGTGGGAGGCGCGGGCAAGCTGCCTTTCTTCGCGTAAGCATGCAACAGCTCATTCCATACCCTGACCTCCTCGAGTCTTGCCCATTCAAACAGGGGAATATCGCTCACCGCCCTTAGATGATTCTCGGGAACCCTCAAGCCATAGATGTCCAACGGCTTGTCAGTCGGTATCCAATACTCGACATGCCATCGCGTTTTCTTTGGCGGTAGTTCCAGTTTGATGGACTGATCGCCGATCGGCCCTCCCTGGATCTCAATATATGGCTGCGGTGACGCTGTGCTTAGCATGGCCCACGCGCGGTCATCGCCGACGCCATAGCTCCACAATTTCATTCCTGGCGAAATAGCTTCATCTGCGACGTGATAAAGACCGGTGCCCAGGGAAGGTGTGTAGGCCCCGAAAGCATTAGCGTCACGACTCTTCCAGAAATAACCTGTCATTTCCTTAATGTCGGATTCGCGTTTGGGTCCTTGCCTTTGCCAATCAATGGTGTCAATTCGTGAAGCATGGGATAGGACTTCGCCCTTGGGGAAATGAAATTCGGTATCAGGGGCTGATGGCAGAGCCGCGTTGGACCACGACATCCATGGGTATGCTGATGTGCCAGGATTGCGGAACAATACGCGTTCCGTTAGGAACGTGTCCTGCGGCCCTAGTGAGTATTCTACGGACCACTGCATTCCGAAGCGCAGCTCACGCTCACCGCACGTGACATAGACTCGGTCCTTCGCGCGGTCGATTCTATAGAGGACTCTTTCGTTCTGGGTGGGAGAATGGGAGATCGGAAAACTCACTTCAATTCCACCCGCCACAAAATAGAATCGGGGCAAGATCCGTGTCGGACGTATGACTTGGGGAGCATACAAGACCTCCTTACCCGATCCTTTGTGAACAATGGAGGTGACTTTTCCGCCGATGTCGGGAGAGATCGTCACTTTGATGTGTCTGTTTTCCAGCACAATGAAGGTGTATTTCTGGGGGACTGGCCGGTTGGCTGTTTCGCAGTAGCTGACGTAAGGATAGACTCCGTTGGGATCCAGAGCCGTGGGGACGGGCCCGCACGCTGTCAGCGGATGCGTGAGGACATAATCTTTGTATTGAGACGAGACAGCTTTGCCCGGCGGCTCGGTTGCCAGGCACGACACTACGAGAATGTTCCCAAGCAGGGAGATTCGCAGAGCGAGCCCTGCCATATGTCCATTCGGTGATGGTCTGTACATTGGGATCGCTCCAGCGCGAGAAGATTTTCAGCCCCGATGCGGGCGAACTGGTCGCCAGACTTTTCCTCATTGGCATTGGCAAACAGTTCGCGGAGATCGGAGAAGTCGCATCGCTCGATCATGGGAGTGCCCGCTCGGAGAGACCATGTTATCGAAAAAGTCTTGAGCGGCGCGCTACAGTTTGTCGGAATATTCGGTCGCGTGATCCATAAAGTGTTCCTTTGCTCCGAGATGTCCGTGGTGGACGTAGCCTTTACGAATACTCAGCCAACTCCCGGATTGTCGGCAAGCGGGAAGTTGGGAACTCCGGCCCGCGACACCAATACAGCAACCGGCAATTTGCGGAATCTTCGATCAAAGCCCCCTCGCCGGCATCATCCTCGCCACAAGACTCCCGATGACCTGCGGCTCATGCTCGCCAGAGGAGCCTTCAAGCGTGTAAGACCGCTCGAAGGCATTGGGACCAGCAATCTTCATTTCCCACTGGTCATTCGCCTGCGAGGCGATGATCGAAACACTCCAATCCCCGGGCCGATCCGCAAGGGCATGCTCAATGATGGCCACAATCTCCGACCGCACCGCAGGCACGCAGCCCGTGTGATGCATCTCCACCGAAACTGCCATGCCGCCGAAAATATCACCGTGCCTCCCGCTCCCGCAAACCCTGCGCTACCCGTGAGGCCCGTATCGATCGGATTCGCCGCTTAGGCAGCGGTGTCATGTATTAATGTATGCAAGGCAGAGATGATAGTGTCGTTCGGGATACGGAGGTCACCCATGTCACTGCGCGACGGCTTGCGCCTGCTCGCCGTAGTCATTCTGACTGTCGGGCTCGCGGACGCTCAAACCATTCCGCCCGCAACTGCGAAGCGTATCGACGAGATCGTTGCGAAGGCGACTACCGAACAACAAATCCCGGCTATCTCCGTCGCCATCGCCCTAAACGGGCAGATTCAGTACCACAAAGCCTTCGGCAAAGCCGATCTCGAGAACAATGTCTCGGCTACTCCCGAAGCCCTCTTCCGCACAGGCTCGATTGCCAAGCCGATGACCGCCATCGCGGTTATGCGACTTGTCGAGGACGGCAAACTCGACCTCGACGCACCTATCCAAAAATACTGTTCTGCGTTTCCGCAGAAGCCTTGGACGATTACGACCCGAGAGGTGCTCGGCCATATCTCGGGCATCCGCCATTACAAGGAAGGTGAAATGGATAACACTCATCATTACGCCAAGCTGTCTGACGGGTTCGCCATCTTCGCCAACGATCCTTTGCTCTTCGAGCCGGGAACGGAGTACCAGTATTCCACCTATGGCTTCTCCGTCATCGGGTGCGCTTTGGAAGGCGTGACAGGCAGATCGTTTCCCGAAATCATGCAACAAGAAGTCTTCGCTCCGGCGCATATGACGCACACCTTTCCGGATAGTGTTTTCGAGATCGTCCCGCACCGCGCCCGCGGATACTCCAAGCGGGACGCACAGATCATCAACGCCGGACTCATGGACAGTAGCTACAAAATCCCCGGCGGCGGCTACGTTTCCACCCCAGGCGACCTTGTCACTCTTGCGGACGCTCTGCTTGCGGGAACGCTAATGAAACCCGGCACCCTCAAACTCATGTGGACGTCACAGAAACTCCGCAATGGCAATAATACGGGTTACGGTATGGGCTGGGGACTCGGACAGTTCGAGGGTCAGGACATCGCCACCCATGCCGGCGGCCAGCAGGGAGCCAGTTCCAGCCTGACGATCTATCCTGAGCGCAAAATCGTGGTAGCGGTCATGATCAACATGGATGAAGCCGACGCTACCCAAATCGATCATAAAATCAGCGCCGTGCTGATGAAGGATGTCTTTGGCGTCGAGTCAAATTCCAGAGGTGAGGCAGCAGGCCCTTAGCGCAAAAGGGAGAGTACCGCGAACCCTGTCCGCAACGAAATCTTCCGAGAGGGAAAACTCCCCTGATCGCATGGAATCATGCAACAGCAATTCTCAGTTAGTGAAATCGCCTGTGGCTGTTGAAAAACTCCTTCCTCCGAAATTCGCCAAAATTAAATCGCGCCAGGATGCCCTACGAACGACTATCTCGGGTCGCCGAGACATTTTCTATCCCCCCAATTTTGGCTGTTTGGGACGAAAAGTGAGTTTGTCAACAGCCACGCCTGGTTTCGTCAACAAACCCTAATTTTGTGCCGTCGAGATGTGATCAAATGAATTCATGAATGAAGGTTGTCGTTTCGTAGCATCGCTCGAATAGCCTGAAGGAGTCTCTCCTGGCACACTTGGTTGCGGACAAAGCGAACTTCGCCTCCAGCCCGTTTGCAGTCCCGGCCTGCTTCGTTCTACTCGTCTATGGACTGAGCTGGATGATCGAAGTACCTGCGGCCCTGACCGCGCTCGGCCTGCTCCACGTCCACGTCTCGAAGGGGCTCCAAACCCTGGCACAGCTCACGCCAGCTGTCGCAGCTCTGATTACTGCGGGACTATTTAATGGACGTCGCGCTATCGGGCCAGTGCTGCTTCCTCTTCTACAAGGTGCACACGCCGTTCCGCTGCTACGCTTTGGCGCTCCTCGTAGCGCCGGCTACGCAAGCAGCAGCCCTACTGCTTTATCAGAACATGGGACATTCTCTTCCCCAGTTTGGTCCATGGTCCGAGGTGCCGGTGATGGGAGTCGTATTAGCACTTTTCAGTGTGGGCGAGGAACTCGGATGGAGAGGTTTCTTCCTGCCCAACCTGATGAAAGGCAACTCGCTGCTGGCCGCAACGGGTTGGATGGCGCTGTTTTGGGGATTTTGGCATCTGCCGTTCTACCTCGCGGCCAACTCCGAAGGTCAAAGCACCTGGCTCCAGTGCCTGTCTTTCTTGTCGGTATCTTCCCTGTTTCAGCATTTTTCGCGCTCATTTACTCACGAACCAGAAGCGTGTTTCTCTGCCTCCTCTTCCACGGATCTCTCAATGCTGGAGCGGCCCATTGGTTCGGCCCGCTGCCGACGGGACAATTGCTGCCCTACGCGCTCTGGATCGTTCTGCTATGGATTGCGGCCATCCCCGTGTTCCGCACACTTACCCGTGCACCTAGGCATGGTTAGGTCCAGGCGGTTGTCCGCGCAGCAGCCAGTTTTATCCGAAGGACCTTCTGCAACTGCGAAGGTCGAAGTTGAGGGCATGGGGGTCGATTACTGTCGAAAAATCGCGTTTACACTAACAATTCTCACTTGGTGAAAATCGCCCGACTCGACAACAATCTCTTGCGCGGCGCTGAGCAGGGCCTCGTCTTGTCATGCGAAGCCCGTGAATGTAGGATTCCCACGTTATGTTAATAACTCGATCAGGCCCCAGGTCGGCTGCGTTCTACGAGAAGGTATTCGGCTGCAGTATCCGGCATCGTGACAGCGCTCATCCGAGCTTCGATGACGCTACGGGAAACGTGAGCGGCGCATGGTTCACCGGGGGAGAAATCTCCCTCGACCCCGGCCTGCTGCCCTCCATCTGGGTCACAACATTGATGCCGCTCGGCTCAGCCGCTCACGGCGGCATCGTCGTCGAGTCTCCGCACCCCGACTTCCCAGGTAGTACGTCGTGTATTGCCACCTTCGGCGACCCCGCAGGCAACCTGATCGGCCTCTATCAGGAAGGTCTGCGATGAGGTCCCGATCGTTTTGCGCGCTGTGATTTCTGTGGAACGCTGTATATAGCGGATTAAAATGAGGCCGAAGAAACTCTGTGTGAGTCTTAACGGGGAAGATGACGATGCGAATTCTGAGTATCTTGTGCGGAATTGCTGTCCTGCTCACCACACTGCACCTCGGACATGCGGTGCATCACTTTTCTGTTATCGCATCTCAAGAAGGCATCCACGGGCCTGCTTTGTGGGCGGGTATGGCCACCGCGGTGGTTGTGGGGATCTTCTCCTTCATCGGAGGCTGTTTGCTGCTGAGACGTAGCCGCTAGTTCGAGATGAACCTGCTTGATCGCATCCTGCGCGTGTAAGAGCATGGCCGCCGGCTGAGCTGCAGATTCCGGAATTATTCAAAGACTTCCCCCGCGAAATTGTTCCACAAGATAATCGCTGGTGCGTAGGGTGAAGGCAAGAATCGAAAGCGTGGTTGTTTTGTCAGTACAGTTCAGGAAAACGCTGGCGTCGCACACGTATAGGTTAGCTACGTCGTGGGTCTGGCCAAAGCGATTGGTGACAAACTTCCTGGCGTCATTCCCCATGCGGCATGTGCCGGTTTCGTGTAAGCTGTAACCGGGCATTTCGGGTTCATTGGCGGCGTATTCCAAAACTCCACCGGCGGCATGCAACACGTGGGCGCTGATCTGTTTCGCATGCTGAAACATCTGCAACTCGTTATTTCCCCATTGGAAGTGAATACGGGCCTTTGGAATTCCGAACGAATCTTTCGCTTCCGGGTCGATATCCACAAAGTTTTTGTCGGAGGGTAAAGTCGGGGCTTGCACGGTCAAGCTGATTGGCGTCGGATAGCGGCGCTTGATTTCCCGCTTGAAAGACGATCCGAAACCCTCGATTTGATCGTAATACGACGGGAACTCCGAACACCCTCCGTCTGGATAGACCGAATAGCCCCGGACAAATTGTTCTGCATGCGGGTGTTTTAGATTCTGCCAGCGTGGCATCCATGCGATTGAATTGGCGCTAACATTGTCCGGAAAGCTGGGCTGCCCCAAGAGCTGCGGCAGATAACCACTCGCCGTGGCCGCATACAAGTGGTCGCAAAGGTTGCGCCCTAATTGGCCGCTGGAATTGGCAACGCCTGTCGGCCAGTGCCGTGATTTTGAGTTCAACATGATCCGGGCGCTTTCGATACATGAAGCCGCCAACACTACGGCGCGTCCTTGGACCTCATATTCCCGCCGCGATTCGCGGTCGACGTATGCCACTCCCGAGGCGTGGCCATTGTCATCCACCAGGATATTCTTGGCGATGGCATTCGTTCTCAGTTCCAGGTTTCCGCTAGCTTCAGCTACGGGAAGCAAGAACCACGGCGAAGAGAAGAAAGCTCCTACTTCGCAACCAAATGTGCAATCTCCACAGTAATGACACGCGGGATGCCCCTCGTGGGCCTCGGTGAGCTGTGCTAGCCGATCCGGTAAGTAGGGCACACCAACTCTCTCACAACCCTTCTGAAGAATCATGTCGAGACATCGGAAATTAAACGGTGGCAGGTAAACTCCATCGGGGTTGCTGGGGCGGTTTTGCACTGTGCTGGCCACGCCGATCATTTTTTCCACGCGTGTGTAGTAAGGCGCCATCTCGGCATAGGTCACTGGCCAGTCCGCGTCATATCCATCTAGTGTGGCCGCCTTGAAGTCGATATCACCGAAGCGCGCCGAACTGCGTCCCCAAAAATTGGTTTTTCCACCTACAGCGGAACAACGCGGCCACATCCACTTCGTGCCCGGCGCAGTCGTAAATGAGAGGTCGTGTTCCCAGGCGCCTTTGTTGTACTCCGAGTCGAGAAAGCCTGGCATGTCTTTCATGCGTGTCTTGGGGTCGCCGAAGCCCCGATACTTCATTTCCCAAGACATGCGGTGGTTTCGAAAATCTTTTTCCGGATCAAGCCGTCGCCCGGAATTCAGCGCACAGACTTTCAGACCGGCCTCGCACCGGCCTCGCACAGGGTCTTGATCGCCATGCCGCCCCCGGCACCGGTTCCGATCACAATTACGTCATAGATCTGTTTGGGCATAAGGTTCTTATGATTTCGAAGGCGCAGTATCAAGATGACGATGTTCGGGATCATCCTTGTGGGGGCAAGCGGGAGACTCAGCGTAGAACTTCAGGCCGGGGAAATCCAACTCCTTCAAGCCAATTTCGCTGGTGTAAAAACCCATCACAGTGTATTCGCGTATTAGACCGAAGAATTTGCGGCCATGTTCTTCACCCGAGCGGAATTTCTTCTTGTAAGCAAGCGATTCAAGCAGAGTGACCTGCTGGTCCGGATTGAGACTCAGGAACGCCTTACCCGATTTGTATTGGCTGTGCGAGTTCAGCCAACTCAGACCGGTGCGGAAGCCCTGTTGCAGATTAGGATCGCGCGAAACCATTAAGTCAATGAACTCTGAGGCTCCCGCTTCGCGCGCGCCGGGGGTGTTGTCAGTGGGGATAATAATATCGGTGAGGCGTTCGATCATCGCATATTCAGGAGCAGTAAAGAACAGTGGCTGATACACTGCGGGCTTGATTTGCGCTAGCGCGTTTCTGATGTGTCCGCAGGCAAAGCTCCACTTACTAAAGCCAGGGAAGGTCGCAGCTCCCGCCGCCAGCGTAAGGATACGCAAGATTTCACGACGTTCTATGCTTTGGCCGGCCATCTTTGTCCTTCATCTCTTCGTTTCTTGCATTTCTTCGCTTACTTGCGATGCGCAATTTGCCTAGTAATATCGCCTTTCAAACGGTACTCCCTCAAACGACAGCCTCAGAGGAAGTTTTCTTGAGGCTGATGGTGGCATTACTGATCAATGGTTTTGCCCAGAAGCCGACGCTGAGAACAAAGCCAAATGTGACGTAAAGAAAAGCGCAGCCGGCGCGCAGCCCAAGATGGTCGCCGATGCTCCCGATAATTACTGGAACGACGGCCCCGCCTAGGACTGCGGTGCTCAAAATCCCGGAGAAAGAACCGTGGTGCTCCGCGATCGAGTTGAGTGCGAGCGAAATGACAATCGGCCACATCACCGAAGTGAACAGGCCAACGGTTGGGAAGGCAATCACCG
>WNFH01010114.1_pt1 | contig 12279 bp, 11 predicted proteins | sample 5400411 | NCBI WGS metagenome assembly WNFH01 (sample SAMN13153347, study PRJNA577476) | soil metagenome | isolation source: 200 cm saprolite under Douglas fir tree site 2 hole 3 | place: USA:California | collected 2015-04-18
AAAGACTTAGGCCGTGCGGTCGCGGAAAGTGTAGCCCCCCGATCCTGCCGCCGACTAATTCTTTGAAATCGTCGACGAAGTGCCATTTCACGAGAAGCAAGGAGTACAGCAACCAAATGTACAAGTGCTGAAACCGGTGTCCTGCGCGCCGCGGCTGCGCCGGGGCGAGCCTGCAGAGGGGCTGGATGTCTATGTCGGCGTCGAGCCCAACAGCATTCGGGTTGCTGTGGTGAAACACGTTATGCTTCCAGCTCCACACGTACGAGCTGCCGCCCAGCATGTCGAGGCTCAGCGCCATCAGGCGGTTCACTCCTTTTCGGGGCGAATAGCCGCCGTGCACGCCGTCGTGCTGCACGTTGAAGCCGATACCCGCAGTCGCTAGGCCGAGAGAAACCGCGAGCGCGCAGGCCTGCCAATACGTTGCCGCCCAGAAGACCAGCAGCACGTAGGAGGCAGCGAACCAGCCGAGCATCACTGCAGTCTTGGCATACATCCCCGGCGCCTTGTTCGGGGCGCAGCCTATGGTCGCGAAGTGGATCTCCACGCGCCGCCGCAGCTCCGCGTAGAACGCGCCGTGCGCGAGGTAACGTGCCTTCGAGCTGGTTGCCATCTATGCGCTCCTTCAAGGCAAACCCACCCGGCTAAGTCATAATTGTCGGTGTACCGCAGTCGAGCGGACGAAGCGAACGGCTTTATATCGGCGCGGCGTAGGACTGTTCTGCCGTGCTGTGACAAGCCCGGATTTTCAACGCGGTCCCAGGGCTGGCGCGGTGCCCTCCTCATCGTCAAAACCGAGGCGGTCGTCGGCTGGCATCGGCAGGGCTTTCGTCTCTTCTGGAGGTGGGAGGGCCATGAATCGGCCGGCGCCCTCCATCGAAGAGATTGAGTCAGTGTTCATGGCGCTTTCGCACGAGGCCAGGCGGCACATCCTAATGATCCTGAGCCATTTGGGCGGCGAGCTGCCGTCAGGCTATCTGGCGACGCGCTTCCACCATAGTTGGCCCACGACGACGCGCCACCTTGGGGTGCTCGAAAAGGCTGGGCTCGTCGAGGTGCGGCGTCGAGGCCGGAGCAGCCATTACCGCATCAACCGCGAGCGTTTGTCCCGCGTGGTTGGGGGTTGGCTGGAAAACCTCCGGCCGCCAACGCCGGAACAGCAGTGGGTCTCGTCGGGCCCCAAGTCGACCCGCGCGCTCGCCATTCAGAAGAGCAACAAAACCACGAAGGCCAAATCGAAAGGAAAGCCACCATGAGTGCTGTACGTAAGACGGACACTCCGAAGATTTTCCGCATCACTCTCGAGGTCTCGAACATTGACGAGGCGGCAGCGTTCTACGCCAAGCTGCTCGACACCGAGGGCAAGCGGCACCCCGGTGCGCGTCACTACTTCGATTGCGGGGGGGTGATTCTCTCGGTGCTCGACCCGACAGCTGGTGGGCTGACTCCGATGCCCGGTCCCAAGTCGCTCTACTTCGCGGTGCGCGACCTCGATGCGGTGCACACCCGCGCGCGTGGCCTCAAGGCGCTCGCTCCGTACAAGGTGCACGGCGAGCCCGCCGGCACGGTGATCAAACGTCCATGGGGTGAGCGCTCGTTTTACGTGGTCGACCCATGGGGCAACGACCTGTGCTTCGTGGAAGAGGGCACGCTCTACACATAAACGAACGAGGCTCGGGTGAATGTTCTGAAGAGCGACGTCGCACTCACGACGTCGTAAAATAGGGACCCTTTTCATCACCTTGCCTCGATGCTCGTTGATGGTGAGACGGTCCAGTCGAAGGGCTGTACCGAGTCAGCATCAACGACGGTGATTCTCGCACTGGTGGCCCTTGCCCAGAAATAACTCCACTTGATCGAGCAAGAGTTGGCTGGAATTTCGGACAAACAAACCTCGGGTCAAATGGCCCTAGGGTTTCCGAATCGGGGGGGCGCGCAAAACCTCTAAAAGTGCATCACGAAATGCATCAGATCGGGGGTGATGCACTCGCGCCAGGCCCAGGAGAAGAGATCGGTAACTGGTTCGCCGCGGTGCAGTTTGCCTTCTGATCGTCAACGAGTCCCTATAGGGACCCTTAAACGGTTATGACCTGCGCGGAGGTTTCACATTGTTTCCCCCTTAAAGCGAACCTCCCTTGTTTTCTTAAGAGCCCCCCTTAAGGGACTTCAGTCTGATGGACTCGCCGAGCTGGCCAATCGGCGGCGGTGGTGCCCTTCGCGTTCTCTTGCACCTTGCGCGTCTCAGCAACTTAACCCCCGGCACCGGGCCAAACCCTCGGGTCAATGACCACAGGGTTTTCCGCGCGTGGAATTGCTCGGTTGACCGCAACAAGCGTGGAATTCGCCGCGATCGTCGACGTGAGAACGCTTAACCGGTAGTAACCGCGGCCAACGTTTGACATTGTTCCCCTATAGGGGATTCCCTTAAGGGAGCCCAGTAGGGATGAACCTCGCCCAACGGCCAATCGGCGTGTGGTGCCCTTCGAGTTCCCTCGCACCTTGCGCTTTCGGCCATTGAGGCACCGGACGAAACCCAAACGACCACAGAGTTTTTCGCCGGTCGAATTGCTCGGTTGGCCGGCGCGAGTGATACTGAGATTTCAATTTCCTTGTGATTTATTGTTTGCAACTTAACCGACTACCAGGGCGCGCAACTGCCTGACAGTTTCGGAAGGCTCAGGACGGATCGTGTAATCCGCGTTCACATCGGCTGCACGAATAATCCCTTCCTTGTCGATCATGTACCGCGCGGGCAGCGGCAATCGGTATTCCGATTCATCGTGAAATCGGTCCAGGGTGCTATCGAACGACTTGTACAGGTCGCGCAAGTAATCCGGCAGCACAAAGACAAGCCGAAACTGCTCTGCCGTCTTCAGATGGAGATCCGTCAGGATGTCGAACCTTAGGTTCAGCTTCTTATGCACATCGCGCGTGTACCGTTCGAGTTCAGGAGTGAGCGCCACGATGCGCCCACCGAGTTCTCTGACTTCAGGGTCTATCTCTTGTAGAGCTTCCAGCTCCATCATGCAGTACGGTCACCAGTGTCCTCGGAAGAAGCTGAGGACCACCGGCCCTTCAGCGCGTGCTCTTCAATGTCCGATGCCTTGAGCTCGGCTGTGGCTCGATGCATCGTTTCGATGGCCTCGGGCGGAGCGTTATAGGGAGGAGCTCCGGACTCGAATGCCTTCTTAAATTCGTCTAGACGGTCCTGAAGATTTGTGATCGCCTTTCATCCCCTTCTGTCGTTTCATTGACTGCAACCAAAATTGAATTCATAGGCTCAGATTTGGGCCACACCGCCATCAACGAATAGCTCGATGCCAGAGATATAGCTCGACTCGTCAGAAGCGAGGAACGACACCACTTTCGCGATCTCGTCTGGGTCCCCCATCCTGCCCAGCGGAACCGCCTTCGTGAAGCCCTCTTTCATCGCGATAAGCGCGTCTCCTTGCTGTAAACTTTCGAGGATTGGAGTATCGATGTGGCCGGGACTGATAGCGTTCACTCGAATATGGCGCTCGCGGAGCTCATTCGTCCAGGTGCGCGCAAAGGATCGAACAGCGGCCTTGGTGGCACTGTACACACTCATGCCTGGAAAACCCTTGGTTGTGGCAATCGATGCATTCAGGATGATCGATCCTCCATCGTTCATGAGGGGAAGTCCTTTCTGTACCGAGAAGAACAGTCCCTTCACGTTGGCGTCAAAGTGAAGATCGAAGAATTTCTCGTCTACGCTTCCGAATGGCGCCAGGTGGGCCACGCCGGCGTTCGCGAAAATCACGTCAATCTTCTGACCGTATCTCCTTTGACCGTATCTCTCGACTGCTTGATATAGGCGATCGAGATCGTTCAGGTTAGCGACATCGCCCGGAATTCCCGTCGCCTTCTCGCCGATTTCGGCGACCGCTGCGTCTAGCAAGTCCTTGCGGCGGCCCGTGATGAACACATGATCCATGCCTTCTTGCGCAAAGCGCTTTGCTGTGGCCAGGCCAATGCCAGTCGAGCCGCCCGTGATTACCCCCACTTTGCCGGCTAGCCTCCAGAGATTTCTGCTTTTCAGGACTCCGTCCGTTTGCCGTGCAGCGTGGCTGAGAGCGTCGAGCACGGGAGTCGTTTCGGTTGTGGTGCTCATATACTTTTCATCTCCAAGCACGAACGGGGCCAATATCGAAAGCCTACTCTTTACTTGGCGATGCCCGCGTCGAACCAACGTCTAATCAGGCAGGCGTGTCGGGCAGACGTCTCGATGTTGCTATCGCGACACCGACGATTGAGCCCAAGACAGTAACTGCCCGCCCATCCCGACCAAAACTCTAGACGCTCTTTCGCTCTGCACATCGCGTCAACAGGAACAGTGAAGGTTTCGAAAGACTCAGTTCAGAGGAACGGTGGCACGCGAAGTGCTTTGATCACTCTCAAGGGAGATAGAAACTCAGCAGGAGGACATTGGTCATGAGTCAGAGTCTTCCACCCCGAAGCAAGAACGCCAGCGGCGTATCGCGGGCGGAGTCCTCCGCGGCGGTCTCTCATCGCCGCGACACGAGCTTCGTCATGCCGGTTACGTCCATCCGCACGCTCGAGGTGGATGGGATCCGCGTCTTCTACCGAGAGGCTGGCCCACCTGATGGGGCGGTGGTGCTCTTGCTGCACGGGTTTCCGGCATCCTCGTTCATGTTCCGCGAACTGATTCCGCGCCTCGCGGATCGCTACCGGGTGATTGCGCCCGACCTGCCGGGCTTCGGCTTTACAGAGGTACCGCCAACGCGGAACTATGTGTACTCGTTTGACGCGTTGGCGCGGACGATCGCGGCCTTCACGGAAGCGCTTTACATCGCCCGTTACGCACTGTACGTGTTCGACTATGGGGCGCCGACGGGTTTCCGGCTCGCGATGGCTCACCCCGAACGCGTCGCAGCGATCGTCTCGCAGAACGGCAATGCGTACGAAGCCGGGCTTGGGGACGCCTGGGCACCCATTCAGCGATACTGGCGGGAACCGACTCCCCAGAATCGCGAAGCGGTCCGCCGGGTGCTCAGCCCGGAAGGGATTCGTACGCAATACGTCTACGGAGTGCCCAATCCCGCCGCGATCGCCCCGGAGGGGTACACGCTCGACGCGGCGATGATCGCCCGGCCTGGGAACATGGACATTCAGTTGGACCTGTTGCTCGACTACGCGAGCAACGTGCGACTCTACCCAGCATTCCAACGCTACTTCCGCGAGATGCTGCCTCCGTTGCTGGCGATCTGGGGCAAGCACGATCCCTTCTTCATTCCCGCGGGGGCAGAGGCGTTCCGCAACGACATCCGAAACGCACATGTCCAGTTCCTGGATACAGGTCATTTTGCGACGGAGACCCATGTCGTGGAGATTGCCGCTGCGATGCGAGAATTCCTTGATGCGAACGGACAAACGCAGGAGCTGGCCGCGCAAGTGACGCGGCGTACGGAACGCGGGTTTTGCGGGACGTATTGGCACGATTGAAGTGGCGAGCAAAGGAGAAGACGATGGGCTTGGCATGGCAGCAGGGACCGTTGGCGACCAGGTCGGTGGGGCAGTTCCTCGTGGCTGATCCGCTCCCGGAGCGGCTGCTGTTCGCCGAGCCACTCCGCCGGCGGATGCGCGTGTGGTTCGGCGGGCAGTGGGTGGTCGACAGCGAGGACGTCGTACTGCTCCACGAGCCGGACCGCTACCCAGTCGCGTTCTTCCCGCTAGGCCACGTCCGGGAGGGCGTGCTCGTGCCAGAGACGCGTACGACGAGACATCGCGAGCTCGGGGCGACGGCGTGGTTCAGCGTTCGAGCCGGGGGCAAGGATGCGCAGCGAGCCGCCTGGCAGTACACGGACCTGCCGGGGTACGCGGCGATCATGCGGGACCGCGTCGCTTTCGCCTGGCGGTTAATGGACGCGTTCTACGAAGAAGACGAGCGCATCGTGGGTCACGCGGCGGATTTGTATCACCGCAACGACATCCGGCAGACCTCACGACACTTGGTCGTGCGTGACGGGGACCGGGTCATCGCCGAGACGCGGCGCCCTGTTGTGCTCTACGAGTCGAGCTTCGCGCCCCGCTGGTACGTCCCCCGGGACGACATCGACCAGTCCGCCCTGACACCGGTCGAGGGACAGACGTTCTGCCCGTACAAGGGCCTGGCCAGCTACTACGACATCGGGCAGCACAAGCGTGCCGCCTGGTCGTATCTCGAGGCATGGCGCGAGGTGGCCCGGGTGTCGGGGTTCGTCTCCTTCGAGCCAGACCTCGTCGACGTTTACCTCGACAGCAGGAAGCTGGCCCTCGAACCCGGCCAAGCCGTCATACCGCACGGTATCGACCGAGGGCTCGACCCCGACGAGGTGCGCCAGCGCAGCGTCGCAGCCGACCGCTCAGGGGCTGCTGCGCCTATCTCCACGTAGTCGGTGACTGATGGACTACCACATCGAGGTCATCACTCTGGCCGTCCGCGATGTCGACCTGGCAGTGCAGTTCTACACCAAACGGGCAGGCTTCATCCTGGACGTCGACTACCGACCCAACAGCCAATTCCGCGTTGTCCAGCTCACCCCACCAGGGTCATCCTGTTCGGTGCAGTTCGGCGTCGGCCTCACCGACGCGACGCCAGGATCGGCCCGCACCACCTACCTCGTGGTGACCGACATCGAGGCCGCACACCGCGAACTGACCGAACGCGGGCTGGCTGTCAGCCCCATTCGGCACAAGACCTCCACGGGCGACTGGCAAGGGGACTACTCGCCAGGAGTCGATCCCGAGCGGCGAAATTACGCCAGCTTGATCGACTTCGCCGACCCAGACGGCAATACCTGGATCGTCCAAGAGCGCGGATTCACCCGCGCGGCCTCGACCAATGGTCGGAGGAGCTGAACCGATGGCACCTGAAACCGCAAAGGTCCTCTCGGTCAACGTTGGCGGCGTGCGCAAGTTCGATTACCACGGCCGCCCTGCCCAGAGCGCGATCTGGAAGTCGCCGGTTAGCGGACGGGTCGCGGCTCGCAGCGTCAAACTCGCGGGCGACCGCCAAGCGGATCTCGAGGCACATGGCGGGTTCGACAAGGCCGTCTATGCATTTTCGGGGAGGACCAACGCTGGTGGGAGGGAGATCGGCCGTCCGATCTCTTACGGCGAGTTCGGAGAGAACCTGACCACGGAAGGGATGGAGCTCAACGACGCGCTCGTCGGCGAGCGTTGGCAGATCGGGAGCGCGGTTTTCGAGGTTTCCGAGCCGCGAATCCCTTGTTGGCGGCTCGGAGTCCGGATGAACGACGAAACGTTTCCACGCCGCTTCACCAAGGCGTTGCGACCCGGTACCTATCTCAGAATCGTCGTCGAGGGAGATGTGGGCGCCGGAGACGAGATCCGCGTCATGGAGAAGCCTGATCACGACCTCACCATCCGAGATGTCTTTCGCATCTATACGCGCGATCGCAATGAGGTGCCGCGGCTGCTTGCAATTCCGCAGTTGTCCGAGAGTTGGGGAGGCTGGGCAGAGCATTTATCTACACGGCAGCCCAAATCCGATCCGTGACGCCGCAGTTGTCGATCGCCGGCAGCGGACAGTAAGGAGACGGCCATGCTTCGCGCAGCGACCCCGGAGCGGTTGAGCGCGTTCTCAGACGGGGTCTTCGCCGTCCTGATCACCGTCCTGGTTTTAGATCTCCGGCCGCCAGAGGTACCCGCCTTCAAGGCGCTCCTTTTGCGCTGGCCTACATGGCTGAGCTACGCAGTCAGCTACCTTTTCATCGCAATTGTCTGGGCTAATCACCATCATCTCATTCTCCACGCGACAAAGACGACGCCCCGCCTGATGTGGTTCAATTTCGCGCATCTGTTTTCGGTGTCGCTGCTTCCGCTCTCCACCGCGTGGATGGCCGTGAGCGAATTGGCGCCCCAGCCGGTTTCCTTCTATGCGGCGGTCTTCTTCCTAGTGAACGCGACGTACATACTTCTGATCTGGGAGCTTATTGACCGCAGTCCTGTCGATGACGTACCGCCGAAGGTGCGCAGGATGATGCGCGTCCGATCGATCGCGACCCTGTGCCTCTTCGGAGTGGCCGCGGTCGTAGCCCTCAAATATCCTCTCGTTGGCTTAGGGATTTGTGTTTGTTGCCTATTCGTTTATCTGAAACCCGAGCCCTCAGGAAAAGACACTCGAGTTTCTCGTTCGGCTCCTCTCTCGCGCCCTTCCCCTGGACGATGACCTCGCCGCACCGCCAGTTCATGTCTGCGAGCGCGCACACTTCGCTCGCCCGAAGGCCCATTCGCGCGAGGAGCAGCACGTTTGCAGAGTGGCGTCGACCGAGTGCGGTCCGTCGACCGCAACTCTCGAGAAGCCGTGCACCTGCTCGTGCTCCAGCGGTCCGAGGGAGACCTCGTTTACGACAACTTCCAGCGAGACTTGAGGGCGCTTCGACTCCGACCGCGCTTACAAATCGATGACCACGTCGCCAACCGGTTGCGAGCAGCAGACGAGAAGGTTCCCGTCGGCAGGCTTGTCGAGTGGCTCCGGTCCGTAGACGACCGCCCCGGAGACCAAACCGCTCTCACAGTTGTGACAAACACCGGTCCGGCACGACCAACGGACCGGGACGTCGCACGCCTCGGCCAGCTCCAAAATGCTCTGGTAGGCCGACGCCTTCCAGTGTGCAGCGATGCCACTGCGCGCGAACGATACGAGCGGACCGGTGTTGGCGTCGTCGTTGGGCGGATGCGGAGCTCGCTTCGCTGCGCCGACGACGCCAGGAGTCATCGACTCGCTGCCGTTGAAGATTTCCACGTGAACCCGCTCCGGCGCTACGCCCAAAGTTCCGAGCGCCTCTTTCATGTCTGCCATGAAACGGGTCGGCCCGCAGAGGTAGACATCCGCCTCTTGTGGGACGCCGACCTCGTCGAAGGCCGATCGTGACAAATGACCGATAGCGTCGAAATCCTCACCCACCCTGTCGCGCGAGCCCGGCCTGCTGTAACAAACGTAGCTGCGGCCGTGCGTCAGCGCGCCCATGAGGCGGCGGACTTCGGCGGCTAATGGATGATGCTGCCCATCGCGAGCCGCGTGCAGCCACAAGACCTGCCGTGTCGAGTGGGCCGCCGCCAGCGCGTACAACATCGCCAGAACAGGCGTCGCCCCGATTCCCGCGCTGAGCAGCACCACCGGCCGCTCTCCGGACTGGAGAATGAAGCTTCCGCGCGGCGAGCTTACGTCGAGAGCATCGCCCACGCGGACATGCTCCCGGAGGTAGGTTCCAGCCACGCCATTCGGCTCGAGCTTCACGCTGATTCGATAGCGCTCCGTCGAAATGGGACCCGAGAGCGAGTAGCTGCGAAAAAGCGGCGGGCCGCCGGTCGTCGGTTGAAGACGCAAGACCACGTACTGACCTGGCAGCGCCGTTGGCAGGGGCTGACGCTCCGGGTTCTGCATAGTTAGTGAAAGGACATCCGCGGACTCCTGATCGATTGCCGTCACCGCGAGCGGCCGAAATCCTGGAGCAGCCGGATGCGCGGCTGCCGCTGGCGCTAGCCCCGCGTTCCCGCTCACTGCGCCAGTCGTTTGGCTGTGCAGTAACGCCTCAAACGACCAACGCCATCCCGGCGAAAGCGCCTCGATCCGCAAGGCGCGCTCCAGTCGATCCCGCGGATGATTGGGCGAATAGAGGAGCGCATTGATCTCCGCGACGGTCATTCGCTCCTTCGCCTCACCTACTTTCACGATTTCGTCGCCCGCGCCCACCTCGCCTTCCTGCAGCACGCGGAAGTAGAACCCGGGCCTTCCGTTGGATGTCAGCAATGCCGGCATCCGAGGCTCATTCATCCGAATGCCGACGCGATAGCAGGTTACGCGGGGTTGAGTGATCTCGAAGAGCGCGCTGCCAATCCGATAACGGTCGCCGACGCACACGGCATCGTCGTGCAATCCTTCGATGGTGAAGTTCTCGCCGAACTGTCCATGGACGAAATCGGCCCTCTTCAATTGCTCCTGCCAATAATGATATGATTCAATCTGGTAGACGAAGACCGCGCGCTGCTCACCCCCGTGCCCGGCCACGTCGCCTTGACCATCTCCATCTAGATTCAACCGGCCGACCCGACAGCGGCCACGCACCGGATTCTTCCAGATCCCGGTGTGCACGGTGCGACCCTTCCACTCAATGTCGCGCGGAAGTCCGACGTTCACCGATAGTAGTCGAGCCATGTTCCTGCGTCGCTAACTCCGGAGAAAGGCAACAAGTCGGCGTTGACTTGGTCCTGATTCACGAACGCCATGGTCGCTTCATAATGTTCGGCTGGTTGCACGGCCATGGCCAATGGTGTCGCTCAGATCTCTCCAAGCTACGACCACTTATGGAGAGGGAGTTCGCAAAGCTCTGCAAGCGGAAGCGCCAACCGAAGAAGCGCTGAGTGCCTGAAGAACTAAAAAGGCTCTACCCACCACCAACTGGCTAGCGAGCCCTTAGTCGATGCTGGCTCGAAGCTCTGAACCGCGCGTCACCACGACAAAGGAGCTCGTAGTCGTCCGGTGTGTCCACATCAAGAGCGGCTTCGATGAGGGGTACGGTCGCAACAGCCTGCGGATGACGTGCAATGAGTCGTCTGGCGCCGTCATTTCCATTCAGAGCGGCGACTTCATCGAACAATCGCCTGCTGATAAACGCCGGCACACCGTGCGTATCTGCGTATTCAGACGCGACGATATCCTTGCCAGTCTGGTAGTGCATTCGCACGAGTCTGTCGATCGCGTCTGCAGTCACCAGAGGCTGATCGCACAACGTGATCACTGCGCCGTCGATTTCACGGTCGGTAACCGTCGCAAGCGTCTCGATGGCCACTCGTAGCGATGAGCTCATCCCACATTCCCACGCGGAATTCTGGGCGATCGCCACGGGCGCACCGTCCAGTTCATGTCTGACCAGCTCCGCGTGTGCTCCGATCACCACCACTATCGGGCGACACATGGACTCGACAGCGGTCTCCACTGAATGACGAACCAGAGTCCGTCCGCAGTGCACCAGCAACTGTTTCGGACGCCCCATCCGCTGTGATGCGCCAGCAGCGAGAATCGCGATGCCAACACGCTTCGGCTCCATCGTCAGATACGCCCCATACGGCGATGGCGGCGGCGCGCCGCCGCACCATGATCAGACACCGGGAGCTAGGCACCCGATGCGAGTCCCCGAAGAGATGGCCGCGACCGGCGCCCACTTCTTCGGGGCGTGTGCCGGTGCGTCACCGTGAATCGAGCCGCGGCGACCGTGCAGAGGCCCACCGGAACGCTCCCTGAGCACGGCCAGAATTTCCGCAGCAATCGACAGAGCGATCTCCGATGGACTCTCAGCTCCAAGGTCCATGCCAACCGGCGCGTGCAGGCGGCCCAAGGACGACCTGCCCAGCGCTACAGGCGCGCAAGGTAGTTCGGATAGGAGCCGCTCGGTGCGACGCCTCGGGCCCAGGCAACCCACGTAGCGTGCCGGCTTGTTGAAGAGCACGTTCAGCACTTCCAGATCGTGAAAGTAGTTGTGCGTCATTAATACCACCGCCGTAGACTCTGTTAGAGTCACGCGAGCGCTCACCTCTTCCGGACGGCAGAGGATTACCGCATCGGCATTTGCGAAACGCTCGAGACTCCTGGAGCGAGCGTGCGTATCGACGACCGTCGTATGCCATCCAAGTTGACGCGCCATTTCGACGAGTGGAACCGCGTCGGCACCGGCGCCGAAGATGACCAGCGGCACTTGGGGCTCGACCACTTCGATAAAGATTTCGACAGCGGCGTCTGTGCCGTAATGTCTGAGGGACGAAACACCGCTGCGGACGGCAGTGTGCAGGTCGGTGAGGATTCGTTGAGTGATGCCGTTTTCAGGCAGGCCCGCGTCGGACTCTGACGCACCGTCCGGGTACAAGAACAATCGAGTGCCGAGCGCGACCTCAGCGACCCCTTCGGACCGAATCACCGTCGCAAATGCGGCGCGGTCTTGACCCTTCGAACACGCATCGAGAAACCGCACAAGATGATCGGTGCGGTCGCTTGACGGCTCGATAAGGACGTGCACGATACCGTTGCATCCTAATCCGAGGCCCCACACGATCTCGTCGTCTGCCGTCGTGTCGTACTTGACGAGGGTTGAGCTCCCAGTTCGCATGACCCTCACGGCGCGCTCCCGGACGTCGCCTTCCAGACACCCGCCACTGACGACGCCACTAGTTCGTCCGGTTTCCGTGATCACCATGCGGGCGCCAGGCCGCCGGTACGCCGAGCCTTCCACGCGAACAACTGTC
>WNFH01002777.1_pt1 | contig 12271 bp, 9 predicted proteins | sample 5400411 | NCBI WGS metagenome assembly WNFH01 (sample SAMN13153347, study PRJNA577476) | soil metagenome | isolation source: 200 cm saprolite under Douglas fir tree site 2 hole 3 | place: USA:California | collected 2015-04-18
AGGTGCGGCGGCGCGAAGATCCATGGGCTTACCTCCGCAAGCTGAACAAGGCGACGCCGAACACTCCGATCCAGGCCCTCATCCGCGGCCAGAACCTGGTCGCCAATCGCAACTTCGCCGACGACGCGGTCGAGCTCTTTATCAAACACTCGGCCAAAAACGGCATCGACGTCTTCCGCGTCTTCGACCCTCTGAACGACCTCCGCAACATGGAGGCCGCGATCGGAGCCGCGCTCAAGGCCAAGAAGAGGGTGCAGGGCGCGTTGAGCTACGCAGTCTCCCCAGCCCACAGCATCGAGCTTTGGTGCTCGCTCGCGAAGGGACTGGTCGACATGGGCGCCCACGACATCGTCATCAAGGACACGTCCGGGCTGCTGAGCCCTCAGGCGACCTGGGAGCTGGTGACCGCTCTGAAGCAGACGGTCAAGGTCCCGATCAACGTCCACTCGCATTGCTCGAGCGGGATGGCGCCGATGGCATACATGGCCGCGGTCGAGGCGGGCGCGGACGTGCTCGACGTCGCCATGTCACCGCTGGCCTGGGGAACTTCGCAGCCGGCCGCGGAGAGCGTCATCGCGGCGCTGCAGGGTGGCGAATATGACACGGGGTTGGACCTCGACAAGCTGTGGGACGTCCAGCATGACGTCGAGTCGCTGAAGCGAGAGCACATCGCCGAGCTGAGCCCGGTGGCGGATCGCGTCGATGCCAGCATCCTCCGCTACCACCTGCCCGGCGCCACGCTGGAGGACATCCACCGGCAGCTCGACGCCCATGGCGCGGCTGACCGCCTGGCCGAGGTCTTGGAGGAGGTCAGCCGAGTCCGGCTCGAGCTGGGCTACCCGCCGCTGGTCGCGCCGATCCGGCAGATGATCGCGACGCAGGCCGTCTACAACGTCATCGGAGGCGACCGCTACGCGACCGTTACCCAGGAGCTGAAGGACTACCTGCAGGGGTTGTACGGACGGCCGCCGGTGCCGGCCGACCCAGAGCTCCGCCGCCTGGTCCTCGGCCGCGAAGAGCCGATCACGATCCGGCCCGCCGATTTGCTCGAACCGCAGGTCGAGGCAGCGCGGCAGCAGCTCAGGAAGATGAACCTGGATACGAGCGACGATTCGGTTCTCATCCAGCTTCTGTTTCCCAATCTCGCGATCGATTACCTGCGCGAGCCCGCGCGGTCCGACGGCGAAAAAAAGCGGCCCGCCCCTGTGAGCACGGCGCCACCCACACCGGCGCCCGAGCCGGCGCCGGCAACCCTGGCTGCCGCACCGCCGGTCACGGCTGAGTTCGACGTCGAGGTCGACGGCGAGGTGTTCAAGGTTCGCGTCAGCGGCGCCGGCATGACCGTCATTCCAGGCACCGGAGCGGCCGCGGGCTCGGCGCCACCTGCGAGTCCCGCGCCGCCTCGGTCCGGCGAGGGCACGGTGATCGCGCCGATGCAGGGCTTGATAGTCAAGATCCCCGTCCAGGCAGGCGACGCCGTCAAACTCGGCGACGTGGTGGCCGTGCTTGAAGCGATGAAGATGCAGAACGACATCGTCACCACCGTGGCCGGCACCGTGCGAGAGGTCTACGTGAAAGAAGGCGAGGTCGTGAGTCCCAACCAGCCTCTGCTCGCGGTGGGATGAAAAACAAGCTCTTTACAAAAGTCCTGGTCGCCAATCGTGGCGAGATCGCAATTCGCGTCATGCGCGCGTGCCGGGAGCTGGGCATTGCGACCGCGGCGGTGTATTCGGATGCGGATCGAAACGCGATCCACGTTCGGTACGCCGACGAGGCGCATCACATCGGCGGCGCGTCACCGTCCGAGTCGTACCTTCAACTCGATCGCATCGTCAAGGTCGCTCACGACTGCGGCGCCGAGGCGATCCATCCCGGCTACGGCTTCCTGTCCGAAAAGGCCGCGTTTCCCGACGCTTGCGATGCGGCCGGGATCAAATTCATCGGCCCGCCCGGCTCGGCCATGCGCGCACTGAGCTCGAAGCTCGCGGCGCGCAAGCTCGCCGCCGATAACGGCGTCCCGGTCACTCCCGGAAGCGGCGCGATCTCCGATCACGCCGCGGCTGTCGCCGCGGCCAAAGAGATCGGCCTGCCCGTTCTGGTCAAGCCGTCGGGCGGAGGCGGCGGGATCGGCATGAAGGTGGTCGAATCAGAGCGAGAGCTGGCGGGTGCGATCGAAAGCAGCGCGCAGGCGGCCCGCTCAGCGTTTGGCGATCCGACGATCTACATCGAGCGGTACGTGCGTAAGCCGCGGCACGTCGAGATCCAGGTCATTTGTGACCGCGAGGGCAATGCGGTCCACCTAGGCGAGCGCGAGTGTTCGATCCAACGCCGCCATCAGAAAATCATGGAAGAGACTCCGTCCCCGGCAGTCACCCCTGAGATCCGCTCCGCCATGGGCGAGGCCGCGCTCAGAGCCGCCAGGGCGGCGGGTTACGTCAATGCCGGAACGGTGGAGTTCATCTTCAGCGAAGGCGAGTTCTACTTCCTCGAGGTCAACGCGAGGCTCCAGGTCGAGCATCCCATCACCGAGGCCGTCACGGGCATCGACCTGGTCAAAGAGCAGATCCGGGTCGCCGCGGGACTACCTCTCAGCTTCTCCCAGCAGGACGTGACCTGGACCGGGCACGCGATCGAGATGCGGATCAATGCCGAGGACCCCGTCCGCAAGTTCATGCCGAACCCAAAGCGAATCGCGCGCTGGGTGGCGCCGGCCGGACCCGGTGTTCGAGTCGACTCAGGTTTCGGGCCCGGCTCCGATGTGCCCCCCAACTACGACTCGCTTCTGGCCAAGCTCATCGTCCACGGCGCGGATCGCGCGGAGGCGATCGCGCGCGCGGGCCGGGCCTTGCGCGAGTTCGTCGTAGTCGGGCCGGCGACCACCATCAGCTATCACCGCGCCATCCTCGACAGCCCCGACTTTCGCTCCGGCAACCTGAGCACGCGCTTCATCGACGATCATCCCGACCTGGTCGAAAAGGCCAAGCAGCTCGCCGGCGATGTGTCGCCTTTCGACTATGGCCCCGATCCACGCCACGTCGCCGCCGCCGCGGCCGCGGTGGCCGCGGTAGTGAATAGAACCTGAGCGAGCTCTCGCATCCCGCAGGCGGTCCGCCTTTCGAGGTGGTGCAGACCAGGATCGCCGGCAGGTCCGGGCCGTTCGTGATCCGCGAGGACGTGATCAGGTTTCCTGACGGTGCCGAAGCCACCTACACCGTGGTGACCAACCCCGACTCGGCGTTCGTCGTCCCCTACTTCGACAACGCCGACACGATGCTCGTGCGCCAGTGGCGCCACGCGTGGGACGAGTCGTCGTGGGAGGTGCCGGCCGGGACATTTGATGGCGGCGAGGATCCGTTGACGTGCGCCAGTCGCGAGCTGGCGGAGGAAACCGGACTCATCGCCTCTCGCTACACGTCGCTTGGGGTCGTGCACGGCGCAGCGTTCCTCACCGGACGCGCCCACATGTTCCTGGCCGAAGGCCTCACCGCGTCAGAGCGCAACCCGGAAACGTACGAGCAGGACATGGAGGTTCGTCGCCTGCCTTTCAAGGCAGCGTTGCAGGCAGCCCTCGACGGCGACATCGCGCACTCGGGCTCGGTCACCGCCCTGGTGCGCGCGGCCCACGCCCTCAAGTTGCTCTAGCTAGAAGGAGATGGCGAGGGCGTAGCGCTGGGCAAGGCCTGCGGGCTGGGCGACGGGCTCTGCTCGCCGCGCCTACTTGCGCCGCCGTGAGTTTCGGCTGGTCCGGCGAAAGTGAGGTCGTACTCCGCGGCGATGTTGGTGCCGCCCACATCCTGGACGGTCGACAGCACCACCAGTTTGTACGTGCCGTGCGGCTTAAGGTCCAGGCCGTCGATTGTGACCGTGCGGTTGGCGTAGACGGGGCTGCCGCCGACCTGCTTGCCCTTGCTGTCCAGGATGATGACGCCGGTCGTGACGCTCTCGGGCTTCAAGTCGCTGTCAAAGGTGATCTTGACCGTGCCGGGCGACACTTCGACGCTGACGACCTCGGCGCCTTTGCCCAGCGTCAACAGGGGACCGGCCGCCGCCTCGTCGATGAGGAACTGCTGGCTGCCCTGCGTGCGCACGAGGGTCAGGGTTTCCTCGTATGTGCTGACGTCCAACTTGTCATGTGACAGCACGATCCGGACCACGAACTGCGCCATGTCAGGGTGGTCGCCCGTGATCGACTGCGTGAGGAGGTAGTACCGGGAGAAGCTCGGGTCGCCAGTCACCACGAGGTTCAACCCACCGCCCGCGCTCGAGTAGGCCTTTCTGCCGTTTTCGTCGAGATACGCCGTCGCCTTGACCCCGTCCTGGTTCTTGCGCGCCTGCATGAACGTGTTCACGGCCGAGGTGGCGGCGTCCAACGCGGATGGCCTCGGGGGTGGCGGGGGCGCCGATGCGCCGAACACCGCGGCTCCGCGGAAGTAAATGAATGAGACGCCGTTGGGGGCCCAGGCGGGGAGGTGGTACGTCCCCTCCGCCAGCTTGGTCAGGCCCGTGCCGTCAGGGCGGACCTCCCAGAGATCCGTGTCACTGCCAAGAAGGATCTCGTCCTGGCTCGACCAGCTGGGTTCGCCGAAGGGCAGCGTCGCCGTGGTCTTGCCGCCGACGTCTGCGATGACGACGCCCTGCGCGGTCGAGTACATGAGTCCGGTGGCGTCAGGCGACCAACCCAGGAGCTGGGCGCCCGCGAGGCCGAGCACGATGCCCTTCCCGGTGGCGATATCGAACACGTACAGGGATTGGTCTTGCGTGTACGCAAGGTGGGCGCCGTCAGGCGCGAACGAGATGGAGACGATCGACCTGCCGGCTGGGAACGAGGCCAGCTTGACGGGCAGGTCGGTGCCCTCTGCGTAGACGCCGTCTGCGGCGGCCCACTCCACTCCATCCTTCTCCCAGCCGACGAGCAATGGCGCGGGTGTGGCGGAAATCTCCGACGTGACGACGTGCGCCTTCAGGTCGAGGATGTCGATCTTGCCGTTGCTGAGGACCGCTATCCGGTCACCGGCCGGGGCGAGGGCCGCCGACGTGACGCCGCCGGGAATGAGCACTGTGACGTCTCCGCCGGCCGCCGGCACCGCATCGAGCGCGCCGTTGCTCGTGATGAAGTACACGGTCGACGAATCCGGCGACCACTGAACGTTCGTGGCGCCCGCCGGGAAGTTCACGAGCTGGTGCTGGTCCGGAAGCTGCGCGCGTGGCGACGGGCTGGGGACGGGCGTCGGCGTGGGCGACGGAGAGGGCGCCGGGGGCTGGGTTACGAACGTGATTGTTTTCGGCACCGCGAGTTTTTCTCCCGAGGCGGTCCTGGCACCGGGGCCGATGGTCACCTGGTACTGGGTGTTGGGCGCCAGGTTTCCGCTCGTGGGCTGAACGAAAAGGGTGTTCGCGGACCACGAGAACGCGACGGTCGTAGCCGGCGTGATCTGGACCGCGCTCTCTGTGGAGGGATGGTTCATCGGCTGATTGAAGTTGACCAGGATCGGCTGCTGGAGCCGCACGGCGCTCTGGTCGTTCATCGGGCTCGTGACGAGCACATCCCTCGTCAGGCTGCCGGTCGACCCGCTGGTGAGGGCGGTGAATACGACGGCCGCGGCGATGAGGATCACGCCCACCGCCGCCCCCGCCCACGCGAGGCCGGCCGGCCCGAAGGCTTTCCGCAACCAGGGCACGGTGCTCCCACCCATGCCCCAGGCCCGGTTCATGAGCTGGCGTCGCAGCGCCGAGCGGAAGGCGTCGTCGAGGGGAGGGTCTTCGGTCATGCGACCCGCGCGCAGCAGGTCGGCGACGTGCTTCAGCTCTCCGTCCTGGAGGATGTCGTCGAGCTCTGGATCGTGGTGCATGCTCATTCGGCCGGCCTCAGGGTGCCGGACTCGTCGCGCAGGCGGCTCACCCCGCGGTGGATGAGGAGCTTGACCGCGCCCGCCGTCTTGCCCATCGCGACGGCGATGTCCTCGATCTTCATATCCTCCTGGAACTTGAGCACGAGGGCAGTTTTCTGCTGAGCAGGCAGCGCCTCGACGAGCACCCAGATGCGGCGGATCTCATCGCGATGCGCGGCCTCCTCCTCGAGTGGCGGTCCCCCGATGGAAAGGTCGTGGAAGTCCTCCAGTGGAGACGAGGGTCGCAAGGTGCGGTATCGGTCGGCGATGGCGTTGACAGCGATCTGGTAGAGCCAGGCAGCAAAAGGACGCCCCGTGTCCTGGTATCGGGGCATGGCCTTCAGAGCCTTCATGAAGATCTCCGAAGTAACGTCCTCTGCCGCGGTTTGCTCCCTCACTCTTGAATACACGAACCGGTAAATCTGCTGAAAATGGCGGTCGTAGAGCGCCCCGAACTGCCGGGGGTCCCGCTTGGCGCGCTCGACGAGATCGCTCTCGTCGTCGCGAGGCGGGTCGCTCACGGGCCCTTCAGCCTGCGACCGTTCAAACGACGCGCCGTTCGAACTGGTTACAGAGCATCGGGGAGTTCGTGGGGGGCGCGGGAGGCATGTAGGTGTCGATTATCGGGTTCGCCATCATGTCGCTTAACGAAGCCCTACCATCCCACAGCATCTAGTGGGCTGGACCGTTCTATCCACAATATCTGCTCCGAGCTTCGGCGCCGGTATAATCGCGCTGTCCCCAGTGTTCATTGGGAGCCGGCGCCTCTATTGATCGAGCGATACTCTCCGCCTGCCATCCGGGCGGTCTGGGCCGACCAGCACCGGTTCGAGTTGTTTCTGCGCATCGAGATCCTGGCGTGCGAGGCCTGGGCCGGCCTGGGCCGCATCCCTGAGTCCGCGCTGTCCAAGATCCGCAAGGCAACGTTCGACGCCACCCGGATCGCCGAGGTCGAGGCCAGGGTTGGGCACGACGTGATTGCTTTTCTGACGGTCATCAACGAGTCGATCGGACAGCCTGAAGCACGCTACGTACACCTCGGTATGACGAGCCAGGACCTGAACGACACGGCCATGGCGGTCCAGCTGGTGGAGTCGTCCCGGATCATCGCTCGCGACGTCGGGAGCGTCCGCGAGGCGGCCGCGGAGCTGGCAGTCCGCCATCGCAAGACACTGATGGCCGGCCGGACGCACGGCATCGTCGCGGAGCCGACTACGTTTGGCTTCAAGGTGGCCGGATGGGTGGCCGAGCTCGACCGCGCGCTCGCGCGATTGGAGCGGGCCACCGACGAGGTCGCGGTGGGTCGCGTTAGCGGGGCCGTGGGCACGCATGCGACGGTGGACCCGCGAGTCGAGGAGCATGTCTGCGCCGCGCTCGATCTGAAGGCGGACCCCATCACCACCCAGGTCGTGGCGCGCGACCGCCACGCCAGCTTCATGTCCGCGCTGGCACTGGCGGCGGGGGCGTTGGAGAGGATCGCGATCGAGATTCGCCACCTGCAGCGGAGCGAGGTCGGCGAGGCCTTCGAGCCTTTCGGCAAGGAGCAGAAAGGAAGCTCCGCGATGCCGCACAAGCGCAACCCTGTGATGACCGAGCGCGTCTGCGGTCTGGCGCGGGTCGTGCGCGGCCATCTCGTGACCGCGCTCGAGAACACCGGACTCTGGCACGAGCGAGACATCAGCCACTCTTCGGCCGAACGCATCATCTTCCCGGATGCCTGTGCCGCGGTCGACTTCATGGCGCTCGAGATGAAAACGGTTCTGGTCGGTCTTGAGGTACGGCCCAAGCGAATGCTTCGCAACCTTCAGTTTGGTGGCGGCGTTGTGTTCTCTCAGCGGGTGCTGCTCGCCCTGGTCGACAGCGGCATGTCCCGCGAGGATGCGTATGTGGTGGTGCAGAAAGCCGCGATGGAGGCGCTCGACGAGGAAGGTCCAGGATTCCGAGCGCTCCTGGAGAAGGACGGCGAGGTCATGAAGCGGATCGGCGGGCGCCTCGACGACGTCTTCGATCCTTGGGCCGGTCTGGAGCACACCGACCTCGCTTATGATCGCCTCGGGCTAGGGGTGCCGCGCTGATTGAGCCTGGATTGGCTGGGCCGTTATCGTGAAGGCCCGATGATCGCCGGGCCGGCTGTAATCGAGACCGACCTTCCGCTCAAGCTCTTCTCGCGCGGCAAGGTCCGCGACACGTACGAGCTGGGCGCGGACCGGCTGCTCATGGTCGCCACCGACCGCATCTCCGCTTTCGACCGCGTCCTGCCCAACGGCATCCCCGACCGCGGCAAGGTCCTGACCCAGCTTTCCGTCTTCTGGTTCTCGCAAACGCACGCGTTCCAGGAAAACCACCTCGTCTCGGGGATGGTCCCGGACCTTCCGGCGGCGCTGCGCGAACGGCGCGGCGAGCTGGCGGGCCGCTTCATGATCGTGCGCAAGGCGAAGCGCATCGACTTCGAGTGCGTGGTGCGCGGATATCTGGCCGGAAGTGCCTGGAAGGAGTACCAGGACTCGCGCACGCTGGCCGGTGAGGAGATGCCGCCCGGCCTGCGCGAAAGCGAGCGGCTCGCCTACCCGACCTTCTCGCCGGCGACCAAGGCGGCGAGCGGCCACGACGAGAACATCACCTTCGCGCAGTTGAAGAAGGAGCTTGGCGACGAGCTCGCCACGAAGCTTCGCGACGCGAGCATGGAGCTTTACAAGTTCGCGTCCACGCTCGCCGAGCGCCGAGGGCTCATCCTCGCGGACACGAAGTTCGAGTTCGGCCTCATCGACGACGACCTGGTCCTCATCGACGAAGCGCTCACGCCCGACAGCTCGCGCTATTGGGAAGCGGCCACGTACCTGATCGGGACGTCGCCGCAGTCGTACGACAAGCAGTTCGTGCGCGACTGGCTTCTCCGCTCCGGCTGGGACAAGGAGTCGGAGCCGCCGGCGTTGCCAGACGACATCGTCGCGCAGACGCGCGAGCGTTATCTCACCGCGTATCAGCGGCTGGTGGGCAAGCCGCTGTTTCCGCGCAAGCCGCGCAACGAATGATGCGGGTGGTGGCGAGGGTCATCGTGACGCCCAAGCCAGTCGTCAACGATCCGCAGGGCATCACCGTCAAGCAGGGACTGGCCACGCTCGGGTTTCGCGAGGTCGAAGACGTCCGCATCGGCAAGTACATAGAGGTGAGCATGGAGGCCGAGAGCATGCACGAGGCGCGTGAGCGGGTCGAGGCCATGTGCCGGCAACTGCTCGCCAATCACATCATCGAGGACTTCAATTTCGAAGTCGATCAGGTGGTTCGTCGATGAAGTTCGGAGTCGTGGTCTTCCCGGGCACGTGGTCGGACCGCGACTGCGGCTGGGTGATCGACCAGGTCCTCGGCGCGCAGCTTCAATACCTCTGGCACAAGGACGCGGACCTCAAGGGCTGCGACTGCGTCATCCTGCCGGGCGGGTTTGCATACGGCGATTACCTGCGCACCGGAGCGATCGCGCGCTTCGCACCCGTGATGCAGGAGATAGGCGAGTTCGCCGATCGCGGCGGCCTGGTGTGGGGCATCTGCAACGGCTTCCAGATCCTTTGCGAAGCCGGACTCCTTCCAGGAGCATTGATCCGCAACGCCTCGCTCGAGTACCGCTGCGAGTGGACTCACCTGTCGGTTGAACGGACCGACCTGGCTTTCACCTCTCAATGCGCGGACCGCGAGGTGATCCGCGTACCCATCGGGCACGGCGAAGGCAGCTACTTCGCCGAACCCGCCGTCCTCTCGCGCCTCGAACAGAACGGCCAGGTGGTCTTCCGTTACTGCGACGCCGGCGGCCGCGTGGTGCCCGGCGCCAACCCGAACGGCTCGCTGCACAACATCGCGGGCATCATCAACAAGCGCGGCAACGTGCTCGGGATGATGCCCCATCCGGAGCGGTGCTCCGAGCCCGAGCTGGGCGGCGCCGATGGGCTCAAGCTTTTCCGCTCTGTGGCCGGCCACGGGCTGAAGGTACTGGTCACGTGAGCCTCGACACCGTAGATTCCCGGCGGCTGAGGGAGGTCGCCCTGACGCCGGAGGAGTACCGCGTGATCGTCGAGAAGCTCAGGCGGCCGCCGAACGCTGTCGAGCTCGGGATGCTCGGGGTGCTCTGGTCGGAACACTGCTCATACAAATCGTCCAAGGCACTGCTGCGCCGGCTGCCCTCCACCGGCGACGCGGTGCTGCAGGGACCGGGCGAGAATGCGGGAGCGGTCGAGATCGGGGCGGGCTGGGCCGCCGTGTTCAAGATCGAATCGCACAACCATCCCTCGGCCATCGAGCCGTACCAGGGCGCGGCGACCGGCGTCGGCGGCATCATCCGCGATGTGATCGCGATGGGAGCTCGGCCGATCGCCCTCCTCGATTCGCTGCGCTTCGGTCCGCTGCCAGGCTCGCGCCATCACTTCGATGGCATCGTCGCCGGCATCGGCGGCTATGGGAACTGCATCGGCATCCCGACCGTGGGGGGCGAAGTCTACTTCGACGAGTGCTACGCGAACAACCCGATCGTGAACGCGATGTGCGTCGGCCTGGTGCGGGTCGACCGGCTGATGAGGGCCCGGGCAGAGGGCACGGGCAACAGCCTCATGCTGGTCGGTGCGGACACCGGCCGGGATGGTATCCACGGCGCCTCGTTTGCCTCGGTCGAGCTCGACGAGTCGAGCTCGGAGCGCCGCCCCGCGGTGCAAGTCGGCAACCCGTTTCTCGAGAAGTGCCTGCTCGAGGCATGCATGGATCTCGCCCAGACCGATGCGGTCGTCGCGGTGCAGGATCTTGGAGCGGCCGGCCTCACGTCGTCGGTGGCCGAGTGCGCGGGTCGTGTTCCGGGCGCCGGCGCGCGCATCGATGTCTCGCTTGTCCCGCGGCGTGAGCGCGGCATGACGCCCTACGACGTGATGCTGTCGGAGTCGCAGGAACGCATGCTCGTGGTGGTCCAGAGAGGACGCGAGTCCGAGGTCGAGCGCATCTTCCAGATCTGGGACCTGACCTCAGCCGTGATCGGCGACGTGACCGATGACGGCCACCTGACAGTCTTCGACCAGACCCAGGTGGTGGCTCGGCTGCCGATCGACCTGCTCACCGACGGGGCGCCGCTTCGCCGGCTGGCGAGCATCCCGCCGGAGCCCCCGCCTTCGCTCCACCTCGACTCGCTGCCCCCGCTGCTCGACCCTGGTGAGTCGCTGCTCCGCCTGCTGGCGAGCCCGAACCTGTGCAGCCGGCGGCCGATCTTCCGCCGCTACGACCACATGGTCGGCGACTCGACGGTGGTGGCGCCGGGTGGCGACGCCGCCCTGCTGCGCGTAAAGGGCACGCGGCTTGGGCTGGCGATGACGACGGACTGCAACGCCCGCTACTGCCACCTCGATCCGAACCTGGGCGCCCAACACGCTGTCGCCGAAGCCGCCCGCAACATTGTGGCCACGGGCGCTCGCCCGCTTGCAGTCACGGACTGCCTGAACCTCGCCAACCCCGACCGGCCGGAGGTCTACTGGGAGCTCGAAGAAACGATCGCGGGCCTCGCGCAGGCTTGCCGCGCGCTGGAGGTCCCCATCGTCAGCGGCAACGTGAGCCTTTACAACGATTCCGCCGGCACCTCTGCCATTCACCCCACTCCAGTTGTGGGCATGATCGGCGTCATCGACGACTACGGGCGCCGCCTGGAGGCGGGGCTGAAGCACGAGGGCGACTTCGTGCTGCTGGTGGGCTCGAGCCACAACGATCTCGGCGGCAGCGAGTACTTGAAGGTCGAGCACGGAACCGTGGCGGGCCGCCCGCCTGCGCTCGACCTCGCCCGAGAAGGCGCCGTCAACAGGCTGATCCTCGCCGCGGCCAAGGCCGGCCAGCTCCGCTCGGCACACGATTGCGCAGAGGGAGGCATGCTCGTGGCCCTCGCGGAGTGCTGCCTCTTGGGCGCCATGGGAGTGCGCTGTCCGGCGTTGCGCCCGGAGGCGCCCCTCCGGCTCGATGCCGCGTTCTTCGGCGAGACGCCAGGGCGCTTCATCGTGAGTGTGGCGTCGCGCGCGATGCCTGAGCTCCAGACCCTGGCGCGTCGCCACCACGTCGAGATCTCGCTGCTCGGAATTTCTGGAGGAGATACCGTCGAGTTCGAAGGCCAGTTCCGGCTGTCGCTCGACCAGATCCGACAGGCATGGGAAACGGGGTTGCACCACTAGCCGTGTGTGGGGTTTTCGGGATCTGCGCGGCCCGGGGGGTCGATGTCGCGAATATCACCTACTTCGGGATGTTCGCGCTACAGCATCGCGGCCAGGAGTCGGCCGGCATCGCGGTCTCCGACGGCCATTCGGTGCGAGTCCATCGCGACATGGGCCTGGTCGCCCAGGTGTTCACGCCCGCGATCGTCAAGGGCATGGGCG
>WNFH01002781.1_pt1 | contig 12269 bp, 12 predicted proteins | sample 5400411 | NCBI WGS metagenome assembly WNFH01 (sample SAMN13153347, study PRJNA577476) | soil metagenome | isolation source: 200 cm saprolite under Douglas fir tree site 2 hole 3 | place: USA:California | collected 2015-04-18
CCCTCGATAGTCACGTGTTGAGAACATCTACCATTTGCAGGACGGAGCCCGGCATCGGCCGGACCGGAGCAGGGTTCAGAATCGTCACCGCGCCGCACACGAGATTGCGGCAGAACTCGTTCCACGGGCTTACACCGAGAGGCCCCTGCGCCGGGAATAAAAACTCTAGCCACTGTATTTACCGGAGTTACCTAGTCTGCTCCCATTCCTAGCCACGGCCCTGGATGAGGTCCCGCCAGCATGCGCCACCCTGGCCTTTGACGCAGCCTTTGCGAGAGCCTCCCGAAGTAGCATCTTGATATAAGTCTGGTACCCCACGCCCTTGCGAGCTGCCAATCGGCGAGCCGTTTCCAGGTCCTCCTTCGGGACGCGCAAGGTAACAGGTTGAGAGGGTCTTGCTCCCTGTAGCAGATTACCTAACGTGAGCGGTTTCTTCTGCTTCATCCGCCGCCGGATTTCGACCTCGATTTCGGAGCGATGCGTATCCCACCACGCCGCTTCCTCGGCCTCGCTGGAAAACTTCGGAATGACCACTTGTTTCATTTTTGCTTTTGCCATGTTTATTCCAGTCCCCACTGTTTGAGGTATAGATCCGCTGTCTCTTTGTCCGCAGCCCAGCCTGTTATTGGACGCAGCGCCTCGCCCCGGACTGCAAACACGATGTCCAATATGCGACCGGTGCGAGTCGCACCGACGGCAACCCAGCGTTGTTCCTTCCCTTCCATTTGGTATTCCAAAAGGATGTGATTTCCGGACAACACATCTTCCGCGTCGGAACGGCTGATACCATGCTTTGCAAGATGCTGTTCATTGTGTTCGTCCCAGTCGAACTCGCGGGTTTCTCTCACTAGACACAGTGTACATCACTTGTACATACACAAAAAAGAAGGTTCCGTAAGCTATTGTTTTGGCTTTGTCTACATAAGACACTGGACCCAGTACAGGCGTGGAAACACGCTCATCCATGGTCAAATGAAGCGGCCTTCCGCGAATCCACTAGGATTGATCGCCAGTCGGCCCGTCTAGTCGTAGCTATAATGATCCAATTCCGGGTACGAGGAAACCGAGTAGGCAGGCCATGAGGACTCGACCCCTTCGGCGACGGATCGTGGTGGTGCTGGTCGCACTGGCGCTAGTTGCTCCCGGCGCGGGCAGGGCAAAGTGTCAGGAAACATCCACCGCAAAACCGCCCACCAACACGCCAGAAGCGCACTTGGGCAAGGGTTACGACGCCTTGAAGCAGGACAGGCACGACGTGGCCGCCAGCGAATTTCGAGCCGCCCTGGAGCTCGATCCCAAGCTGGTTCTGAGGGCGCGATTTCCTTTGGCTGTCGCGCTTTTCGAACTGCACAAATCCGATGAAGCGCGCCGGGAGTTTGAAGCCGTGCGCCGTGAAGTGGGAGATCATCCCAACGTTTTGTATTACCTGGGGAGGCTGGACCTGGAGGAGCGGAACTTCCAAGGCGCAATCCGGAATTTGAACAAGGCCGTCGCCCAGCCGCCTTTTCCCGACACTGGTTATTATCTCGGATACGCTTACTTCAAGCAGGGCGACTTAGCAGCCGCCGAAAAGTGGCTGAAGCAAGCCGCCCAGACGAATCCGCGGGACGCTCGTATTCCGTACCAGCTGGGGTTCGTGTATCGCAAAGAGGGGCGTGAGGAGGAAGCGAGAAAAGCCTTGGCGCTGTCGAACGAGCTGCGCCAACGTGACGACAAGGAGAGCAGGCTAAGGCTGGAATGTGCTCAAAAGCTGGATCAGGGTCTCCGGGAGGAAGCGCACACCGTTTGCGAACAACTGTATGATCCCGGCGATGCGGAAAAACTGACGGCGCTGGGCACGATCTACGGTCAGCACGGGGACCTGGAAGCAGCGCTGAAGCCCTTACGCCGGGCCGCGGAGCTGGCCCCGCAATCGCCGCAGATGCAATACAACCTCGCCTTGGCCTATTATCAACTGAATCAGTTTGAGGAGGCGCGTGCCCCCCTTACCAGAGCCATCGAGCGATGGCCGGATTTATTTCAACTGAATGCTCTTTATGGAGCCGTTCTGGCGAAGCTGGGTGAAGATCTTCCGGCTTATCAGGCGCTCCGCCACGCACACCAGCTCAACTCGGAAGATTCCGGAACCGCGGATCTGCTCTACGTCACCACACTCGGACTTGCGCGGAAAAACCAGGGCGCCCGCCAGTATTCAGATTCGCTTCGCTATTTTGAAGAAGCGGCGAAACTGCGGCCCGCCGAGCCAGAGCCCCACCGGCACATGGCCGAAATCTACACCCTTACCGGCCGTCCCGCGCAGGCAACGGCCGAACAACAGGAAGCCGACCGCCTGACCAAGAGCCTCGGCAGACTCCAGTAAGTCATCGGGAGATTTCGGCTGAGATAACCTGATCATCCCGGCACATCGGACAGTCGCCCAGGGCGGACTGAAGCCGGAACGAGGTTCGGCCGTTAAGTCACGCAAAGACTATCGAAAACCAGTACTGCAAGTAACAACCAGGGTTTACAATCAGGCGCGCAATTTCGCCGTCCCGGACTTCAGTTCTGAATCGTCCTATGGACAGAAGCAGCATTTTGAGCGCGCAGCGTCAACGTCTGCGGCGAGCAGCGCGTCCAGCCATGAAAAATGATCTTTTGCCGGAAGGATTCCGCCTCAAGTGAACCCGCCGCCCGAGAGCACTTCTGCCAGCCCTATCCGCGCAGTCGACGTCATCCGGAAAAAACGGGATGGAGCGGAGCTGTCGCGCACCGAGATCGAATATCTGGTTCGCGGCTACACCAGCGGCAAGATTCCCGACTACCAGGCGGCGGCCTGGCTGATGGCTGCTGTGCTGCGCGGGCTGACGCGAGCCGAAACCGCGGCGCTGACCGATGCCATGCTGCGCTCGGGCGAGGTGCTGGACCTTTCCGCGTTTCCGGCAAAAAAAGTAGACAAGCACTCTACCGGGGGCGTGGGCGACAAAACCTCGCTCGTACTGGCGCCGGTAGCGGCCGCGGGCGGCCTGTTGGTCCCCATGATCAGCGGGCGCGGGCTGGGCCACACGGGCGGCACTCTGGACAAGCTCGAATCCATTCCCGGCTTCAATGTGAATCTCCCGGTTTCGCAGTTCCGTCGCGTGCTGGAGTCATGCGGCTGCGCCATGATCGGCCAAACCGCGGAGATTGCGCCAGCGGACCGAAAACTCTATGCGCTGCGCGATGTTACTGCCACGGTTGAAAGTCCTTACTTGATCTGTGCTTCGATTATGAGCAAAAAGCTGGCCGAAGGAATTGACGGGCTGGTGCTGGACGTCAAGACCGGTTCGGGCGCATTCATGAAAAAGGAGGAAGACGCGGCATTCCTGGCCGAGTTGATGGTTGAAACCGGCGAGCGCATGGGCAAAAAAATGGCCGCCCTTATTACCGACATGGACCAGCCCTTGGGACTCCGCGTGGGCAATGCACTGGAAGTTGAAGAGGTCTTGCAGGTGTTGCGCGGCGGGGGTCCGGAAGATCTGCGCGAGTTGTGCCGGGAACTTGCAGCCTGGATGTTTCACCTCGGCGGGCTTGCAGCCACGATTACTCAGGGGAAGCACACGGCGGAGCAACTTATTGTTTCGGGGCAAGCACTGGAGAAATTCCGTCAGATGGTAACGTTGCAGGGCGGAGATGCCAGCGTCATCGACAATCCAGGCCGGCTGCCAAAGCCAAGGCACACGTTGGATGTAGTCAGCCCAAAAAGCGGCTACGTGAAGGCGATTCAGTGCGAATCAGTGGGTACCGCCTGTGTGATTTTGGGTGGCGGCCGCGAGAAGAAGGAAGACTCCGTCGATCCCGCGGTCGGATTTGTACTACACAAGAAGGTGTCAGACCGAGTTACGGCGGACGAGCTTCTTTGCACAATTCACTACAATTCCCAGGCTCTAGCCGACAGGGCTAAGAAGTTAGTGGAGGAGAGCTACGAGATCGCGGATGCGCCTCCCGCGCATCCGAGGCTGCTGGTCCATCGAGTCATTACAACATCCGTGGAGGCAAACTGAATGGGCCGATTCACCGGTATTCTCGGTCTCCTGACAATGCTGGGTCTGGCATTCGCCTTCTCCACCAACCGGCGCGCGATTCGCATCAAAACCGTTGCCTGGGGTCTTGGGTTGCAGGTCGCCTTCGCCGTGTTTGTGTTGAGGGCTGAAGTGGGGCGCATCATGTTCCAGAAAGCCGGTGACGCGGTCAACCGGCTGCTGAGCTATTCTTTCGCAGGTTCGCAGTTTGTCTTCGGTGAACTTGGCAAGCCGGGCTCACACCTCGGTTTTTACTTCGCGTTTCAGGTGTTGCCGACCATCATCTTCATTGCCGCGTTTTTCGCCGTGCTCTATCACTACGGCATTATGCAGTTCATCATTAAGCAGGCGGCGCGAGTGATGACGCGCTTCATGGGGACGAGCGGCGCCGAATCCCTGAACGTTGCCGCCAGCATCTTCATGGGGCAAACCGAGGCCCCACTGACCATCCGCCCGTTTTTGCCTGACCTGACGCGCTCCGAACTGATGACCGTCATGACCAGCGGCATGGCGCATGTTTCCGGCGGGATCATGGCCGCCTACATCGCGTTTGGCATCGAGCCCAAACATCTGCTCAGCGCCGTGATCATGACCGCGCCGGGCACGATAGTCATGGCCAAGATGCTGGTGCCGGAGACTGAAAACCCTAAGACTGCTGGGCGGGTCGTCATGAGCGAAGAGGAAGTGGAAACAGAGAAAAAAGAAAACGTATTGGGCGCGGTGGCCCGCGGCACGACCGACGGCCTAAACCTCGCGCTGAACGTGGCTGCCATGCTGATCTCCTTTCTCGCGCTCATTGCGTTGCTGAATGGCATTCTGGGTGGAATCCACACCGGGCTGGCGCACATCGGGCTCTCCTGGTTCCCCCCCACTCTGGAAAGGATTTTTGGTGCTTTGTTTGCTCCGGTCGCGTGGGTGATCGGAATCCCATGGCGCGACTGCCCGATCATCGGCAATCTGCTGGGCACGCGAATGGTGCTGAATGAATTGGTGGCTTTTTCGCTGCTCGGCCCGCAAAAGGGTGCGCTCGACCCCCGCTCGTTCACAATTGCCACCTTCGCGCTGTGTGGCTTTGCCAACTTGAGTTCGATTGGGATTCAGATTGGTGGCATCGGAGCGCTGGCGCCGAATAAGAAGAGCGAACTGGCGCGTCTGGGAGTGCGAGCCATGCTGGCGGGAACGATGGCCAACCTCATGTCCGCATCGATTGCCGGGATGCTGCTATAGGCAATCCGCACATCACTCGGATGGTTTGCGGGGTCTCTCGCTCCCCAGTGCGCGCAGTCCCTACTTGCTCACGCCGACCTTTTCCTGACTGGGCAGCCGCTTGAGGTACGGATAAACCGCAGTTACCTCGAAAGGCATTTTTTCTCCCGCAAAAAGGGCGCGGACAGGCTTAGTTTTGGCGAGTTCAATACGGTTGGACCAGGGATCAATCTTGATTCGCGAACCCAGGGGAAGCGCGGCAATCTGGTCGGTTCGGCTCATTTCCAGTTGAGGCGCCGAATTGATTAGGTTGGTCATACGTACGAGACCATTGCTAGCAAAACCAGTGCTCAAGTGCGGCCGGATAAGACTGGGCAACTGTGGGGCGCGAGTTTTAAGGGCCTGCAGGAATAAACCCGCATTCGCCAGTTTGTCTTTGTAAGGAGACTTCGAAATCAACTCCAAACCCTTGCTGTCAGCGGCTGCTTCCTGGTCTTCACTAAAGCGGAAATTGAGTTCCTGAAAGGTCTTCAGATCCGGAAACAACAGACGGGAGGTCGAGGCGTATTCGCTTCCAACTGAATGGCGCAGGACGACGTGTGCCAGTTCGTGTGCGAGCACCGCAGCTAGAGCACCCTCATCCGGCAACACGTCCAGGAGCCCCCGACTGATCACGATCGTGCGACCGACAACGAACGACTCCAGGGGCGCCGTGAGCAGCACACGGCAACGCACCCCGATGATGTCGAGTTCATTGGTGATCAGTAAATTGTTGACCACGATTTGCAGAATCTGGTCGACTTCACCGGCCGGCGCCATGAGGCCAGCGACCTGCAGCCGCTCCACAACATTTTCTTCCGCAGAGTAATACTGCGCCCGTGGCTCGCTAAGCGCCGGACTCAGATCCTGCGACGGCTCCGTCCGGTTGGCGCCTACGCTTAAAGGCCTGTCGGTCAAAGGCTTGGTGTACTCTTTGTGATCCCCAGCATGTTGCAGGTCATAGCCCCAAAGCCGCGTTTGGGCCTTGAACCGGATTCCCCGGCTTGATGACTCGTTCGGGTCAGACTCTTCCGTGTAGACGAATGCCGGCAGCCATAGTCGTGGCATCACGTTTAAGCGCCAGCTATCGAAATGAAAAGAGTACTTAGAACGGGACTTGGACGTGTAAGTTCCCATGAAGCGAACGATGTTGAAATCTTGATCTTCAACCCACATCCTCCCAAAGAAGCCGCTGCTGCCAGACGTCTGGCGTGGGGTTACATCCATCACCACGCAGCGCACTTCACCCAGCACCTCCCAACGCACAAACTCGAATGTGTAATTCTCTCGATCGAAATGGCTCCGGTCGGGGAAGATCGCCTGCGCGAAACCTAGCGGCAAAAATGTCTGCGAAGGGGTTGGTATTTTTTTCTTGAGTCGGTGCGCCCAGCCCTGCTGCTCCAGGAAGGAATAATCGACAGGCGCTTCGCTACTCAGATCAAGGCGACTGAGGAAGTATTGATCGTCCTTGGGCACCGCACCTAACTCTCGATCGGGCTTCATATTCTGAAGGTAAGTCTCCACCACCGGCTTGAAATTGCGGATGATGCCTAACAGGCGGTGTTCTTGCAAGATCGCATGATCTACAACATCGTCGAAAGAGTTCGACCTTCCTGGTGGACGGGAATCTGTATTTTTCGAGGAAGAAGCCGATGCTTGTGGAGGGACAGGAGCAGGGTTTTGGCCCGCGGCAAGCCCGATAGCCGAAGCCATAACCAGCTGCAACCACCAAGCCGCAAGTAGAGCATGCATACTTAGAGTCACCTTCGAACAGCAGTTAAATCCTCAGTAGGAGCCTATGGATTTACTGCCGAATGAAACCCGCGTGGGGCGGAGGACTCAGGAAATAGGAGACGAGCGTGATCGTTAGGACACGCCCCGCCTTAACGGCGCGACCATTCTGTTCTCGGGTAGCTGCCTTGTCAAGATGCAAGAGTTTGCACCCGGATTTGTAGGCTCGTTATTCAGCCCCAATGCCAAGTCCACATCTCCCAACGAACGGAAGTTCTTGATGCGGAGGCTCTTGATCATCGTTCTGCTAGCCTCGCATGATTATCCTTCAAAAAAGGTACTTGACACGCGAAGGACAAAGCTCATGCTCGGTTCCGGGATTGGCTGGCCACACGCTATTCCACCCTGCGCCAGAAAGGCGAGCTGGCGATAATTCATGAGATGGCACTGCCTTCGGCGAATTGCTTCTCGGAGAGGGCGGCCTCTTTTGCCTCTTTGCTTGACTCCAAGGTCATGTCGCGCATTCCGAACCCTATCTTTTTTAAGGAAAGGATTGGGAGGATCGCCACCGGCAAAAATCTAGACAAAAATCGTTGGGAATCTCCTGCAACTCGCCGTTGACATCGATTACCACGGAATCCTTTTTGAACTCCACCGGGAAGCCGTTTTGAGCAGGACGTGATGCGAGCGCTATTCGGAGTCTTCCGTTGGCAGCGGCCCACGAAGGATTAAAGTACGGTCAAGAGGAAGCACAACAATTCAAAAGGCTGGCGGAGAGAGTGGGATTCGAACCCACGATACGGTTTCCCGTATACACGCTTTCCAAGCGTGCGCCTTCAGCCACTCGGCCATCTCTCCCGCGACGGTTCGGCTGCAGGAAGCGAGTTGTGGGGAAGCTATTGCAGGTGTCTCTTCAATCCACCCCGGCCACCGCGCTCGATCAGTTCCTCTTCGATTTTATGGCCCACAACGCAAAGACCGCAACCCGGCCTGCGGAATTTGGTACTTCCCGGCGCCAGGACCAGTTGACGGACACCCTCTCCGGGGCACGGGCACAAACCATAGACGCCAAGAGTAATTCTTTGGCTACTCTTCGTCTTCGTGCAACTGCTGGGCCAAGTAGTTCTCGATGCCCATCTCGCCAATCGCGTGCAGTTGTCCTTCCAGCCAATCAATATGCTCTTCCTCGTCGGTCAGGATCTCTTCCAGCAGGTCGCGCGAGCCGTTGTCTCCGGCGGTCACGCAGGCCTCGATGCCGGTATTCAGCCGCTTCACCGCTTCGTATTCCACGTTGAGATCGTTCTGCAGTTGCGCCTTCACATGCTGTCCAATGTTGATCTTGAAGTAGTCGCTCATGTTGGGAGTGCCATCCAGCAGCAGGATGCGCTCCATCAGCTTCTCTGCATGCTGCATCTCCTCGATCGACTCTTTGCGCGTGTGCTTGGCCAGTTTTTCGTAGCCCCAGTTCTCGCACATCTCCGCGTGCAGGAAGTACTGGTTGATTGCGGTCAATTCCGCCTTCAGCACCTGATTGAGCACTACAATGACCTTTGCGTCACCTTTCACGATTCGCCTCGTAGGAAATGGAATTGGGAGCCAGAATACTCGGAGAGAGCCGAGCATCCAGCACTCAGCGGTCAGCATTCAGTCCGCAAACGCTTGGGTGGTTCCGACCCGCAATTGGCTCAATGCTGAGTGCTGAATGCTAAGTGCTCATCCGCAGAAAACTATAACACTGAGGACGACAAAATATCTGCTGGAACACCGGTGAAACGAGCTCTTAGTCGATTGGCTGAGTGCTGCATGCTAAATGCTGAATGCTGCAGTCTAGGAGATCTTTTCGGGACTTTCTGTAGTGGTAGGCGAGGCGGCCGGCACGCTGCCGTTTCCGGACGAGGGCTGCGGAGAACCTGCCGCCTTGGCTCCCTCCAGCACGCGGTTATTAAGGCAAAACAGCGCCAACTCGAGCCGGTCGGCGACACCCAGCTTGTCATACACTTTGCGCAAGTAGTTTTTCACCACCTGTTCAGTAGTGCCCACGCGCAGAGCAATTTCCTTGTTCTTCATGCCCTGAGTCACGCAGGAGACGATCAGCGACTCCTTTGGTGTCAACTGCACCTTGGCACGCGATGAGGCCGGGCGCGCGCCTTGGGTGCGGTAGGCTTCAAGCACCCAGTGAATTCCACGGCTGTCAAGCCAGGGTTCGCCCTGCGCTACTTTGCGCAGGCAATCCACCAGTAGTTCCGGCTCAACGTCGCGGGAGACGATTCCGTGCGCGCCCCGGCGGAACAGATCCAGTGTAAGTTCTTCGTTGGGCTCCTGAGTCACGACCACCACCCGCAGCCCGGGAGATTGCCGCAGCAGATCGGAAACCGTGTCCGCCGGGCTCGGCGTGAGCGCCGCTTCAAAAATCAGGATATCAGCGGAGAATTTCTGGGCGGCGGAAAGCGTTTGCGCCAGCGTCTCGGATTGCCCCACGACGCGGATGTCATCTTCCAGGGCAAAAATTTTGCGCAGTCCAGCGCGGAAAATCGCCTGCGTGTCAGCCACGATGACACGAATGAATCGGCCGTTGTCGTCGCTCTGGTGCGGCTGTCCGACCTTGGCTTCTTCCCCCGCGCTCACCGGAATGCTTGCCATCAGTTTCCTTCGAGCGCTCAGCGGCGCCCAAAATGATACTCATCGATGACCACGCCCACCCCGCGCCGGCCATCTTCTTCAAAACTCCGCACCACCCGGCCCCGGCAGTCGAGCTGCACGTCGGCCTCTGCGCCCACCACCTCTGCGGGCAGTGAGATGGTGAAATCCACCATCGAACCCACCGGCATCTCCGAGTCCACCTGGAACAGCACGCCGTTGGCGGAAATGTTCTGCGTTTCCGCCGCGCTCTGGCCCGATTCCGACTTTACCGAGACCGGCAGCTTGATGGGAAAACGCATCGCGCTCTGCATGTCCGGATAGCGCCCGCGGCCAGTTTTTCTCTGCGCCATTCCTGCTTTACTTGATTCTTGTGTCACCGGCGACGAGCCTTCTTTGCGAACCTCACCGCCATCCGGGTTCCCGTTCTCCGCAGATCGGCCATTGTTAGACATTACGCCCGCAGCTTACACCCCGGAATCACCCGAGAAAAGTTACCGAAGTCATGGAACTAATAGGGCTTAAAGTCTTTTGCTCCAGATAGTTGCGAGCCGAAAACAAGTGCCAGGTTCGGCCATCACTGGCTATTTCGCGTTCAATCAGCATTCATCACTCGGCATTCAGCCAACAGAGACCGAGTTCTTCATATGAGGGTTTTTAGAGACTTGCAGGTTTGGCAAGAAGGCGCATCATTACCACTTGAAGATCAGGGTCATCGGGCCGGATGCGCAGCGCAGAATCTTTTGGCTCGGCAAGAGATGCGGGCCAGCAACCACGGCATGCTGAGGCCACTCCTCACCATGATTTGCAACTGAGGAGACTTCCGGAGAGGATCGATTGCAGGCGCAGTCGGCAGTGTCACCCGGCGTCGAATCCCGAGATGCTGCCGTTACGCTCCGCCGGCGACCCATTCCGCCTGGCGGGAGCCGCCGTGGCTGACGGCGTACAAAACCAGCTCCACGCGGCTGGAAATTCCCAGCTTGTCGAAGATGCGGAAGAGGTATTTCTTGATGGTATGTTCGCTGAGACTGAGTTCGTGGGCCACTTCACGATTGCTGAGCCCGTCGGCCACCAAAGCCACCACCTGCTCCTCGCGCGGGGTCAGCAACTTAAGTCCGCGGGCGTTCACCACACGCAGCGACGGCACATGAGTTACGACTTCAATGAGGTACTGCAGTTGCTCGCTGTTGGCCCACACCTGCCCCTGGTGAACGCTCTGAATGCACTTGCACAACAGCCGGAAAGGATACTCGGAAAAGCAGAACAGCCCCTTGGCCCCGGAGCGGAAGGCGTTGACCACCACCTCGCGATCGTAGCTGTCGAGCAGCAGGATCTTGGCGACTTCCGGATGAGCCAAGTGAAGGCGGCGAACAATGGTCATCTCGGGCCGGCCGTCCTTGGGACGGCCGGCGTTCATGATGGCGACCTGCACTTGTGAAGAAACAATCGCGGTCAGGATTGCATCCATCTCCAGGGCGCAAGAGGCCACCCGGAATTCTGCCCGGCGGCGGAGCGCGCGGGCCAGAAGCTGGCATTGCATCTGATTGGAGTCAGCGACCAGGACGCCAATGGCATTCAAAGCGGCGACGCATATAGAGCCCATAGATCCTCGTGGCGCGAGATGGAATGGCCCATTCCAATTTGGAAATCATTTTAGGAACCACTGGGGCGGAGTCTAGACGACCACACTTATCCGCTTCTGTGACATCTCAACATCGCGGGAACGATTACTTGTGTGGAAAACTCGGATGGAATCAGCCATGAAGCCACTCCCACGATTCGCTCATTGCGGGCAAGTCGTTGCCAAAGCGATAGAAGCTTGCCTTCCGGAAGAACTCGCTCATCCTCGGGCAAGGCCCGTCGAAGCTGTGACAAGTCCTCTTTGGCGGATGCCCTTAAAGTAGCGGCAAACGAATACAGGCGCTTAGCCGATGATTCTAGACGAACGCCTTTCGAAGGGATTCGCCGGCCGACGCCCAAAGGACTTGCGCAAATCCAAACCACGCCGAAAGGTGACCTCCGCCAACTGTCTACCTTTGTAGACAGCACTTCTCATGTCTTGCCGCAGGAGATCACCAGGAATAAGTTGTGCAAGAAGTATTTGAAATTGACTCGAGATTTGAGTCGCGGAATGACAAGTGAGGGTGCGAGCGAACGCGAAAATGAAATGGTTCGTGACATACACGATAGTTGCTTTTGCCGGCTGCGTGGTGCAGCCGGCCATGGTGGTGTCCGTCGCCCAGGACCAAAGGCAAAGGGTAGCCACGGAGAACGTTGGGCCGGCGGAGGCCACAAAACCCGGGATAGCGGACGGCGAAATGAGTCCAGCCCTGACGGGGGCACGCCGTCCGCTCTACCGGTTGCGCAAGAGTGATGTGCTCGGGATCAGATTTACGTTCGCGCCCGAGTTCGACCAGACCGTCAGCGTACAGCCTGACGGATTTATCACGCTAAAGGGATTGGAAGACCTGTACGCAGAGGGAATGACTCTCCCCGAACTGCGGGAAACAATCCGCGGGGCGTACGCGATGATGCTGCACGATCCCGAGGTCACGATCGTCCTTAAAGAGTTCGAGAAGCCCTACTTCATCGCCACTGGCGAGGTAACCCGCCCCGGCA
>WNFH01002786.1_pt1 | contig 12262 bp, 5 predicted proteins | sample 5400411 | NCBI WGS metagenome assembly WNFH01 (sample SAMN13153347, study PRJNA577476) | soil metagenome | isolation source: 200 cm saprolite under Douglas fir tree site 2 hole 3 | place: USA:California | collected 2015-04-18
CCGGAGTAACAGGCGTTACGTGCAACGGTGCTGCCGCCACAATTTCTGGTCCGAAGTTTGCCTGCACCGTTTCACTGATGCAAGGACCGAATTCGATTTCAATCCAGGCTACCGATGTTGCCGGTAACACCACCACTTCACCTCTCAGCTTGAGTTACGCCCCCGCTCCTCAAATTACGATTACCTCCCCGACGAATCTGAGCGTTACAAACATAACTCCCGTTACCGTGACCGGCACGGTTAGCGACCCAAATGCGACTCTGACCGTTAATGGAATTTCTGTTCCCCAGAGTTCCGGTAGTTTTTCGATCCCTGTCCCGTTGGTGGAAGGTTTGAACGTCCTAACCGCCGTTGCTACGAACTCCAGTGGAGTGGCAAGCACAGCTACCGTTCAAGTGACACTGGATACTACGCCCCCTCACATCACGATCGATTCTCCGGCTGATGGGACGACTACTACAGCTGCGTCTTTAACGGTAACGGGTTTGGCGAATGACGTTGTCGTTGGCACCGTGAACGCGCTGGATGTTCAGGTCACTGTGAATGGCATCGCCGCGCAAGTTGCCAATCGTACCTACTCCGCTGCCAATGTGCTGCTTTCAGTGGGACTGAATACGATCCAGGCCAAGGCAGTTGACCGCGCCGGCAACGCCGGCACCACGAGCGTAACGGTTACGCGCGCCATCCCTAGCCAGCCTCCTCAACCAGCCATTGGCCAAGCGCTGATCACACAGGCTCTTAGTATTGTCTCCGGAAACAATCAGACGGGAACGATCGGAACCCCGTTAGCTGCGCCACTCGTGGTGGCCTTAACAGATACGTCCAATAAACCGATTCCGAATCAAATGGTCGTATTCAAGGTAACTGGTAACAACGGGCTTCTCACCACCGGGGCAGGGGGAACACTCTCGGCGGCAGTGGCAGTTACCACGGACGTCAATGGTCAAGCCCAGGTTTTATGGACTCTCGGGCAGCGCTCTGGCGCAGGTATTAATATCGTGCATGCTTCTTCTCCTCTTGCCGTCGGGTCCGCGGACTTCACGGCGACGGGCTTGGTCTCAAGCCCAGGCACTATTGTCGTCGATTCCGGCAACGGTCAGACTGGTGTTCTAGGCCAGTCGCTGCCGTTTCCATTTGTAACCGCGGTCGTCGACGCGGGGCACAACCGCGTTCCAAACGTGCCGGTCGCCTTTGATGTGAAGCAAGGAGGCGGCAATTTCGGAGGCTCGCCCACTCAAACTGTGAATACCGACAGCAACGGGCGTGCAATTGCTGTCCTGACTGTTGGCCTCCAAGAAGGCTTCGACAACAACGTAGTGGAAGCGACCTTTCCTGGAAACGCCGGATTCCCAGCTGCATTTGCTGCCTCTGCCAAGGCGCCTGGAAATCCGGCAAATACGACGATCAGTGGGGTTGTGCTCGACAATAGCAACAACCCGATTCCGGGCGCGACGATTCGGCTGTTCCGAACGAATCAAGGAAACAATAACAACCTTCCAGTACAGATAGGAACGCCAGTACAAACCACCGCACAGGGCACGTTTTTGATCCCGTCAGCTCCGGTCGGCTTCTTCAAACTGATGGCAGATGGAAGCACGGCCGCCAATTCAATCAGTTATCCGACGCTTGAATACGACATCGTGACAGTCGCGGGCAATGACAACACCGTTGGCATGCCGATCTATCTTCCGGCTCTCGATACCGTCAACAAGCTGTGTGTCGACTCGACGCATGGCGGAACGTTAACTCTGCCACAAGTTCCGGGGTTTTCCCTTATGGTGCTTCCCGGGTCGGCAACCTTCCCCGGAGGGTCCAAGCAGGGCTGCGTCTCAGTGACGCCTGTAAACGGCGACAAAGTTCCCATGGCGCCCGGTTTTGGACAGCAGCCGCGTTTCATAGTGACCATTCAGCCCGTGGGGACGACTTTCAATCCTCCGGCGCCGATGACTCTTCCGAACGTGGATGGGCTACAGCCAAAGGCCGTGACGGAAATGTATTCGTACGATCACGATCTCGGAATGTTCATAGCAGTCGGAACCGGAACGGTCAGTGATGATGGCTCTGTAATCAAGTCCAACCCGGGAGTCGGCGTTCTGAAGGCTGGTTGGCACTGCGGGGGTAATCCGAATTCTAGCGGCAGCGCCGGTACATGCCCAACATGTCAGACCTGTCAGGGGAGTGGCTGTGTTGCGGATCCTTCCCAGAACGGCCAACCGCTACCTGACAACAAATGCGAAGTTTGTCAAAATGGTTCCGCATCCCCGATCCCGCTCGACCCCACCGAAACATCCGTGTCGTATACTTTTCAGCTGCCCAGCGCCACGATCGACGACATTAATAGCGATTTGCAAGAGCTTCTTGCGATTGGCATCAAGGTTACAGTTATGCCACCTTCGATCGGAGGCACTATTACGTCAAAGGAGTGTTGCGCAAAGGAGACGGGCAAGAGTACCTCGACGAAAGGTATGGTCACTGGTTCAGTGGGCTCCGTTTCTTTCCAAGGCAAGATCTGGCCCCCAGGACCGATCCCCAGCATTTCTATTCGGATCGACGTCGTGGGCCTGGCAGAGCTCGATGCGTCCGTCACACTCTTAGCTGGGCTTTTCGCGAATTTTACAGCCACGGCACAGGGTGAAATCGGATACGTTAAGGACGGCTGCGCGGAGAACCAGGCAACTCGCAACGGATGCGTTTTTGCAGACCTCACGGTGCCCATCACGTTCGGGCTAAGCGGGCAATTGGGTGGGAGCGGAGAGGCGACTTTCAGTTGTATCTTCTGCGATACCACAAAAGTCGCAATCGACGCAAATTTTTTCTTTGGCAATCTCGCCTTCCCGTTGAATATTGGCGAGGTTAAATACAACATCAACGGCAGTAATGAGCCGGATTGTGCAGCAGGTTTGTCAGGAGGGGTTCTGCAGTGGCAGCCAGCGACCTTTAAGATCGGCGGGGACTTCTCCGGTAGCTGGCAAACAAACGGGGGAGTGACACGAATCGTGAAGTTCTCCGCCGACATTCTCAGCTGCACAATCGACTTAACATCGGGAATTAAATGCCCTCCATATTTCTAAGAACTGGAGCGCCTCTGGCGGTCTAAGAAAAATATGGTCGTTCTTTCCAGAAACGGAGCCCGACTTCTGAGTGCTGCCTACCTCATTCTGGTGTTTACGTTGCTAGGGTTGTTGGGACTTGAGCCCACAGCGGGTTCTGCAGATAGCCGCGTTCGCACTGCTTACTTGAAGCTAGTTTTTAATGCCGAAGGCAAGCCAGAGCCGACTTCGGGATGCTTCAATGTTCAGGAACAACGCCATGAAGACGCTCACTGGTGGTCCAAACCGGAGGTCACTGAGCGTCACGACGTCGAGCACTTATTAAAAAAGGTCGTAGCTGCCTTCAAGAATAGAGACCGCGTGTCACTGCTGCAAATGTCCGACCCAGCGTTCCGGGACCCGAAGGTCTTCGATAAGCAGGCTGAGGCTTTTTTTCAGCAGTTCAGCGTTCTAACTGTCAAGGAAATTCCCCGATCCATTCAAATTAACTCGCTGATTTTGTTTTTTCTGACTTTCGATTACCAAGGGAAGGTATCCAGTGCGCCGTTAGTCTTCAGAAAAGCCAGCGAAAACGAATTTTGGTTCTTGCCAGAAAGATCCACGTCACTTGATTATTTCTTGGTCTCAGAGTGGTTTGACACCTTATCTAGAAACGCGGATAAAGCGGATTTTTACTATTGCACGTCGGCCGAAATCGGACGGGCCTCCTACCGCGTGCCGATTACCTCTGACCCGGCCGTAGCTGCTGAAGACCGTAGCTATCTATACCTGGCCGGATCGCAGTTAGGAGAAACGTCTCCCCCAACTGAGCTTGCTACACGCATCGAGTCTACGATGAGCACCCTAAAGGCGTCATTAACTGCCTATGGTGGCGCCGCTCTGTTGCCGACTTTCGGTCCTTTGGGCGCGAAGCGCTTGAAAGACTGGTGGGCCACAGCAGATGCCAGTCAACGCAGCAACTACATTTCCGCAGTTGTCACGCAAAAGCCCTTCTTCGTCTTCGATCTGAGTCCGTTAATCGTGCTCTATACAAAGTCCGACGATAACGTCCCTCGAATTATGTACCTTACTCCCGACGAAAAAGGTTCCTTGCGATGGACTAATTCCTCGTACGGTACGACGCTTGATCGAATTCTCAAAAACGGGCCCCTTTACGATGCGGCTAAATTGGTTCCGCCGTTCAGTAGTTTCTTGATTCGGAGATGAATTCCCATTCGGTGAACATGATCATGGACCACGTGCAGCGAAGCCTCTTTTTTTTGGTGGTCAAATGTGAGGGAGTCATTTAGAGGGGCGTCTTATGACAAGGGGACACGACTTTTTCATAACGGTCCGGCCATTCTTTAGGGCCTTGTTGGGTTTGTGCGTCGGCTTCCTGACGTTGGTTTTGCCTCTCAATGCCCAACTCAACCAGAATTGCGTCGTCAGTGTCCTCAATCGAACCGTACAGGTAAATCCTGATGGAACCTGGGTGCTGCCAAGTATCCCGGCGAATTTTGGGCCCGTACGCGCGCGAGCGACGTGTGTTTCCAACGGTGTGACGCAATTCGGGCAGTCTGCTTTCTTTACGATTCCCGCAAATGGCTCTGTCAATGTGCCGAAGATCATTCTTGGCGCAACAACGCCAATTCCCACCAGCATGAATGTGACTGCCACAGCCAGCCTGCTGACCCAGGCTGGTGCAACGGCTCAGCTCAGGGTGATCGCCACTTACGCCGGCGTGACAGCGCAGGATGTCACGCCTGCGACTACTGGCACGATTTATAACGTCAGTAATCCAGCGATAGCTACCGTGAGTCCAAGTGGCTTGGTCACTGCGGTGAGCAGCGGGACTGTCGTCATCCAGGCCGTCAACGAAGGCACCCAGGGCATCATGAATATCCAGGTGGTTCTGGCGGGAACCTCGCACGGCGGCATTCCGGATGACTGGGCAATCTCTCACGGCTTAGACCCAAACGACCCCGCGATGCCATTCGAGGATCCAGACCACGACGGACTAACCAACCTGCAGGAATTCCAGAACGGTACCGATCCTCACAATCCGGACACCGACGGCGATGGTCTCACCGATGGCCAGGAAGTGTTGATCTATCACACGAACCCACTATTGGCGTCAACGGATGGGACTGGCATCCCAGACGGCGTCGAGGTTCAGACAGGGACGCTAGGTGGCACCCTTGCCGCGAAGCTGGCGGCCGCGCTGGCATCGATCCAGGTCAAGCCAAGTACGTTTACCTTGGTGGTGAATTCGATCGCTGGCTTGGCGTCCCAGCAACTAAGTGTCCTCGGACATCTGATTGATGGGAAAACGACCATCGATCTAACGTCCACGCCGGAGGGTACGAACTACTCCTCAAGCGACTTGACGATTTGCAATTTTGGCGCACCTGACGGCAACGTGTTTGCGGGGAACAACGGTCCGTGCACGATTACCGTGACCAACAATGGCTTTTCAGCCCAAGCGACTGGCGTCGTCACGTCATTCACTCCAACTGCTTTGTCCTTCGTGAGTATCCCGGGTTTTGCCAACGACGTAGCCGTGAACGGAAGCTTTGCCTATGTGGCTGCAGGGTCCACTGGCCTACAGGTAGTGAACGTCGGTGATCGTAGTCACCCTAGCATAGTCGCATCTCTGTCCTTGCCAGGTAATGCAAATGACGTAAAATTGCTGGGCAATCTGGCCTATGTTGCGGCAGGCCCCGCAGGTCTGCACGTAGTCGATGTTACTAACCCGGTCCTTCCCGTGCGTCTGGGGACACTGGGTACTAACGGCAACGCACTGAATGTCGTCGTACGAGGCATCATTGCCTACATTGCGAATGGGACGAATCTCGCAATCGGCAACGTGAACAATCCCGCATCCATGACCCTGATTGGTACGCTGCCTCTCGCCGGGATGATTCAGGGATTGGACGTCGATGCGCAACGCAAACTGGCAGTGGTCACCGCTGGAACAAACGGCCTCTACGTGGTCGATATATCGAGCCCGACCGCGCCAGTTCTCCTGGGCAGGGCATCCACCGGCGATGCGCGAGACGTAGAGATTCGCGGCAATTTTGCCTTTGTCGCCGACTTCCAGAACAGCACGACTTCAGTGGACATCACCACGCCATCAGCGCCGGTTGTCCTTTCGCACATCATCGACCCGAACCTCGGCGGGTTCCTGCAGGATCTCGTCCTCTCGGGGAACTTTGCTCTCGGGGCCGACGTAAAGTTCTTCAACGGCATTCCAATAACAGACATATCTGACCCAACGAATCTCCACGCGCGCGCGATCCTCAACTTCACCCAGCGTGACGATAATGCGATGGGCATAGCCGCCGATGGTACCTACGTTTATTTGGCTACCGAGCACAGCAACCTGACCAAGTTCGGATCGGTTGGCGACAGCCGACTCTACATTGGGCAATATCTGGCCCTGGTGGATAACAAGGGCATCCCACCCACGGCGTCAATTACCTCGCCCGTTTCGGGCACCACCGTGATTGAGGGATCCACGCTTGCAATTACCGTCAACGCCGCAGACGATGTGGCCGTTGCAGCTGTCAATTTCTTGGCCAATGGCCAAACGGTTTTCACGTCCACGTCCGCGCCCTACCAGTTCAACTTCACAGTTCCTTCCGGAGTCTCCAGTCTGACTCTGGAAGCGACAGCGGTGGATTTGGGTGGCAACGTGGGTACTGCCCAGCCTGTGACAATTAACGTCATCCCCGACCCGGGCACTACGGTGTCAGGTCGCGTACTTGACAGCAACGGAGTGCCTGTTTCCGGCGCTACCGTCACTATAGGCGCAAAGTCTGGCACGACCCAGGCGGACGGCACTTTCGCCATCCCTGGCGTGCCTACCGTCAAGGGGAACATTGTCGTCAGTGCCGCGGCTACTAGCGCAAACGGAGATTCGCTGACGGGACAATCGGGCAGCTTTGCTCCCGTGGCGGCAGGGATCACCAACGTGGGCGACATTGTGGTAGCCGTGCCTGCAGCGCTCATCAGCCTTGTGCCTGCAGATTCGCAGTCCTTGCCGGTCGGAAACTGCATACCGTTTGGGAACAACACGTCTTATGGATTCACCGGGTTTATCTATCGAAATGTGCCTGCCTTCCAACTAAAGATTGGTGGCCATTTCTCGTTTGATCTCGGTGCGCTGAACGACGTGGATATCAGGAGAAATATCTATTTCGCCGTTGCCAGTGCGAATCCGAGCGGCGGTTCAGTCGGCGGCCAGAACATTCGCGCCATTTCCTGGACCAAAGTGGTTTCCGACAGCCAGACGCCGCTAAACCCGCGCGGGGACACGATTAAGGGGAATTATGAATTAACTTACACGGCCGAAGCGCCCTTCAATTTCCCGGGTGGTGGATTCATCGTCGGTTTTGGGGGGTCGCCTCCGGGGGCTTATGCAGATTTTGGCTGTGAACAGGTTTTGGTTCAGACCACGCCGGCAGACCTAAACCCCTTCTTTTACCGGCGGTTCTACTTCCAGTTGGATCAGCCACTGGGTGTACTTGATTCCGCGAATAGCGATCCTTTTGCTCTGGGCGGAATTGTGATCAAGCCAAACCGTTAGTTGGGGCTGGCATAAACTTAGGGATGATCTCAAACAGGGGGAGCACCCAGCTTGACTCTCCCCGGAGAGTAAGAGGGGAAGGAGACGAAAAGGTGAGAAAGCTCACAGTGCGGTTACCGATCGTAGTCCTAGTTGTGTCCTTGTTGTCCGGACTGCTTTTGGGCGCGCAGAGTTCAACGGGCACGGTGAACGGTCAGGTGAGTGTGGTCGGCGGCTTTCTGGCGGGGGCGCGCGTCGTAATCAAGAGCAGCGGCGACGCGAACTACACAGCGACTTCGACCACCGACGAGAACGGCACATTCAGCTTCACGAATGTTCCGGTCGGGACTGTCGAAATTAAGGTCTACGACGCCCAAAGCAATTTACTTAAGACCGTCAGCGCAACTCTCGCTTCCGCGGGCCAGGTTCTCAACGTGGCAATTCAGATACCTTGACTGTGACTGCGGGAGTGCGTTGAGGTATCGAAAGTTGTTTGACATGATTCTCCTCAGATACTTCAAATGTGTCATTGCAACGGGAAAAACCGTGAACGCATTCCCTGCCCAGGCAGCCAGTCACGGTTCATGGCTAGCGCGGCTATTCACTATTCTCATCTGCTTGAGCGCGCCTCTCCCCTGCGTCTCCCAGTCGGCTGATCCGAAAACCGCACACCGCCTCGGTCGGGAGGTCTCCGTACCTCGGCACTTAGCGGACGACGAGGAATTTTCGCTTCCGCTCAGACAGTTATTGGAGCACGGAAAAAAACTCTTCATGGCGAACTGGACAGAACAGGAAGGTGCTGGGCGCCCCACAACGAAAGGTAACGGAACGGCACTAGCCGATCCTTCGCAACCGCTGGTTGCCGCGCGCGCATTCAATCGCGTTTCCGGTCCTGATGCGAACTCTTGTTACGGTTGCCACAACATGCCGTATGGCATACCCGGCGGAGGCGGCGACTTCGTCACAGGCGTCTTTGTGTTGGCCCAGCGCTTCGATTTCGCCACTCTAGACAAAACAGATTTACTGCCCACAAAAGGATCTGTCGACGAAGAGGGTAGACCGGTCACATTGCAGAGCATTGGAAACTTCCGGCGGACGACGGGAATGTTCGGAGCAGGCTACTTGGAAATGCTGGCCCGCCAGATGACTGCGGAACTGCAAGGCATCCGCGATTCCCTTGCCTTAGGAGAGACGAAGCCGTTGGTTACGAAGGGTGTCTCGTTCGGCCGTCTAACTCGCAGAAAGGATGGTTCTTGGGACACGAGCGAGGTGGAAGGGCTTCCCCGGGCCAGTATAGTCGCGCCGACACCAGTGGACCGTCCGAATCTAATCCTTCGCCCCTGGCACCAGGCGAGCAATGTTGTGTCGCTGCGAGAGTTCAGCAACATCGCGTTCAACCAGCACCATGGAATGCAATCGACCGAGAGGTTCGGAGTTGACACGGACCCCGACAACGATGGAGTGAAGAACGAATTGACGCGCGCCGACATCACCGCGGTCGCGCTGTTCCAAGCCACGATGGCTGTGCCGGGACGTGTGATTCCCAATGATCCAGAGGTCGAGCAGGCCGTTCTCAACGGCGAAAAAGTGTTCGACAGGATCGGCTGTGCCTCCTGCCACATTCCTAGACTGCCTTTAGACAAGAAGGGCTGGGTCTATACCGAGCCGAACCCTTACAACCCTCCGGAGAACCTTCGGCCTGGGACGACCAAAACAATCTCAGTTGACCTGACGAGCGCCGAATTACCTCATCCTCGCCTAACGCCGGACCCCGTACATCAGGATGATCTCTCGGTGCCTGCTTACACCGATTTCAAGCTACACGATATCTGCGCCCCGAACGAGGCCAGTGAACCGCTTGACATGAACCAAACGTCGTGGACGCCGAAGTTTCGTCAGGGTAATCGTCGCTTTTTGACCAAACGGCTTTGGGGTTCGGCTAATGAGCCACCGTTCTTTCATCATGGTTTATTCACGACGTTGCGTCGTTCAGTTTTGGCTCATTCTGGTGAAGCACTCGAATCGCGTCGGGGGTTTCAACAGTTGCCAGAGTACGATCAAGACTCGCTCATTGAGTTTCTAAAGACGCTGCAGGTCCTTCCTCCTGGAACCCCCTATTTGATTGTGGATGAGAATTTCCGAGAAAAGCGGTGGCCGCCAACGCCTCAGTTGAAGTCGCCGAAACCTGTCGCAAATACGTCGCAGTGATCTTTAGAAATCGGAAGGCAATCCCGCCTTTTGGTGGATCGTAAGAAAGTAGCCGTTAGTGTGGCGTTTACATAACAGAAATGTGCACGCCCGCAGGTTCTAATGGCAGGAATCTTAACTCCCAAGGTCTTGGTGCACTTTAGTCAGCAAATGCGGCTATCTTTGTGAAACTGAGAGCAGTGTAAATTACTGAAAACACTTGAAAATCAGCGAGTGCAAACAGGGCAGGTAGGTTTTAGCAAACCGCCGCATTCAGCCGCTCTGCCACCTCTCCGCAGCGTACTTTCAACAGCTTACCGCAGAACCAGAAATGCTGCGGTGACCAACTGTTGACCAGTCGGTTGAAAAGTGCGAAAGACCGCGGCCGGTTGGACTCTCCGCTACATCGGTCGCTCGTAGGCTAGAGGGGTCACCGAATTTCAACTGCAACTGTACGGCCCTCCGCTATTAATATGATTTTGGGACAATGGACGTTTTTCAAGTTGACCGAGGCATAAGGCAGAGCATTTCTCAATTTCCACACTCCGGCATCATCATGATGCTGCAAAACTCACTTGGTGATCGGCGACAAAATACGAACAAAGGATTTCACAAGCGACCACGGTGCTGAGGGAGCCAGCCACTTGGGCGGTTAGTCGTATCCCCGTTCATTTGACCAGCCAGCTTCGCGGCTGAATTGACTTCTCCTCGAACCCCGTTTCTGGCTAGTGATCGGCACTTGTCCGGTAATCCGACTTACCAGGCGCAGTGACACCGGTTGCTCAGAACCGCCAATTATTCAGCGATTGCGGGCACTATTGCGCATTCAGCGGTGTCGAAATCGTACGTGGAAAACCTGCAAGATGAAAACACTTCGTTCGTCGATTCTACTCACCCTCGGCATTGCCGCTTCACTTGCTAACGGGCAAAAGAACACGAAGAAGCCCCAGCCAGGACCGGTGGAGACGATTGTCTGCAACGTTCTTGGCGACCCTTCTGCGTATAACAACAGACTCGTCAAAGTTCGTGGCTACGCCAGCGCAAGTTCAGAATACTCGCTACTGGTGGACGAACGATGCGACACAGATCCAATGTGGCTTGCGTTTGCTGACGGCTCCGCTCCGCCGCCGCTCGAAGCGATTGTCAACGGAACTGGAACCGCAGGCGGCAGGGATTCGAAAGGGCGACAAATTGCGCCGATACCCGTGCATCTCATCAGGGACGCGAACTATAGGCAGTTGATGCACTATTTGGCCCTTTCGGCAAAGGGCAAGGCTTGCGCTGATGGGCCTCCACTCGCATTCCCGCCTGACTGTACTACCTATCGTGTCGCCGCTACGTTTACGGGCCGTGTTGATGGCGTCTCCAAGCAGGTTCACGAAGCCCACCGTAAACGATCCAGTGGCGACCAAATCGACGGGAAGGGGTTCGGACATATGGGAATGTTCGATGCGCAGATTGTCGTCCAATCCATCGAAAATGTGATTGCCGTTGCCGAGTTCGAAAATCCGGAGTCTTCCTCGAAACCACAATAGTGGCATGCGTTCTACGCCTAAGTCCCGGTAAACGCGCTAACCGGAGAAGTGGAGTCCTGGTACGGCAAATGTCCGGTTATCCGACCAGGAGTTAGCGAAGCTGCGAGCGAAACGAAGCGAATTCAATGTGCGAGCATCAAGAAGCACCATAACAATACCAGGTAGGTATTCGCATAGACGATGCTCCTCCATGCTTGAGTCGTAGCGGGATTACTTTTCGCCGCCAAAGGGGTCAGCAATGAAGCAGCGCAGAGTACTACGCCGACCAAGCCCAACGCTTGGGGAGTAAGGGTCAGCATTCGTATGTTGGCGAGCACGATGACTCCGAGCCAAACAAGAATTAGCTCACTCAACGTTAAAAACGCCATCGAAGCACGCAGCAGAAACACATCTCGATTTGGAATGGACCGTACGTGTCGGTACCGCCACCAGGCTACTGAGACCAACAAAAACGGAACTCCCCACACTATCAACAGATAAATAATCGAAAAAATCAGAATTTGCGTGTTCCGGTCGGCAAGATTCCCCCCAGGGGCCTCTTCAAATGTATGTTACGCGCATGACCGCGATGGCGCTGAATGAAGAGTGAAACGGCGGTGACTAAAAACTACCTGCCTGATTAACGCGCTTACCGGAGAAGTGAAGTACTGGCACTGGACTTTGGTCCGGGTGACCCGGCTAATCAAGAGTGCAGTACCGGGACTGGACTTGTCCGGTAATCCGACAAATCGGGAGTTAGCCTCTTCCCCTGCCCAAAACGAAGCCTTCACGACGAGAACCGTTGAGGCCGCCGAGGCGCTGTTCGTGGGCAAGGGACAGCAACTCACAGGAACCCCCCGGTGTCTAAGCTTGCAAGGTGTAGGACTTCAAGCGTTCTAATACCTGCTGTGCGAGAATAGCTCGCACTGGAGGACGCCGTGTTACACAAATCCTTCCGCTTTTTC
>WNFH01002977.1_pt1 | contig 12261 bp, 7 predicted proteins | sample 5400411 | NCBI WGS metagenome assembly WNFH01 (sample SAMN13153347, study PRJNA577476) | soil metagenome | isolation source: 200 cm saprolite under Douglas fir tree site 2 hole 3 | place: USA:California | collected 2015-04-18
CAAATACACCTTCGCCGGCTACCGCTCTGTGAATCGGAAAATCTTCGGAAGTGAGACTCCTACACCGACTCAGTTCACCGGGAACCTGAACGAGAACTTGGCGGCGTTTCGCCGCGTGATAGCCAGCGATCTCCCAGCCCCACAAATCGTTTCGGTCCAGACGGGGACTGGACTGACGCAGGAGGAGCGCCTTACAAAGACAGGCGGATTCAAGTTCCTGGGGCAGAGGTACACGCTAGATGCCTTCCTTCTAAATCAACTGACTTCTCCGAGTGTCGGCACTGATTCGAATCCCCGAAACCTTCCCTCTGCGCTCGACGTGATGATGATGCTCGGTTCGAGCGCGGCTAGTGAAGTGCAGCAACAATCGCAGGGCGAGCATCATTGGGTCAACTACGAGAACCAAGTCAGCAAACTCGGACCAAACGTAAAGGAACAGCTGAACAAGCCTGCTGCCTTTTACGACCAATGGCTCGTCGCGGTGAACACACTTTTCCTACCCGGCGCCAGCAAACAGATGTTCGCTCTCGGAAAGCCCTGGCAATACAAAAATCTCAATGTCGGCGCGGCCTCATGGACGGAGTTAAAACACGACACGATTCTTTATGCCGAGCAATCGGAGGCCGAGATGGGCGAGGGCGGCTACTTCGAGATTCCTCCCTACGCACCGCCGGAGCCGAAAGGATACGTCGAACCTAATCCGCTCTTTTTCCACCAGGTGGCTACTTCCGTTGATCAGGTGATTGACCAAGTAAAGCGCGCGGGTTTCCTCACCGAGGAATATCTCGACAAATTCAGTCTCTTGCGGGACCTCGCTCATAAGGCGGAAGTCATTGCGCAAAAAGAAGTCTCTGGGGAGTCCATTACCCGTGAAGATTACCAATGGATTCAAAATCTTCGGGAAAGTTTTGACAGACCGCTTCTGTTACCCCGTGGGGCCGATGAGATCAAAGATCCAGCAGACCTGCAGATGGCCCTGATCGCCGACGTGGCCACCGATGCTGTGGGAGGGCGCGTCCTGGAAGTGGGAACCGGCGTGCCGCAACGGATCGTGGTTGTGGTGAAGGATGCGTTCGGCGGCACACGCCTCACGGTGGGGTATGTCTATTCCTGGTTCGAGTTTCCTTCCCAGAAAAGATGGAGTGACTCGGAATGGAAAAAGATCATCTACGCGAAGGATGACGGCGCGAAAAAACAAAATGGCATTGAAGCGCCAAGCTGGTACTCGCAGTTCCTCAAGAATTCCAGCGGAGCGCATTGATGGGCGCATGTCGTGCAGTTCTCCTGGCCTGCTTGTTGTTGGCTGCCCCGCAATCCCGGTCTCGGGAGTTCCATTTTTCGTGGTGGAGCGATAATCCTCAGCCCTTTCTCGAAGCCATTCAGAAATCGACGCCGCAAGTACTCCCAAAACTCCCGGCTGGGGAGCATATCCGCGCAGGCATTGTCACGCATCACTTTCTTGCCAGCGGTTTGATGGTCCGATTCTTCGCCGCATTGCGCGATCAATCTTCTCCGGAAACCATTGTTCTACTTGGGCCCAACCATTTCCATCACGGCTTGGCCAACATCAGTATTTCTTCCTTGCCTTGGAAGACTCCTTTCGGCATGCTCCGAACGGACAAGTCACTCGTTCAACAGATCGGCGCTGCTATCCATTTACCGGAAGACCCCGATGCCTTCACTGGAGAGCACTCCGTGGGAGTGCTCATTCCGTTTCTCAAATACTACTTCCCGCGTACCCAAGTCGTGCCCGTCCTGATTGACGTCAACGCCGATGAATACCGCTTGGCGGCTTTGCGCATCTTGCTTTCCCGGACGCTGAAAAGTCCAAACGTACTTGTTCTCCTTAGTATGGACTTTTCGCATGACTCGACGGCTGGAATTGCTGCTACGAGAGACGAACAAGCACAGCACGTGATCTCTGTGATGGATGTCCGCAAAACAGACGAACTCCACGTGGATTGCCGCAAAGGGTTGCGCTTGTTGTTAGGCGCGCTGCGGGAGGCGGGACCTGTCAGCGTTCGCTTCAACGAGCATACGAACTCAGCGCAATTAACTGCGAATGCCAAGCAGACCAACGTGACCAGCTATTTCACCATGTATTTCCTATCCTTTTGCCGGACCTAAGCGTGAAGCCGCCGACACGATGGAAACCTGCCGGTGTGTCCGCCCTGGCTACCACGCGGGATCTTTCTCGGAACAGTCGCATTCGGAGTCGAGATAATGGGAGTCGGCTTCTCCATGTGCCGCAAGAACGGGACGCGCTGGCGCATGCTGAATATCCGCAACTCACTCGCAGAGCAATTCGCGAAGCAAATGAACTGAGCTTAAATATAGATTCGGCCTTGTTGGACTTGCGCGTAAGTTGCGTAGCATGACGCATCGGGCAGGGATCAGGACTGCCCATAGATTCCGATTGTCAAAGATTTTCGGACTGGTAGATTTTTAGCTTTCGATAGAGCGTAGTTTTTCCGATCCCCAGCAAATGGGCCGCAGTAATTTTGTTACCCCTGGCCTCAAGCATTGCCTTGCCGATCGCCCTCCTTTCCAGCTCTCGAAGCAAGAGAGTCCCCTCGTCAGTCGATACCAGACCACTTCCCATGCTAGCAAGATGCGATGGGAGGTCTTCCTCTGTTAATTCGGGTCCGGAGCCGAGGGCCATGGCACGTTCTATTGTATTTTCCAATTCGCGCACGTTTCCAGGCCAATCATGCGCAAGGAGCCGACTCCAGACCCCCGGAGACACCGTCTCGATCTTGCGGCAGCCCTCTTGATACTTATCGATGAACGCAGAGACAAACAGCGGGATGTCTGCTTTTCGTTCCCGGAGCGGCGGTAAGTTCAATTGAACCACGTTCAAACGGTAAAAAAGGTCCTGACGGAATCGACCTGCATGGATCTCATTGCCAAGGTCTCGATTCGTAGCGGCGATGATTCGTACGTTCACAGTAGACATTTGCGTTGCTCCCACCGAGCGAATCTCTTTTTCTTGAACCACTCGCAGCAGTTTTGCTTGCAATTCTTTTGGAAGCTCGCCAATCTCATCCAGAAAGAGAGTTCCTGTATTCGCGGCTTCAATCAGTCCTGTCTTGCATTGCGAAGCTCCCGTAAAAGCTCCTCGCACGTGGCCAAAAAGCTCGGATTCAACGAGGCTGGGCGTGAGCGAGCAGCAATCCACCGGAACAAATGGCCCGTCGGCTCGGGGACTTGAGAGGTGAATCGACCGGGCGGTCACCTCCTTGCCGGTTCCGCTCTCTCCCAAGATCAGAACCGGATAGTCATGCTGACTGATTCTCGGAATGATTCTCTTGATGCACTCGATCTGTGAGGACTCTCCGATCAGTCCGATCACCGATTTGTGTGATCTGGACGCCCAACTGAGCAATCTCCGTTGGCGTTCGGAATGGGCGGCCTTAGCAAGGAGTGTTAGCTTCTCAAGAAATTCGTCCGTGTGAAACGGCTTCGTCATGTAGTCGATGGCGCCAAGACGAGTCGCTTCAATTGCCGTCCTGATCGTCCCATATTGCGTCAGCACGGTTATTCCGATCTCGGGGTGGCACGCTCGAATTTGCTGAATTAGTTTAAGCCCACCGAGGAGAGGTACCTGAATGTCCGTCACCACCAGATCCACATCCAGACATTGCAACACCTCGAGGGCTTCCTCCGTGTCCGCTGCCGTCGTGACATGCAGATTCGCATCGGCTGCTAAGTCGCGACACAAGTCGCGGATGATCTTATCGTCGTCGACGATCAAGACGGATGGTACGAGAGGGGTGCCTTCAGAAGTCGCCGGGGCGCAGTGCGCTTGCATCGAAATGCCTTTCTTGTCCACTCGGGGAAAGAAAAACAACTCCCTGCTAGTCTCCGGTTTTTCTACTATATATCTATCACGTATGACAAGATAAGTGTATTAAATGTATTATACAGATAGACGTTTTTCCACATACATCTGAAAATCATGAGCTGTCGTGTCCTTGTTCCAGTTCCGGTTCGCGATCCGTTGGCGGTCGGGTCGCGAAAGGCAATTGTCCGGGAGCACTAGGTCGTTTCTGGAGGATGCAGCAGATGGCAGATTGTGGAGTCCAGCTGCCGCATCGTAAACGGCTTTCGTAACAAAGCAGCTCCGTCCGCCAGAGCATCCGCCGGCAATACGTCTTCGTTTGCGTAGCCGGTCATGTAAAGTATCTTAAGATTGGGCAGTGTTTCCCGTAGTTTTCGCGATAGCTCCGGGCCATTCAACTCCGGCATCACAACGTCAGTCAGGAGTAAATCGATTCTTTGGTCTAGGCGCTCAATCATCCTGACCGCCTCAGCAGCCTTTGCTTCGCAGAGAACGAGATATCCCAAATCCTTAAGCTGGTCTTGCAGTACCCCCCTTACCCGGGAATCGTCCTCGACCACGAGAATGACCTCTTTTTCGCCGCCGGATGGTTCAGTCTCTGGCTCTGTGTGCTGCGCAAGAGCTGATGGCGCAAGAAGTGGAAAATAGATTTCGAAAGTCGATCCCACTCCGATCTCGCTGTGGACACGAATATGGCCAGAGCACTGGCGCACGATTCCGTAAACTGTATATAGGCCCAGGCCTGTACCTTTCCCCAAACCCTTCGTCGTAAAAAACGGTTCGAAGATTCGCTCCCGGACCTCCTTATTCATCCCGCAACCCGTGTCTCTTATCTCGATGCGCGTGTACCTGCCCTCGGGAATTCCCATTGGTTCGCTTTGGGCTGCGCTGATGACACTCAGCGACGTGCGAATGGTGAGCAACCCTCCGCGAGGCATTGCGTCGCGCGCGTTCACCGCAAGATTCAAGACGATCTGATAGATGAGGCTCGGTTCCAAAAGGACTTTGCCCGGCGCGGAGTTGACATGAAATCGGACCTCTACTTTTTCGCCGATCAGGCGCCTGATCATATCTTCCATCTGGAAGATCTCGGCATCCAGACTAACCGGGTAAGTCGGCAGAATCTCATCGCGACTAAAGGCGAGAAGCTTGGCTGTCAAAGCTCTTCCTTGAAGGGCGGCGTCGACAATGTTTTGCAGTTTACGTTTCCGAGGATCCACACTGTCCAGAGTCTTGCAAAGCAATTCTCCGTAGCCCAGTATGCCAGTCAAGATATTGTTGAAGTCATGGGCGATGCCGCCTGCAAGCAGTGCAATGGCTTCCATTTTTTGCACCTGCCGCATCTGCTCTTCGAGAGCCCGCTGCTGGGTAATGTCCTCTGCCATGGTCTCAAATGACCCAATGTCCCCGGAATTATTGTGCACGGGACGCGTGTTAGTGCGAACAAGAATGGACGTCCCATCCTTCCGTTTCCAATGAACTTCGGTTTTTCGGAGATGATCCAACTGTGCCATGCGTTCAATGATATGCACTCTTTCTTCGGGGTCTTCGTAAACGTCAAACTCAAGATTCTTGGAGAGGAGTTCCTCCGTTGAGTCATAACCCAGCATCTCCACCAGTGCGTCATTGACAAACATGAATGTTCCATCTCGTCTGACCCGGCAAATTCCATAAGGCGCTTCAACAACAAGAGATCGGTATTCCGCTTCGGATTCTTGCAGGGCTTGTTCTGCCTTCTTTCGCTCCGTGATGTCCACCACCACACCGAGCGCATAGAGCGGCGTGCCGTCGATGGCGCGAATCAGCGAAGCCGCTAAATTGCCCCACACGATCTCGCCATCCTTCTTCACATAGCGTTTCTCCATCTGATAACTGGGAATGATTCCAGCAAACAGCCGGCGGGCGAGTTCCTCGTCCCGGGCGACGTCGCTCGGGTGCGTGAAGCCCATGAAAGTCAGTTCTCTCAGCTCTTCTTCCGTCCGGCCAAGTAGCATGCAAAGGGCCTGATTGGGGCTCAAGATTCTAAAGTCTAAACCTACGATTGCCATGGGAATTGCCCCGTCTTCAAAAACTCTTCGGAAGCGTTCCTCGCTCTCGCGCAACGCAGCCTCGGCGCGCTTACGCGCAGTGATATCCTCGCTGACCGCCAATAAGCATTCCTTGCCACCTATCTGGATTGGTTCGGCTGAGTACAGTTTGATGCCAATTTGACCGGATTTCGAGCGAATCTGAATTTCGCGATTCAAGACCCGGCCGTTTTTCTTGATCTCTGTGATAACCGCCGACCGGTCAGCGGGATTTAGCCAGAGGCCCAGCTCCAACGAGCTACGCCCAAGGACTTCATCCCGACGGTAACCGATATTCGACTCGAAACTCTCATTCACGTCAATGAACTGGCCCTCCGCAAGGGTGGTAATCATCATTTCAACCGGGCTCGAACGGAACGCTTTCGAGAACTTTTCCTCCGAGATTCGCAGCGCCTTCTCTGCAAGCTTTTGCTCGGTTACATCATGTGCGATCCCGCGAACGATTGGCGAGCTAACTCCATCTCTGCGAAGAGTATTGCTGTATTCCCAAAGCCTCACTTCTCCGCTCTTTGTCAAGACGGGCAAGAGACCTTTGGCAAAGCCGTCTCTCTGGATTTGGGAAAGGTATGCGTCACACATGGGCCGTGCTTCTGCCGTGACGAAGTCCCGCAGCGGTTTATTGAGGAGCTCGGCGCTGGAATATCCAAGAACTCTGAGCGGGGACTCGTTAACAGACAAAAGATTTCCTTCCAAATCATGCGTGCAGATGAGATCGCTCGAATGCTCCACCAAATCCCGGTAGCGATCTTCGCTTTCACGTAATGCGTCCTCAGCGCGCTTCCGCTGGGTGATGTCCTGCGCAGTGCCAACGAGCGCCGTGACCTGGCCTAGGCCGTCCTTTGCCGTGAAGCCCCTGACGTCCACCCATTTCATTACTCCGCTTGGACAGACAATTCGAAACTCTTCCTGAAAATGTTCCGTGTTTCTCAAATCCTCGAGTGCGGCCAAAACACGTGATGAATCATTAGGATGGATAAGCTCCCGATAGGAGACTGGATGGGAGTAGAGAGAAGCCAACGTTCGTTCGCAAATTTGTTCAAATGCCGGGCTGACGTACAGCACTTCCAGAGTCTGCGGATCCAGCAACCAGAATATTTCTTGAATATTCTCGGCCATCTGCCGGAATCGTGACTCGCTGACACGAAGGTCATGTTCCGCCATCCGCTGCTTGGTGACATCTAGCACAAAGCCCACCATACGTTCATTCTCGCCGCCGTCAGTAGGGTAAAAATGGGCGTCATCGCGAACTGTCAGATAGGATCCGTCTTTTTTGCGTAAGCGGTATTCCAGATGGAAGGGCCGTGCCTGCGACAGGGCGCGTTCTTTCTCTTTCCTGAATGCTGGCATATCATCTGGGTGAATGAGATCGACCCATCGAGGGAAACCTCCTTTCATTTCTTCCCGCGTAAAGCCAAAGACGGACTCGATGTTTCCCCCCAAAACCAAATCATCAGCGACTGGATCCCAGTCGTAAAGCAGCTGCCCGCTAGCCATAGCCGCGGCCTCATAACGACTGATCCATTGGGCGACTTCCTCTTGCGCTTTCTTTTGTTCAGTAACGTCAGTGTTGATCTCCAGGACGCTATGTGGCATGCCATTTTTATCCCTGCGCAATATCCATCGGCTTGACACCCAGATCTTGCCTCCATGGCGCATGTGTTGCTGGAGCGCCCCTTCCCAGCAGCCGGTTTTCAGAAGTTTCTCAAGAATCTCACCCTGGGGGATTGGAAAGTGTGTCAGTAGCAGGTCGTGCGAAATACTTCCCACGGCTTCGCCTTTTAGCCAGCCATAGACGTGGACCGCACCAAGATTCCAAAACAGAATCGTTCCGTTCAACTCTCGAACCAGAATCGCATCCTGCGAAAGATCCAATAGGGCGGCCTGCTCTCCAAGAATTGCGGCCTGCTTTTTCAACTGTTCGTGGGCCAACTCCATGTCCTGATGGCTCGGAAGGCTCAGTGCGGTGGGCAGCAAACGGACAAGAAGCACGGCGGTAGGCACGGAGGCAAGAGCCGTTATGGATTTCACAGCTCCGGACAGCCAATAGACTGGCTTCCATAGAGTCCACACTTCCATCAAGTGCGTAGCACCGCACGCTGTTATGAAAGTGGCGAACAGCATGAACATCCACCCAAAGGGGATGTCTTTCCTCTTTCGAACCAATTGGAAGAGCGTCACCGGGATCGAAGCATATGAGAGGCCGATGAGAGTGTCAGTGATCACGTGAAGCCAGATGAGTGCGGGCTGCCACTGGTAGCAAAAACCGTGAGGCATTAAGCCGTCTGAGGAGAACAATTGCCTAAGCATGTATCTTCCTCCTTGCACGCAATTGGGGGGCAAAACGGACGATGCGAACTCGAGCAGAAGCGTGGGCGACCAGGAGACTACACGACCGCCGGATGTAATCAGGGAACCAACCGGAATGAAACGCCCCGTGTCCCATATTGGCTTCTATAACGCGCTTGACTAAAGTGCCTAGCTAGGATATGTAGGTACAGTAAACACCTCAGACTCGGCCTTTGTCAAGGAGAGCGCCCGTGTTCCGCCACCGCCTGGCCCTCGTCGTGAAACCCAGTCGCTCTTCCCTCGTGGTCCGGATGCCGTTCATTCTTCGGGTGACGCTGGCGGTAACCGCACCGCTCATCAAACCCTCACCCAGAAGAAGGTCTCTGCGACTGAAGTGCGAGATCGCCCCGGCGAGACAGCAATTGTCTGTGGGATACAACGAGAAGCGCATCTGCGTCATGGAAAGACCACAGAATATCGGGGAGTGCCTGAGATCGTCGCTGACGATCCCCAGCAAATCAGAATCGAATAACGAACTACGATTGAGACATTCTCCAAGACACCCATGCTGTCAAGTGGGCAGATTCGGAAGGAGAAATTAAGACAGTTTTCTCTTTGAGAAAGCTGAGTTGAAAGGTTTAAAGTTTCGGCAACCATGCCGAAACATTAGTCCTGAAAGGTGATATGAGCATGATGATTGCAGACCGGTTACGCGTACTACGGGAGGAAAAACACCTCTCTCAGGGGGATGTTGAGAAGCGAACCGGACTGCTTCGTTGCTACATCTCCCGCGTTGAAAACGGGCACACCGTCCCGGCCATCGAGACGCTGGAGAAAATGGCCCGTGCCCTAGAAATCCCGATGTATCAACTTTTCTATGACGGCGAGGAGCCGCCCAACATTCCTGATCTCCCGAAACGGCGCTCGGCTGACGATATCGCCTGGGGTAGTTTTGGGAAGGATGCCCGTTTCTTGAGCAAGATTCGCCGCGCGCTCAGTCGAATGGATGAAGGGGATCGCAGGTTGCTGCTCTTTATGACGCAGAAGATGTCCCGACCAAGAACTGGACGACCGATGTCGGGCAGCTAATCCAGTGGTGTGGGGTCTAATGCTGACAGTTGCCGGCAAGAGTTAGGGTATGTAGGGGGGCTTCGGTGATCCCATCGTCTGCAATCGAAGCTGAAGAAGACTGTTCTGGATGGAACGGTTGTTATTCTGTCCGACGTGTATAGCAAGGGCAAAACTGAGAATCGCTGAAGCTTCCCCTGCAGGTTGCTGCGCGGAGGTCGAACTGCAGGCGGATGGAAATAGGAGAATGATCAACGCCAATTGACGACGCATCTAAACATACCCGCTACCTTGGGTGAGAATAGCGACCTTCGCCGCGAAGCCCAATCCCGCAGGGATTCAAATCATCTTTCTCCATTCACCTAATGCAAACGCCTCTCCATTTGCCTGAGTGTTCAAGATTCCCGGAAATTGCAGCTTTTCTTCGCCGAACGGGCAAACAGCTCCGGTATTCGCTTCTTTGCCGAATGTGTACTCTTCTTCTGCAACCATTTCGCGCCGCGTGTGCCGCGCCGCAAGAGTCAATGCTCCAAGACTTGGCGGCCACCGTTTTTGGCCTTGGATTTCCTTGCAGCGCTTGCGAGCCCCAGGATTTCTATAAGGCTTTCGCTGGAAGGATTACCGAGCAGAGCACCGCAAAATAGTAGCCATTGATCATCAAAATAGCGTCTTCGCCGGCGAGAATGACCCGATCGCCCAGATCGGGAGCCAACTCCGCTGACCGTTGAATCCTTCGTGCAAGAGCACCGTGAGGCATTCAACCAAGGTCCACGGCGTTGGGGCGCGGAGAATTGAGAATGCTGCATCTTCAGCAACCAAGCTTCCGTCAGTCGTAGATGCAAAAATATCTTCCGCGTGTCGGTGGCAGGCCTGCCGCTAATCGCCAAGCATCCTTCCACGTCTTCTGCGCGCGGGCGGTCCCGTGCTCGAGGTTGAAGGCGGCGCGGTAGTGCTCGAGCGCCTTAGCCCGAGCCGATTCGGCCGTTTGCTGGTACTTCTTCGGGTCGTGATATTCGCTGTCAGGCGTCTTCGCCAACCACACGATCGTCGCGTACGCATCGCCTACCATGAAGTGCAGCGACGACAGAGTCGACGTCGGTAGCGAGCGCGCAGCCGAGAGCAGCGATTCGCCTTGCTGGATCACCTGCGAGAATTCTTCCGCACCCGCACTGCACGCGCCGGTTTCGTCGAAGCCGCGCTCCATTTGGAACAACAGGACCTCATCGGCAGCGGGCCCGGGCGACGCGAGTGCCTTTGCCTGCTTCAACAGTCCGTGGGTATAGACGTCGCCGCCTGCCAGTTCGTCGTGGACGTACTCGACGCCGAGACTCTTCATTGCAGCACGCGCAGCTTCTCCTACTTGCACTCCGTCATGGTCAAGAAAGTCGAGTACGCGATCGGCGGCGAGCAGCGCCACCGTCTGCTGGCCCGTCGGCTGCGATTTTGCGCCCGCGAGCCAGTCGCGGAATGTTGCGACGACTTGGCTATCGCTTGGCAGGTTCCGCGCGCTGAAGTAGTCCGGCTTTTCGAGTAAAGCGGTCATCTCGGCGGTCACCGCTGCCGGCATCTCGGCCTCCTTCACTGTGCGAACCAGCATGTCGCGCTCGGCCAACAGATTGATACGGGTCTGGTCGGTTTCCTTGACAAGATCGTGGATCGCGTCAGAGTTCGCATACGCCAGGCGCACGAGCACACGATGACCCTTGCCTCCGAATTGGTCATACGCCATGGTGAGCACCCCGCCGTCCACACGCCACTGCCGGATATCGATCCACCCCGCCGAGCCAAACCCGCCAGCGGCGATGTGCGGTGTCGAGCCGGGGCCGTAATGCGACGCCAACTCTGGCTGAATGTCCTCAGCGAGTTTTGTTCCGACTGCTTGATTACCCTCCGGGATGTCAACCCACATCAATCCAAGTTGGCAGGCCGCCTCCAGTACCTCTCTCCCCGACGCTTCTGGCGCTGGCAGCGCATCGTCAGCCGGTGGCTGCGGATCGTAAAAATACACTGAGCGCGTCCACGCCCGGCCTGTGGTAGTTCGGTGCGCGACGACCGTCCGCGCGCACCAGTGCTTCGTGTCGTTCGTGAGCTGCGGCCCGTTGAACATCTGCAGCTTTTCGTCCGGATGCGCTTTCAGCCACTCCGCCGGTGTCGTGGCTCCCTTCGCTTGCGCGATCTCACGCGCAACCTGCTGGGCAAGGGCGTCATTGGAAGATGCCGCTGTTTGAGCGGACGCTGTCATGCGCAGTCCGGCCACAGCAACAATTGCCAGAAGGAATCGTCTCATCGGGTCCATACTGGGGCGGCGTGGAATATGTTAGCCGGCGACTGCTTCATCTCCGCCCTAACGAAAGTACTCTGACCTTCAGCGCTGCGGGGGCGGAATATTTCTAGGCGTCGGGTTTGAGTTATTACATGATGCGGGAAGCAAAATTGGCTAGGAACGCCGGGGTCCGATGTGCCCATTTGATACTACGAGTTTCTCGGACCGCTCCAGAAGATCGGCTTTTTATCCGTGCGCACATTCTAGGCGTTCGCTTCCGCTTTCAGCTCCCTACCACACAACGGCGCATCCAGTGGGCGAGTCTGGCCCCGCGGCAGGAAATCAGCGTCGCGAGCCCTGATCCGCGGCGCTGGCGCGCACGAAATAAGCGTTTTCAGAGCTTTGGGTTGAGAACGGAGAAGGCTCATAGTGACAATGCAGACGAATTTGAGATCGGTAGCGACAATGTAGAATTCCTGAAAAAATAGAGCCTGGGTCGATATTTAGAACTACAATCAACATCCTACGATCAACATTCCAAACGGAAGCAGCCATGCATGCAAGAGACCTACAGCCAGGATCTGTGGTCATTCTTGAGGCTGAGGAATGGAAGATTCTTCCTCCACTTGACCTAGAGAACGTATATCTAGAATCCCCGGCTGGAATACGGAAGTTTCTGAGTTTCGCGGATTTCATCCGACTTCAACACCGCAGCA
>WNFH01002790.1_pt1 | contig 12257 bp, 7 predicted proteins | sample 5400411 | NCBI WGS metagenome assembly WNFH01 (sample SAMN13153347, study PRJNA577476) | soil metagenome | isolation source: 200 cm saprolite under Douglas fir tree site 2 hole 3 | place: USA:California | collected 2015-04-18
ACATGCCGTCCCCCCTGCGCCGCGGCTACACCGCGGCGGTGGCCAGCACGCGCCCCTCGGCACCCGCGCCGGCGAGCTCGCCGCGCAGGCTGTGGGGCAGCGCCTGGGTGATCAGCACCGGCACGACCTCGCCGAGGAGACGGCGGCCGTGGGCGTCGAAGTTCACGACTCGGTTGCAGCGCGTGCGCCCCGTGGCCTCGTCGGGACTTTTCCGCGAGACACCGTCGACGAGGATGGGCAGGACCCGGCCCTCGAGGGCGCGGCTGCGGGCGGCGCCCACGCGCGTGGCCACCTCCAAGAGACGGCTGTTCCGCCTCGCCTTGATCTCCTCGGGAACTTGATCAGGCATGGTCGCGGCCGGGGTCCCCGGCCGACGGGAATAGCGGAAGATGAAGGCATTGTCGTAGCGGATGCGTTCGACCATCTCGACCGTCTGCTCGAAGTCCGCCTCCTCCTCTCCCGGGAATCCCACGATGAGGTCGGTGGAGAGGGCGATGCCCGGTACGGTGTCCTCGAGCTCCGCGATCAGCTCGAGGTAGCGGGCTCGCGTGTACCCGCGGTGCATGCGGTCGAGCACGCGGTCCGAGCCGGACTGGAGGGGCAGGTGCAGGTACTCGACCACCTTGGGCACATCCTGGATGGCGCGGATGAGGCGCGGGGTCAGGTTGTACGGGTTGGAGGTCGTGAAGCGGATGCGCTCGATTCCTTCGACCTCGTTGACGAGCTCGAGAAGCTCGGCCAGGTCCGTGGCGGGGGTCAGGTCGCGTCCATAGGCATTCACGGTCTGCCCCAGCAGCGTCACTTCGCGTACGCCCGCGGCGGCCAGCTCCCGGACCTCGGCGACGATGGAGGCGGGCGCGTGGCTCCGCTCGCGTCCCCGCGTCACCGGCACGACACAGAAGGTGCACCCCTTCTCGCAGCCCTCCATCACGGTGACGAAGGCCTTGAGCTGCCCCGGGCCTTCGGGCCGCGCGGTGATCTTGACGAGCGGCGCCTCGCCCGTGTCCAGGACAGGCGCGCCCGTCGCGCGGGCGCGCGCCACCAGCTCTCCCACGCGCGACACCGCGGCCGAGCCGAAGACCAGATCCACGGAGGGCGCGCGCTCCTGGATCTTTCCCTGCCAGAGCTGGGCCATGCAGCCCATGACTCCGATGAGGACATGGGGCCGCTCGCGCTTCAGATGCTTGAGCTCGCCCAGCCGCGAGAAGACCTTGTCCTCGCACTTCTCGCGGATGGCGCAGGTGTTGAGCAGGATCAGATCGGCATCCTCGGCTCGCTCCGTCAGCTCGTAACGCTCATCTCGCAGCAGACCCGCGACGCGCTCGGAGTCGTACTCGTTCATCTGACAGCCGTAGGTGATCAAGTGAAGTTTCGGCATAAAAGACCGGCACTTACGTTAGCATCCGCACCTGGACCTGTCAAACCGGTGGGGCTCAGACCGATTCTTCGAAGACGCCGATCCGGCGGAATTTCTCGGCCCGCTGGGAGACAAGCTCGCTCGGAGAGAGCGAGCGGAGCTCCCAGAGCGCATCGCGAAGCGCAGAGCGCAGATTGCCCGCGGTCTCCTCCCAGTTCCGATGCGCGCCGCCCGCCGGCTCCGGCACGACACCGTCGATGACGCCCAGGCTCTTGAGCTCCGGCGCCGTGATGCGCATGAGCTCGGCGGCCTCCGGCGCTTTCGTGGCCTCGCCCCAGAGGATGGCCGCGCAGCCTTCGGGCGAGATGACCGAGTAGACCCCGTACTCCAGCATGAGCACCCGATTGCCCACGCCGATGGCGAGCGCCCCCCCGCTCCCGCCCTCGCCGGTGACCACGCACACGATGGGCGTGCCGAACCCGGCCATCTCGCGGAGATTGCGCGCGATGGCTTCGGCCTGGCCTCGCTCCTCGGCGCCCAGGCCTGGATAGGCACCGGGCGTATCGATGAAGGTCAGGATGGGCTTGCCGAACTTCGCCCCCAGCTCCATCAGCCGCAGGGCCTTGCGATAGCCCTCCGGGTGCGGCATGCCGAAGTTCCGCGCGATGTTCTCCCGCGTGTCGCGCCCTTTCTGGTGACCCAGCACCACCACGGGCTGACCCTCGAAGCGGGCAAGCCCGCCCACGATGGCCTTGTCGTCGCCGAAGACGCGGTCGCCGTGGAGCTCGATGAAGTCGTCGAGGAGGAGGCGGAAGAAGTCGAGGGTGTGCGGACGCTTTGGGTGCCGGGCGAGCTGCGTGCGCTGCCAGGGGGTCAGGGAGCCATAGACCTTCTGCTGGAGGCGCCGGAGGCGCTCCTCGAGACGATGGATCTCGTCACGGGCGGCCTGCGGGTTCTCCGACGCGCGAAGCTCCGCGATCCGGTTCTCGAGATCCAGGAGGGGCCGCTCGAACTCAAGCTCGTCCCGCATACTCGACGAGTATACTGCCGGGGCCAAGCACCCCTTCGACTTTCCCCAGCAGCGCGTCGTCGGCAAGCACGGATAACCCCTTGGCCCGGACCACGACCTCCTGCTCGTCCAGCAGGACGTGGACGAAGAGCGGCGTCGGCCCGGGATGGGCTTCGCAGATCCCGCGCACGGAGGCCAGGAGGGCCGGCGCCTCCACCGCCCCCGCCCGCACCCTGATGCGGCACGTCTGCGCGCTCTCGAGGCTGGCCGCGCCGTTTCCGAGTCCGGTGCCCCGCTCTCCGCCCGCGCGGACCTGGGCGATGGTCGGCTCGTCCAGCGGCTTGACCTCCTCGGCCAGGACGACGCGACCCTTGTCGCTGTCGTCGATGCGACCGCGCACGAGCACGGGTCCGCGGTGACGCAGGGCCACCGCGCACGCCCGATACGGCTCGGGAAAGATCGTGAGGGGCACCGAGCCGTCCACCAGCTCGAGGGTGGCGAAGGCCATGCGATTGCCGCTCTTGGTGGAATTCTCCTGGAGCGCGCTCACCAGTCCGAGCAGAAGCACACGCGAGGCGACGGGCAAGGTGGCCAGCTCGCCGGCCGACACGGCTCGGAGACGCCCCGCCACCTCGCGAAACTCGTCGAGCGGGTGCCCCGATAGATAGAAGCCGAGCACATCCTTCTCGTAGGCCAGGAGCTCCTCGCGCGGCCACTCCGCCACCTGCGAATCGTGTCGCGGCGCCGGCGCCGAGGCGTCCGTGCGCGGCGAGGCGAGAGACTCGAAGAGGGAGCCCTGCCCCTCCTCCCGGTCACGCTGGCTGCGCTGCCCCGCCTCCATGGCCTGGTCCAGCCCCGACAGGAGTCCGGCGCGCGTGTCCCCCAGCGAGTCGAAGGCGCCCGCCTTGATCAGGCTCTCCACGACGCGTCGATTGACGAGCCGAAGATCGACGCGGCCGCAGAAGTCGGCCAGGCTCGCGAAAGCTCCCGCCTCGCGTGCCTTGGCGATCGACTCGATGGCCGTGGCCCCCACGTTCTTGATGGCGGCCAGGCCGAAGTGAATGCCCTCGCCGAGCACGGTGAAGCGCGCGCCCGAGACGCCGACGGCGGGCGGCTCCACCCGCAGCCCCATGCTGCGGCATTCCTCCATGTACTGGACGATCTTGTCCGTTTTCTCCATTTCCGACGTGAGCAGAGCGGCCATGAACTCGACGGGATAGTTCGCCTTGAGGTACGCCGTCTGGTAAGCGACGAGGCCGTAGCACGCTGCGTGCGAGTTATGAACGGCGATACCGTTGGCGAGAAAGCTCGCAGCTCCGGGGACTTCGAAGTCGTACGTCGCCTCTTCCCCCTCAAGGGTGAAGCTTCGCACGCGGGACCAGGCGGTGAGCGTTTCCGTCAGGGCGGCAAGGGCCGGTGAGTCTAACCGTTGAGCGAGGAAGGCCAGCGTCTCCCTCCGGATGCCTCGCTTGCGTCTATCTGCGAAGATCAGGCCCCCCGAGATCCCGAGGGCGCGACAGCCGGCGCGCAGACTCGGGAAGGCCTTGAGCATCGCCTCGCGAAGCGGCTCGAGATATATCTCCATGGGCACCACATCCACCGTTCTTCGAGCGAGGAGCATGGGCCCACCCTCGCGCACGACTGCCACGAAATCGTTGACGGTGAGCTCTTCAGCGTTGACCCAACCCCGCTGGGTGAAGACAGGGTGGTCGGGAGTACACCGGAGCTGCATGCCATTTCTCAGTCGAAGCCGACCGACGGTTCTCACTCCGCTCCGTCGCACGGCAAGAGCAGGGAAAGGGCCGTCCTTGGTCAGGACGAGGTCCCCGTCCCGCACCTCGGTAATCAGCTTTCGCGTTCCGTCGGCCATCTCGATCTGTGAATCCCCGGTCAGGCATTTGTTGAACCCATAGCCCGCGAACTTCTCGATGAGGTCCCAGATGCGCTCGGCCTTGCGGCCGTCGATGTCGTTGGCGCGGCACCCCACGAGGAACTTCGCCTTCTGGGCGGCCATGAGCTCGCGGTCCTTCTTGCCCATGGCCTTGCGCAGGGTGTCGGCCTCGCCCAGGGTGAAGCCGGCGAGCTCGGCGGCCAGCCCCATCACCTGCTCCTGGTAGACCATGATCCCGTAGGTCTCCTGGAGGTACTTCTCCATGAGGGGATGCTCGTAGGTGCTGGGGGCCCGGCCGTGCTTGCGATTGATGAAGTCCGGGATCAGCTCCATGGGGCCCGGCCGGTACAGCGACACCATGGCGATGATGTCCTCGATGCGGGTGGGCTTGAGGGCTTTGAGGGCGTCTCTCATGCCCGCCGACTCCAGCTGGAAGACCCCGAAGGTCTTGGCCTCGGAGAGCAGCTGATAGGTCTTGGCGTCGTCGAGGGGCAGCGTCTCGGGGTCGAGGGCGATGCCCCTGGATTCCGAGACCAGGCGCGCGGCATCGGCGATGACCGTCAAGGTGCGCAACCCCAGGAAGTCCATCTTGAGCAGGCCCAGCTTCTCGATCGGCCCCATGGCGAAGCCCGTGATGAGCTCGGGCCGCTTGGGGTCCTTGTAGAGCGGCACGCGGTCCATGAGAGGCGCGTCGGAGATGACCACGGCCGAGGCGTGAACGGAGGCGTGGCGGGTGCAGCCCTCGAGCGTCCGGGCCACCGCCCAGAGCTCCCCGACCCGGCTGTCCCGCTTCACCTGCTCGGCCAGGAGGGGCGCCTTCTCGAGCGCCTCGTCGAGGGTGATGTTGAGGGGGAAGACCGGCACGAGCTTGGCGATCCGGTCCGCCTCGCCGAACGACAAGCCCATCACGCGCGCGACGTCGCGGATGACCGCCTTGGCCCCCATGGTCCCGAAGGTGATGATGTGGGCCACGCGGTCCGCGCCGTAGCGATCCACCACGTAGCGGATGACCTCGTCGCGCCGGTCGTCGGCGAAGTCGACGTCCATGTCGGGCATCGAGATGCGCTCGGGATTCAGAAAGCGCTCGAAGAGGAGCCCGTAGCGGACGGGATCGACATTGGTGATGCCGAGGCAGTAGGCGACGAGCGACCCCGCCGAGGATCCGCGGCCTGGTCCCACCGCGATCCCCTTCCCGCGCGCGTAGGCGATGAAGTCCCAGACCACGAGGAAATATCCGGAGAAGCCCATCTTGGAGACGACGGAGAGCTCGTAGCGGAGGCGCTCCACCACGGCGTCCGGGGGCGAGCTGCCGTAGCGCCGCGCCAGGCCCTCGGTGGCCAGGTGCTCGAGGTAGGAGTCGAGGGTGTGGCCGGCGGGGACGTCGTAGTTCGGCAGGTGGAATTGCCCGAAGCCGAGCTGGAGCTTGCAGCGCTCCGCCACGGCCAGCGTGTTGCGGTAGGCCTCGGGCAGGTCCTTGAAGACGGCCCGCATCTCGTCCGCCGACTTGAGGTAGAACTCCTCCGTGGAGAACCGCCACCGGTTGGGGTCGCTCATGGTCGCGCCCGTCTGGATGCACAGGAGCGCCTCGTGGGCCCGGGCGTGGCCGGCCTCGACGTAGTGCGAGTCGTTGGTGCCGCAGAGGGGCGCCCCGATCTGCCGCGCCAGTCGCACGGTCGCCTCGGTCACCCGCGCCTGGAGGTCTATCCCGTGTGACTGGACTTCCATGAAGTAGCAGTCCTTGCCGAAGACCTCCTGGTACCATCCCGCCGTCTCGAAGGCCTTGGCGTCCTCCCCGGCCGCGAGCAGCTTGCTCACCTCGGAGTTGAGGCAGCCCGAGAGGACGAGGAGCCCGTCGGCATGCTGGGCCAGCAGCTCGTGATCGACGCGCGGCTTGTAGTAGAAGCCTTCCAGATATGCCTTCGAGACGAGCTTGATCAGGTTGCGATAGCCCGTCTCGTTGCGCACGAGGACGGTGGCGTGGCTCGCGCCCTCGTAGCCGCCGTCCTGGGGCGAGCGCTCGAAGCGGCTGCCCGGGGCGACATAGAGCTCGCAGCCGATGATCGGCGTGATGGCGGCCTGCTGACAGGCCGTGTAGAAGTCGATGGCGCCGAAGAGGTTGCCGTGATCGGTGAGGGCGAGGGCCGGGAAGCCGAGCTGGGCGGCCCGGGCGATGAGCCCCACGTCCACCTCTTTCCTGCCCTGGCCGGGCGCGCGCTCGATCTTCTCGAGCTGAGCGGCGCCGTCCAGCAGGCTGTACTCCGAGTGGACGTGGAGGTGGACGAAGTCGGCGCGGGGGGCGCCGCCCTCCCGGGCGGGGCCGTCTACTCCCATTCGATGGTGCTGGGGGGCTTGGAGGAGATGTCGTAGACGACGCGGTTGACGCCTTTGACCTCGTTGATGATGCGCGAGGAGATCCGCGCGAGGAGATCATAGGGCAGCCGCGCCCAGTCCGCGGTCATGGCGTCCTGGCTCGTGACGGCGCGGAGGGCGATCACGTCGGCATAGGTGCGGAAGTCGCCCATGACGCCGACCGTGCGCACCGGGAGCAGGACCGCGAAGGCCTGCCACACCTCGCGCTCGAGCCCGGCCCGCCGCACTTCCTCCTGGACGACGGCATCGGCCTCGCGCAAGACGCTCAGCCGCTCTTCGCTGACCTCGCCGAGAACGCGGATGGCCAGCCCCGGTCCCGGGAACGGCTGGCGCCAGATGACCTCGCCCGGCAGCCCGAGGAGGGCGCCCACCTCTCGGACCTCGTCCTTGAAGAGCTCGCGAAGCGGCTCGATCAGCTTGAACTTCATGTCCGGAGGCAGCCCGCCGACGTTGTGATGCGTCTTGATGGTCGCCGACGGGCCCTTGAACGACACCGACTCGATCACGTCAGGATAGAGCGTGCCCTGGGCGAGCCAGGGAATGTGGCCGAGCTTGCGCGCCTCCTCCTCGAAGACGGCGATGAACTCGTTGCCGATGCGCTTGCGCTTCGTCTCTGGGTCGGTGACGTCGCGCAAACGGTCGAGAAATCGCTTGCTTGCGTCGACATGTATGAGCTTGATCTTGAAGGTGTCGCGGAAGGTCTCGACGACGGCCTCCGCCTCTCCCTGGCGCAGGAGGCCATTGTCGACGAAGAGGCAGGTCAGCTGATCGCCGATGGCCTTGTGGATGAGCACGGCCACCACCGAGGAGTCGACGCCGCCCGAGAGCGCGCAGAGCACGCGGTCTCCTCCCACGGTCTGGCGGATGGTCGCGACCTCCGTGTCGATGAAGGAGGTCATGGACCAGTCACCCCGCGCCCCGCAGGCGGCCAGAAAGTTCTTCAAGACCGTCTTGCCCTGCTGGGTGTGGGCAACCTCGGGATGAAACTGCACGGCGTAGAGCCGACGCTGGGCATCGGCCATGGCCGCCACCGGACAGTTTTCCGTGGACGCGAGCCGCGTGAAGCCCGGGGGCGGGCTCATCACGGTGTCGCCGTGGCTCATCCACACCGTGACTCCCCCGTTCGCCGAGGGCTTCACTCCCGCGAGCAGATCGCCTTCGCTCTCGAGGGCGAGCCGAGCAGGGCCGTACTCGCGCCTTTCCGCCGGCACCACCTTCCCGCCCAGCAGATAGCCCATGGCCTGCATGCCATAACAGATCCCGAGCACGGGAATGCCAGCCTCGAAGAGCCGCGTGTCGGGCAGGGGCGCGCCGTCATCATAGACACTGGAGGGTCCGCCCGACAGGATGATGCCCTTGTACCCGGCGGCCAGCACCTTCTCGACGGGCTCCGTGCACGGAACGATCTCGGAGTAGACGGAGAGCTCGCGGACGCGTCGGGCGATCAGCTGGCTGTACTGGGCGCCGAAATCGAGAACGCAGATCTTATCCATCGAGACTCCGGGCACGTTCTGCCGAGCACACGATCAGCACCGTCCCGCCAAGCCTTCCGGGCGGCGCCGGGGCAGCAGCCGCTCCGCTATCTGGGCGTGCCCAGCTTCTGGGCCCGCTGGAACACCTTGCCTTCGGTCTTGATGGAGGGCGCGATGATGAGCTCGGTCTGCTGGAGCTCTCTGATGCTCATGGCGCCCACCGAGCCCATGCAGGTGCGAATGGCGCCGACGAGATTGAGGGTGCCGTCCTCGGTGAAGGCGGGGCCGAAGAGGATCTGCTCGAGAGGCCCCGCCACGCCCACGCGGATGCGCGTCCCGCGCGGAAGGTTCGAGTGCGGCGTCGCCATGCCCCAGTGATAGCCGCGGCCGGGCGCCTCGTGGGCGCGCGCAAAGGCCGAGCCGATCATCACGGCGTCCGCCCCCGAGGCCAGCGCCTTGCAGATGTCGCCCCCGCTCGTCATGCCCCCGTCCGTGACGATGGGGACATAGCGGCCCGTGCGCTTGTAGTAGAAGTCCCGCGCCGCCGCGGAGTCCGCCGTCGCCGTCACCTGGGGCACGCCGAGACCCAGGACCTCGCGGCTCGTGCAGGCGGCGCCGGGGCCCACCCCGATGAGCAGGGCGTCCACGCCGCATTCCATCAGCTCGAGGCAGGCCTCGTACGTGACCACGTTGCCGACGATGAGCGGGATGGATAGGTGCTTCTTGAGCTGACGGAGATCCACCGGCTTGTACTCGGTGGCGATGTGACGGGCCGTGGTCACCGTGGACTGGACGACGAAGAAGTCCGCGCCCGCCTCCTCGGCGATCTTGGCGAAGCGCTCGGCCCGCTGCGGGATGGAGGAGACGACCACGGGCCCGCCGCCCTTCTTGATCTCCGACACGCGCTTGTGGATCAGCCCTTCCTTGATGGGCTCGCCGTAGATGCCCTGGATGATCTTGGTCGCCTCTTCGAGGCTGGCCGAGGTGATCCGGTCGAGCACCTCGTCCGGATTCTCGTAGCGCGAGAAGATGCCCTCGAGGTTGAGCACGGCGAGGCCGCCGAGCCGGCCCATCTCGATGGCCAGCTTGGGGCTGACCACGCCGTCCATGGCCGCGGCCATGATGGGGATCTGGAAGCGGCGGCCGCAGAGCTCCCACGAGATGTCGACTTCGTTGGGATTGATGGTGAGCGATCCGGGGACCAGCGCGATGTCGTCAAAGCCGTACGCCGCCCGGGCCTTGCGCCCGCGCCCCACCCACATGCCCATACGCTTGATCGTCCTCTCCAGGCCCGGGTGGGTCGCTTCCCCGCCAGGCCTCGTATATGGAGAACTACCGTATATAGAAAGCTACCGGCCGCGCCCTACTGTATTTAGGGGAGTATACGAGCGGGCGCGCGGAGTGTCAACCCCGGCGGCCGTCTCGCGCCCCCTCCGCGGGATTCGCGCGCTCCCACAGCACGCGCAAGCCCTCGAGCGTGAGATCGGCATTGACCACGTCGATGCTCTTCGCCACCCCGCGCATCTGCTCGGCGAGTCCGCCCGTCGCCACGACCTTGACGGGCGCCCCCATCTCGCTTCGCATGCGCTCCACGAGCCCGTCGACGAGGCCCGCCCAGCCGTAGGTGAGCCCCGACTGGATATTGGTCGCCGTGTTGCGGCCTATGGCCTCCTTCGGCTTGAGCAGCTCGACCCGGAAGAGGCGGGACGTACGCGAGATCAATGCCTCGGAGGCGGTGACCAGTCCCGGAGCGATGGCGCCCCCGATGAATGCTCCCCGACCGTTGACGCAATCGAAGGTGGTGGCCGTGCCGAAATTCACCACGATCAGCGGGGCGCCGTAGAGGGTGACGCCGCCCACGATGTCGCAGAGGCGATCGGCCCCCACTTCCTGCGGCGCGTCCACGAGGAGCGGCACATCGCTCATGCCAGGCTCGACGGTGAACGGGTTGCCGCCGAAATACGTCTCGACCATGGCCTCGAGCGTCTGCTGCACGGTAGGCACCACGTTGGAGATGGCCACGCCACGGATCTCCTGCTGGGTGATGCCTCGCGTGGCCAGGATGGTGCGGATGAACACCCCGTACTCGTCGGCCGTCTGCTCCCGGCGCGTGGTCAGGCGCCAGGATACGAGGAGCCGGGAGTCCTGGCACACGCCGATCTTCGTGTTGGTGTTGCCGACCTCAATGAGCAGGAGCATGGTCAGCCTCCGTGGTGACTTCTCCCGCGACGACGCGAACCATCGCGCCGTCGTCCATCCGGATCACGAGGGCGCCGTCGGGGGCCAGATCCACGGCCAGCCCCTCGCGTCCGTCACCGGCAAGGACCCGGCGACCTATGGTCCAGGCGCGCTCGAGCCAGGTCGGCCGGAGCGCGCTCAGGCCTCCCTCCACGAAGCGCGCGTAACGCTCCTGGAGCGCGTCCAGCAGGGCGGCCAGGACCGCCGCCACCTCGTGCGGTCGCTCGGTGGCGAGCCGGAGCGAGGTCGCCCCCTGCCCCAGCTCGCCGGGAAAGCCGAGCTGGTTGACGTTGACGCCGACGCCCAGGATCACGTGGGCGAGGCGGCCCGCGACATCACTGGACGCCTCGGCCAGGATGCCCGAGACCTTCCGTCCGTCCAGCAGCACGTCGTTGGGCCAGCGGATCTCGCCCTGGATGCCGGCGACGTGGTGAAGGGCATCGACGACGGCGATCGCGGAGACGAGCGAGAGCTGGGGGGCGAAGGCGGCGGCGACGGGCGGACGGAGGATCACCGACATCAAGAGGCTCTCGCCGGGCGCGTCGAGCCAGACGCGCCCGCGCCGTCCCCGGCCCGCGCTCTGATGGGCGGTCGTGACCACCGTGCCCTCGTCGGCGCCGGCCGCCGCGCACCGGGCGGCCTCGACCTGCGTGGAATCGAGCGCGGCGAATCGATGGATGGTGTGGCCGAGGCGCTTCGCGGCGGCCCGGATCACGCGAGGCCGGCCAGGCTTTGGGTGAGCTTGGCCTCGATCTGCTGCTGCTCGCCGAGGCGCTCGCGCTCGCGGGCGACCACGTCGGCGGGCGCGCGCTCCACGAAATCCGGTCGCGACAGCTTGCCTGCGAGGAAGGCGATCTCCTTGCGCGCCTTGTCGATCTCCTTGCCGAGACGGGCGCGCTCCGCCGTCACGTCGACCACGCCCTGCAGGTGCACGAACACGTCGACTCCGGATTCGACGACGTGGGCCGAGAGGGGCGGCCGCTCGGCCCCGGGCGCGATCCGCACCCGTGCCCGCGCGAGGCCGCCGATGAGGGGGGCCGCCGCTTTGAGCGTCTTGGCCGTCGCCGGCGAAGGCCGCACCGTCACTTCGAGCTCGGCGGCGGGCAAGATCCGGCTCTCGCTCCGCACGGTCCGGATCGCGCTGACCACGGCGATGACGGGCGCCATCTCGCGCTCCGCCGTCGCATCGCGTCCCTTGCGCCCCGCCTTCGGGAAGGCCGCGATCATGATGGATCGGGCTGCCTCTGGCCGGGACGGCCCTTCATGGGGCAGCCGCTGCCAGATCTCCTCCGAGATGAAGGGCATGAACGGATGGAGGAGCCGGAGCGTCGCCTCCAGCGTCTCGACCAGCGTGCGCTGGGTCACCGCCCGCGCGATGGGGTCTTCCGTCTGGTAGAGACTCCGCTTGGCGATCTCCAGGTACCAGTCACAGAACTCGTTCCAGAGGAACTGGTACAGGGCGGACGCCGCGTCGTTGAAGCGGTAGACGTCGAGCGCCTTCCGCACGGCGGCCGTCGTCGCGTGCAGGCGACTGCCGATCCAGCGGTCCGCCACCGACGGCTTGCCCTTCGCCGCCACCGCTCGGTCGAAGCCGTCGAGGTTGCTGAGCACGAGCCGCGCGGCGTTCCAGATCTTGTTGGCGAAGTTGCGGTAGCCCTCGATCCGCTCGTCGCTGATCCGGATGTCGCGGCCGAGGCCCGCGAGGACAGCCAGGGTGAAACGGAAGGCGTCCGTCCCGTACTTCTCCATGACCACCACGGGATCGGCCACGTTGCCCTTGGACTTCGACATCTTCTGGCCTTCGGCGTCGCGGACGATGGCGTGCAGGTACACGTCGCGAAACGGCACCTCGTCCAGAAAATGGAGCCCGAGCATGGCCATCTTCGCTACCCAGATGTTGAGAATGTCGGGACCCGTGAT
>WNFH01002791.1_pt1 | contig 12253 bp, 6 predicted proteins | sample 5400411 | NCBI WGS metagenome assembly WNFH01 (sample SAMN13153347, study PRJNA577476) | soil metagenome | isolation source: 200 cm saprolite under Douglas fir tree site 2 hole 3 | place: USA:California | collected 2015-04-18
GGCCGTTGTGTTCGATGGCGATATAGCCCTCTTCGATGTCGATGTTGGGTGTGCCGTACTCGCCCATGGTCCCCAGCTTGATGAGGTGACAATCCGGCAGGAATTCACGGATGGCAAAAAGGACATTTAGTGTTCCGACGACGTTGTTCACCTGAGTGAAGACCGCGTGCTTGCGGTCGATCATCGAATAGGGAGCGGAGCGTTGTTCCGCGAAATGCACTACCGCTTCCGGCTCGAAAGACTTCAACGTGGAAGTGAGAAAGTCGTAGTCGGCGACGTCGCCAACGAACATCTCAATGGTCTTGCCGGTCAGGTTTTGCCAGACCCTGACGCGATCCGTCAGCGGACGAATCGGAGTGAGCGTCTGCGCTCCAAGCTCATGATCCCAAAGGCGCCGCAAATAGTTGTCCACGATGGCAACCGAATGCCCCCTCTGGGACAAATAGAGCGCTGTCGCCCAGCCGCAATAGCCGTCGCCACCGAGCACGGCAATCTTCATGTACCCTCCTAAGGGTAAATCTCTCTCAGAGTTCCCCGGTCGAATCTCTTTGCGAGTGCTTCTTCCGTTTTCTTAAAACTCGGGATATAGAAACGCAGGAAAAACTTCCACCGTTCCCAAATTAAAATTCTCGCCCGTAGAGCGGGGGATTTGCAAGCGTGTTTTTAAAACCTGTCCCCAAAGTGCGCACAGCGTACTGCACCAAGCTAGCTGGCTCCGGAGCGAGCCAGAACGCTCAAAAGGACGCGCCAACTCTTGCTTGCAGTAAAGTCCTCGAAGTCTCGGAGGACGCCGCCTGAATCTGCCATTTTTTCATCCACAGAAACAGCACCATCAAACCCCAAAGGTGATAGCCAACATTGGCTTTCTTCTCTAAATGCCGCTGGAGAAAAGCGTTGATCACTTCCGAGCGAAACAGCTCGCCGTATTCCGCGGCGCCGTAGCGCAACGAATCCATCAGCAGTCCACGGAGCGGCCCGCGGAGCCAGTCGTGTGCCGGAATATCGAAGCCGATTTTCTTGCGAGTGAGGATCGCCGCCGGCAGCTTGTCTTTCATCAATTCTTTTAGAATTACTTTCTGCTGCGTTCCCCGGATCTTCAAGGAAGCAGGAAGTTTGGCGGCAAACTCCACAAGGCGATGATCGAGAAAAGGCGGACGCACCTCGACCGAGTGGGCCATGCTCATGCGGTCGCTCTTCGTCAGAATGTCGTCGCAAAGAAAGTTTTTTTGATCAAACCAGAGATACGGCGCGAGGTCGTCAGACGTGGGCGGCAATCCATCCAGTTGGGCCAAAACCAGATTGAGCGAACTTGGAAGTTTTTGTTTGAGAAGCGAGTTCTTCTCGCCATCGGAGAACGTGCCGTTCCAGTAGACATGCGCGCGGGACGAAGGCATCAGCGAGCCTTCCAGAAAACGCTTCACCTTGTATTCAAAGCTGATTTTTTCGTCCGAAGCGGGCCAGTGACGAAATGCTGCAAGAGCAAACTGGGGAACGGCTCGCGGCAGAAGGCGCAGGCGGGCGGCGAGACGATTTGCGCGATAAGTGAGGTAGCCCCCGAAAAGCTCGTCGGCACCCTCACCGCTTAGCGCAACGGTTGTTTTTGTCTTGCAAAGTTTCGAAAGAAACCAGGCCGGAAGAGCGCCCGCATCGGCGCTTGGTTCGTCTGAGAAATAGGCGAATTCCTCGATCGCACCCTGAAGATCTTGCTCGGGCGAGAGGTCCAATTCCTGATGATCCGTGTCGTATTGCTGGGCAGCGCGATTCACATACTCAGTTTCATCGAAGCTGCGGCCGTGGAAGGAAATCGAAAAAGTTTTCAATTGCGCGCTGGAAGCTCGCGCGGCGTAGTGTAGGATTGTTGTAGAATCGATACCGCCGCTGAGCCACACGCCGAGCGGAACATCCGATAGCAAGTGCTCGCGAACGGCGTCTTGGAGCAGGGCGTCGAGCTCTTCCTTGGCCGACTCGAGCGTGAGACTTTGATTCACACCAAAAGGCAAACGCCAGTAGGTACCCGTGGAAATCTCACCGTCGTTCCACTCCAGCCAATCTCCCGGGGGAAGTTTTTCGATGCCTTCCACCAGCGTCCATGGGCACGGCACATAATTCAGCGAAAGATAACAATCCAGACCTTGCAGGCTGAGTCGGCGCTCAATTTCCGGGTGGACGAAAAGCGCTTTGAGCTCCGAGCCGAAGAAGAGATCTTCGCCTTGGCGCATGATATAGAGGGGTTTGATCCCCATGCGATCGCGGGCGAGAACTATGCGCCTCTTGGATTTGGTCCATAGCGCAACCGCGAACATACCCCTCAGGCGGGAAAAACAATCTTTGTCCCATTGAATGAATGAGCGAAGAACGGTTTCCGTGTCGGAGTGGGACTCGAAGCGATGTCCGAGTTTTTCCAGTTCTGCCCGTATTTCGAGGTGATTGTAAATTTCGCCGTTGAACGCAATTCCGAAATCCCCGTCTTCGGAGAAGATTGGCTGATCGCCGCTAGCGAGATCGATGATTTTCAGGCGCGCCGCGCCCATTGAAAAAAGGTTCGACTGGAAGACGCCCTGCTGATCTGGGCCGCGATGAATCAGCGTTGCCGTTGCCTGACGTATGCGCTCCGGCGGCGCGCTCCAATTTTTAGTTGTGAAACCTGCGATGCCGCACAATTCCGGACACCCCTCGCTCGTTGCCGAGTGGAACTCGAGTTACCTGCCTTATTCTCATCAACCACCTCAGAATATCATCTTCCTGGCTTTGCTTCAGGATACGAGCCCGGTTCTGCCTTCCTCAAGTAACAGCCGGGAGAGACCGCAAGAGCGCCTTGGCGCCATTCCAAAGAATCTGGACGCCGATGCAAACCAGGAGAAAGGAAGAGAGCCGCAGGATGATACTCATTCCACTCTCGCCGATCATCGCAGCGAGACGGTCGGCGAAACCGTAACAGAGGTAGATGCTGAGGGCCACGAGCGCGGAGCCGATAACGGCGGCAAGAATGGCGAGGAGGTTCGGGCCCAAGTGGTGAGGCTCGTTTGCTCCGAGAGTGATGGCGACGGAAATCGAACCCGGACCGACGGTGAGCGGCAAAGTCAGCGGATAAAAAGCATTGCGAAAAATATCCTGCAAGTTGACCTTTTTCTGGACCTCACTGTCGCGGTCATGGTCTTCCTTGCGCTTGAGCATGGCCCACCCGTTGGAAATGACAATGAGGCCGCCTCCGACTTGGACGACCGGAATGGAGATTCCAAAGAAATCCAGGATGTGCGATCCGATCAGAAAGGAAGCAATCAAAAGGACGAAGCTGTTCATGGCCACGCGGCGGGCGAGGATTCTGCGCGCGGAGGCGGGATATTCGTGCGTCAAGGCGAGAAAGACCGGGCTGCCGCCGAGCGGATTCACGATGGGAAACAGTGCGCTGAGAATCAGCAGGATACTTTTGGCGACTTCCAGCAAGGTGGCTCCTCCGGAAGGGAGAGTATAGCCGAGGCAAGGCTTTGCCGGTTTCCGGTTGACTGAGGAAGAGGGATACCCCCACGCCGGGTGTTTTTGCAAAAGAGTTCGGAATCGCTTGAAAATAAAAGGGTTGAGTTTTTCGTGAGTGCAAAAGAGAGCAAAGGAGTGCCCAAGAGTTTGAGAATAAAGGGGATAGGGAATTAGGGGATGAGGCTAGAGACCGGAGAGAGGGTGCGTTCCAAAATGGGAAGAATACCGCCACACCCCCGGTGTTTTCGTAGGAGCGAGAAACAAAGGAGCTAAGTCGAAGCAACGTACCAGTATGGAGGTACGACCACAATGGCCGACTGCCAGCGCTAGAGAAAGAATTAACAAGTCGGCGGGGCCGTATGGCGGAACTTCGAGGTTCAGTGTGAATCAACACTGGACAGAATAGCATGATCTAATCAAGTTGTTAAGTGTTTTGAAGAAAAGCGGCAATTGAGGGTTGAACGGCATTGGCGGACTCGAGACTGGCAAAAAAATGCAGTATCAAAAGCCCCGTGCTGTGGCTCCCCTCACCACTAGCCTCTTAAGCCGTTGAGTTGGCCACCTAAATTCGCATCGGGACTCATCGTTCGAGACATCCGGCTATCGGCGAAAAAAGTCAGTGGCAAAGTGAAACGCCTTCAAACGTGAGATGGCGTGGCGCTTTTGGAAGTTGATGGCAGAAAGAAAACGCGGCAGCCGACGCTGCCCGCTTTTGCAAGCAAAAGCGAAGAGCTTCGATGAGGAAGCAGGCCCCAACCTCTAATTCAGGTTGGGGTATGCACGGATCCGTTGAGGTCGATTCAGGTTTGCAAAGGCAAAGTAACAGCTCCCCGTTTCGCCCAATTCAACTTAGAAATGCAAACGGGCGCCAATCTGAATCTGTCGTTGAGTCAGCGACCCAGTACTCGTAGTTGAACCCGTGGGAATCGTGAACTGCGGATCAAACGTGAGCATCGGGGCTGCCGCCGTTCCAGTGATGGAGTAATTGCGAGTCCCGACGCTGGTCACATTTATATGATTGAAGAGATTGAAAGCCTCGCCGAACAACTCCAATCCGGTGGATTCCCAGACCGTAAATTTCTTGGACAGACGGAAGTCCACATTCGCAATCCGAGGCATCTGGAATCCGTTTCGAGCGATTTCCGGCAAGCGGCTGGAACCGCCCGCTCCCAGGATTCCCGACTGAACGCGGGTAAATCCCGCGGGAACAGGAGCATTGCCAGAGACGGTGGCAGTGTAAGGCGCTCCCGAAGAAATAGAGATGAGCGGCGCGACCGTCCATCCGTCGAGCAGCGTCTTTACTAGCTGCCCCCTATGTTGGAAGTATTCCGGCTGCCAGACTATCGTCGAACCGACGTGATGCCGCACATCAAAATTTGCCCGCCCATTTTCGAGGCTAAGGTCGAATGGATTCAAAACATTGTTCGATGATGTGAAAGTCTGCGAGCTCTGGCCTGTGTCTGTGGTGTGAGAGAAAGTGTAGAAACCTTGGAGTTGCAACCCATGCGTCATCCGGCGATTGAATTGAAGCACGACTGCATTGTATTTGGAAGTGACGCTGTCGGAAATTGTCGTGATTCGTCCAAAGAGGGGATTGGGCCTCAATGGAGTTCCGGTGGGCACATCAAATAGCGGGACTGTGATGGTGTTCCCCGCATTGGGGGCTCCTGGGGCAAAAGTGTAGGTGATGGTGTTCGTGGGGGTGAACAAATTCTTGTCGATGAAAATGGGGAGGTTGCGGCCAAGGCTGCCGATGTAGGAAACGGAAACAGCCGTGTTATTTGCAATCTGCTGCTCAAAGATGAAGTCAAATTGGTGAATCAGAGGATTCTGCGTGTCTGCCGCAAAGACGACCACATCGGGTGCAACTGCCGTTGCGCCTGGAGCGGTCGAAACAACGCCGGGGTAAGCCGGCGCACCAGCTGTCGTTGGAAAAAACGTAAATTGCAGTTGCCCGGTTGTCACACCAGTGTTTGTGATAGCGTTGGAAATCGTGGAATTAATAATTCGGCCATAATAGATCCCGTAGCCAGCGCGGACGACGGATTTTCCACGTCCTGACAGATCCCACGCGAACCCGAGTCGCGGCCCAAAGTTGTTCTTATCGTGCGGAAAGCTGTTGGTAGCCGCAAGACTCGGGTTGGGAATTTGCGGGCTGGGCATTTGTTCGTATTCCCAACGGAGGCCGAGATTGAAGGTTAGGCGTTGTGCGAAGCGCCAGTCGTCCTGGACGAAAAAGCCGTAGTCAATCGTACGGAACTCGAACCGGGTTGGGCCAAAGCCCTGAAAAAGAGTCGAGTAGCAGGGGACCTTCGTAGTGGTTCCGCAGGCCGGCTGCGCCAAGCCATTGACCGCGGTGGTGTAGTCGCTGATGAAATCTGCGCGGTTATTGTACGTGTAAGCGCCGCTCTCCTGGAATAAATTATCCAGCACGTCATGGAAGCGCACGATCTCACCGCCGAACTTGAACAGATGTTTTCCGTGGCTAATCGTATAGTTGTCGGCTAACTGGTAGCTTTGTTCGTCCGGGTAGGACCGCCGGTCTAGAAAATTCGGTTTGCCGAAGACGATTCCTGCGCTACCGCTGATGGTGATTTGCGGCGAGATTCCCTGGCTGGAAACAGGTTCACCGGCGAAGGCCGGCTGAGTCTTTTGGAATTCGAAGTCCCGGCCGTATTGGAAACGAAATTCATTGATCATCGTAGGGGTGACCGTAGAAACGAGCCGCGCGATGACCGTATCGTCCTTCACGAAGTCGCTGCCGAAGCTCTCCCGGCCACGAAACACTACACCGGCCGTCTGAATGCCTGCGGGCGAAGCCCACCGCATGCGATTGTATTCTGCGGAAAAATGGTGCTTGGCGTTGATATTCCAATCGAGCTTGGGAAATAGCAGCAATTCATCGCCTGTTCGCGGAACGACGCCAGTCACCGATTGCAGGAAAGCCAGCCCAGCGTTTGCCTGCGTGGCGTTAATGCCACGACCACTTAGAGTCGCTAGTTCGGCCGCGCTAAGCGGCGCGAAAAACGAGGCTGGCCCACTCGCATTGGCAATCCCCGGGAATTGCCGCTTCTGCTGGTCTGCGTTGAAGAAGAAAAATAGTTTGTCCTTGATGATCGGTCCGCCGATGTTTCCGCCGAACTGGTGCCGCTTGTCTTCGGGCTTTACGGGAGAGGTCACTGCGGTTCCGCCTTGCAATGTGGTAAGAAAAGCAAATGGATTGATCGCGCCGAAGTCGCTACTTCGGAAGAACCAAAAGGCTTCGCCATGCAGCCGGTTGGTTCCCGACTTGGTCACGGCATTCGTTACGCCGCCTGCCGAGCGCCCGTACTCCGCCGAATAGTTTGAGGTGTTGACCTGAAATTCCCGAATAGAGGACTGGCTGATCGAATAACTGATCCGCGTGCGCCCCTTTTCTTCCGAGAAAAATGCCTGGTTGTTGTCTCCACCGTCCACGGTGTTGTTGTTCAGTAATCCCGAGATGCCGCGGAAGCTGACCAGTCCGAAAGTCCCATCCGGAACGGCGCCGGGCGTTGAGAGCGCGAAAGAAGACCACCTGCGCCCATTGATCGGCAGATTGTCGATGGCGTCGTTATTGATATTCGTCGACAAATCCGCCCGGTCGGTCGTGATGACCGGTGCCTCCGCCGTGGCCATAACCGTCTCCGTCTGAGTTTGCACACCGAGTGCAGCGTCAAGGGTCGTTGTGCGTCCCACTTCCACGGTGACGCTGGTGGCCTTAAACGCTCCAAATCCGCTCGCTGTAATCTCCACTGAGTACACGCCAGGCGCCAAATGGCTAATCAGAAAGCGTCCGCCTTCATCGCTCTTGCCGCTCGCGCTGGCGCCCGTGCCGAAATTCTTCGTACTTACGCCTGCATTGGGTACTACCGCTCCCGACGGATCCGTGACGGTGCCGCCGACGGCGCCATCGGTGGTGGACTGCGCGAACGCGCCGCAAGCGAATAACATGATGGCCATCAGGGCGAGGCAACACTGCACGACGGACTTTTCAATCCTGTTCGTTCTCATGGAGGTTTCTCTCTTTCTTTTATCGACGACGCTTCGCGCGGTGCCGCGCGGACCCAAAGCCTCCGGGGTGAAGAGGAGCGCTCCCCACAGTTTGGGGAGGGATCGCAGTGGCTGCAAACGCCGGCTATCGACAGCAACCCACCAACATCCAAATATCTGTCCTATCTTCTATCACAAGAAGCAGGTGCATTGAAGCAAAACCCTGTGGAAAACTTTAGCTCGTCTGAAGCAATCCTTTCCATGCAGGCCAGCACCAAGAACGACAATTAAACGCAAACTTACTCGCTTGCTGGAGATTAAGCAACTCAGATTGTGGCGATATAAACTCTCTAAGAATGGAGCATTACAAGTGTGTCTTGCCCCGCAGGACGCGCGTGCGTTAGAGTCTCGGTGCCACGTTTGAGGGAGAGGATGCCGAAACGCCAAAGAGCCGTGCAACCAAGTACCAGGACTCCGCGAGAGCGAGTCAGAGTGTTGATCACGGGCGGCCGTATTCAAAGACGAATTCATGCGTTGGCTCAGGAAATCCGGAAGGATTTTCAGGGTGAGCCGCTGCATCTGGTGAGCGTCTTGAAGGGAGGCGTTTTTTTCCTGACCGACCTGGCAAGGAATATTCCGGGGGAAGTTTCATTTGATTTTATCGCGGTGTCGAGCTACGGGCAAAAGACGCACTCATCAGGCCAAGTGCGGCTGACGCGGGACCTGGACTCCAGCATCGAAGGGAAAACGGTCATCGTGGTTGAGGACATTCTGGATACGGGAATGACGCTGCAGTACCTGCTCCGCCTGTTCCAACAGCGCAAGCCGAAGCATCTGCGCGTGGCGGTGCTGCTGGATAAGCCGGAGCGGCGGATCGCCGCGGTGCACGCCGACTACGTGGGATTTTCCATTCCCAACGAATTTGTGGTCGGTTATGGGCTGGACTACGCGGAAAGATACAGGAACCTACCTTACGTTGGCGTGCTATTGCTTGGTCCCGGTTTGAAGAAAAAACCTGCGGAAGATTAAGATCGCGTTGCACCAATCCTCACTAGTGGTAACTTCCGATTTGCCAGCGCGCAAGAATCAGCCGTAGAAGAGCAAAATCGTGTGAATTCAGTCTGATGCGAGGGCTGACTCTTCGCCGCCTGCTATAATAGACGGACTTCATGAATCCCACCAACGCACAGTCAGCAGCACCTGCCTTGAATGGCCGCGAGGAGATCTCCGCCGAAGTCCTTTCCACATTGGCAGAAATCGGCGAGGAAGTGAACGCTTCGCTAGATCTGGACGAGGTTCTGGGGCGAACGGCGGCTTTGATCAAACGGCACATCGACTATGAAATTTTCGGGGTGCTGATGATCGAAGGGGATGGAAGCTATCTTCGGCACCGCTTCTCCATCGGCTATTCGAGCGAGCTGGCAGACAATTTGAGGATTCCGCTGGGGCAGGGAATTACGGGAAGCGCCGCTGCGACGGGCCACTCCGTGCGGGTCAGCGACACGTCAAAGGACTCGCGGTACATCAATGCCATCGACAGCGTGCGCTCCGAACTGGCTGTGCCGCTAATGTTGCAGGGAAAGTGCGTCGGGGTGCTGGATATTCAGAGCCGTCACCTCGATTACTTCACTCGCGACCAGCAAAATATTTTGACGCTGCTGGCCAGCCGGCTGGCAGTGGCCATTGAAAACGCGCGCCTCTTCCAAAAGGTGCGGACACAGGCGGACACACTCTTACTGTTGAGCGAAGTCGGCCGCGAAACCGGGGCTATCCTGGAGGTGGAAGAGCTTCTGCGTCGCGCGGCGGAACAAACCAAGCGAGTGATTGATTACCAGATCCTGAGCATCATGCTTTATGACGAAGAGCAAAAGGTTTTCCGGCACCGGGTGGACGTAAAGCATGGCCATCGCGTTCAAGGAAAACTGCGAGCGACCTCGGGTGAAGGCATTGTCGGCGCGGCAGCCACGTTGAAAGAACCGGTTCGCGTGCCGGATGTGACCATCGATCCGCGCTACCTGATGGTGAACCCTGAGACTCGTTCGGAGCTGGCCATTCCGATGCTACATAAAGGGAAAGTGATCGGCGTGCTGGATTTGGAGAGTCCACAACTGAACTATTTCACCGAGGATCATGTGCAGACGCTTTCGATCCTCGCCGCGAATCTAGCTGTTTCCCTCGAAAATGCTCGGCTCTACGAGCAACTCGCTCGAGACGAGGCGCGGCTGGAGCGGGATTTGCAAGCGGCGAAACGAATTCAAGGCGCGCTGCTGCGGCCGGTTCCGACGGAGGATTTCGGTTTGGAGATGGCCGCCCGGTATCTTTCCGCACGGGAAGTTTGCGGCGACCTCTACGAATTTCTGCGCTACGGGCCACAGCAACTGGGAATTGCGTTGGGCGACGTGAGCGGCAAAGGAACGGCGGCAGCGCTCTATGGGGCGGTCGCTATTGGAATCATGCGGAGTCTAGCCCCTCAGAAACTTCAACCCGCGGAAATGCTGAAGCAAATGAACCAACTGGTGGGCGAGCGGCGCATCGAGGGGCGATTCATGACCGCATGTTTTGCCACTTGGCAAAAAGGCCGGCAGAAGCTGCGAGTAGCGAACGCTGGACAGTCGCAGCCGCTGCTCTACAAGGATGAGCGGTGCGGAAAAATCGAATTGACGGGCTTTCCGCTGGGGATCTTCGAAGATGTAACGTATGACGAATGGGGAGTTACGCTGGAGTCCGGAAACATTCTTGTGTTTCACTCGGACGGAATCGCGGAGACGATGAACAGCGAAGGGCAGTTCTTCGGAACCACGCGGCTGATGAAGCTGATCGAACAGCACCATGAAGCGTCCGCGGCGGAGATTGCCGACGTGATTCTGCGCGAGGTGGATTGGTTCACGCAAAGCGCGGCGCTTTCCGATGACCGGACGCTGGTGGTCGCCAAAGTCCGATGAGCCATTCGATGGATTCGTCTGCGCGCAAGCTCAAGTACGTAGATCCAGCCTCTTTCACCCCACACTTCGAATGGGAAAAGAGCCGGACGCGGAGTGCGAGCGGCGAAGCAGTGGTGTGCGAAAGAGTGCCGCTGGATTCGATCGCGAAGAAATTTGGTACGCCAACCTACGTATATAGCTGCGCTGCAATTGATGGCGCCTACCAGGAGCTGCACAAGGGGCTTGCCGCGCTGCCGCACACTTTATGTTTTGCTGTTAAGTCCAACGGGAATCTCTCCATCCTGAAGCACCTTGCCAAGATAGGAAGCGGTTTTGACATTGTGTCCGGTGGAGAGTTGCACCACTTACAGCGCATCGGCGTGCGCGGCGTTCGCATTGTTTTCTCCGGAGTCGGCAAGGACCGGCACGAAATTCGCGAAGCTCTGAACTATCGAGCGCGCGGGCGCGGCGGACGCGCAGGAATTCTGCTTTTCAACGCGGAGTCCGAAGCCGAACTCGACATTTTGGTCGAGGAGGCGGCACGAATCGCCGGACGAGGGGGCAAGCCACCTGCGGCGGCGATTCGAGTGAATCCCGATGTGCAAGCCGGCGGTCACCCGCACATTGCAACTGGCCGTCACGAGCACAAGTTTGGCTTGGAATGGTGCGAGGCAAAACGACTCTACCTCGCGCATCGAGATTCGAAGTGGATCCGCTGGCAAGGGATCAGCGCGCATATCGGATCGCAGATTACCACGCTGGTTCCATTTCGCCGCGCCCTGCGGCGGCTCGCTGGATTTGTAGGGGAGCTGCGGCGCGAGCAAATCGATTTGCGTTACCTGGATGTGGGGGGCGGGCTTGGAGTGCGGTATTCAAATCAGGAGCCTCCGACGCGAACGGAGTACGCGCGACTAGTTTCAAAAATGGTGCGCAAACTTGGCGTGCACCTCTTGCTCGAGCCGGGGCGTTCGATCATCGCTCCTGCCGGTGTGCTCTTGACGCGCGTTGTCTACACGAAAACGAATCGCGGCAAGACGTTTGTGGTTGTGGACTCGGCGATGAATGACTTGATGCGGCCGGCACTCTACGGGGCAATCCACCCCATTACGAAAATTGCGCGCAATGGGAAGGAAAATGACACCCATCGCCAACGAGTCGACATTGTCGGGCCCGTATGTGAGACTGGCGACTGTTTCTTGCGTGATTGGCCGCTCGGGGAAGTGAAGGCAGGCGACTTGCTCGCAATTTGGGCAGCAGGTGCATATGGAATGGCGCAAGCATCAAACTACAATGCGCGATGCCGTCCCGCGGAAGTTTTGGTTGAAGGCGGGCGAGCGCGGCTGATTCGCCGGCGCGAAACGCAGAACGATTTGCTACGCACGGATGTTCTCGGCTAGTTCTGTCCTGCCTCGTAGATGATCTTTCCACCCACAATGGTCCAACGCACCGTTGCGTCCTTAATTTTTTCAGGGGCAACCGAAAACAGATCCGTGTCAAGAATCACCACGTCGCCGAGTTTGCCGGGCGTGAGCGAGCCCTTTTCCTTGTCACGGAATTCCGCGTAGGCCGAGCCTATGGTGTACGCCTCGATGGCCTCTTTCAGTGTTACTTTTTGCTCGGGAAACCAGCCGCTCGGATTTTTGCCGTCGAGTGTGGCGCGTGTCACCGCGGCGTAAAGGCCAAGTATAGGGTTCATCGGTGCAACGGTCCAGTCGCTTCCGAAGGCCAGACGCACACCGTGATCAAGAAGCGTTCGAAAGGCGTAAGTCGTTTTGCAGCGCTCGTGGCCGATGCGCTTTTCCGCCCAGCGGCCGTCGTCAATCGCATGATAGGGCTGCACGGAAGCG
>WNFH01008939.1_pt1 | contig 12251 bp, 12 predicted proteins | sample 5400411 | NCBI WGS metagenome assembly WNFH01 (sample SAMN13153347, study PRJNA577476) | soil metagenome | isolation source: 200 cm saprolite under Douglas fir tree site 2 hole 3 | place: USA:California | collected 2015-04-18
TCTAAGGAGACGGTCGCTATAAACGAGAGCGATGTCTTTCGGGCGTCACGCTCCGTAGTGATCTCGTGGGACTCGGTCCGCGAATTCGGCGATCTTCTTCTGGGACGCTCACCGGGCCGGACCAGTGACGAAGAGATCACTCTGTACAAACTCCAGGGAATCGGGATCATGGACATCGCCATTGGAGCTCTCGCCTACAAGCGGGCGAAAGAGCTAGGCCTGGGTCTGGAGTGGTAGCGGGACTTGCAGACGACCGTTTTCTTCAGGATATTACTACTTAAATCATGACTGAAATTTTGTCGGAGATCGCCTACAGCGAAGGGACCTTTTACGAGGCGTGGCAGAGGTCCGAGGGAGTGCCGGTTTATCGCGGCCACTTCATCGAGGAGCTCTATCGCCTGGCGCTCGAAGAGTGGCCGCGGCTCGGAGCGCATGGCGCATTCGTCAACCTCAACGGTGCGGGGAGGTCCTGCGACGCTTATGTGTTGGAGATCGGACCCGGAAAGGAGACGTTTCCACAGAGGCATCTCTTTGAAGAAGTCGTACTGGTACTGGGAGGACGTGGGGCGACCAGGGTCTGGAACAGCCGGGGCGCAAGCCACCTCTTCGAGTGGCAGGGAGGGAGTCTCTTCTCTCCGCCGCTTAACTCTTCTTACCAGCACTTCGCCCATGGAGATCCCGTGCGCCTGCTTGCCGTTACCAACGCTCCGCTCATTCTGAACCTCTTTCGGAATCTCGATTTCATCTTTCAGAACCCTTTCGATTTCACCGACCGCTACGGAGCGGAGCCCGGCTATTTCAACGGAATGCGCGAGCGGCCCGGCCGGATCTGCGAGAGCAACTTCATCGCGGACGTCCTCCGCTTTCGCCTCAAAGACTGGAAGGAGCGGGGAGCCAACAGCACCAACATTCGCTTCGAGCTTGCGGAGAACACGATGAGCGCGCACGTCTCGGAGTTTCCGGTGGGAACTTACAAGAAAGCGCATCGCCACGGGCCCGGCGCCCACGTCGTGATCCTCTCCGGCGAGGGCTACTCGCTTCTGTGGTCGGATAGCGGGAAGAGAGAGCAGGTCGATTGGCGCGAGGGAAGCCTCTTTGTCCCGCCCGAGCGTTGGTTTCACCAGCACTTCAACACCGGGCAGGCGCCCGCCCGCTACATTGCCCTAAAGCCCTGGGGTTTCAAGTATCTGGTCGACGAGCGCTTCAGGACCGACGAAGACGTGAAGAGCGGCGGCGATCAGATTGAGTACGAAGACCAGGACCCGGAGATCCACCGCCTCTTCGTCGAAGAGTGCGGGAAACGCGGAGTAGAGGTGAGGATGAGCCAGTTCGGCTTCAAGGGCTGAGGGCGGTCGCCAAGGATATCAGAGACTGGCGGAAAGGAGATATCTCGTGACGCTGATTCTTAACAACGATGAGGTTCAAAGAGTCCTCACGATGGATGCCTGCCTGGAGATTTTGGAGGACGCTTATCGGGAGCAGGCTGCGGGAAGGGCGATGAATCAACTACGCCACGACACGGAGATGCCTCTCCCAGAAATGCGCAATGACGGACGGTACGAGTTCAAGACAATGGTGGGCATCTTGCCAAAATACGGAATCAGCGCGCTCCGGATGAGCTCTTCGATCGTTCACCATCCCGTCATCACGGGGCAAAAAAGAACCGAGAAGCTTCCGATGGCGCCCGGCGGTCGCTGGGTCGGCCTGGTGCAGATATATTCTACTATCAACGGAGAGCCGCTCGCGTTCATGCCCGATGGTTATTTGCAGCGCTGCCGCGTCGCCGCTTCGAGCGCAATCGCGGCCAAGTATCTCGCCCGCGACGACGCGTCGGTCCTGGGAATCTTCGGCTCGGGCTGGCAGGCGCGCGGGCAAGCAGAGGCGATGGCCCGGGTGCGCCGGCTTAAAAAGGTGAAGGTCTACAGTCCGACGGCGGAAAAGCGAAAGGAATTTGCCAGAGAGATGGAGGAAGTGATCGGCGTCGAGATCGGCCCCGTTGAGCGGCCGGATGACGTGGTCAAGGGAGCGGACATCGTCGCCTGCGCCACCAATGCCAGAGAGACGGTGCTCCATTCCCGATGGGTCGAAAAGGGGATGCACGTGACCGACGTCAAGCGGATCGAGATCGACCGGGCAATCCTGGACCTGGCCGACCGCGTTGTTATTCACCAGAGGCTCGCCTACGAAACTCGCATCGGCGGCGCGGGGCAGTACGGGGAGTTGGAGGAGAGTTCATGGCGCGACGAGCACTTCGAGCGCTATCCTCTGCTCGAAGAGATGGTCGCGGGCAAAGTGGCGGGACGCGAGAAGCGGGACGAGATCACCTATTTCTGGAACAACGCCGGCCTGGGACTCCAGTTCGCCGCTGTAGGTTACGTCATTTACAAGCGGGCAAAAGAGGAAGGCATCGGCCGGCAGATACCGACGGAGTGGTTGACGCAGGAATTCCATACATAAAGGCGTGAAATCGCTACGCGCCCTTGCACGAAAAGAAGCGACGTAGAAGGAGAGAGGAAAGGACATGGAAAAAACCGATTTTCGGAAATTTTACCGGGAAGCGCACGGCGTGACCTGCCTGAGCGAGCGGGAGAAGATGCTTCTCGGGCTGGCGGTCGCTATGACGCGGGGATGCGATCCCTGAACGGAAAGGCGCCTTGCGGACGCAAGGAAAGCAGGGATGACTGAAGATGAGCTGGACGCGGCGGTCGATATTATCGCCGCGGTCAACGCCGGCATTGTTGAATCGCTGAATCAAAGAATTAAGCAGAGAAAGGAAACGTTATCATGACTCTTATTCTCAACAACGATGATGTGAAGAGTGTCCTCACGATGGAAATTACGATGAAGGCTTTGGAAGAGGCCTACCGGCAGGTTGCTAAGAGCGAGGCGGTGTGCCGGCCCCGCGTCGATATCCAGATTCCGACCAAGGATCCGCAGAAGATCTACCAGTGGGGGACGATGGAAGGAGGATCGATATCCGGCTACTTCGCCATCCGCATGAAGTCTGACATCGTCTACGAACAGGAATACAACGGCGCGCGGACCCAGGAAAAATACTGCGTACGGCCGGGGAAGTTTTGCGGCCTTATCCTCCTCATCGACATCCAGAACGCCGAGCCGGTGGCGTTGATTAACGATGGCCACCTGCAGCACATGAGAGTGGGGGCTGACTCCGGCATCGGAGTTAAATACATGGCGCGGGAGGATGCTGAGGTGGTGGGCATGATCGGCTCGGGCGGGATGGCAAGATCCCACGTCGAATCCTTCCTGCTGGCCAGAAAAATAAAGAAGATACAGGTCTACAGTCCGACCAAAGCGCACCGGGAAGAGTACGCGAGAGAGATACGGGAAAAATTCGGCCTTGAAGTTGTGCCTTTAGACAATCCGCGCGATGTGTACAAAGACGCGGATATCATTGCCGGCTGTACCGATTCGGCCGTTCCCATTATTTTCGGCAAATGGCTTGAGGATGGTACTCATATCACTTGTGTCGGAGGGAAGCCCGATGACGAGACGTTAAGACGGATCGATGTATCGCTGAGGCTTGGGAACGCTCCAGCGCCCTGGGGCCTGCCGGAATTCGGTCTTCCCGATGAGTATATTACCTATGCCGCTGTGCCAGATGAGAACGCGGGTTTTAGGATGAAGCGGGCGGGCAAGCGGTCACACGGGGCCATCGCTGAAGATAGGTCGGTATTATTAGCGGACCTGCTAAGCGGAAAGAAGAAAGGGCGCGCATCCCCCAAACAGATCACGTACTCTGAAAGGGGAAACATTCAGGGCGCCCAATTTTTTGCCGTGGCCGGCAAGGTCTTTGAGTTGGCTAAAGAAAAAGGACTGGGAAGGGAAATCCCCACAGATTGGCTGCTACAGGATATCCGGGATTAGAGGGCTAATTTCTGATGTCTTGGAGAAACCATTCCGTGGGAATTTCCCGACCAAGACCCCGCTCTTTGGCGAGTTCATAGACTCTGCCTGCAACCGCAAAAAACTGCGCGCCCTGAATATTCCCACGCTCAGAGTAGGTAATATCCTGGTCCGATTCGCGGCCGCGCTGACAAAAAGTACGAAAAACTTACCCGAATTCAAGGCTATTTTAACAAGCATCTCTAGCCTTTTATTGAATTGCGCGGCGGACCGACTCTCCATGCTCGCGGCAGAACAAGGCCGCGTTCGCGCGCATACACCCAGTCCTCCAGAGCATAGGTAGCGGTCCAGAAAGCCAACTCTTCCCAAGGGATCTCATCCACGGAAAATGTCCTGATCTCGGTGACCTCGGGCCCGCTTCGCCAGGCGCCGGATCCTGCCGCCGCTTCGAAAATAACTGTTACGGTGCGACCGCCTGGACGCGAGTAGACTCCAAGAAGGCCCGTGATCTTGACCTCAAGGCCGGTTTCTTCCCACGTTTCGCGAAGCGCTGCCTCCTCGATGGTTTCGCCGCCTTCCAGATAGCCGCCCGGATATGACCACAACCCACGGCCCGGGTCGGTCCCTCGGCGTACCAGGATAACTCCACCGTCCGTGACAGGCAGAGTGGCGGTGACGATGTAAGGGGTCTCGTAAACAGTGGTCTGGCATGCGGGACAGGTCTGGCGCAGAACCTCCCCGGACCTCGACACCCGCGTAACCAATCCGGTGCCGCAATTTGTACAGAATTTTGCGCTCATGTCGATGACCCTTCTGCTGTTGTTGCCGCGATATTAGCAGGAATCAAGTCTTGGAGCACGTGCTTGATGCGGAGTTGACAAGATCCGGGGAGTCGAATAGGCAAGCATCAGCGGGGCATTTTTAAGAGAAACTGCGCCCGAGGTGAGAAGCGGATGCTTTTTATCAATAACGAGGATGTCGCGAAGGTCCTGATCCATAGAGGATACGCTCAGAGGTTGTGAAAAAATTGCCGATCGCCCTTCGACGAGCTCAGGACGAACGGATAAGTGCTTGAATTTCCGTCTAAGCTATCCCGTTCGTGAATTTTTTCACACACGCTCAGAGTGCTCGAAGGCGCATCGGCTGAAGTTTCGACACTCTTTTAGCGGAAACGTTTTTACATTCATATGAAGAGCAGGAAAGAAACGGCTCCGACCGACAAGTTATCGACGAAAGAAACCCGCTTTCACGATTACGCTCACGCCCTCGAGTATGACCGGAAAGCGGCGAGATCGGATATTCGCGCCGAGCTTGCACTCCGGCTCGTCGAGGCTCTGGCGCTCGCGGGAAAGGAAACCGTCCTCGATCTTGCGACGGGCACCGGACGTTTCGCCCGTCCGGTTGCGCAGCGCCTCAAGCAAGGGAGGATCGTCGGTCTCGATCAGGCGTTTGCCATGCTGAAAGTGGCGCGCGAGCAAAAGGAGCCGATCCCGCGCTACCTTCAGGTCGCAGGCGTCGCCGACTCCCTGCCGTTTCGCGACTGCGCTTTTGTGAGCTTCGCCTTTCACCACTTTGGCCGGCCCTCGCTCGCGGTCGTAGGGCAGGTTTCTCGCGTGCTCAAGCCCGGGGGAAGATTCATGGTCGTCGATCCTCTTCTGCGCGAGCTGCTCGACGATTTGGATCGGTGGCTCAACGATCGAGTCAACGGGATTTTCCGGCGCTCCCACGGGGAACATTTCCGTTTCCATACAGCCGAGGAGATAAAAGGCCTCTTACAAGAGGGCGGTCTTCGGGTCGGTCGCGCCGACATCCACTCCTTCGCCATAGACCAGTCGGGGACCGAGGGCATTCCCACCGGCCGCCACTGGCTCGAGGCGGCGGAAGAGCTGAAGAGAGAATCCGAGCCGACGCAGCAGCGCTTTCGCGAGAATTATCTTGCGTCGCGCCGGGAGGGTGAAACAGTGCGGGTCCGGGGCAGCCTGAGCTACGCGCTCATCTGCGGCGTGAAGAGATGACAAAGGAGAAGGAGGAGAAACGTCTCTAGGGGCTCAAGGGTAACGCCAACTTAAACGAAAGGATATTATGCCGCTCTTTTTAGACAACAGGGATGTAGAACAGCTCCTGACCATGAAAGACTGTATGGAGGCGCTCGAAATTCTCTATCGGGAGCTGGGCGAAGGAAAGGCCGTGGCAGCGCCGCGTTCCGACATTCATACTCCGACGACCGCGGCCCGGAGTGCCGAAGGTCCGATGGCGCATTACCTGAAAACCATGAGCGGCGCTACCCCGCACTTCGGCACCGCCGCGCTGAGGTTTTCTTCGGACATCGTGGCATGGAGAGAGGCGGGAGACGGGATGAGGCGCGAGAAATTACCTACCATGCCGGGCAATCGCTGGCTCGGTCTTGTCCTGCTGTTCAGTTCGGCCAACGGCGAGCTTCTGGCGATTATGAATGACGGCATTGTGCAGCGCATGCGGGTCGGCGGAACCAACGGCGTGGCGACGAAGTACATGGCGCGAGCCGATGCAAATACGGTGGGGCTTATCGGATCGGGCTGGCAGGCCGGCGCGCAGGTGATGGCGGTATGCGAGGCGCGGCAGGTAAAGAAGATCAAAGTCTACAGTCCAACCCGGGCCAACCGCGAGAAATTTGCCGGGGAAATGGGAGACACGGTAAACGTGGAGATTGTGCCTGTCGCCTCTCAGGACGAAGCTGTTCGCGGAGTAGATATCATTATCACCGCTACCAACTCGCGCAAGCCGTTTTTGGGACCGGAAGCTCTGAGAGAGGGAGTCCACCTGAGCTGCATGCAGAGGGACGAAGCCGATGACGAAGCGTTGCTCCGCTGCAATCCTCTGGTCCTGCACACTCACCTCATGGAGAACAACGCGACGTCGTCCGATCTCAGCCGGTATAACAAATCGGGATTCGAGCTCAGGGATCATCCGATCGCGCGGGGTATAGACTGGAAGTCGCTCCCGACGTTGTCTGATTTGATAACCGGACGAGTCAAAGGGCGCGAGAGGGATGATCAGATCACCGGGTTCGTCAACAATGTCGGTCTCGGAGCGCAGTTCGCGGCGGTCGGCGCCAAGGTATATGAGGCTGCCAGGGCGAAAGGTCTGGGGCGCGAGCTTCCGCTCGACTGGTTCACGCAAGACGTTCATCCATAAGAAAAAGCGATCGCGCTTTCGACAACTAATGGAGGCGATATGAAGACAAAGTTTCACGCAGTTCTCTTGCTGCTGGGCGGCTTATCTTTTGCTCTGTCCGTCTTCGACGCTTATGGCCAGACGAAAGTCGTGATCGGTTACTCCTCTCTCAGCTCCAATCAGGCGGCGATCTGGGTGGCGAAGGAGGCGGGATTCTTCAAAAAGGCGGGACTCGACGCGCAGCTCGTTCTCATAGAAGGAGGCACGCGGGGCGCTCAGGCGCTCATCTCGGGAGATCTCCCGATGTTGGCGATGGGAGGGCAGTCGGTGATCAGCGCCCGCGCGCGCGGCGCCGACCTCGTTCTAATCGCGGGACTCGTCAACCGAATGAATTATATTCTGGCCGGCGCCCCGGCGATAAAAGGGCCGGAGGATTTGAAGACAAAACGCATCGCCGTGAGTCAATTCGGCACCTCTTCCTATCATGCCGTGATTCTGGCCCTTAAGCACTGGAAGATGGATGCCAAGCGCGACGGGATCACGCTTCTCCAGGTCGGAAACCAGGGAGCGCGCGTCGCTTCTCTCCAGTCCGGCGGGAGCGACGCCGCGATCGTCAATCCGGGCCTCGGTCCGGCGCTAAAGGCGCGGGGGCTTAATATCCTGGCCGATTTTACCGAACTGCCGGTTCCCTATCCTCAGATGGTTCTGGGGACGCGCGAGAGCTTTCTCAAAAACGAGCCGGATCTTGCTGAGAGAATTCTAAAGGCGATGGTCGGCGCCAATGCATTTATCCTGGAGCCGAAAAACAACGAAGAGATTAAGTCCGTTTTGGCAAAGTACCTCAGATTGGGCGGCCCGGCGGAGGCTGAAGAGCACTACCAGTCCGCGCTCAAAGTTTTTTCCAAAAAGCCTTTTGTAGACTCGAAGGGCATATCGTCGATGATCGAATTCATGGGAGAGACGGACCCCGCGGTGGCCAGGTTAAAGCCGGAAGCGGTCATCAATCACGCGCTGTTGAAGAAACTGGATGAAGCCGGATTTCTCAACGCGCCGCAATCGAGGCCTTAGTTGCACAATTCCCATCCGGAGAAGGAGACGACGGTGAAGGAGAAATCTTTTTACGCTTTGTCGATTTTTGCTCTTATTTCAATTATCGCCGGACCGGTCGAAGCCGGCGAGTTCAGAGGCGTCACGCTGGGGCTCGTATCGGTAAGCTGGAACACGCAACTGCCGCAGGCGGTCGCTCAACAAGCCGGCTTTTTCAAAGAACAGGGTCTGGAAGTGCGGGCCGTGACCGTCGCCAGCGGCGGGCCGATCATGATGGCGCTTCTTTCCAGCGGCGAGGCGCAGGTTGTCATCGCGGGCGCCGTTGCGATCCTGCGCGGCATTGCCAGCGGCGCGCCGGCAGTCATTGTCGGCGGCCTGTTGGATAAGCCCGACTATGCGCTCATCGGGGCCAAGGGCTTGAAGACGCTGGCCGACCTCAAAGGCAAAGTCGTGGGAAGCACCGGCGCCGGAAGCTTTTCGGAATTTGCCGTGATCGAATCTCTCCGCCGCAAGGGTTTGGTTCGGGATCGAGACTACACTCTGGTGCCCGTGGGTGGCACGGCGATACGAGTTGCCGCGCTTCAGGCAGGCAGGATACAGGCCGCGCCTCTTTCCTCCGGCGAAAGAGTCGGAGTCGAAGAAAACGGCTTGCCTGTCCTCCTGGAAATAGGAAAAACCCTGCCTGAATTTCCTTTTACGGTGGTTGCCGCGACCAAATCTTTCGCCGCTTCCAACCCTGATAAGGTAGCGGGCATCCTCAGGGCGCTGGACAAAGCGAATACCCTAATTCAGAAAGACAAAGACGCCGCGGTTCAATTAGGAAAGGCCTACGGTCTCCGCGGAGATTCCCAGGTCCAGAGAAAGGCGCTCAATTACGTGGCGGATGACTTTAACGTTCGCCTGAAGAAGGAGCAGTTATCCGCACTGTTGAATGTCATCGGAATCAAAAAAACGCCCGAGGAATTCTTCGACGAGAGTTTTCTCAATCGGGCTTTCAGCAGTCGTTAGAAGACCGAACGGAGGGGAGGAACTATATGGCGCGCATCCGATACATCGCAATCGTGGCCAAAGATCCGGAGAAACTGGCCGAGTTTTACAAACGCTATCTGGCGATGAAGGAAATCGCCCGCACCGAGGACGGAGACGTTTCTTTGACCGACTCATTTTATAACGTCACCTTGCTTCGAAGTCGCGGAGGGGGCGACGAGCCGGCCGAGCCTGGCTTTCTTTATCTTGGTTTTCAGGTCGAGAGTCTTAAAGAAGTCGAAGCGCGTTATAAATTGCTTTACCCGTCCGGCAAAGTATTTAAAGAACAGGGCGGCCCGCATCGCGGCGAACTTCGCATCTACGATGGCGACGGCAGAACGATCAGTCTTTCGGAGGGGACTTTCGGCGTGACGGGAACTGAACGGCGCTTTCCACGAATTCGGCACGTGGCTTTCGCGACGCCGAATCCAACGGAGACGCTGGAGTTCTACTCCAGAGACTTGGGAATAAAGGAGTTGCCGACAAGCCACGAGTTTCGGAGCAATGGCCAGCCGAACCGCTTTGCCGGAGACGGATCAACGAACTTTGCGATGCATCCCTATCCCCCGGGCATCGGCCAGGATCCCAGGCCTGGTTTTAATCACATCGGTTTTCTTGTCTCGGATATCGACGCGATCGTGAAAGAAATGAGTGCGGCCGTGCGCATTGCGCCGCGTCCGGCGGACAGACCCTTTGCCGAGCTGCGCTTCAAAGACCCTGAAAGAAACGCCGTCGACCTGTCGCAACACAAGGGCTGGGAAGTCGATGTGAATCTGTGGGAGCGGGCAACCCATAGCTGAGTAAAAAAAGGACATAGCGATGCGTACACCGATCCGAGCGATCACCTTTGTTTTCCCGTTCTTCTCTACGGTGTTTCCGATCGCGAAGGGAACGGCAGTGACCGTCGAGGAAACCCTGGACAGGCTTAACCGGCTCCCCGCTTCGGAAAGGCAAGCCGCGCTGGAGGGAGGGGCACGCAAAGAGGGCCGCGTTGTTTTCTACACGACGTTCAACGCGGCCGACCTCCAGGATCTCAAACGGCTGTTCGAACAACGCTACCCGTTTCTCAAGCTGGAGCCCTTTCGCCTGGGTCACGGGCGCCTGGCGGAAAAGATCAGGGCCGAAACATTGGCAGGAAAACCCGAAGCCGACGCGATCTCCATCCCCGGCCTCTACGCAGACGGTCTCCGGAGCATGGGCGCCGTCGCGCGGAACCGCACGCCGTTACGCAACCACTTGCTCGACGGCTTCAGTGATAAAGAAGGCTGGTTCACCGGTATGTACAGCACCGCCTACGTGCTTCAATACAATACCAAGCTGGTGAAACCCGAAGAGCTGCCCAAAGATTGGAACACCTTGCTCGACCCGAAATGGAAAGGCCAGCTCGCCGTCGATCAAGAGGGATACGAATGGTTCGCCGGACTGTTGGATACGATGGGCGAGGACAAGGGAATGGCTTTCGCCCGTCAATTGGCCGCCCGCGAGATTTCGATTCGGCGGGGACATACCCTGTTGAGCCAGCTCGTTGCCGCCGGCGAATTCAAAATCGTGCTGGCACAATACGACCATATCGGTTATCAAGCCGTGAAGGCGGGAACCCCGACCAATTACGCGTTTATGAATCCCATTTTGTCGGAATTGCCGAATGCGGTCTGGGTGACCAGGGCCGCGCCGCGTCCGTATGCCGCGGCTCTGTTGATGGACTTCATCCTGTCGAAAGAGACGCAGGCGTTTTTTAGTCAAGGCGGGCGCCGCATGGCGCACAAAGAAGCGGTTTACCTGCTGAGTCCGCCTGCTCACTACCGCTGGTTCGTTCCAAACCCGGCGAAGTGGGGACCGAGGTATAACGATCTGATCAAGTCCTACCGCGAGACCTTTCTTGCAAAGTAAGGGTGGAATGGCTTAATCTTTCGCTTCACAAGTCTATGGACCATAGAACGACGGCTAAAATCTAAGGAGGAGCATGACCATGGCGACGCTTCGCTATATCGCATTCCTGAGCGACGATCCCGGGAAGATTGCGGATTTTTATAATCGCTTTCTCGGCACTGAAGAGCTCGGCCGCTCGACCGAGGGAGACGTTTCCATCAGCGACGGCTTCTATAATTTGACGTTTTTCAAGAAAAGGCCCGCTTTGCGAGAGCCGACTATGGAAGTCGGGCTACATCACATCGGCCTTCAGGTGGACAGCATCGAGGAAGTCAAATCGCAGTACCTGAAGTTCAATCCGCGAGGCGTGATCGCGGAAGAATCGGGCGACATCCACCACGGCGAGATCCGAATCTACGATCCCGAGTGCCACCCGGTGAGTCTCTCGGCGAAAGGTTTCGGCGTCAGCGCCAAGGACGAGAAGCGGTTTCCCCGCATTCGCCATATCGCCTACAACGCGTTGGACCCGGAAAGAATGCTACAGTTCTACAACCAGGCGCTCGGGCTGCGTGAGGTGCCGACCAGCTACGTTCGTCGCCAGCAGGGACTTGGAAACCGTTTCGGCGGCGATGGTTTTACAAATCTTGCGATTCACCCGTTCTACAGCCGAACGGAAGGTCACGAGGTGAGATTCGGCATTAACCATATCGGTTTTCTGGTAGACAAGATGCAAGCGACTATGGCTGAGCTGAACAACGTCCTGAAGATTGCGCCACGGCCTTCCACTCGACCGTACGCGGAATTTCGCTTCCGCGATCCCGACGGCAACGCATTGGACCTCTCTCAGACCAAAGGCTGGGAAGTCGATATCGGCAAATGGGAAAAGGCCGCGTAAAACGGAGGCCATGGATCGGTGGATATTCAAATGAAGAGGAAACGTTTTGTCATAACAGGCGCCGCGATTGTTTTTAGCCTTTTCATTATCATCCAAAACTCGTGGGGCGCCGCATCTCTGGAAAAACTCACCATCGGCTGGAGCGCCATCTCCGGCTCCCAGGCGCCGTTCTGGATCACCAAAGAAGCGGGACTGTTCGAGAAAAACGGCCTTGACGTCACGATGATCTATATCGACGGGGGATCCAAGGCCACGCAAGCTCTCCTGTCCGGCGATGTTCCCATCGTGCAGGTCGGCGGCAACGCGCCGGTCGTCGCCCGTCTGCGCGGCGGCGACGTGACAATGATCGCCGGACTGACCAACGTGCTCGCCTATAGCCTGGTCGTTGCCCCCG
>WNFH01002793.1_pt1 | contig 12249 bp, 8 predicted proteins | sample 5400411 | NCBI WGS metagenome assembly WNFH01 (sample SAMN13153347, study PRJNA577476) | soil metagenome | isolation source: 200 cm saprolite under Douglas fir tree site 2 hole 3 | place: USA:California | collected 2015-04-18
TAGCTACTTTCCGGGAGGATTTTATCCCGAATGTTCCGCCCCTGAAAATCGAGGTGGGAACGTTTGTCTACGAAAACGTCGCCGGAATGAGGGCGGCTGTGGAATACCTGACCGACCTCGGTGGTCCTTCCAACGGAAACGAGGCTTCGAATTCCCGGCGCACGCGCTTATGCAGCGCGATGGAAGCGATCCGCGAATACGAAACGACACTTTCCGCCGCGCTCTTGCAAGGACTGCGTTCGATCGCAGGCGCGACCGTGTACGGAATACAGGATCCACAAGCTGCTCACATGCGTGTGCCCACGGTCTTATTCAATTTCAAGAATATTTCTCCCGCGGCGCTCACCACGCGGCTGGCCGGCAAGGGGATCGCGGTGCGCGACGGCCATATGTATTCGCCCAGACTCATGAAACGACTCGGGCTTTCGCCCGATAGCGGCGCCGTAAGAGTGTCCCTGGTGCACTACAACACCCAGGAAGAAATTCGACTGTTTCTGAATGAGTTGCAAGAGATCGCAGGCAATTGATCCGTTCCCCCATGCTCCCTCGGTGTAAAGTTTGAGGGCAAGCAGGTTGCGCGAAGGGTGGAAGTGTCAGGATGACTATGACGAGCGCTTCTCCCGGTGGCGAAAAAGCTCCCGAGACTGCCCAGCCATCCCAGCATTTGCAGCGCAAGCTAACCGAGCGCCAACTGTCCATGATTGCCATCGGCGGCGCCATTGGCGTCGGCCTGTTCCTGGGGAGCAATGTCACCATCAGTCTCGCGGGACCTTCCGTGATTCTCACTTATATCCTGGGGGCGGTGCTCGCGCTGATCATGGCGTACGCGCTGGCGGAGATGGCGGTTGTCCATCCCGTCGCGGGCTCGTTCGGCATTTACGCCGAAAACTATCTGAATCGCTGGTCGGGTTTCACCGTTCGCGCCACCTACGGAATGATCCAAATCATCGCCATCGGAGCAGAAGTAACGGCAGTGGCGATTTATTTTCAGTACTGGTTTCCCCACACGCCGCAGTGGCTGTGGGTCGCGGTGGTATCCGCGGGAGTTGTCGGCATCAACGCTGCACACGTTGGGAATTTTGGAGAGTTCGAGTATTGGTTCTCCCTGACCAAGGTTGTGGCGATCATAGTTTTTATCTTTGTCGGAATCGCCTTGATCACGGGGTTGTCCCCGCGCCCTGCTTTGGGCATTCGAAACCTGACGGCCTACGGCGGATTTTTGCCGCATGGCCTTCGCGGCTTGTGGCTGGCGTTTGGGCTGACGATGTCAAGCTATATGGGAGTCGAAGTGGTGGCCGTGACCGCGGGTGAAGCCCGCAAGCCGGCGGAAGCAATCCCCCGGGCAATGCGCACGATGGTGTTCCGGCTCATCTTGTTCTATGTCCTGGCAATCGCCGTGATGGTGACCATGACACCCTGGAACCAGGTCGGCGACGGCAGCATTTCGGGAAGTCCGTTCGTGCGCGCGTTCGCTTCCATCGGAATCCGAAATGCTGCGTTCATTATGAACCTCGTGGTCATCACCGCCGCGCTTTCCAGCGCAAACACAAACCTCTATCTCTCTACCCGCATGCTTTTTTCCTTAGCTCGTGGAAACTTTGCTCCAGCGCCGCTGGGCCGCTTGAGCGTCAACGGCGTGCCGCACCGCGCGCTTGCAGCATCGAGTCTGGGAATGGTAGCTGCGATATTTCTTGCGATCTACGTTCCCAAACAGGCCTTTCTACTGATGTACGGGTCGGCGGTGGCGGGAATGTATTTTGTCTGGATCGTCATCCTCCTCGCGCATCTGCGGTTCCGCCGCTCCATCGGCGCGAAAGTGAATGATCTGCCGCTGAGACTGCACCTGTTTCCTATTGCGAACATCCTTGGCATCGTCGTTCTGGTGGCGATCGCGGGCAGCACCTTTTTTGTGGAGGGGCTGCGATATTCCGTGCCTGCGTTTGCCGGGCTCCTAGCAGTCATCAGCCTTTTGTATTGGAGGGTGCAACACGGCCCTGCGGGGGAAAGGCAGGAATGAACCGGGCCATCGGGGAGGTCTACTCTTCACTGAACGGTCAGTTCCGCGGAGACTTGTTGCGCCCCGGCCACACTGAATTTTCCGAAGCGCGGCGCATCTGGAACGGCATGGTTGCCCGGACGCCTGGTTTGATCGCCCGTTGCGCTGGTGTGCAGGATGTACAGGCTGTTATCCGGGCGGCGAGTGCCGCTGGGATTTTTCCCGCTATCCGTTGCGGTGGTCACAGCCTTGCCGGATTCAGCAGCTGTGAAGGCGGCTTGGTCATCGATCTCACGAGCATGCGGCAGGTAAGTGTGGAGGAAACAAATCGCCGCGCGCGATTCAGCGGCGGGTGCCTTCTCGGCACCGTTGATACCGCGACCCAAGCCGTCGGGCTTGTGTTTCCCGCCGGCGTTGTTTCCCATACAGGTGCGGGAGGACTGGTCCTCGGCGGCGGCACAGGATGGTTGAACCGTCTGCACGGTCTCTCCTGCGACAACGTCGAAGGTTTTACCCTTGTCGTCGCTGATGGCTCCATCCTCCACGCAAGCGCAACTGAAAATCCTGACCTCTTCTGGGCATTGCGCGGTGGCGGCGGAAACTTTGGCGTGGTCACCGAATTCGAAGTAAGACTCCACCCATTAACCGCCGTTCTCTACGGGACGGCCATGTTTCTGGGCGATGAGATTCCTCGTGTGTTGCAGTCCTGGCGGGATTTCATGCCGGAATCTCCCGACAACTTGCGCTGGGGATTGTCCTTGACGATCGCTCCAGATGCGGAGAACGTCCCTTCGCATGTTCGCGGGCTTCCCGTCGCAAGTGCCTCTGCGTTGTGGGCCGGCGACCTCGAGGAAGGCCGCCGCTACGTGGATCGCGTCCTGTCCTTCTGCAATCCTGTTGCGGTAACGAAGGAAGTGATTCCGTTCCTCAAATTGCAGACGATGGCGGACGGAGAATTCCCCCATGGTCGCCGCTATTACACGAAGTCCGGCTACTTCAAATCTTTGACCGACCAGAGCATTCACACCATGGTGGAAGCGATGGGCACCATCCCCTCTCCCGCGAGTCAAATTGAGCTCGCCTATCTGGGCGGCGCCGCCGCGCGCGTTGGCGCCGATGAGACTGCTTTTGGCGATCGCAGCGCGCCGTTCATCATGAATCTGATCGGGAACTGGCCGCACGCTGAGGACGATGCAGCCAATGTAGCCTGGATTCGCTCATTGTTCGCGAAGCTGCGACCGGCGATGACTCCGGGAGTCTACGTCAACTTCATGAGCGGTGACGAAGATGACCGTGTGCCGGAAGCCTACCGCAATCGATGGGAGCGCCTCGTCGCCGTCAAGTCGCGCTACGATCCCGACAATCTTTTCCGATTGAATCAAAACGTGCCACCGCAAGAAACAGCAGGGAAGGCCAGCCAAGACTGATTTTTCGGGCGAAACCAGTAGTATGAATGTCCAGCTGCCATCGCGGCTCGTGCTCCGAGAGGACTATTCGCCGTAGGGAACCCAGATGTTTTTCACCTGAACGGAGTGGTCGAGGAACCACCGGCCTTCGCCTTGTTTCACGTCGAACCAGTCGATGGCTCGGCCTTCGTTGGTGAACACCTGCTTCAGATTGCCAACCGAGAGAGTTTTCGCTGCCGCGGCGCCGGCTTCATCAGTGAAGCACCAGATAGCGTCGACGTCGTCGTGTTCGGCGAGCGTCTTCATCAATTCCGCGGCGCGGCCGGTGACGATGTTGACGACGCCATCCGGCAGATCGCTGGTTTCGAAAACCTGATAGAGATCGCCGGTAATCAGCGGATATTTTTCCGATGGAATGGCGATGACCGAGTTGCCCGTCGAAATCGCAGGCATTACAAGAGAAAGGAATCCGAGCAACGGCGCATCAGTGGGGCACACCACGCCCACCGTGCCGATTGGTTCTTTCATCGCCAGCGCGACGTTGCGGAACGGAGGGCTATGCACCGCGCCGTCGTACTTATCGGCCCAGGCGGCATAGGAAAAGATGCGCTCGACGCCGAGACTGACTTCGGCTTCCGCCTGCTTCTTCCCGAAGACAGCAGAGAGCCGGCGGGCGATTTCTTCGCGCCTTTGTGAAAGATTCTCCGCGATGTAGTAGAGCACCTGGGCACGATTGTGCGCCGTCGCCCTGCCCCAGCCCTCGGCTTTGCGCGCCGCTTCGACAGCATTTCGGATGTCCTTGCGATTGCCGAGCGGCGCTTCCCCAAGCAGGCGCCCGTCTGCACCGCGCACTTCGATGCTGTAACCCGAATCCGGCCGCGCTTGCTTGCCGCCGATGTAGAGCTTCACGGTGCGATCGATCGGGGGAGCCGCGAAATCGGTGGGCGGCTCCGGCGGTTGATCAATCGCAAGGGGCGTTGTATGAACCGGAGGCGCGTTCTTGAACCACGCGGGCTCGAGATATTCAAGAAGTCCCTCGCGGCCGCCCTCGCGTCCATAACCGCTCTCGCGATAGCCGCCGAAACCGCAAGTTGCATCGAAAAGATTCGTGCAGTTGACCCAAACCACGCCCGCTTTGAGCTGCGCGGCGACATGCAGCGAAACATTGATGCTCTCGCTCCACACACTGGCGGCCAGACCATACACGGTATTGTTGGCAAGTTCCACCGCTTCCCGCGGAGTGCGGAACGTCATTGCCGCCAGCACCGGGCCAAAAATCTCCTGTTGCGCCACCACCGAAGACGGATGAACGTTGCTGAGCAGCGTCGGCGGAAAATACAGACCCCGCGACGGCACTGGAATGGAAGGCTGCCAGCAAGTGGCGCCTTCAGCCACACCTAGAGCGACCAGCCGCTGAATGCGCTCGAGCTGCACGCGCGCGACGATGGCGCCAATGTCGATGGCTTTATCGAGCGGCGGGCCGATTCGCAGCGTGTTCATGCGGTTTTGAATCTTGCCGATCAACTTGTCCGCAATGCTCTCCTGCATCAGCAGCCGCGAACCGGCGCAGCAAACCTGCCCCTGGTTGAACCAGATGCCGTCAACCAGGCCTTCCACGGCGCTATCCAGGTCGGCGTCCTCAAAAATGATGAAAGGAGATTTGCCGCCCAGTTCAAGCGAAAGTTTCTTGTGGCTCAGCGCGGTAGCTTTGCGGATCGCGCGCCCCACTTCCGTCGAACCCGTGAACGCAATCTTGTCCACGTCGGGATGTTGCACCAGCGCTTCGCCAGTCGATCCATCGCCGGTGACGATGTTTACGACGCCGGCGGGGAGGCCGGCCTCCTGGCAGATGTGCGCGAAGGCGAGCGCGGTCAACGGCGTAAATTCCGCGGGCTTCAGCACCACGGTATTCCCGGTCGCGAGCGCGGGCGCGATCTTCCATGCCACCATGAGCAAGGGGAAATTCCAGGGGATAATCTGGCCCACGACGCCGCACGCGGCGTATCCCGGAAATTCCTGTTCAAGCAACTGGGCCCAGCCCGCATGGTGATAAAAGTGCCGCGCTACCAGCGGAATATCGATGTCGCGACTCTCTCGAATGGGCTTGCCGTTATCAAGTGTTTCTAGAACCGCGAGCCAGCGCGAATGTTTCTGCACCTGCCGGGCCAGCGCATAAAGATAGCGCGCCCGCGCATGCGGAGTGAGGGACTGCCATGCCGGCAACGCGGCGCGCGCGGCTTTCACGGCGCTATCGACATCTGCCGCCGATCCTTGCGCCACGGTCGCGAGTGTTTCTCCCGTGGAAGGATCTGCCGTGTCGAAATAACTCCCTGCCGCAGGCGCCTGCCACGCGCCGTTAATGAAGTGTCCGAAACGCCGGCGGTGGCGGTCAAGCCAGGCAAGAGCCTCGCGCGGGTCTTCCGGCGCCGGACCGTACTCCATGGTCATGAATTTTTCGGTGATGCTCATTCGCTTCTTCTCACTTCTCTCGTCAGGGAACCGGAATTCTCCCGCTTACGCCATCGGATGGCGATAATCCGCCGAATAGCGTCCCGTGGCGTGGTGCTGCAACTGCCGCTCGATATCCGCCAGCATGCCGCTGGCACCGAACCGGAACAGCTCCGCGTTTAGCCAGGAATCACCGAGCTCCTCCTTCATCAAAGCAAGCCATTCGAGCGATTGCTTCGCAGTCCGAATGCCGCCCGCTGGCTTGAAGCCCACTGCCATTCCGGTCTCCTGGGCGTACTCTCGAATCGCGCGCGTCATGACCAAGCTCACGGGAAGCGTTGCGTTGACGGGTTCCTTGCCTGTGGAAGTCTTGATGAAGTCGGCTCCGGCCATCATCGCCACCATGCTGGCGCGCGCCACGTTGCGCAGCGTCAGCAAATCACCGGTGCCCAGGATCACCTTCAGGTGCGCTGGCCCGCAAGCATTTTTGAACGCGGCGATCTCATCGTAAAGCGCTTGCCATTTCCCGCCGAAGACGTGCGCGCGTGTGATAACCACGTCGATTTCATCGGCGCCGGCTTCCACCGAGCGCCGAATCTCCGCGACGCGTTCGGCGAAGGGAGAAAGACCGGCCGGGAATCCCGTGGAGACCGCAGCAACATGAATGCCGCTGCCCTCGATGGCGCGCCGCGCAGTTTCGACGAAAGTGTGATAAACGCAAACGGCGGCAACCTTGATATCGAGGCTCTCGACGCCAAGTGCTTGCTTGAGTTCCTGCTGAATCGGTTGTCGCGCCTTGGCGCATAAGCGGCGAACACGTTCGTCGGTGTCGTCGCCAGAGAGTGTCGTCAGATCCATGCAGGTGACGGCGCGCAGAAGCCAAGCCGCCTGCCATTCCTTCTTCACCGTGCGCCGGGTGCCAATCGTTTGCGCGCGGCGCTCGACGGCGCTGGTGTTCACGCGCACCGCGTTCACCCAATCCAAATTCAGCGGGACACCGCGGTTTGGCTGGAGGTCACGCCCTGCATAACTGGCGATGGCGGTATCGGAAGGTAAAATCGGAGCTTGTAAACCCGAACGATCAAGACTTGAGGAGATGTCGATCCGCGAGTTGTCGTGCAGAGTCATGGGATTTCACCGCGTGCGGCGGAGCAATCAGCAAAGCTCTATCTTAGCACTTTGACAAAGCTCGTTTACAGGCTCGCTACTCCGCGAAAACGTTGCGCACCATGAACCATAAATTCGCTGGACGCTCCGCCAGCCGGCGCACGAACCACGGGTACCAATAGCTGCCGTAAGCGACGAGCACGACGGAAGTGCAGCCCTCGCTGGCGAGACGCTCCTGCTCGGCGCGCTGAATGCCGTAGAGCATCTGCACTTCAAAATCCTTCTTCTCGAAACCCTCCGCGGATGCAAGATCGGCCAGCCGCCGTATCAGCGCTACGTCATGCGTGCCGAACGCGGCGCGCACGCAGCGATTCTCCTTCTTAGCTCGCAGCATATCCATGCCAAGTTCGAAATAGCTTTCGTCAACATCCTGCTTGCTCGGAAACGCGATCTGTGGCGGCTCGTTGTACGCCCCTTTGACCAAGCGGATCGACGGTCGCAGCGGAAGAAGTTTTGACAGGTCATCCTTTGTTCGATGAAGATAAGCCTGCAGGCATATACCAACGTTGGGATGCGCCGCTAGTGCGCGGCGGTAGAGACCCAGTGTCGCGTCCACATAGTTGCTTGCCTCCATGTCCACCCAGACGGTGGAGTTCTTCTGTGCGCGCTCAATAATGGCATTCAAATGTTCGAAGCACAGATCCGGCGAGAAATCCAAGCCGAGTTGCGTCAGTTTGACGGAAATCTCCGCCTGCAGACCTTTTTCTCGGATGCGCTGCAGAACTTCGAGATAGTGTTCCGCAACCTGCTGCGCCTCGGAGCGGTCCTTGATGTTTTCTCCCAGATAAGTGAAAACCGTTCCGATCTTCTTTCCGCGCAGAGTCTGAGCCGCGCCAAGCGCATCATCGAGCGTCTCGCCGGGCATGAACCGGGCTACGGTGCGCCTGACGAATGGGTAATTCGCCGCGCGATGACGTAACCACTGATTTTGTGATGCTGCGAGCAGCATCGACCGCATGAGACTCATGAGCGCGTCGCCCCCTTTCCATGGAGTACGAGCATCTGGGGTTTTCGGTCGCTGACTATTCTAAGTTGCATTCGAACGCAAGTTGCTTCTCCATTTTGCGCGAATGGCCGAATGATCTTGCCAGCCCGGCCGCGAGAACGAGGAAACCGACAAGCTAAGCGCAAGGAGCAGTGCGTCGGCCCATTCTCAGGAAACGGCGAGGACTCGCAGAAGTGCGCCAGCCAGCACGCCGCCGATCAGCGGTCCAATCACGGGAATTGGCGCGTAGCTCCAATCCGAGCCGCCTTTCCCTGCAATCGGAAGAATCGCGTGCGCGATGCGCGGCCCGAGGTCTCGTGCGGGGTTGATCGCGTATCCGGTCGGGCCGCCCAGCGACAGACCTATGCCCCAGACCAAGCTCCCCACGAGATAGGGGCCGAGTCCCGCCGCAGGCCCCGCCGCCGAGACCCTCTTGGAAAAAATCGTGCCAATCACAAAAACAAGCACGAAGGTGGCAATGATTTCGCTCAGCAAATTCGTAACGGTATTGCGGATCGCTGGCCCCGTACAAAAGCATGCCAGCTTCGCAGCAACATCCGGTGTCTCCTTCCAGTGCGGAAAGTAGTGCAGCCAGACGAGAGTGGCGCCCGCGATGGCGCCGAGCATCTGCGCAGCAAGGTAGGGAGCGAACTTCGCAAAATTGCCGTCACGCGCAGCGAAACCCATCGTCACAGCAGGATTTAGATGGGCATCGCTGCTTCCGCACGCAATGGCCGTGAAAACGCCCGCCATCACCGCGAACGCCCAACCGGCGGTGATCACCAGCCAGCCGCCGCCCTCCGCCTTCGATCGTTTGAGCAGCACTGCGGCGACAACTCCATCGCCGAGCAGGACAAGAATCATCGTGCCGAGGAATTCACCGGCCAGCGGTGAGTTCATAGGTGAGTGCCCCCGTCAGGATTCCATCCAGTCAAATGATCGCGTGACCGCTTTCTTCCACTGCCTGTAAAGTTGCGCGCGCTCCGTTTCGGCGAGATTCGGCTTCCAAGTGCGATCGACCGCCCAGTTGGCCCGCAACTCTTCCAAGCCGGAAAAGAATTTTACCGCCAAGCCTGCGGCATACGCCGCGCCGAGCGCTGTCGTCTCTTGAATCACCGGGCGCACCACTTCGCGATTCAAAATATCCGCCTGAAACTGCATCAACAAATCGTTTGCCACCATGCCGCCATCCACGCGGAGGCTTGCGAGCCCGATCCGAGAATCTTTCTCCATCGCCTCGACCACTTCCCGCGTTTGAAACGCCGTGGCTTCCAGAACCGCCCGAGCGATATGTCCTTTATTCGCGTAGCGCGTTAAGCCGACGATGACGCCACGAGCATTCTCTTTCCAATATGGCGCGTACAGCCCGGAAAATGCGGGAACGAAGTAAACGCCGCCATTGTCGTTGACCGCTCGCGCCAGCGGCTCCACATCCGCGCTCTTCTCGATGATTCCGAGATTGTCGCGGAGCCACTGCACCAGGGCTCCGCTAATGGCGACGCTCCCTTCCAGGGCGTAATGCGCGGCCTCGCCGCCGAACTTGTAGGCGACCGTGGTGAGCAGTCCGAAATTCGAGGGCACCGGCCGCTCGCCGGTGTTCATCAGCAGAAAGCACCCTGTGCCATACGTGTTCTTGACTTCGCCGGGACGAAAACATGCCTGGCCGACCAGCGCCGCCTGTTGATCGCCCAGGATTCCGGTGAAGGGAACACCCGCGATCGCACGGAGAGTTGCTTCGCCATAGACTTCACTGCTAGAGCGCACACTCGGCAGCACCGCGCGGGGAATGTCAAAGGCCGCTAGCAGCTCCTCATCCCAATCCAGCGTTTTCAAGTTCAGGAGCTGTGTGCGGCTGGCGTTGGTCACGTCGGTTGCGTGCACTCCGCTTCTCGGTCCACCCGTCAAATTCCACAAGAGAAACGTGTCGATATTTCCGAAGAGCAGCTCGCCGCTGGTCGCCTTCTCCCTTCCGCCAGGAATATTTTCCAGCAACCAGCGCAGCTTCAGGCTGCTAAAGTACGTGCTCAAGGGCAATCCGGTCCGCGGACGGAAGCGGTCTTGCCCGCCCTTGCTGGCAAAGCGCGCGACATCCTCCGCAACTCGCGTGTCCTGCCATACAATTGCATTCGCAACCGGCTTACCGGTCCTACGCTCCCAGAGGACTGTGGTCTCCCTCTGATTGGTGATGCCAATCGCGGCCAGATCCGAAGCCTGCAACGCGCGCTGCGCGAGCGCGTCGGCAATCACCTCTTCCGTGCGCCGCAGGATTTCCAGCGGATCATGCTCCACCCAGCCGGGCTTTCCAAAAATCTGTTCGTGCTCTTTTTGCGCCACGGCGGCGATCCGTGCGGACTGGTCAAACACCATGAAGCGGGTGCTCGTGGTGCCCTGATCAATCGCTCCAATGTAGTTTTTCACCGCGACCGTCCTCTTGGTTGACGCTGGAGCATACTAGCAATTGCCATTCCTTGATTCATGCAAAAGGCGGCGTATCCGTTTCGAGGGCAAATTCTCCTTCTGCTCTAAAAGTGAATCCCTGCCATGTCTGTACCCCTTTTATGCTCCGCCTTGCATCTAATGCTAGTGGAAGAGATAAAGGGAGCCATCATGTTGAGAAAAGCGAATCCCAGCCGTATTGCCCTGATGATCCGGGCTCTTACTCTAGTAACAGGGCTGTTTTCAGCAAGTGCAGTTGCTGCAGGGCCCGGCACCGTGTTCCTGACGGCAACAGCCGTCGGCAAGAAAGACACCAGCCCGCCCATCGTGACCAAAGACGATGTCCGGTTTTACCTGAACAAAGAGCGCACCCCGGTTGCCGGTTGGACGCACGGAGAAAACCTCTACCTCGCGGTCCTGATTGACGATTCGTTGGACAGCGGCATCGCCCTGCAATGGAATGATCTGAAGGCGTTTTTCGCCGGCCAGCCCGACAACACATATATTTCGGTAGCCTACGCGCGCAACGGCGCCGCCATGCTCGCCCAGGATTTTACCAATGATCACGAATTGGCGGCCAAGGCCTTGCGCCTGCCGCTCGACGATGGGGGTGCGTTCACGAGCCCCTATCTGGCGCTTCTGGATCTGATGAAGCGGTGGCCTGCTTCCGCGGGCAGGCGCTCCATACTCTTAATTTCTTCCGGGATCGACTATTTTCGCGGCGATTTTGGGTTCAGGAGCCCGGATCTCGATTCCACCATCAGCCGCGCGCAAAAGCAGAATATCAACATTTGGACGATCTATGCTCCCGACGCGGGGCACAGGGCGCGTGGATTCTTCCTTGCTTTCAGGGCGCAGTCGAATCTGAGCCAGCTCTCGGATGAAACGGGCGCGGAATCATATTATCTTGGCACCGGAGCTCCCGTCACACTCAAGCCATATTTTGATGAACTCTCGATGCACCTCAGCAACCAGTATCTCCTGACATTCAAAGCCAGTGGAGGAGCAAAAGGACGTTTCGAGCGCGCGCGGGTCGCGACGGAGTTGCCCCATGTTGAATTTTTGGCGGCTCCACAAACCTTTCTGCCCGTGGTAAAGTAAGTGCTGAATTCTATTGGCTTGAAAACAAAAAAGCGCGGATCGCTCGGTCCGCGCCTTTCTCTTTGAGGTGGGACGAACGTCCCGCACGGTTCTGCCCAGCCGCGCTGATCTCGGACTTTTCTTCGGGAATGTGATCCTCAGGCGTCAGAGCCGCTGAGTACCGCTGCTCGTGTAGAATCGCGGATCACCAGCTCCGGATTCATCTTGTGCCGCGAAATATTCCAATCGCGCTTTTCCAGCCCGGCATTGACCCCTTCCATCACGATATTCACTGCCAGGTTTCCCATCGCCTCTAGCGGCTGCCTCACCGTTGTCAGGGACGGTGCGGCCATCGAGGACAACGGCACGTCATCGAAACCCACGACCGAACAGTTTTCCGGTACTTTCACGCCCGCTTTGCTCAGCGCGCGGATCGCGCCCAGCGCCGTCAGATCGTCGAAGGCCATCAATGCCGTGAACCGCTTCTTTCGTTGCAGCAACTCTTCCGTGAACCGGTAGCCGCCTTCGAAGCCCGAGTTGGGGTCGAATGATTCCGGCAATTGCAAAACGAGCGCCGGATCGATCTCCAGTCCAGCCGCGTGGGCGAATTTCTGAATCCCTTTCCACCGCGGGGCGCTGTCGATCAGCATTTTGGGACCGCGGATGAACGCGATCTTGCGGTGTCCCAGATGGTGGAGATGTTCGAGCGCGAGCCGCCCTCCCGCTTCGTT
>WNFH01003075.1_pt1 | contig 12248 bp, 14 predicted proteins | sample 5400411 | NCBI WGS metagenome assembly WNFH01 (sample SAMN13153347, study PRJNA577476) | soil metagenome | isolation source: 200 cm saprolite under Douglas fir tree site 2 hole 3 | place: USA:California | collected 2015-04-18
CCTGAACGAAGGTCTCCGCTGCAAGAAGAAACTGTGGCGGGAAGCGGGACGAAAACAGTTGGAGGCATTTCGGCTAGCTCCGTGGGCGAGCCGGCGACGGCAGGATCTGCTGGAGTTGCTGGATCGACTGAACCCGACGATCGCCGCACTGAGTCAGGCGATCGAGCAAGAAGTGGAGAAGTGTCCGGAGGCCCAACGCTTGATGACCCATCCCGGAGTGGGTCCGCTGACGGCACTGGCGTTCGTGCTGATCATCGAGAGAGCGGATCGGTTTCAGTGTGGCAAGCAGATCGCGAGCTATCTGGGACTGGTGCCGTTGGAGGACTCGAGCGGGAATCGGCGACGGCTGGGACATATCACGAAACAAGGGAACTCTCTGTTGCGTTTCTTGTTAGTGGAAGCGGCCCAGGTCACAGTACGCAGCCTCCCAGAATGGCGCAGTAAGTATTTCCACCTGGCGATGCGGCGGGGGCGGAAGATCGCCAAGGTCGCGATGGCGCGAAAACTGGCGGTTCGCCTTTACTGGATGATGCGCAAGGAATGGGATTACGAGCAGGTGAAAAAGTTCGGTTCGCACGCGGGACAACCTGGACATCGCTATGGTGTGAAGTCAAACATCGAGTAATTGATTGGGTATCCCGCTCCCTCCTCGCGGGGGAGTTCGAAGTAGTAATCATGATCGAAAGTGTGACCGAAGAGATGCATGGGTCGGACTGAGTTCCTGACCTGAAACGGATTACGAGCGGGCCTTGGTTGGTATGGCAGAACCTTCAACGAGAGCGAAATGGCGCGCTCTTCGGAGTGCACGGGTTAGTACGCCCAAAAAGTACTTGACGGGAACGACATTGTCAGAGAGGCGATGTTTCGCCAACTAGGCTGCGAGGCAGTTGCAGGGCGCTCTTATTGCATCGGCTGTCCCAACGCCAGCACCCCTTTGCCTGTTCCCCATGGATGGATTTCAGCTTTGATCAGGCCAGCTTTGACGATAGGATCTTCTTGCGTCAACTTGGCAGTCTGTTCTGTTCCCACGCGGAAAATGGCGACTCCCCGCAGCTCGCCCTGATCGTTGAGCGGGAACGGTCCGGCAATGGCCATGTTTCCCTGATCTGTCATCTGTTTGACGAAAGCGTGATGCTGCTTCATCACATCCATAAACTCCGGCGCGTTTGGGTTCCAACGGTCGCCGCGCTTCATCAGAACCAGCGTGTACTGCTCGAATCCGGGAGGCTCGGATGGATTGTGAATCGCGCTCGGGTCAATGAGCCACGGCCCATGAACCTCGGCGGATAGGCGGCCTGCTTTGACCGCCGGATCGCTATCGGCCCATTCCCGTACTTGTGCCGCCGAGTCCGCTTGGAACACAAAGATGCCCCGCAGCACCGTGTCGTCCATGAACGGCCCGGCGATCACAAGTTTGTGTTCGGCAGTCATCTTGCGGATGTTGGTCATGTGCTCTTCCTGAAGCTTTTCGCCCGCCTCTTTGCTCAGTTGCGGAGCGTTGGCGGGACGATTCAACAGTACGAAGAAGTATTGGACGGGGGCGTTCGGCTGGGCCTGGGCCTGCGCGAGAGTCGAGCCCGCAACCACGAGGAGGCTGAGCAGAAGCACATTGCTGGAGATAGTTCTTCTCATACGCGAAGAACAGAATACACCCAGATCACAGGCAACCCGAAAGTAACTGTTGCTATCAGGCGTAGCTGTTGAAAAACTCGCTCGCAGAACTTCTGCCGAAAATGCGTCGCGTCAGGATGCCCTATAAAACGATTTTCTCCGATCTCCGATACATTTCTGGTCACTCCTTTTGGGTCGGTTTTCAGACAAATCGAGTTTTTCAACAGCCACAGGCGTTTACACCAACTACGGGCTGCCGGCTTGCCCTTGGCTGGGGTTCTGGGTGTAATGGCGATTATCATCAATTGAGCGGATCAGTTCGGGGTTTTGGAACAATCCAGTCTTATATATACGCCAGAGATTACGTGATGGTTTTTCCATAGAGCCGCTTAACGATTGTAGATTGTGGTCAGGGATCGAAGTTTTGCGGCCAAGGCATCAGTGAGAACGCCACGCCGATAGCGCCACTTCCAGTTGCCGCTGGTTGTTCCGGGGAGATTCATCCGCGCCTCGCTGCCCAGACCCAGGACATCTTGCAACGGGACAACAGCTACGTCGGCAACGGAAGAGAGCACAGCTCGGATCATGACCCAGTGAATCTCGGAGTCGTCCCTCAAATCGAGATAGGCGCGTGCGAACTCGCGTTCTTTTCGGACATCTTCCGGAGTACGGGTGCTGTCGGCAGCGCCGGAACTCGACCACCAGCCTACGGTGGTGTCGTTGTCGTGTCCACCGGTGTAGGCAACGAGATCGCGGCTGTAGTTATGCGGACGAAATGACGGGCCCTGGGGATCATTGCCAAATGCAAACTGCAACAGGCTCATGCCGGGTAGTCCGAATTGCTGGCGAAGTCTTTCCACCGGCGGAGTAATCACGCCCAAATTTTCCGCCACAATCGGGAGTTCTCCAAAGGCATTCTGTAGAGCAGAGAGCAACTCCGCTCCCGGTCCTTTGATCCAGCGGCCGTTGGTGGCAGTTGTCTCACCGGCGGGTATTTCCCAGTAGGCCTCGAATCCGCGGAAGTGATCGAGGCGGACCATGTCGAACCAGTTCAGAGACGCCCGGAGACGCTCGATCCACCACGCATATCCGTTAGCGGCGAGTGCGTCCCATCGATAGATGGGATTCCCCCACAGCTGGCCCGTGGCACTGAAGTAGTCGGGTGGCACTCCCGAGACTGCAGTCGGAAGACCGTGGTCGTTGAGCTGAAACAGGTCAGGATGAGCCCAGACGTCGGAGCTATCGTGCGCGACATAGATCGGGATGTCCCCCATGACGCGGATGTCGCGCTCCTGGCAGTAGGCCTTGAGTTGTTCCCACTGACGAAAGAACTCAAACTGCCAGTACTTGTGGGCCTGGATCCGGGGCGCGAGTTTCGCCGACCACTCCTGGATTGCCAGAGGCTCACGGCGGCGAATCGCCGAGTCCCACGTAGCCCACGTGTTGTCCGGGTGAACATCTTTGGAGGCCATGAAGAGCGCGTAATCGTCGAGCCATGAGGCAGAGTTTTCACAGAAGCGTTCGAAGGCGACCCGATCGGCGCGCGCGGCATCGGCAAAAAAAACTTGCGCTGCGCGTCGCAGAACTCCAAGCTTGAAATCGATGACAGAGCCGTAGTCAACGGAGTCTTCTGGAAACAGCATGCTCGTCAAATCCCAAGCCTCGAGGATGCCCGTCTCGCGCAGGCGTTCAAAGCTGAGCAGCAGATGGTTTCCGGCGAAGGCTGAAAAGCACTGATAAGGAGAGTCTGCATAGCCGGTCGGATTCAGCGGAAGAACTTGCCACAACTTCTGCCCCGCGGACGCAAGAAAGTCGGCGAATTCATATGCACATGGGCCCAGGTCGCCCACGCCAAAACGGCCCGGCAAAGAGGTAATGTGAAGCAGAATTCCGCTGGATCGCCGGAGTTTCATTCAGGTTACGATACGCAGCCAACGGGGTTCAGGCAAGGAATGGATCCCCTTATCGCGCCGCATAGACGTTCTGACTTGCGCTTGAAGCCTGCTCCGAAAAGTGGTGCTTGCTCGTACGAGGCGGATCGCCGCAGGCATTGCTATTCTATTGACGCCGGCACCAGGCGAGCCGGCCATTGTTCGGAGGGAGCACGGTTCCATTGAAGCGCGAAGCCGGTTGGTATAAAGACGCGATCATCTATCAGATCCACGTGCGCACTTTCAGTGACAGTAATGGCGATGGCATCGGTGATTTTCAGGGCCTCGCTCAAAAGCTGGATTACGTGCAAGAACTGGGCGTGAATGCAATCTGGCTGATGCCATTTTTTTCCTCCCCTTTGCGGGACGATGGTTACGACATTTCCGATTACAGATCGATTCATCCGAACTACGGAACTTTGGACGATTTCAAGACGTTCCTTTCGAGCGCTCATGACCGTGGCATCCGGGTGATTGTCGAGCTGGTGGCGAACCACACTTCCGATCAACACCCCTGGTTTTTGGAATCCCGGAGTTCTAAGGACAATCCAAAACGTGATTGGTATGTGTGGTCCGATACCGATACGGGCTATCGTGGAACCCGGATTATCTTCATCGACACCGAGATGTCGAACTGGGCGTGGGATCCAATTTCCAAGTCCTATTACTGGCATCGCTTCTTCAGTCATCAGCCGGACCTGAATTACGACAATCCCGCAGTACGCGAAGAGGTGTGGAATGTCATGAAGTTCTGGCTGGAGCTCGGAGTCGATGGGTTTCGGCTGGATGCTGTCCCTTACCTGATTGAGCGGGAAGGGACGTCTTGCGAGAACCTGCCGGAGACACACCAGGTGGTCCGGGAACTGCGCAAGAAAGTCGATGATCAATTCCCGGGCGCGATGCTGCTGGCGGAAGCCAACCAGTGGCCGGCCGATCTTCGTCCCTACTTTGGCAACGGGGATGAATTCCACATGGCCTTTCACTTTCCTTTGATGCCGCGAATGTTCATGGGTCTACGGCTGGAAGACCGCAAGCCGATTACAGAAATCATGCAACAGACGCCAGAGATCCCCGCCTCCTGTCAGTGGTGCCTCTTCCTGCGCAACCATGACGAATTGACGCTGGAAATGGTTACCGATATCGAACGCGATTACATGTATGACATCTATGCTCGTGACAAGACGATGCGGTTGAATCTCGGCATCCGGCGACGCCTCGCTCCGCTGCTTGACAATGACCGGCGGCGAATCGAACTGATGAATGGCATGCTGATGTCGCTGCCCGGCACTCCTATCATTTATTACGGGGATGAGATCGGCATGGGGGACAACATCTACCTCGGAGATCGCAATGGAGTACGAACTCCGATGCAGTGGAGCGGAGGCTGGAATGGAGGCTTTTCTATAGCTGATCCAGAAAGGCTTTATTCACCGCCGATTCTCAACCCCGTTTATGGCTACCAGGCGGTGAATGTATTATCCCAAAAGCGGACCGAGCATTCGCTGCTCTCCTGGATGAAGCACATTATTCAAATTCGCCGTTCAAGTCCAGTGTTCGGCTCGGGCTCAATCGAGTTTCTGCACCCGGCGAATCACCGAGTACTGGCCTATGTCCGGCAATTGGGCAGGGAGACGTTTTTGATCGTGAACAATCTCTCCAGCGCAGCGCAAGCGGTCGAGCTGGATCTGCGACGCTACAAAGGAAATATTCTGATCGAGATGTTTGGCAAGAATATCTTTCCTCGCGTCGGTGATCTGCCTTACCTTTTAACCATGGGCCCTTACCAGTTTTACTGGTTCCGGCTGCGACGGATCTGACGGGATCCTAGCGGTCTCGTTTGGCGTGCACGACCCATAGCTCTAAAGCATCGCTCGGAGGTTGAATTGGCGGAAGAGACCCTTTTGACAGATGATTTTCTTCGCCAGCTCATCAACGTAGGCGAGGTAGACATCCTGGTGGGCCTGCCGACCCATAACAATGCCAAGACCATTGATCCCGTCATCCGGGCCGTTCAGGCCGGCATTCTCGAGTGCTTTCCCCGCGAACGAGTCGTAATCATTAATGCCGATGGTGGATCGCAAGACGGCACTCCGGAACGGGTAACCGGCGCCTCGATCGATGACGTGTGGAACGTGTCCAAAGTCTATGCGTTGCGCACTTTGCACTCCATCAGCACTCAGTATGCGCGCAGTCCAGAGCCTGGAACTGCGCTGCGGACGATCCTGGCCGCCGCCGATTTGCTGCGCGCCAAGGCTTGTGTGCTGGTTTCACCCGACTCGACAACCATAGAACCCGACTGGCTCCAGCGTCTTGTGCGTCCTGTCTACAATGACAACTTCGATATGGTTTCACCCATCTATCGCAGGCAGAAGTTCGAAGGCGCCCTCATGCGAAATCTGCTTTACCCCATGACGCGCGCAATCTACGGTCACAGAATTCGTGAGCCCTACGCGTCGGAATTCGCTATCTCCGGCCGTCTCGCGACAGACTTCCTGGACAAAGAGATCTGGAATCACGACTGGGGCAGAATCGGCGCAGAAATCTGCCTCACCGTTACCGCCATGACCGGAAAATACCGGGTGTGTCAGGCTTTCCTGGGAACGAAAGCGCAGCCGGATCGAAGTGCTCGCGATTTACTTGCAGCGATGCGCCAGACAGTCGGCGCGCTGTTCTCGTCTCTGGATAGCAATTTTCCCCTTTGGAGTGCGATCACGGGCTCTCAATCTGTGCCCACTATCGGCGCTCTATCGGAAGTGATGCTGGAGCCTGTCCGGGTAAACCGCAAGCAGCTCTGGGAGATGTTTGCCACCGGCGTCGCCGAACTGGAACCTATTTTCCGGTCGATCCTTTCTGCCTCGACACTTTCCGAACTGCAAAGAATCGCGACCCTGGACGTCAGCGATTTCCATTACCCAGGGGACGTGTGGGCCAAAACCGTGTTTGAGTTCGCGGCTTCATATCACCGATCCGTCATCAGTCGTGACCATATTGTTCAGGCCCTGGTTCCTCTGTACCGTGGACGAGCGTTGACCTTTTTGGTTGAGAATCGAGAGGGTTCCGGGGAGGACATCGAGAGAAGTGTGGAATCTCTTTGCGGCGAGTTCGAACGTCTGAAGCCTTACCTTCTCGAAGTCTGGGCTGATAGAAAGTGAGACGCCAATGCGGGAAATCATCATCACCGAACTGACGCAGGCCTCGCAGGAACTGGCGAGAGGCTTTGCGCACTACCTGCCCCGTCTAATCGTGATGTTAATCATTGCTTTCGTAGGATGGGTGATTGCCTATCTCTTGAAGCTGCTGGTGCGCAGTATCCTGCGCCTGACAAGACTTTCCAAGCTCTCTGAAAACTCAGGCGCAACCCAGCTGCTGAAACAGGCGGCATTACCGTCCTCTACGGAACTCTTGAGCCGGTTTGTCTTCTGGGTGGCCTGGATTGGCTTCATTCTCCTGGGCGTGAGCGTACTCGGGATCGTGGGTTTGCAGGAGTACATCTCGCGATTCTTTCTCTTCCTGCCTCGGCTGTTTGTGTCCCTAGTCATTCTCTTTTTCGGATTGTTGGCGGCGAGCTTCTTCTCCCGTGCAGTACTGCTGGCAGCGGTCAATGCCAACTTTCGGTCTTCGCGACTGTTGAGTATTTCGATCCGGATCATCATCAGCATCTTTGCGTTGTCGATGGTGTTCGAGGTCTTGGGAGTTGCAGAAGAGACGATGCTGATTGCTTTTGGGACCGCGTTTGGAGCGGTGATGCTCGGCTTGGCGATTGCGTTCGGCCTAGGTGGCAAGGACCTGGCGCGGGAGTTCCTCGAGAGGAGACTTGCTACGGGGAAAAGGGAGGAGAAGGAGGATGAACTATCGCCTCTGTAGAAGCGCACTCCTGTCGGAGCATCCTGTTGTTCAAACGGGGCAACCTGAATCCCTCGACATGAACCGAAGGGACGCTTTCATCCGCCTAAAACTTGTCTAACCGGTCCAGGACGACGATATCTGTGTGATGCGGATGGTGAGCCATGATGATTTCCTTGGCCACCAGGCTCCAATGCGTAACCGATCCCTCCGCGTCGCTATCATAGTGCAGGCAATAGCGAGCATCGCATTCTTCACAGTTCATGGCACGGTGGGCATCACTCATCAGCCCGAACTTGGAAGGACGAGCACCGAGTTTAACTGCTTCCGCATGCATCCCGCTGATTATGCCACCAGCGGCGCAAAAAACACACTCTATCGAGAGAGCACACAGTTTGGATCGACGATCGGCATTGTTCATCCCCCACTCCAACTTCAGCGATGAGGTAAACCGCCACATTGTGCAGTCTGAAGTCGAGGGAGGCGTGTTCCTAGAAGACCTGTCACCATCCACTGTGCTGCAGATCGAGACCAAACACCATTCCTACACCGCAGTAGTCCTGGGTGGCAGCCAAGCGCTGATCTGCGGCCACCCCGAATACTGCCCGCGACCGGTCCGAGTAGACATTGCAGGTTCGACCTGGGGCGGCTCCATGCTGAAGTTGCGCTTCGTCGGCCGTGGCATGCATCTCGAATTTTATCACCCGAAGTATCGAACTCCGATTGTTACCTCGCCGATCCAGGAAATTCGAGAATGCCTGCAGGTGAGTAATTCGCGGGTCGCCGCGCTGGCGTAGGTCAGCGTGGGCACTCGTTCGTCGGCTTCACTTCCAGAGCCGTGACCACATGCCAGTATCTGCCTCGGGAGGTGTTCTGGAACTCGCGGATGGAATACCCGGACGGCAAGCGCTCGACGCGCCTCTGTTTGGGCACAATGTGCTGGTTGCGAGCCACGATGAAGACTTTGGAGTTAGCCATCATTGCCGAAGGTGCATCCATGCTGCCGATACCCTGACAGGGAACGTTAAGGAAAAGTGTTGCAGAGTCGGAGCATCCTTGCCAAACGCAAAAATCTGATAGGAAGAAATAGAAAAACGCTAGGTCACTCGCCTCGGAGCCGACAATCAGAACCCGCCAATCACCAGGCCGATCCGGAACAAATGCTTCAGAACCGCAACAATCTCCGCCCGCACTCCCGCTCACAGCCCGTATGGTGCATCTCCACCGTCACCGCCGTCATCCGAGCTCGTCATCCAACAGTTGCAACGTTAGATTGGGTCGAAAAGCCAACCAACTCTGCACTGAAGGCCAAGCGCCTAAGAGCCTGAAAACACTGATTGTTCGGCCTGTCTTGCCCCGCAAGCTAATGCCGCACAAGTTCCAGGACGCTTCGAGTTAGGAACAAAAGCTGCCCCGCCCTGCATCTACATCATTAAGCAGCTGTAAGTGCCTGCGGTGTTGCCTGCTCCCGGTCAAGCCAACGTATCGACCTGGCCAGGGGAGGAGGTGCGGGCAATGGAAAGCGCAAAATCCCCGGAGTCTCGTCCCTATTGGATCCGATATCTTGTCACGTTCTGGGCGGGAGAAGAACTCAAATGGGCAAGGGACAACGTCCTTGTAGCCTTGGTGTGTTCCCTCGCGCCTGGCCTGATTGTCGGCGGGATTAGTGCAGCTCTGAGCTACCAAAAATGGCGTGCAGTGGCGCATGCGACTCTCCTCACCTACGGTGGATTGTTTGCATTGTTCCTGATTTGGAGGCTGGTTGCCACACCTTTGGAACTGGATCGCGAGAGGCAGAGATTCATCAACGGATTAAGCAGGGAGTTTGCCTTTGCCACCTCCAAGTTGGCCGCGCTACAAGTCTCGCCGCCGGCCGTCGAATTGGAAATATTGGAGATTCACGTTCAACGAGCATCCGCCACGCTCGCTCGCCACGCTCTCGACGTTCCCACCGATTGCGACATTTTTCTGCGGGTGAAACTGACGCTCCGCGAAACACGGCCGATTGAAGTCCTGGCATACGAACTAAACTGTGTTTTGCATGGCAATTCCCTACGCGCGGATTATGCGGACGATATTCAGGACTGGGGACTGGTCACCGAGAAAAGGCCAGTTGGAATAGGAACGACATTTCACTACACCGTAACCAGGCTAACGAAGCTTGCGCACCGAGTAGAACAAAGAGGAGTACCGGTGGAAGGGTGGCTTCATTTTTGTGTCAACGGTGTGCATGAAAAGGAAATCGGAGCAACGGTGTACCGACTTACTGTTGTGACTCCGCACGGTGGAATCAGCACAGACATCGCGGGTGCCAAAAACCTAGCTGGGCTGGACGGCAGGCAGTTTCAGAAGATTCCGTATGCCTCCGGCGCCTCCCCTCATTGAAGTCCATGGCCCTGTCCTCACATGGTTCTAGGTTCGGTTGGAAAGACCAGCCCGCGAGCGACCTGAGTTACAGGGGTATTGCGCACGCTCGGATAAGAACCATGGAGCTCCCTGGCGAATGCTTCGAGGCGCGGCTCCCGTCACCCGCCATGTCGACGCAAGATACCGAGCTTCTTATCCGTTGCCTATATTGCGCATCGGGATCGGATTTCAGACCGCTCATTGCAGATCCGGGACGCCGCGCAGCTGAAGAAACTGACTGGTCCGTACCACAAGAAGTACAAACCTTGGAAGCTCGATCCTGATCTCGGTCCCGTCTATGCGGTCGCCCCTCGTGTGGTCATTGGCTTTCGCAAGGAGGATGCGGTCGAGAGTGCAACACGTTGGAGGTTTGGGGATGAGCAACTGAACTTGATTCCTTCAACTCAGAATGGCTTCACCTTTTCTTGCGCCCGAAAGGGAAAGATTTCGGCGCAATTTCCGAGGTTCGAATCTGAGGGCTCTTGAATCCGGGCCGTGTCCGGGTCTAAGCTTTTCCCTAGTCTCGGGGTGGGGGCGGCACAGGTTTTTACCGTTTCCTCTGTCTTGGGTTCGGCCGAAGACGAACGGTGGCAGGCCGGGCCACGTTTCTCACCCCGCCACGACCTTCTTCCCGGTTGACTTCGGAAATCGCGTCAGAACTCCCAGTCGTCTCGAAAGGAACTCTTTCGTGACTAGGGTTGCCGCAGAGAATATGGTCGTCGACTACGCAGCGTAAAGCGACCACCGGGAGAGTATCGAGCCGGCGAGGTGCGACCATGAAGACATTTCTGGTCTTGGTTGTTGTGCTTGCGATGAGCGCCTGCACTAATTCAGGGCAAGCGCCGTCGCCGGTGGAGTTGAAACACTTTCCTCTGGACAGCCTCGAAGGTGTACGCGCGACCAGCGGAGTCAGCTTCGACCCGAAGGTATCGACTGATGGAAAAGGTTCGTTGCGAGTGGACGCGAACCAGGCGATGACTGTGCCACTATTTGAGGTGACAGAGGTCAGCATCGAAAACGCGACCTTGCTGTACCAGGCCAGTTTGCAAACACAAAGCCTCGACGGAAAGGCCTTTTTGGAGATGTGGGTTCGGATTCCCGGCAAAGGAGAGTTCTTCTCACGTGGGTTGGATCGTCCAGTTACGGGCACCATGAGCTGGATGACGGCCGTGACTCCTTTTTTCCTCGAGGCGGGACAAAAGCCGGATCTGATTCGGCTGAACCTGGTGGTGCAGGGAAGGGGACGAGTGTGGATTGATGATGTGCACCTGAAGGTGCTGCCGTTTCCGGGCCACTGGTCTAAGGCAAACCCGCGACTCGATTCTCGCCGATGCGTCACAAAGCTCGTGCCCAAAGCAATGGTCTCGGCGTAGTTTTCGAGTAGCCGACAAATCGAACACACGACCTAGGTACCGATCCCGTCGGGATTGAGGAAATCGTACCCCGAAGTTTCACCGGATCTCGAATCCAAATCAAGGTAGCTCTGTTGCTCATCCGTCTGGTGCAGAGCGGGCATCGTTAGGAAGCAACGTGTACTGAAAACCATTCAGCATTTGGTGATTTGACCCACCAAAAGACACTCCGCAACCCACGGTAGTCGGTCCGAAACTTCAAATAAGGCAGTCGAAAAAGATGCCCGTTCGCGTTTTGGCTGACTCTAGATAAGCGGACGGGCAAATTGCAACCCACATAGATTCCAGCCCTCCACATGCGTGATGCGAATCACGCGCGCCCGCAGCATTCGCACCGCTCGTCGCAACTTCTCACTCTTTAGAATCTGTGAAGAAGGTATTTCTAGCGATACCCGTGACCAGAGCCGCAAAGGTTTGCGCATTGCGAGCAGCACTCCGCCGGCACTCTCGTTGAGCAAGGTGCTGAATTCCAGGAATTCTCTGCCTTGTCCATTAATGCCACGTACGAAGACCGGTATGGCCAGAGAGAGTCGCGCCCAGTGCTCGTTCGTTGGCACAGATCTCTTTACTGGTGTTTTCATCGGTTCCTGTAATTATAGTCGGGGTCGTCTGGCAGCCTCTTGTCGTTAAAGAAGTAGGTTGCGTCATGCTGCACAAATGCAGAGGCCGTTTGATTTGCGAAACGCGGTGTCGCAACGATTCCTGAGATCGTCTTGACAAGATTCGAATGATCGCTCCATTCCGAATGGGCTGGGGTTACCATGAGTGTCGGTCACCTCCCTTCGGATCCTGGCAGCTGCGGAGAGGGCCGCAGTCCGCTACTTGTACCCAGAGCGGCACGCGGATGATCTATGAGCCGGCCAGAAATTACAATCGGACTGTCCATTTCTCTCTCCGGTAGGTTCTCCCTCCAAGGGCAACAAGCGCTCCATGGTTTTCTCCTCTGGCAGTCATGGATCAACGCTCAAGGTGGCGTCGCCGTCCGGAATGGGGAGAAAAGGTCTGTCCGGCTGATCTGGTATGACGATCACAGCCGAATCAGTTG
>WNFH01002795.1_pt1 | contig 12247 bp, 9 predicted proteins | sample 5400411 | NCBI WGS metagenome assembly WNFH01 (sample SAMN13153347, study PRJNA577476) | soil metagenome | isolation source: 200 cm saprolite under Douglas fir tree site 2 hole 3 | place: USA:California | collected 2015-04-18
GAGAGCCCCATGGCCAAGCAGAAATTCGAACGGACGAAGCCGCATTGCAACGTTGGGACGATTGGTCACGTGGACCACGGCAAGACGACGCTGACGGCGGCGCTGACCAAGGTGTCGGCGGCCAAGGGCTGGACGGCGAACTTCGTGAGCTACGACCAGGTGGCGAAGGCGTCGGAGGCGCAGGGGCGGCGCGACTCGACCAAGATCCTGACGATCGCGACGAGCCACGTGGAATACTCGACGGCGAAGCGGCACTACGCCCATGTCGACTGCCCCGGGCATGCCGACTACGTCAAGAACATGATCACCGGGGCGGCGCAGATGGACGGGGCGATCCTGGTGGTTTCGGCGGCGGACGGACCGATGCCGCAGACGCGCGAGCACATCCTGCTGGCGCGGCAGGTGGGGGTTCCCTACATCGTGGTGTTCCTCAACAAGGTGGACGTGGTCGACGATCCCGAGCTGCTCGACCTGGTCGAGCTCGAGGTGCGGGAGCTTCTGACCAAGTACCAGTTCCCGGGCGACAAGGCGCCGGTGATCCGCGGCTCTGCGATCAAGGCGCTCAACGGGGAGAAGGGGGAGACGGCGGACGAGGCGGTCCTGAAGCTGTTCGAGGCGCTCGACGCCTATGTGCCGTTGCCGGAGCGGCCGATCGACCAGCCGTTTTTGATGCCGATCGAGGACGTGTTCTCGATCTCGGGACGCGGCACGGTGGTGACCGGTCGGATCGAGCGGGGCAAGATCAAGGTCGGGGAGGAAGTCGAGATCGTGGGGCTGCGCGACACCCAGAAGTCGGTGGTGACGGGGGTCGAGATGTTCCGCAAGCTTCTGGACGAGGGGGTAGCGGGGGACAATGTGGGCTGTCTGCTGCGCGGCATCGACAAGGACGCGGTCGAGCGCGGGCAGGTGCTGTGCAAGCCGGGGTCGGTGAAGCCGCACAAGAAGTTCAAGGCGGAGGCCTACATCCTGACCAAGGAGGAGGGCGGCCGGCACACGCCGTTCTTCAACAATTACCGTCCGCAGTTCTATTTCCGGACCACCGACGTGACCGGGCAGGTGACGCTGCCGGCGGGGACGGAGATGATCATGCCGGGGGACAACGCGGCGATGGACGTCGAGCTGATCACGCCGATTGCGATGGAGGAGAAGCAGCGCTTCGCGATCCGCGAGGGCGGCAAGACCGTCGGCGCCGGCGTCGTGGTCAGCATCACCGAGTAACGGACGACAGACGACAGAGAACAGAGGACGGAGGACAGGCAACCGACAAATGTAGGGTGACGGACCGCTTATCCGTCGTCTGTCGTCAGTCTTCCGGCTTGCAATGGCGGCGGTGTTCATGCATCTACAACCTTGCGGCGGGCCTTGGCCGCCGCAAGTGCTTCTGCGCAAGTGCTTCCGGAGGAGTGTAGCTCAACTGGCTAGAGCACCGGTCTCCAAAACCGGGGGTTGGGGGTTCGAGTCCCTCCACTCCTGCCAGGCGTAGGCCGGCTCGGCTCAACAGGTGAAAGTTCAAGGGGTTGTGCCGCGTAACCAAGGGAGCGGCGGGTAAGCTATGGCAAAGATCAGTCCGTTCAAGTTCATGCAGGAGGTTCGCGCCGAGGGCCAGAAGGTCACCTGGCCGACCCGGCGCGAGACCGCCGTCACCACCGCGATGGTCTTCGTGATGGTCGCGATCGCCTCGATCTTCTTCCTGGTGGCGGACCAGATCATGCGTTTCATCGTGACGCTCGTTCTCGGCATCGGCGGTTGAAGGGAGCCGGCGGAATGGCGGACAAGCACTGGTACATCATTCAGGCCTACTCGAATTTCGAGCGCAAGGTCGCCGAGTCGATCCGCGAGCAGGCGAAGCAGCGGCACCTCGACCATCTGTTCGAGGAGGTCATGGTGCCGATCGAGAAGGTCGTGGAGGTGCGCCGCGGACAGAAGGTCGACGCCGAGCGCAAGTTCTTCCCCGGCTATGTGCTGGTGAAGATGGAGCTCACCGACGAGGCCTATCACCTGATCAAGAACACGCCGAAGGTCACCGGATTCCTCGGCGCCGACAAGAAGCCCAAGCCGATCTCGGATGCCGAGGCCCAGCGCATCATGCACCAGGTGCAGGAGGGCATCGAGCGGCCGAAGCCCTCGGTCTCCTTCGAGGTGGGCGAGCAGGTGCGGGTCTCGGAAGGGCCGTTCGCCTCCTTCAACGGCGTGGTCGAGGAGGTCGACGACGGGCGCTCGCGGCTCAAGGTCGCGGTGTCGATCTTCGGCCGGCCGACTCGGGTGGAGCTCGAAATGGGGCAAGTGGAGAAGCTGTAGAAGTCAGAGGACAGACGACAGAGAGCAAAAGACGGATTTTCTTCATCCGTCCTCTGTCGTCCGTCTACTGTGTTCCGAACGTGGGAGGTGCGGCGGCCGCCAACCGCCCAAATCCGCACCACGGACCCTGAAGCGGCCGAACATGGCCAACAACGGGAGTGAGGCATGGCAAAGAAAATCACCGGCTATATCAAGCTGCAGGTGCCGGCGGGAGCGGCCAATCCGTCGCCGCCGATCGGCCCCGCGCTCGGCCAGCGCGGCCTCAACATCATGGAGTTCTGCAAGCAGTTCAATGCGCAGAGCCAGAAGATGGAGAAGGGATCGCCGATACCGGTGGTGATCACGGTCTACCAGGACCGCTCCTTCAGCTTCGAGATGCGCACGCCGCCGGTGTCCTATTTCATCAAGAAGGCGGCGAAGCTCGAGAGCGGATCGAAGACGCCGGGCCGCGAGAAGGCCGGCAGCGTGACCAAGGCACAGGTGCGCGAGATCGCCGAGCAGAAGATGAAGGACCTCAACTGCGACACCATCGAGGCCGCCATGCGCATGGTCGAAGGTTCCGCCCGTTCCATGGGCATCGAGGTCGGGGAGTAAGCGCCATGGCCGCACTCGGAAAACGCACGACCGCCATTCGCGAAGGCGTCGATCGCACCAAGCTCTATCCGCTGCAAGAGGCGGTGAAGATGGTCAAGGAGCGGGCCAAGGCCAAGTTCGACGAGACCATCGAGGTCGCGATGAATCTCGGGGTCGATCCGCGCCATGCCGATCAGATGGTGCGCGGCGTCGTCAACCTGCCGAACGGCTCCGGCCGCAGCATGCGCGTCGCCGTGTTCGCCCGCGGCGCCAAGGCCGACGAAGCCAAGGCCGCCGGCGCCGACGTGGTGGGCGCCGAGGATCTGGTCGAGAAGGTCAATGCCGGCAATATCGACTTCGACCGCTGCATCGCGACGCCCGATCTCATGCCGCTGGTCGGCCGGCTGGGCAAGGTGCTGGGGCCGCGCGGCATGATGCCGAACCCGAAGGTCGGCACCGTCACCATGGACGTCGTCAACGCGGTGAAGGGCGCCAAGGGCGGCTCGGTCGAATTCCGGGTGGAGAAGGCCGGCATCGTCCAGGCCGGCGTCGGCAAGGCGTCGTTCTCGGCCGAGCAGCTCGTGCAGAACATCAAGGCCTTTGCCGACGCGGTGCAGAAGGCGAAGCCGGCCGGCGCCAAGGGCACCTACATCAACCGGGTCGCGATCTCCTCGACCATGGGGCCGGGAGTCAAAGTCGAGCCGGCGTCGCTGTTCCAGCAATGAGCGGTCGGCCCCGAGCTGTCCGCGGCTCGCCGCGCGCCTCTTTCGTCGTGCGCCTTCTCGGGTTGCGGCCGGGACTTATGCCGCCGAGCGCCGGCCCCACAGTTCCCGGGACGCGATCCTCGCGCCTTCGACCAGCGATTTGAGCTTCGCCCACATGATGGTGGGATGCACCCGCTGCGCAAACGGCGACTGGGCAAAGCCGCAATCGGTGCCGCCCATGACGTGCTCGCGGCCGACGATCCTGGCGAGCCGCACGATGCGCTGGGCGACCAGCTCCGGATGCTCGACGATGTTGGTGGCATGGCTGATGACGCCCGGGATCAGCACCTTGCCGGGCAGCAGCTTGACCGACTGCCAGACCACCCATTCGTGCTCGTGGCGGGGATTGGCGGCTTCGAAGCTGTAGTGACCGACCTTCACCTGCAGCAGGAGATCGACGATGTCCTTCATCGGCACGTCGAAGGCGTGCGGTCCGTTCCAGCTGCCCCAGCAGATGTGATAGCGCGAGCGCTCCGGCGGGATGCCTTCGAGCGCGTGGTTGAGCGCGTCGATGCGCATCTGCGCCCATTCGCGGTATCGGGCATGCGTCATCGGCGGGACCATTCGCTCGTGCATGTAGGGCAGGAAGGCGTCATCGATCTGAACGTAGAGGCCGGCATCGACGATGGTCTGGTATTCCCGGTGCAGGCAGTCGGCGAGCGCGCGCAACAGGCTCGGCTCGTCCGGGTAGTGCTCGTTCTTGGCGCCGGGCAGCGCGCTCGCCGGCGCGACCACCGGCAGGAAGGCATGCTGCACGCCGGCCTTGGCGGCGGCGGCCTTCAGATTGGCAATGTCGCGCCTGACCTGGCGGTCCGAGTAGGTGAGCGCGCCGTTGACGACGAAGCGCTTGCCGAGCCGCGCTCCGAGCCCGGAGATCCGGTCGTACTCGGCGTAGAACTCCGGGAACGCGACGCGGTCCTGCCCGCCGCCCGCCGATGCCATCGGATCCTTCGCCTCCTCAGGGGTCAGCGGCCGGGTGCTCACGCCGGTGAGGCGGTCGTGGACGTAGAAGGCCCAGTTGCGCCCCTTGCTGAACTCGCCGTCGCTGACGATGTCGATGCCGGTCTCGGCCTGGCGGCGGACGACCTCCTCGATCGATTGCGCGAGGCAGGCCTCGTAGGCGGCGCCATCGTAGGGATGGCCGTCCTCGATCCGGCGGAGGAACTCGACGAGCTTCGGCGGGCGCACCAGGCTGCCGACATGGGTGGTCAAGATGCGGTCTGCGCTACCCGCCATGGGCTCCTCCCGCGCGGCACGAACGAGATACGATTCGCCTTCCGGGTCGCGGCCGCGACCGCTACGTCAGCGCGGCGTCGATCTCGTCGTAGTGTTTCCGGACCAGCTCGATGTTGCCGGGAAACTGGATCGGCTGCACCGCCTTGAGAGCCTCGTTCAGCTCTTCCAGCATCTGCTTCTTGTCCTCGTCCGGAATGGTCTTGTCGGCGGTGACCTCGGCGATCTCGTTCTTGATCGCGGTTATCGGGTCGGTGAATGCCTTGGTCTTCGGATCGATGCCCGCCATCACCATCGTGATGTTGGCCGCGATCGCGTCATACTCGTTGAAATCGTTGAATCCGTGCTTCTTGGCGGCGGTCTCGAGCTCGGCCTGGAGCTGCGGGGGCAGCTGGTCCGAGGTCGCGCCGTGGATTTTCTCGAGCACGGCGGCAAGGTCTTTCTGAGCGGCGATGAAGTTCTGAATGTGGTTTTCGGTGAGTTGGATCTGGTTCACCACCGGCTGCACCGCGGACTGCGCCGTCGCGGCGGTGGGGACGTGGCCGAGAACGATGGCCAGCGCGGCCGCGATCATGACGCGGAGCATCTGTTGCATGTCGTTGATCTCGCTTCTTGCGTTCGGATTCGGTCGGATGGCGTGGTTTGCTAGAGGTTCCCGGTGACCAAAGTTGGACCTGGCGCGCGCGCAAAAATCTGAGAATTTCCGGCGATTTTGCTTGGCAAAACCGGCCGCAGCCCCTAAATAGGTGTCAGGGCGTGCCGGCCCAGTGTTGTCGGCGCGCCTTTGTGCGCTTCATGGAAGACATGGTAGTTAGGACTCTATTCCTTTTGGACATCCTGCGGGATCACTCCGAAGGGAAGCGAGGAGGATCGCAGTTTTTCCTTTGGCGCCAGGGCTTTCGGACGGTTTCCGGAAGTCCGTCCTGTCCAAGACCGCAGGTGCCGGCCATCGGCTTAATGTCACACGCCTGCGCAGACGGGGAAGACCGTTTTGGGCCGAAAGGCCCGCGACCGGTTCGAGCCTCGAGAACCCGGAGCGGCGTCTGTTGCGCCGGGGGGCAGGATTACGAGCAGCGCCGTTCCGTTCAGGCCCGTGCAAGGCCCGGAAGGGACGGCAGGTCGCAACCGGCGGTTCCGGCATTCGATTGAAGACCGACCGCCAACCGGAAAGAGCTTGCTAGTGGATCGAGCGGCCAAGAAAGAGCTCGTCGCGACGCTCAATGGTCTGTTCAAAAGCACCAACGTCGTGGTGGTAGCTCACTATTCCGGCCTCAACGTCGGCCAGATGCAGATTCTGCGCAAGCAGATGAAGCAGGCGGGCGCGGCGGTGAAGGTCGCCAAGAACCGTCTCGCCAAGATCGCTCTCGAAGGCACGGACGCAGCCGTGATCGTCCCCCTGCTCAGGGGGCCGACCCTGATCGCCTATTCCGGCGATCCGGTGGCCGCGCCCAAGGTCGCCAGCGACTTCGCCAAGGCGCACGACAAATTCGTGATCCTCGGCGGGGTGATGGGCAAGACCGCGCTCGACGCGAATGCCGTCAAGGCGCTCGCCTCGCTGCCGTCGCTCGACGAGCTGCGCGCCAGGATCGTCGGCCTCATTCAGGCGCCGGCGACCAAGATCGCGCAGGTCGTCAATGCCCCGGCGGCCAAGGTCGCCCGCGTGGTCCAGGCCTATGCCAAGACGGGCGAGGCGGCGTGACCCGCTTCGCAAGCCCGACCGGTTCGAATCGATAAAGGATGTCCAATGGCTGATCTGCAGAAACTCGTCGACGACCTCTCGAAACTCACGGTGCTCGAGGCCGCCGACCTGGCCAAGATGCTGGAAGAGAAGTGGGGCGTCTCGGCCGCGGCCGCGGTCGCCGTCGCCGCCGCTCCGGGGGCCGCGGCCGCCGCCCCGGTCGAGGAGAAAACCGAGTTCACCGTCGTGCTTGCCTCGTTCGGCGAGAAGAAGATCGACGTCATCAAGGAGGTCCGCGCGCTCACCGGGCTCGGCCTCAAGGAGGCGAAGGACCTGGTCGAGGGCGCGCCAAAGCCGGTCAAGGAAGACGTGTCCAAGGAGGAGGCCGAAAAGATGAAGGCCGTCCTGGAGAAGGCCGGGGCCAAGGTGGAGCTCAAGTAGGCTCGGAATGACAAATCCGATGATTCCGGGGTGAAAAACCCCGGAATTGTCCCTATCTCCGCCTAGCGGCGGCACGAAGGAGGCGGCGGTCCGGCGGTAGCCGGATCGCAACAGACAACGGGACCCCGACGCCTGTCCTGACGGTCGCGATGGATGGCGGCCTTCCGGAGAGTCGTCCCGGGCCCGGCGGTTCGACAAAGCGAGAGATGAGATGGCGCAGACGTTTACCGGTCGCAAGCGCGTTCGCAAGTTTTTCGGGAAAATCCAGGAAGTCGCGGAGATGCCGAACCTCATCGAGGTTCAGAAGGCATCCTACGACCAATTCCTGCTGGTGCGGGAGCCGGTCGGCGGCCGGCCCAACGAGGGCCTGCAGGCCGTGTTCAAGTCCGTGTTCCCGATCTCGGACTTCTCCAACACCTCGATGCTCGAATTCGTCAAATACGAATTCGAAGCGCCGAAATACGACGTCGACGAGTGCCGCCAGCGCGGCATGACCTATGCCGCGCCGCTGAAGGTGACGCTGCGCCTGATCGTGTTCGATATCGACGAGGAGACCGGCGCCAAGTCGGTCAAGGACATCAAGGAGCAGGACGTCTACATGGGCGACATCCCGCTCATGACCAATAACGGCACCTTCGTCGTCAACGGCACCGAGCGCGTGATCGTCTCCCAGATGCACCGCTCGCCCGGCGTGTTCTTCGACCACGACAAGGGCAAGACCCACTCCTCGGGCAAGCTCCTGTTCGCGGCCCGCATCATTCCCTATCGCGGCTCCTGGCTCGACATCGAGTTCGACGCCAAGGACATCGTCTACGCGCGCATCGACCGGCGCCGGAAGATCCCGGTGACGTCGCTGCTCTACGCCCTCGGCATGGACGCCGAGGAAATCCTCAACACCTTCTACCGCAAGGTGAGCCACAAGCGGCAGAAGGACGGCTGGCGCGTGCCGTTCGATTCCAACCGCTTCCGCGGCTACAAGGCGATCAACGACCTGGTCGACGCCGATTCCGGCAAGGTCGTGCTGGAGGCGGGCAAGAAGCTCACCGTGCGCCAGGCCCGCCAGCTCGCCGAGAAGGGGCTCAAGGCGCTGCGGATGACCGACCAGGAGCTGGTCGGCCATTACATCGGCGAGGACCTGGTCAACCCGAAGACCGGCGAGATCTACGCGGAGGCCGGCGAGGAGATCACGGAGAAGAACCTCAAGGCGCTGAACGAGGCGGGCTACAAGGAGCTGCCGCTCCTCGACATCGATCACGTCAATGTCGGCGCCTACATCCGCAACACGCTCAACGTCGACAAGAACCTGACCCGCGAGGACGCGCTGTTCGACATTTACCGCGTCATGCGTCCGGGCGAGCCGCCGACGCTCGACACCGCGGAGAACATGTTCCAGTCGCTGTTCTTCGACTCCGAGCGCTACGACCTCTCGGCCGTCGGCCGGGTCAAGATGAACATGCGGCTCGACCTCGATGCGCCCGATACCATGCGGGTGCTGCGCAAGGACGACATCATCGCGGTGATCCGCACGCTGGTCGACCTTCGCGACGGCAAGGGCGAGATCGACGACATCGACCATCTCGGCAACCGCCGGGTGCGCTCGGTCGGCGAGCTGATGGAGAACCAGTACCGCATCGGCCTCTTGCGCATGGAGCGCGCGATCAAGGAGCGGATGTCGTCGGTGGACATCGACACCGTGATGCCGCAGGACCTGATCAACGCCAAGCCGGCGGCGGCGGCGGTGCGCGAGTTCTTCGGCTCCTCGCAGCTCAGCCAGTTCATGGACCAGACCAATCCGCTCTCCGAGATCACCCACAAGCGGCGGCTCTCGGCGCTCGGCCCCGGCGGTCTTACCCGCGAGCGGGCCGGCTTCGAGGTGCGCGACGTGCACCCGACCCATTACGGCCGCATCTGCCCGATCGAGACCCCGGAGGGTCCCAATATCGGCCTGATCAACTCGCTCGCGACCTATGCGCGGGTGAACAAGTACGGCTTCGTCGAAACCCCCTATCGCAAGGTCAAGGATTCCCGTGTCACCGACGACGTGATCTATCTCTCGGCGATGGAGGAGGGGCGCTACACGATCGCGCAGGCGAACGTTCCGATCGACAATCGCGGACGCTTCACCGAGGACACGATCGTGTGCCGCCATGCCGGCGACGTGCAGATGGTGCCCGCCGACAAGGTCGATTTCATGGACGTGTCGCCGAAGCAGCTGGTTTCGGTCGCGGCCGCGCTGATCCCGTTCCTGGAGAACGACGACGCCAACCGCGCCCTGATGGGCTCCAACATGCAGCGCCAGGCGGTGCCGCTGGTGCGCGCGGAGGCGCCTTATGTGGGCACCGGCATGGAAGGGGTGGTGGCGCGCGATTCGGGCGCCTCGATCGCGGCGCGGCGCACCGGCGTGGTCGATCAGGTCGACGCGACCCGCATCGTGGTGCGCGCGACCGAGGAGTCCGACCCGACCAAGCCGGGCGTCGACATCTATCGGCTGATGAAGTTCCAGCGCTCGAACCAGAACACCTGCATCAACCAGCGTCCGCTGGTGAAGGTGGGCGATCAGGTGCGGAAGGGCGACATCATCGCCGACGGTCCCTCGACCGAGCTCGGCGAGCTGGCGCTCGGCCGCAACGTCCTGGTCGCCTTCATGCCGTGGAACGGCTACAACTTCGAGGACTCGATCCTGCTCTCCGAGCGCATCGTCAAGGACGACGTCTTCTCCTCGATTCACATCGAGGAATTCGAAGTGATGGCGCGCGACACCAAGCTCGGACCGGAGGAGATCACGCGCGACATTCCGAATGTCTCGGAAGAGGCGCTGAAAAACCTCGACGAGGCCGGCATCGTCTATATCGGCGCCGAGGTGCGCGCGGGCGATATTCTCTGCGGCAAGATCACGCCCAAGGGTGAGAGCCCGATGACGCCGGAGGAAAAGCTCCTGCGCGCCATCTTCGGCGAGAAGGCCTCCGACGTGCGTGACACGTCGTTGCGGGTGCCGCCGGGCGTGCAGGGCACCGTCGTCGAGGTGCGCGTGTTCAACCGCCACGGCGTCGACAAGGACGAGCGCGCGCTCGCCATCGAGCGCGAGGAGATCGAGCGGCTCGCCAAGGACCGCGACGACGAGCAGGCGATCCTCGACCGCAACGTCTACGGCCGCCTCGCCGACATGCTGGAAGGCCGCCAGGGCATCGCGGGCCCGAAGGGCTTCAAGAAGGACGCGAAGATTACGCGCGCCGTACTGGATGAGTATCCGCGCGCCCACTGGTGGCAGTTCGCCTCTCCGAACGACAAGCTGATGGCCGAGATCGAAGCCATCCGCAAACAGTACGAGGAGAGCAAGAAGGGCCTCGAGCAGCGCTTCCTCGACAAGGTCGAGAAGCTGCAGCGCGGCGACGAGCTGCCGCCCGGCGTGATGAAGATGGTCAAGGTCTTCGTCGCGGTGAAGCGCAAGATCCAGCCCGGCGACAAGATGGCGGGCCGCCACGGCAACAAGGGCGTGGTCTCGAAGATCGTGCCGTCCGAGGACATGCCGTTCCTCGCCGAAGGCCAGCCGGTCGACATCGTGCTCAACCCGCTGGGCGTGCCGAGCCGTATGAACGTCGGGCAGATTCTCGAGACCCATCTCGGCTGGGCGTGCGCCGGTCTCGGCGCCCGCATCGGCCAGGCGGTCGACGCCTATTACGGCCGCAAGGATCTCAAGCCGCTCAAGGAGACGCTCAAGAAGGTCTATGGCGACGACGAGACGATCAAGTCGCTGGGCGAGGACGATCTCGTCGAGCTCGGCACCAATCTGCGCCACGGCGTGCCGATCGCGACGCCGGTCTTCGACGGGGCGAAGGAAGCCGATATCGAGCACATGCTCGATCTCGCCGGCCTCGACCATTCGGGACAGGTGACGCTGCACGACGGGCGCACCGGCGAGCAGTTCGATCGGAAAGTGACGGTGGGCTTCATCTACATGCTCAAGCTGCACCATCTGGTCGACGACAAGATCCATGCTCGCTCGATCGGGCCCTACAGCCTCGTCACCCAGCAGCCGCTGGGCGGCAAGGCGCAGTTCGGCGGCCAGCGTTTCGGCGAAATGGAGGTGTGGGCGCTCGAAGCCTACGGCGCGGCCTACACGCTGCAGGAAATGCTCACGGTGAAGTCGGACGACGTGGCCGGCCGCACCAAGGTCTACGAGGCGATCGTGCGTGGCGACGACACGTTCGAGGCGGGTATCCCCGAATCGTTCAACGTGTTGGTCAAGGAGATGCGCTCGCTCGGTCTCAACGTCGACCTGCACAACTCGAAGCAGGATCGAAACACGGGCGGTACCGCGGAGGCTGCGGAGTAGCCGCGTTCACGGCCGGGGAGGGCCCCGGCCGCACCCCGCGTCCATTCCAGCGTAGCGGATGGACACGGGACGCCCGCGCGTGATGCGGGCAAGACGACCAGGATGAATATGGCGGCCGGATGTGACCGGCCTGCCTGCTCCCAACGGAGATGATGATGAATCAAGAAGTGATGAATCTTTTCAGCCCGCAGATCCCGGCGCAGGTCTTCGACCAGATCCGGATCTCGATCGCGAGCCCGGACAAGATTCTCTCGTGGTCCTACGGCGAGATCAAGAAGCCGGAGACGATCAACTATCGGACCTTCAAGCCCGAGCGCGACGGCCTGTTCTGCGCGCGCATCTTCGGTCCGATCAAGGACTACGAGTGCTTGTGCGGCAAGTACAAGCGCATGAAGTACAAGGGCATCATCTGCGAGAAGTGCGGCGTCGAGGTCACGCTCTCGCGCGTGCGGCGCGAGCGCATGGGCCATATCGAGCTCGCCGCGCCGGTCGCGCACATCTGGTTCCTCAAGTCGCTGCCGAGCCGCATCGGTCTCCTGCTCGACATGACGCTCAAGGATCTCGAGCGCATTCTCTATTTCGAATACTACGTCGTGCTGGAGCCGGGCCTCACCCCGCTGCAGGACCGTCAGCTCCTGTCCGAGGACGAGTACCTCAAGGCGCAGGACGAGTACGGCCAGGACAGCTTCACCGCCCAGATCGGCGCGGAGGCGATCCGCGAGATGCTCAAGGGGCTCGACCTGGAGAAGCTCGCCGCCGACCTGCGCGTCGAGATCGCGGAGTCGACGTCCGAGCTCAAGCCGAAGAAGCTCGCCAAGCGGCTCAAGCTGATCGAGGCCTTCGTCGAGTCTGGCAACAAGCCGGAGTGGATGATCCTTACCCAGGTGCCGGTGATCCCGCCCGATCTCCGGCCGCTGGTGCCGCTCG
>WNFH01003445.1_pt1 | contig 12244 bp, 11 predicted proteins | sample 5400411 | NCBI WGS metagenome assembly WNFH01 (sample SAMN13153347, study PRJNA577476) | soil metagenome | isolation source: 200 cm saprolite under Douglas fir tree site 2 hole 3 | place: USA:California | collected 2015-04-18
GGTTCCACTCACTACATTGCGATGGAAATGGTAGAGGGGAAAACGCTGCGCGAGCTGCTTGACTCCGGCTTGCTGCCAATGCGAAAGGCGATTGAAATCGCGGCGCAGATTGCGGAAGGTCTGACCAAGGCGCATGAAGCGGGCATCGCGCACAGAGACTTAAAGCCCGAGAACCTGATGGTCTCTCACGATGGATTCGTCAAAATCCTCGACTTTGGCCTGGCAAAGCTGGCGCCGACCAGCGGAGAACGGCCGGATATGTGCATTACATCCGCGACGCAGACTCAACCGGGTCTGGTTCTAGGAACGGTGGGATACATGTCACCGGAGCAGGCCGGCGGCGGTCGGCTGGATTTCCGGTCAGACCAGTTCTCGTTCGGCTTGGTGCTCTACGAGATGGTGACCGGAAAACGCGCCTTTCAGAGAAGCACGGCAGCGGAGACACTGGTCGCCATTCTCCGGGAGCAGCCCGATCCCATCGGAATGCACAACCCCGACGCCCCGGCTCCGCTGTGTTGGGCTGTCGAGAGGTGCCTGGCGAAAGAGCCCGATAAGCGCTACGTCTTTACCCGGGATCTCGCGCGGGAACTTGCAGCCATACGCGACCGCTTCTCGGAGAAGTCCGTTAAGCGGGTGGAGGCCCGCCCCACCAATCTTCCTGTGCAGCGAACCGGGTTTGTGGGGCGGGAGAAGGAAGTCGCTGCCGCCAAAGAACTCCTGCTGCGTCAGGATGTGCGCCTAGTCACGGTCACGGGTCCAGGCGGGATCGGCAAAACGCGCCTCGCGGTGCAGGTGGCGAGCGGGGTGGTCGAGCACTTTCCAGGTGGCACTCATTTTGTCCCGCTCTCCTCGCTAAGCGATCCGGGCTTGATCGCTTCCGCGATCGTTCAGACGTTGGGGATCCGGGAGGCGGGAGGTCGGTCGCCGCTTGAAATGCTCAAGGAGAATTTACATTCATTGAGCGCACCAATGCTACTCCTGCTGGACAATTTCGAGCACCTGGCTCAGGCGGCGCCTACCGTGGCAGAGCTCCTGGCCATGGGTCCCAATCTCAAAATCATGGTAACGAGTCGCGCTGCGCTGCACGTGTACGGAGAACATGAATTTCCGGTGCCGCCGCTTGCGATGCCGGATTCGCGGTCCATGCCTTCAGTGGAGGTCCTGGCGCAGTGCCCTGCGGTCGCGCTGTTCGTACAACGCGCCGTCGCCGCCAAGCCGGATTTTGAACTTAACCGAGAAAACGCACCCTCCGTCGCCGAGATTTGCGCCCGGTTGGATGGTCTGCCGCTTGCGATCGAGCTCGCTGCCGCCCGGGTCAAAGTTCTTTCGCCCTCTTCCATGCTGACACGCCTGTCGAGCCGGTTGCAGCTATTAACGGGGGGCGCGCGGGACCTGCCACAGAGGCAGCAAACGCTTCGGGCTGCCATGGACTGGAGCTACGATCTGTTGAACGCTGCCGAGCAGAAGCTTTTCCGAAGATTATCGGCGTTCGTGGGCGGATGCAATCTGGAAGGGGTGGAAGCCGTGTGCGACACCAAAGGCGATCTCGATTTGGATCTGCTCGACGGTATGGCATCCATGGTGGACAAGAGCTTGGTACAGCAGGTCGAGCAAGCGCAGGGTGAATCGCGGTTCGTGATGTTGGAAACGATTCGCGAGTACGCTCTGGAAAAGCTGGAGGCAAGCGGAGAGGAGGCCTTAGCGAAACGCGCCCATGCCGCCTACTGCCTGGTGCTGGCGGAAGAAGAGGCTTCGGAGCAGAGCGGCGCGGAACGTGCGGAATGGCTGGAACGCTTCGCGTTCGAACATGACAATTTTCGCGCGGGTCTAGAGTGGCTGACTGAAACCGGAGATGCGGAGTGGGGGCTGCGTCTGGGCACCGCCCTGTTTCGCTTTTGGGAGATTCGTGAGTATCTCGCCGAAGGCAGGGACAGGTTGGGCAGGCTGTTGAAGTTGGCAGGAGCGGCAGCCCTCACGAAAGCGCGCACGCGTGCGCTTTTTGCGGCGGGCGTGCTCGCCGGCGAGCAGGGAGATTACGCCTCGGCGGATGCGCTCATCAGCGAGAGTCAGAACATCGCGCGTCAGTTGGGTGACAAAACCGGTGTCGCCGTCTCTCTAAACGCGCTGGCGGTCTTTGCTCGCGACCGGGGTGATGTCGCAATCGCGCACGCCCTGTTCGAAGAAAGTCTTGTGCTGTGGAAAGAATTAGGCGACCAGAAGGCCGTTGCTCGGGCTCTCAGTAACCTGGCCAATGTCCTCAAGTTGCAGGGAGACTATGACCGCGCGCGATCGCTGTACGCAGAGTGTCTTGCAATCTTCCGCGGACTGGGAGATCGGACGGGCGTCGCCTGGTCGCTAAACTACCAGGGGGACGTCGCTCGCGATCAGGGTGACTCCGCAGCCGCGCGGACATTGTACGAACAGGGCTTGGCAATTTTCCGGGAACTCGGTGACCGTTGGGGCATTGCTGGAACGCTCGCCGATCTGGGGAGCTTAGCGAGAGAACAGGGGAATTATCCCACGGCGCGCTCTCTATACCGGGAAAGCATAAAAATCTTCCACGAACTGGACCATAAACGCGGAATTGCGCGCCTGCTGGAGTGTTTCGCGTGCTCAGCGGTGGTTCAACTCGAAGCCGAGCGTTCGCTACGGCTGGCGGGCGCTGCGGCTGCGCTGCGCCAAAATATTGGCGCCCCGCTCACGCCGGCGGAACAAGCCAAACTCGAAGCAAGTCTTCACCCGGCACGCCAGGCATTGACCGACACGGTAGGCGTGACGGCCTGGTTAGAAGGTTGGGCTTTGCCGGTCGAGAAAGCTGTTGAAGAGGTGCTGATGCCCGAGGCCGCATCTCCCTCGGGTTAGCGCACGGGAGCCCAGAGGAGCTAACGATGGGCCGACGCTGATGGCGAAGGAAATCCCGGATGCCCCGGGGAAGGTTCAGCCAACGCTTACTCCGCGCTTGCCGCGTCGAGAAGTCGGCGCACGGCGGAGACGCGATTGGCAGGAAGCCCTACGCGCCTGGCGTGTTCTTGGATGGTCGCTTCGTCCGGGGCGAGATAGACGCAGTACACCTTGTCGCCGGTTACGTAGCTATGGAGCCACTGGATCTCGGGCCCCATTCCCTTCAGCACGTTGACCGACTTTTGGGAGACTTCCCGCAATTGGGCGTCGGATAGATTTCCAGCTCCCGGGATTTCGCGTTCGATGACGAATTTGGGCATGGGCTCCCCTGATGTGCACAGATGCTAGCATGCAGAGGGAGCGGCTTCAAGACGGCTTGGCAAGAGCTCTCCCGGTCGGCGAAAAATGGCCGAGAATTAAGAGAACGACAAAAGAACGAGGTTGCCATGGATATTCGATCGCTGCAGAAGCCGCTGAAGGAGCAATACCGCAATGACCCAAGCGCCTCGCTAATCACAATCCGGGCCAAAGGCGGACAGACGGATGTACCGGTAGCATGCTCGGTCGATATCGGACGCGCCATCTACCAGGCTGAGGCCCACCAGGGAGTCGGAGGCGCCGGTGCCGGCGCCTGTTCCGGCGACCTTTTGCTCGGGGCTCTGGCGGCTTGCGCGCAGATCACCTGTCAGATGGTGGCGGCGGCGATGGGCATACCAACCGAACGGATTGAGGTCACGGTGGAGGGAGACTTGGATCTCCGAGGTACCCTTGGCATATCAAAAGACGTGCCCGTCGGCTTTGAGAGCATTCATCTTCATTTTGATGTTTCTGCGCCTAAGGCAACCCCGGAACAATTACGCGGATTGCGCGAGAAAACAGAACAGTATTGCGTGGTGATGCAGACCCTAATGCGGCCGCCGAGTCTGCAGACCGAGTGGGTTGGTCCCGATAGAACGCCCGGCCGCGACAAGTTTTCACAGGAGTCTACGAACGATAGTTGTCAGGATGACAAATCTTAATCTCAGGGCGATCTTTACCTGACGATGATCTTTCATTTCAGGATGACGAATCTTAATCTGAATCCGCCCGTTGCCGACGCTTTATAATAGAAAGATTCGGTAGCGCTCCTGAGCCTCTCTGTGACGCCGGCAGACGGCGCCCCTCGGCCAGCGCTACCTTCTCAGGGGAAGATGTCCACAGATAGCATTGTTGTTCGCGGGGCACGGGTTCATAACCTCAAGAACATTGATTTTGAGATCGAGCACAACGCTCTGACCGTGGTCACGGGCGTGTCCGGGTCGGGCAAGTCGTCGCTGGCTTTCGATACGATCTATGCCGAGGGGCAGCGGCGCTATGTGGAATCGTTGTCTGCGTATGCGCGGCAGTTTCTGGAGCGGATTGAGAAGCCGGACGTCGATCTGATCGACGGGATCGCGCCGGCGGTGGCCATCAAGCAAAAGAACTCTACGCGGAATCCGCGGTCTACCGTGGCCACGGCTACTGAGATCTTTGATTATCTACGGCTGCTCTTTGCTCGGGTAGGACGCACTTACTGCCTGCTCTGCGGGCAGGAAGTTAAGAAAGATACGGTGGACGAAGTTGTAGACCGGCTGCTGGCTTTGGGCGAGGGCACTCGCCTGAATGTGTTCTTTCCGATTCAGACGCACTTGCCGGCTGCGGAAGAAAAGGGCGTCAAGAAGTCTCGCGGAAAGAAAAGGTTGGCAGTGTCTCATCTGCCTTCCGACGCGATCAAGGTGCGGCTGTTCGATCTGCGCAAACGGGGGTTTAACCGGCTCTTTCAGGGTGGGCGGGTGTTTGAGTTCTCGACTCCGGAATCTTTGCTTGACGTTAATTTTTCTGAGCCGGTTTTTGGGCTGGTGGATCGGCTGGTCGTTTCCGCCGATCAGCGCTCGCGCATCGTCGATGCGGTTGAGATTGGCTATCGGGAGGCGGGCGAAGTTATTTTTGAAACTGCTTCGCGCGAGGGCGAGGCTCCTCAGCGACTGCGGTTTTCGCAACGCTTTGAGTGTAAGAACGACGGTAGCCGGTATGAAGAGCCCGAGCCTCGTCTGTTTTCATTCAACAATCCTTATGGGGCCTGCCCGCGTTGCCAGGGCTTCGGGAACACTATCGATTTCGATCTCGACCTCGTCATTCCCGACAAGGGCAGGACTTTGAATGAGGGCGCGATCGAGCCCTGGACTAAGCCTAAGTACAGGCCGCTGTTCACCGAACTCAAGCGGTTTGCGCGCCTGGCTGAAATTCCGCTGGACGTGCCTTGGTATGAACTCGACGCCGAGCACCGAGCGTTGATTGTCGATGGCGGGCGCGGGTTTGGCGGGGTGCGTGGTTTTTTTCAGCATCTGGAACGCAAGAAGTACAAGCTGCATGTCCGCGTTTTTCTTAGCCGCTATCGCGGGTACTCGCTTTGCTCGGATTGCGGGGGGACTCGCCTGCGGGCGGAGGCGCGGCAAGTAAAAATCGATGGCAAGAATATCTGCCAAGTTTGCGGTATGACGGTCGAGGAGGCGGCGCGCTTCTTTGGTCAACTTACGCTTTCGACCGAGCAAGCTGCGATTGCCGATAAAGTGCTGGTCGAACTCCGGGAGCGCTTGCGTTTTCTTAACGAAGTCGGGCTTGAGTATTTGACGCTTGATCGTCTCGCCTCGACGCTATCGGGCGGCGAAGCGCAGCGCATTCAGCTGGCTACTTCTCTTGGGTCGCGGCTGGTGGGCACACTATACGTGCTGGACGAGCCTTCCATCGGGCTGCACAGCCGGGATACACATCGGCTTATCAAGATTCTGCATGACCTGCGCGATTTGGGAAATACGATCCTCGTCGTCGAGCACGATCCGGACATCATGCGGGCGGCCGACCGGATTCTCGACCTTGGCCCGGGCGCGGGAGAAAATGGCGGGAGAGTCGTCGGCGCGGGCACTTACCGCGAGATCATAAAAATGCCGCACTCGCTGACCGGCCGTTACCTTGCCGACGAACTTCACATTCAAATTCCACCGCGAAGGCGCCAGCCGGGGTCACACAAACTGCGCATCACGGGCGCGCGCGCGCACAACCTGAAGCGCATCGATTTGGAAATTCCGCTGGGCATGCTGGTGGCGATTACGGGCGTCTCGGGCTCGGGAAAGTCATCGCTGCTGCATGACGTGCTCTATCAGGCGTTGGCCACCGCCTTGCGGCAGACGAATGGCAGCGGCGCGATTTTGTGGGACAGCGTTGAAGGCGACCAGTTTTTGGACGAGGCCGTGCTCGTCGATCAATCGCCGATTGGCCGCACTCCACGGTCGAATCCGGTCACGTATATCAAGGCGTTCGACATCATCCGCGAATTGTTCGCGTCGCTACCGGAGGCCAAGAAGCGGGGCTTCCCTGCCGGGCATTTTTCTTTTAACGTGCCGGGCGGGCGCTGCGAAAATTGCCAGGGGGATGGCACGGTCACTGTCGAGATGCAGTTTCTGGCCGACGTGGAGCTGATCTGCGACGAATGCAAGGGCACGCGCTACAAGCCGCAAGTGCTCGAAATACACTACAAAGGCAAGAACATTCACGAGGCGCTGAACCTCACCATTCGCGAGGCGCTCAAGTTTTTTGCCGACACTCCCCGGCTCACCGAGAAATTGCGCGTGCTCGACGAAGTCGGGCTCGGTTACCTGCGGCTGGGCCAGTCGGCGACGACGCTCTCCGGGGGCGAGGCGCAGCGCATGAAGCTGGCGGCGCACCTTCAACCGGGAACTCGGCAGCCTGGAACTCGCCCGGTGAGCCGGTCCGCTGAACGCGGGGACGGGCCCAAACACAAGCGTCGCATGCTCTACATTTTCGATGAGCCTACTACCGGCCTGCACTTCGACGATGTCAGCAAACTACTTTTTGCTTTCCGCCGTCTAATCGATGCAGGAGGGTCGATCGTCGTCATCGAGCACAATCTCGAAGTCATCAAGACGGCTGACTGGGTGATCGACCTCGGTCCGGAAGGCGGCGATCGCGGTGGGAACCTTGTCGGCTTCGGAACGCCCGAAGCGATCGCGGAGCTGAAAAACTCTTACACTGGACAGTACCTGAAGCGGGTCTTGAACGGGAACGGCGTGCGCAGTGGAGACCTGTAGAGTCGCGAGTTTTCAGAGAGGGAGAGTGCAGGTCCCTCGGGGGTTAAAGAGTGTTGCGTGAGAACTGGGTCGTCCCTCCGGGACTTGAATCATTTTTCTCACTTTTCCCAGCGCTGAAGCGCGGGGCTAAACAGGTTCGCCCCTCCGGGGCTGGATTTTCCCGACGCATGAACCGCCCGCGCGCCAAGTCGATCCCGTTCTTGGTCCTAAAAGGCTGCGGAAAAAGTAATCGGAAGCGCAGAGAGCACGCCTCAGGCGCTAAAGCGCGACGCATTCTCAACGGCATGGTGGCACGAGTGAACTCGTGCCCTTCCCGGTTCCCAGCGAGGCCAGAATTTTTCCGTAGGCTGCTAGTGGCGTTCGTGCTAACGGCCTGCGCCCTCGCGCAGACGCACACAACCGTTCGCCATTACAGGGAACCCATCGATGACACACCCCCAGAAATCGCGCAGGCTGAAGACGCCATCCAGAAAAACGATTTCGCCGGCGCGGAAACGCTGCTGGAAAAGGCTATCGATAAGGATTCCAACAATTATCAGGCATGGTTCGATCTGGGATTCGTCCTGAACCGGCTTGGCCGCACCGACGATTCCATCGCCGCTTACCGCAAATCCATCGCCGCCAAGCCCGACGTTTTTGAATCGAACCTCAACCTTGGCCTGATGCTGGCCCGCGCCAATAATCCCGACGCTGAGCAATTCCTGCGGGCTGCCACGGGGCTCAAACCCATGGGTCATTCTGAGAAAGGTCAGGTTCAGGAAGGTCAGGCCGAAGAAGGTCAGGCCCGCGCCTGGCTCACGCTTGCGCATCTGCTGGAAAATAGAAAGCCGGAAGACGCACTCGCGGCTTACAGTAAGGCATCCGAGCTCACACCGAAGGATCCCGAACCCCATCTCTCGGCTGGCCTGCTGCACGAGCGGCAAAAAGAATTCTCGGATGCTGAGGCTGAATATAAACAAGTCTTGACCCTCGATCCGCACTCGACCGAAGCTGCGATCGGGCTCACCAATATTTATATGAAATCGGGCCGCCTGAGCGATGCTGAGCCCCTGCTGCGGCGACTGGCTGCCGAGCGCCCCGAAGATGCGGGCATTCATTTGCAACTGGGACGCGTACTGGTCGCGCAAGGGAAGAAAGACGAGGCCATCACGGAACTGCAGGCTGGGTTGAAACTGGCGCCGTCAGACGCCGGCGCGCAACGGGAAATTGCCGATCTCTATGCGAGTTCTGGAAAAAACGATCTCGCAGAAAGCGCATATCGCGCTCTGGTGACGGCACAGCCGAAAGACCCGGAACTGCATCGCGGGCTGGGAAAAGCTCTGCTGCTGCAGAAAAAATTCCCGGAAGCTCAGCAGGAGTTTCTGGCAGCGGTTCGACTGAAGCGCGATTGGCCCGAAGTCTATGTCGATCTGGCCTTTGCGGCTAGCGAGAACAAGAACTACGAACTCACGATCAGAGCCCTGAATGGTCGCACCATGTTAAATGCGGAGATGCCTGCGGTCTGTTTTTTTCTTCGGGCCTCCGCTTATGACCACTTGCGAGACTACAAGCAGGCCGCAGTCGATTATCATCACTTTTTGGATGTTGCCCAGGGGAAGTATCCCGATCAGGAGTGGCAGGCTACCCACCGCCTGATCGCCATTGAACCGAAGAAGCGTTGACCGTTATGCGCCGACTTGCCTTTACCGTGCTTCTCCTCTCAGTCGCCTCCGCCTACGGCGCGGCCAAGGACGAGACCGCGGCCGAACTCAAAGCACGCCTCGAAAGCGCGCGTCCCGAGGAGCGACCCGAACTCTGCATCCATATCGCACGGCACCAGCTTCGCAATGCCGACAAGCTCTACAGCGAGGGCAAGGTCGACCAGGCGCGCGACGCGGTCGACGACATCGTTACCTATTCCGAGAAGGCTCGCGACGCTGCGACGCAAACGAAGAAGCATCTCAAGAATGTGGAGATCGATGTCCGAAAAATGGCTGAGAAGCTGCGCGACATCAAGCGCACTCTCGTCCTCGAGGACCAGGCTCCGGTCGAACAGGCCATCCGGCGCCTCGAAGACGTCCGCACCACCCTGCTCAAAGAAATGTTCGCCAAAGAGAACAAGAAGGAGAAGAAATGAAGGTGCGCTGGCGCTGGCGCACCGCACTCGGGCTGGGGCTGTTGCTCGCGCTCCCGCTCAGCCTCCCAGTGTGCTCGCCGCTTCGGGCGCAGCGGCGCCGCGACCCGCTGAATCCGCTGGAGATCGACCAGCTGCGAGACGCCATGCTCGAGCCCGATCAGCGCTTAAAGCTCTACGTGAAGTTTTCGCGGGATCGGATGACCAAACTTGAGCAAATGCGCAGCGACCCCAAGACCACCGAACGCGGCCGCCAAACGCATGACATGCTGGAAGATTTTCTTGCCGTCTATGACGAACTCAACGATAACATCGACATGTATGTCGGCCGCAAGGACGATATCCGCAAACCGCTGAAGGTCATCATCGAAGTCGACACCGAATTTCAAGCGAAGCTTCGCGCCCTCAAGAACTCCGCGAACGCCAATGCCTCCGAAGCGAGCCAGTATGAATTCCTGCTGACCGACGCCCTCGACACCGTAGACTCCAGCGCCGACGATCACCGCAAGACCCTCGCCGAAGTTGGGGAATACATGAAGCGTCAGAAGAAGAAATAGAACTGTGCGCTTCCTCGTGTTCCCCTGTGCCCCCTGTGGTTAGCTCTTAGCGATCTCCGGTAAGATAGCCCGGCATGCAACTCTGGTTTGCCCGCGGCAGCGAAGTTACCATCCGCGAACAACTCGTGACGCAGGTTATTCTTGGGATCCTCAGCGATGACCTCGCGCCGGGGCAGCGCTTACCGAGCACGCGGGAACTGGCGCGCCGCTTCCGTCTTCATCCCAACACGGTCAGTGCCGGCTATCGCCAGCTCGAACGGGAGCGGTGGGTTGAGTTTCGCCATGGCAGCGGCGTATATGTCCGGGAGCGCAAACCTGAGTTGGTTCCCTCGTCGGCGCTCGCGCTCGATCAGTTGATTGCGAAGCTTTTTCGCTCGGCGCGCGAACTCGGCGCTCCTCTTAGTACCGTGCGCTCCCGTCTGCGGCAATGGCTGGAACTGCAGCCGCCCGACCATTTCCTGTTGATTGAGCCGGAGGAAGAGCTCAGACGAATTGTGGCGGCTGAGATCGAGCAGGCCGTGACTTTTCCGGTCCAGAGTTGCAATCTGCACGACTGCCCGAAAACTCTGGACGGCGCCATTCCGGTCGTGCTTCCCAATCGCGCAGCCGTGCGGCAGGCGCTGCCAGAAGGCGTCGACGTGCTCACGCTGCATTTTCGCTCGGTACCAACTTCACTTGCCGGATGGCTGCCTGCTCCGTCCGGCGCTTTGATCGGCATTGCCTCGAGATGGCCAGACTTCCTAAAACTGGCGCGCACCATGCTGAATGCCGCGGGCTTTCACCCGGACGCCCTGGTATTTCGGGACGCACGCAAACTGAACTGGCAGCGCGGCCTGAAGCAGACAGCGGCAGTCGTCTGCGATTCGGTTACGGCGACCGAACTGCCCGCGGGCTGCTGGGCAATTCCTTTCCCATTGTTATCCGAGCCTTCGATTGAAGAGCTTCGGCACTACGTTCGGTTCATCCAGAATCCTCTCACCTCGTAAAACTCTTGAGAGTGTCACAACGAAACAACGCTTCGTGCTAGAGTCCGGCACCGTGGCCTCCTTGCGCTTGTTGATGGCGGCATCCTTGGTGGCCTGGGCCATTTCTTCGGCATGGTGTAAGACCCGTTCTCTCATGGCAAGGCCGTCTATCTCAGCCCGAATTTACTTACTGGCGGCAACCGCGGTTACACCCCCATGCCCAAAGACCAAGACAACAATCAGCCAGCAGACAACGCGCCGTGCCTTCGCGACGGCGTGACCCTCCAGTGTGTCACTCCAGAAACTGTCACAGCCTCGCCAGCCGAGCCCGTGAGCGATCGCTAGGATCAATTCATGAAAAACATAGAAGCTATCTTCTTCTTATCAGCGGCTGTGCTACTCGCATCCACCGCGCCAGCACAAACCGGAGACTGGCAAGCGGTCAAGAATCTTCAGCCCGGCACGAAAATCTCAGTGCACTCCGCCAGCCCGTTTCACAACCTCTGCATCTTCGAGCGAGCTACCGACGAACAACTGGTCTGTGAACACATCCTTCATTTCATCTGAGCGCGTGTACGAGCGTAAGAAGATACGCGAAGTGCGCCTTGAACACAGCGATGCGGCCAACATGGCTACCGGAGCCGCGATTGGCGGAGGCATCGGAGCCGCGGTGGGTGCCGGCAATGGCAACGGCACCCTGACCCGCGGAGGCGGCGCCCTTCTCCTCGGAGGCATTGGCGCACTCATCGGCGGCACCTTCGGCAGAGACTTTCCAGTCACACACGGCAAAGTCGTCTATCGACGATAGACGGAACAAACTGCCCGCATAATAACGTTTTGCTGCCTGCTGACTTCTGATTACTGCAACATGCTACCCTTCCCTCAACGTGTCCCCAAAGCTCGCCGAAATTTTTCAGGAAGCCTATCGCGAACTCCGTCCCCGCACGCCCGCGCCGCCTTTGCACGTTCGTTTCTATGCTTTCGTCTCCATCAACAACACCATCCGCCTGCGCCAGGGAGAGCTCTACATCCGCCTTTCCGACCTGCTCGAAGGCGCTCCCGAAACCGTGCTGCATTCGATCGCTCACATCCTGCTCGCCAAACTTTATCGTCAGCCGGTCGATCGCACGCACAGCGCGCGTTATCGCCGCTATATCGCCAGCCACGACATTGCCGCTAAAGCGCGGCTCGTCCGCCAGATGCGCGGACGCAAACACATTCGCTCGGCCCGCGGCCACCACTACCATCTGGAAGAAATGTTCGATGACCTCAACCGCCGCTTCTTCCACGGACTCATGGGCCGCCCGCAACTCACCTGGAGCCGGAACCACGCCCGCAGCAGCCTCGGCCACTACGATCCCGCGCATAACACCATCGTCATCAGCCGTGTCTTCGACCATCCCCGCGTGCCGCGCTACGCCGTGGAATACATCCTCTACCACGAAATGCTGCATTTGAAGCATCCGGTCAGGCTGCGGGGGAGCCGGAGGTGCGTGCACTCGTGGGAGTTCCTGGCGGAAGAAAGCCAATTCCCAGAACTCGCACAGGCTAAGAAGTTCTTGAGGGTCATCTGAAAGCGGAAGG
>WNFH01002796.1_pt1 | contig 12243 bp, 12 predicted proteins | sample 5400411 | NCBI WGS metagenome assembly WNFH01 (sample SAMN13153347, study PRJNA577476) | soil metagenome | isolation source: 200 cm saprolite under Douglas fir tree site 2 hole 3 | place: USA:California | collected 2015-04-18
TCAGGTAGCCGATCAAGATGTCGAACAGTCCGAAAAATACGAGGGCGATGTTGCCGCTCTGAGCGCCCAGGTCGAGGAGCATCTGCGCCAGCGCGTGCAGCTGCGTCATGTCGAACACGCCCGGGTACTGGCTGCCTCCTGTGACGGCGAAAGGAGCGAGTTGAAACAGGCTCGCGAAGGCAATGACGGCGCATCCAACAAGACTGAAGAAGGCTGCGACCAAAGCGAGGCTCCTGCTCACATGCTTGAACAGCTGATAAAGGAGCGCGGTCAACGCGACATAGCAGACAGTCGAGATCAGACTGAGAGCGAAACCCAACCGAAACGAGGCTTCGTGCGCCACGATGTCGTTGGCGGTAGACGGCGTGAAGAGCGCGCCAATGATTGCGGTAAGAAAGAAGAGCAGGTAAACCGCACCGGTGATCCTGGCTCTAGAACGCGGCGAAGCTGCCGCAATCCGTTCCATTACTGACTCCCTCGAAGAGCGGTCGCCGCGGCGACCCGAGCGCCGAGACCACTGGGATTGTTGATGCCCGCAATCAGCAGCCAGAGCGCGGTGGCGACCTCAGCGATGAGGATCGGAAGAGAGCCAACGATCATGACCAGCCCGGAGTGGTTCGGGAGGATCAGGTCAATGAACCAAACCACCATGTACCCCAGCGAAGCAAAGATGCCCCACGCCGACAGGATTCGAGGGATGTAGCCGGATTTCAGGAACACGTAGAAGAAAATCGTCGACCCGGCAGTGAAGAAGATTGCGCTGACATCAGTCGAAGGCCCTGAGCTGAAGTTCGCGAGCGCGGTCAGCTGGTTGGTGTCAAAGGCGTTGGCGTGATTCGCAGCCAGCTGGATCTGAAGGACGGAGAACGCGATGACGATCCCCACTCCACCGATCGCGCCTTCGGACGCCCTGAACAAGAGCGCCATCATCGTGAGATTGCCGTCCACAGGCTTGAGGGTTGCGTAGAGGCTGACCGCGAGCAGGATCGTGGCCATGCTGCCGGCGAGCGCGAGGCTGAGGCCGACGCGGTAGATCGTCTCGGAGGCGATGATCCGGTGCGATATCTCGATGAAAGTGCCGGATCCTCTTACAGCGGAGAGGATGACAATACCGGCGATATCGAGTACCAGGACCACGAGGTACATCAGGCCCGCAAATCGGGCATACGATCGCTGTGAGCTGTCGACGAGGCGCTCTTGCACTCTTGTTTCTCCCATGGGTGAGCTAAGGACGGTCGGCAGAATCTGTCGACGTCGACTCGAGGCTGACGACCTCGTGACCGCGCAACGCCTCGAGAAACGGCTGAAAGCTGCCGAGGACAACACAGCGCAGGACTGAGCCTTCAACTTCCACCTCGCTGACTCCCTGCGCGCGCTCGATCTGCTTGATGGGAGGGGTGTTGACGAAAGTCACCTCGACTCGCTGCGTCGGCAGGTCCGGCTTCACTGTTCGACCGCCTCAGGAGCAAACGTGGCGCTAGGTCTCTCAGCCGCGCCGGCTTGCGCTGTCCACCTCGGAGCGTTTACACCGATCACGAGCAGCCACAACGTCAACGATCCTTCCCCGACGAGGCCTGGGACCAGGTTGTACGGAGACAGATGGCTGGCGAGCGGCACTGACAGGAAGGTCAGCCATCCAAAGCCCGCAAACATCATCAGCGCACCCAGAATTCGAGGCAGGAACGTCGACCTGAGGATCAGATAGCCGATCACGAGGCAATAGCACCCAAAGAACACCAGGCTGTTGATGGGGACGGGAGTGAGATGAAAGACGCCAAGAGCTCCCAGGGCGCACCCCACGAGACCAAAGAGCGCCGCCAGCAACGCAATGGTCCTGCTCACCGGCTTGAACAGGTAGTAGAAGAGCACCGTCACCGCGACGTAGCAGCCGGTTGCGATGAGGTTGGCGGCGTCGCCATACCCAGCCAACTTGCCGCCAACGAAGGCCGCTGACAGCGCTCCCGTAACGAACGTGAGCAAGTAAAAAGCACCGGCAATCCTGGCCCAGCGCCGCGGCGAAGCTTTTGCGATCGTTTCCATGTCCGTCAGCCTAGGCAGGGACCGATGCGCTGGAATCCGTGGAATTGCGGATTGGGTGCTGACGAAGTCAGTAGCTTGTCGCGGAGTAGGTTTCTGTTCACTATGGCCAGACCGGCCCGCCGCTCGGGCAACCTTCCGGCTGAAGCGACCAGCTTCATCGGCCGCCATCGGGAGCTGGCGGAATTGAGGAAGAAGCTCAGCGCAGCCCGCCTGGTCAGCCTGGTCGGGCCGGGTGGCGTCGGCAAGACCCGGCTGGCGATCCGGATTGCGACCGACCTCGGACGTGGCTTCCGCGACGGCGCCTGGTTGGTCGAGCTGGCTGAGATGCAGGATCCCGGCCTGGTCCCCAACGCCGTCATGTCCGCCCTCGACCTGCGGGACCAGGCCTCGACCGAGCCGCTGGCCCTACTGCTCTCGTTCCTGCGCGACAAGCAACTGCTGCTGGTGGTGGACAACTGCGAGCACCTGCTCGCAGCGGCCGCTCGGCTCGTGACCGAGGTCATCGGTGCGGCGCCGGGTGTGCGTGTGATCGCCACCAGCCGCGAGCCGCTGTCGGCATCGGGTGAGCAGGTTGTCCCGGTCGCGCCTCTCGAACTGCCTTCAGCCCACGCAGCTGAGGCCCTTGCCCAGCTGAGACAGAACGAGGCGGTCATGCTGTTTATCGAACGGGCCGCTGCGGCATCGGGCCGATTCGCGCTCAACGAATCGAACCAGGAAGCCGTAGCCAATCTGTGCCGCCGGCTCGACGGTCTGCCGCTGGCCATCGAGCTCGCGGCTGTCAGAACGCGTGTCCTCAGCCCGGAACAGATCCTGGAGCGATTGTCGGATCGCTTCGGCCTGCTGACAGGAGGCAGCCGCGCTGCCCTACCCCGTCATCAAACGTTGGCAACCACCATCGACTGGAGCCACGATCTGTTGGCCGCAAACGAGCGGTCGCTGCTCAGGCGATTGTGTGTGTTCGCGGGTCGCTTCACGCTCGAAGATGTCGAGGCGGTTTGCATTTCGCAGGAAGCGCCTGCCGCGAGTGCGCTGGATTCGTTGTCATCGCTGGTCGAGAAATCGCTTGTGATGAAGGAGGACGCAAAGTCAATCGCCTGCTACCGGTTGCACGAGACGATGCGGGAATACGCCCGCCTCAAGCTGCGGGAGGCGGGTGAGCAGCAAACCACTGAGCTGCGATGCGTCGGGTATTACGTGTCGACGTGTCAAGGATCTGCAGCTAAAGCTCGGTACACGCTTGTCGAGTGGCTCGAATGGATGGACCTCGAGATCGACAACATCCGGGCAGTCCTGCGGCGATGCCTGACTCACGCCGACTTCCCCAGCGGAATCATCCTCGCCTCCTCGGTGAGCTGGTACTGGATCACCCGCGCGACGACCGAGGGTGTGCGTTGGCTGGATGAGCTGCTCGCGTCGGGACACAGCAATCCTGAGGCGGATGCCTGGGCCTATTTCATGCGTGGATTCCTGGCGGTGCTGCAGACCGATCAGGCAGCTGCCAGGCCTGCGCTTGAACGTGCTGTCGCGGCGGCCCGAGAGTCAGGACAGGTCAGCCCGCTCTCGCATTCGCTCTCCATGGCATCCGTGGCCGCGAACATGGCCGGTGACCTTGTATCCGCTAGGCGCTTCCTGGATGAGGCGGAACTTGTGACATCGGGTCTGGATGAGCTCGCGGCCAGGGTCGGCGTGCTCCAGGCTCGGGCACTGACCGGATTCTTCGAGGGCGATCTCGAGGCGGTCACATCGGCGGCGTCAGAAGGCGCACGGCTCAGCCGAGAATCGGGCGACCTCTACAGCTTGGAAATGATGCTGTTGAACCTGGGCCTCACCGCGCTGATCGGCGGGGATCTGGATGGCTCGAAGCCGCTGTTCGGAGAAGCTCTGCGGATCGCTCACCAGATCGATGACCGGGTGGCGCAATACGCGTTGCTGGACGCTTTGGGCTGCCACGCTGCCGGCTCCGGCCAGGGGCGGCTGGCGGCCCAGTTGCTCGGGGCCGCGGAAATGGTGCGAACCGGCGCCGGCGCCAGCGTGATCCCCTTCCTCGCCCCTCTCCTGGCCCAGGCCGAAGAGTCGGCGATCGCGGCCCTCGGGCAATCGAGATTCGAGGCCGAGCTCAACGCAGGAAAACGATTGAGTCGAAGCGCAGCGGTCCGCCTGGCGCTTGGCGAGCCCGGCCAGACTGCCGCCACGACTTCCGACCAGGACGGCGCCGGACCGCTCGGAAAGCGACAAGCAGAGGTCGCACGGTTGGTTGCCGACGGCCTGAGCAACAAACAGATCGGAACGCGCCTGTTCATATCCGAGCGCACCGTCGACAGCCACGTCCGCGGCATCCTGAACAAGCTCGGGTTCAACTCGCGTGCCCAGATTGCCGCGTGGATGGCGTCGAACGAACGGTCATCAGGCGGAGCGGCGACCAAGACCTAGACTCCGCCGCTGGAACCGTGAGTTGGGCCGATCCGTCGATCTCGAGCAGCCTTGTTCGTCGTTGTGAGAGAGACCGGCTATCGCCGGTGCACACAAAGGAGCGAGCGATGGCTGAATACGGGACTTCGGTTGACAGCACGGCGCCGGCCGACAAGGTCTGGAAGATCTGGTCCGACATGTCGACTTGGGGTGACTGGAATCCCAACGTCTCGACCATGGACTGGCAGGGTGGATTCGCGGAAGGCACCGCCGGGATCATGAATACGCGTGCCGGCCAGCATCACAACATGAGGCTGGTGGACGTGGTGCCCGGCCGCAGCTTCGCGCTCCTGACGAGCGTCGTGCCGGGAACGACTTTTCGCTTCAACTGCAAGGTCGAGCCTGGAGGCGGCCAAACCAAGATCAGTCAGACGGTCGAGGTCAGGGGGCCGCTGGGCCCACTGCTCGGCGGCATGCTCGGCCCGCAGGTTTCGAAGGAGTTCGGCACCCTGCTCGGCAATCTGGCCAAACGGGCAGAGACCGCCTAAGCGATTCGGCGAACACAACGTCGAGCGGGCGTCTGACTAGCTGCAATTCGACACAAAGCCGCGGCATTTTCCTCCTAAGCTCCCGGTGTGGTGGTTGCGGTTCGAGGCCTGGTGACGGATCCCCGGACGTATCTCCGGATCCTGTATCTGTTCCTCGCTTTTCCCCTGGGGACGTTGTACTTCACGGTTCTCGTCACGGGACTGTCGGTTGGCCTTGGGCTGGCCATTGTCATGGTCGGATTCCTGGTCCTGATCCTGACTTTGCTGATCTGGCTCGGTTTCGCGCGCATCGAGCGGGAGCTGGCGATCCACCTACTCGGCGCGCACATCCGGCCGATGTTTGCTCCGGATCCCACCCCCATATCGCCGTGGCAGCGACTGCTCAGGACATTAGGAGATCCGGTGACGTGGAAGAGCCTGGCTTATCTCCTGGTCGAATTTCCCTTCGGCATCTTCTCGTTCACGGTCGGCGTGTCGCTGATCTCGATCTCGCTTTCGTTGATTCTTTACCCCGTCATCTACGTGGTGATGACGGCCCTGTACCAGCAAGGCCTGGCTGACACGAGCGGGACGATGTTCCCGGGAGTCAGCATCGACGGGACCTTTCACAGCTCGGTTTTCGTGGGCTTCCTTCTGATCAGCGCTTTTGGAGTTGGCTTCGCCGCCGTCTCCCTCGCGCTATTGAGCGGCCTGGGATGGCTGTGGGCACGATTTGCCGAGTACATGCTCGGCACGGACGAGACCCGCTTGCAGCTTGCCGCCGCGAAGGCCGAGGTTCGGGTCGAACATGCACGGGCCGATCAGGCTGACCAGAGCCGGCGCGCGTTGATCGTCAACGCTTCCCACGAGCTTCGAACTCCTGTCGCCAGCATCAGCGCTCACGTGGAATCACTGCTCAAGCCGGGCCGGCAGATGGATGCAGAGACGCGCACCTACCTGCAGGTCGTGGCTGCCGAGACCGACCGGCTGGGAATGCTCGTGGACGATGTGCTCGCTCTCGCGAGGGCAGATGCCGACGAGCTCCATCTGGACATCAATGCTGTCAACGTTCCCGATGTCGTCGACCAGGTCTGCAACGCGCTCATCCCCCTGGCCAGGCGCGAGCGCAACCTGAGCCTTGTGCACTCGTGCGCACCGGGGATGCCGCTGGCAATGGCTGACCGCGACCGCCTGGCCCAGGTTCTGACGAACCTGATTCGGAACGCGGTCAACAACACTCTTGACGGTGGAATCATCTCCGTCGAAGCGGCCGCAGCCGGCGACCACGTTGTGATCACCGTCTCTGACACCGGCATTGGAATGGACCCAGCCGATCTGTCACGGATCTTCGACCGCTTTTATAGGACGGACCAGTCGCGGTCTCGTGGGACCGGAGGGTCAGGCCTCGGGCTGGCGATCGTCCGGGACCTTCTGACCGCCATGGGTGGATCGATCAGTGCTGAAAGCGTTCCAGGGCAAGGCAGCGTTTTTCGTGTCAGCCTTGCGCGCGAGGCCGCCTGATCATGGCGTCGATACTCGTGGTCGAAGACGAGCTTGCGATCAACGACCTTATCCGCTCGGAACTGGAAGCGGAGGGACACGTTGTTCGCCAGGCGCACGACGGGCCGACTGCGCTTCGCCTGGTCGAGGAACAGGCGCCTCAGCTAGTCATTCTCGACTGGATGCTGCCCGGTCTCGATGGGTTATCGGTCTGCCGTCAGCTCCGCCAGAACTATCTGATGCCGATCATCATGCTCACTGCCCGTTCCGAGGAGGTCGATCGCGTGCTCGGCCTCGAGGTCGGTGCGGACGACTACCTGGTCAAGCCATTCGGGGTCCGTGAGCTCCTCGCCCGTACCCGAGCCGCGCTGCGCCGCGTGGAGCTCGAGGCCAGGCGCGCCGTCGGCGCCCCCAGTGACGAAAAGGCAATCGTGCATGGGCGGCTGCGTGTCGAACCGGGGTCACATCGGGCGTCCGTGGATGGGGTTGAGCTCGCGCTCACCCCAAAGGAGTTCGAGCTCCTGTTCCTGTTTGTCGCCAACCCGGGCCGCGCTTTCAATCGTGAGTTTCTGATCGAGCGGATCTGGGGCGGCGACTTCGAAGGCTTCGATCGCGCCGTAGACAACCACATCCGCCGGCTGCGCCAGAAGTTGGGCGACGCCGGCGACAAGATCGCAACAGTCTGGGGCGTCGGTTACCGCTTCATCGCTTAGCCCGTCCGCTTCGAGGCGAAACCGCGGCGGATCCGACATCACCACGCGACATTTGTGGTCCAGCCTCAACTCACACGTCAAACACAGTTCATGAATTGGGAGGTCGTGATGCGCTATCGCAGTTACTTCTGGCCGGCGATCCTGATCTTGACGGGGGTGCTAGCCCTCGTGGCCGAAACCGGCGCCATTTCCGGCGGGCGCCTCCTGCGCTTGGCGGACCTCTGGCCGCTCATCTTGATTGTCATCGGCCTGGAGCTGACGAACCGTCGTGTCCTGCAGGGCCCAAGGCGTGACCTGGCCACAGCTCTGATCGTGCTCGTGGCGCTCGTCGGTGCGGTCGCCTATGTCGCTGTCCGCGGGCCTGTTTCCGATACGACCCAGACCATGGATGCCTCCGACGCCGTCGGCAGCCTGAACCAGGCCAACCTGAATGTGGACTCCGGCGTGGCGACGATGACCGTGGAGGGCAGCAACTCGCTCGGTTTGGACCTCTATCGCGCCCACATCGAGTATTCGGGAACGAAGCCAGCGATCATCCTGAATCGATCGACCGGCAACCTGCGGATTTTCAAGAACGACGACTTTGCATTCTTTGCGAGCCGCCGCTTCGTGCTCGACCTGCAGCTCAACTCCGCCGTGTCGTGGAACGTCAGCACCAACGCCGGCTCGTCCAATGACTCGCTCAACCTTTCGGCCGTCAAGGTTGGCTCGATCACGCTGAACGCGGGCGCCAGCCGCACAGACATCACCCTCGGCAGACCGACGGGCATCGTTCGCATCAGCGTCGACGGCGGCGCGATCACCCTGCGCCTGCATCGACCAATCGGGTCGGAGGCGTTCGTCCACGTTTCAGGCGGTGCCGTGAACCTGGACGCTGACGGCAGGCAGTTACACGGCGTCGGCGACGAGAGCTGGCAAACGGCCGGCTACGGCGGCGCGGCCGACGCGTACCAGGTGGAAATCAGCGGAGGCGCCTCCACGGTCATCGTGGATACCGCTGCCGCTTCCTGACCGGCCCTGAGCTCGGCGGTCGATATTGTGTAGGCGCATGAACTGGTTCAAGAGCGGCGACCTGCTCGACCGCGCCTTCGCGGTCGGGATCATCCTGAAGGGCCTCGACGGCGTCCTCGAGGTCGTGGGTGGAGTGCTCTTGCTCGTCGTCAGCCCGACGACGATCGACCAGCTGAGCAGGGCCCTGACTCAGCACGAGCTCTCCGAGGATCCACACGACTACCTGGCGACGCATCTGCTCCATGCCGCCGGCAGCCTGACGGGATCGTCCCTGGAGTTCGGCGCGGCGTACCTCCTGTTGCACGGCGTAGTCAAGATCGTGCTGGTGGCAGCGCTGCTCCGGGACCAGATCTGGGCCTACCCCTGGATGATCGCTTTTCTGATCGTGTTCATCGTTTATCAGATCTACCGGTTGACCTTCGCGTTCTCCATCGGGCTCGTTGCCCTGACGGTCTTCGATCTCGTGGTGGTTTGGCTCACGTACCGGGAATATGGCAAGCAGCGGGCCTCCCGATCGCCGCGCGACCGAGTAACGCTGAAAGGATGACCGGCGCGATTTTTAGCCCGCGCCGGTCGCGCCGTGGATTAGGGGCGCAGGACGCAACCCTGCGCAGCCCCCTGAATCTGGAACCGCAGGTCGCTGGAGTTGATTGATGCCTGGCTCGTGGAGATGGCATCAGGAAACATCGACACGGTCCCCGACGCCCTGGCGGGGTTCGTGGCGAAGGTCGTCAATTGCTCTGCATGGAAGGCGCCGCAATCAGAAATGGCAGTGCTCTTGATGGTGGCCAGCGGCCCAGTTGCCGTCCATGTGAGGTCGACCGTGAACGGCGCGAAGAAGCCGTTGGTGAAATGCGCGCAGGGAGGCGTGTTCGCATCGATAGAGGCGTGGACCGACGCGCTCGACAGGCCGCTGCCGAACGAGAACGTGCTCGGCGGCTGAAGCGCGAAACAAAGGAATACGAATTGAAAACCGCCAAAGGAGACGACTGTGAGGTCGGTCTCGCTGACAGTCGACGGTGGAGTGCCCGTGGGCCTCGATGTGTTGGTAAAGCTACTCAGGTTCACGAAGCCTCCGGGGATGTTGGCGCCTGCGCTCTGGCTGGCAAATTCGGACCCGCCGGTGCCCTGCGGCCCTGGGCCGCCAGCGCCCTTGCCGCCTCCTCCCAGCCCCAGCGATGAACACGCGTCCTGAGCGACACCCTGCGCGTGTACGCGCTGATCGGTGCTGCCCAGGCTGGCATTCTCGGCTGCGATCGAGCCGGTGACGAGCGTAGATGAGGCGCTGGCTGTTGCGTTGTTGCCGCTCCTGAGAGTCTGGACTTCCGCGCTGTAACCGGCGCATGAGTACGCGCTCGTCGTCCTCGTCGTTCCGACCGGGCCGGCGCCCCCGGTCCAGTTCACGTTGAGGGTGAACGCCGGCAGCGAGACCGGAAAGTTCTGGCATGGCTGATTTATCGTCGGGACGAATGCCGTGCTCAGCACCGCGGACGACAAGCCACTTCCAAACGTGAAGTCCGAGGCATGAGCGGGGATGAAGCACCCGCCGCCGCAGACGAAGTTCGTGCCCCCGCATGAGTTGACGAATATGTCCGTCTCGTGCGTTGTCGTCGATGGACCGACCAAGGGGTTCGCCACCGTGGTCGTATCGGTGACGTCGACGCTGAGTGAAGGCTGGGACGGGTCTCCGCAGCAGAAGAAGTAGTTGGCGGCCAGCGTCGTGATGTGGTAGTTGCCCGCGGCCATCAGGCCATTGCCGCCTGCGAACGCCGCGGAAGTCAACGCGAAAACAAGCTGGGCGGTGAGCACGACGGGAACCACGAGGGGTAGTCGTTTGAGCAGCAGCATAAAAGCCTCCCGATATCCGCTGTCCCCTACAGCCGGCCGCGTCGGCGCCGCTGGTGTGCTAATTGAGCGCTGTCAAACGGTAAAGAGGGGTGCATTTTTGACGACAGACCGTCCGCGGGTGGGCGCTTGGGGCAGGCACTCGCGACCCGCCCCAAGCACGCTTCGATCCGGGCTAGCCTACCTGGCGACGCATCTGCTGAATGCCGCCGGCAGCCTGACGGGATCGTCCCTGGAGTTCGGCGCCACGTACCTCCTGTTGCATGGCGTAGTCAATTGACCTTCGCGTTTTCCATCGGGCTCGTTGCCCTGACGGTCTTCGATCTCGTGGTGGTTTGGCTCACATATCGGGAGTATGGCAAGCAGCGAGCTGCGCGGATGGCGCCCTTCTCCATCAAGACTGCGGCACCATAGGAGGTCGAAATGGTTGAGAAGGAGATCCGCATTCGCACCGCCGATGGTGACATGACGACGTTCGTCGTCCGGCCGGACGGTGACGGACCGTTTCGCGTCGCCGTGATCTTCATGGATGGCGTCGGCTACCGCGAGCAATTGAAGGCGAACGCGCGGAGGTTCGCGGCGGATGGCTACTACTGCGTCGCGCCGGATCTTTACTACCGCGAGGGTGATCGCCTCACTTTTGATATGTCCAGGCTGGCGACAGACGGCTTCAAGGGCCCTGAGGCCGAACGGATGATGAAGGCGGCCACCAGCGTCACGCCGGCTAACGTCGTGGCGGATACCAGGGCCGTCCTAGCGGCGATCAGCTCCGACTCGGCGGCTGCTTCTGGTCCGAAGGTCTGCGTCGGCTACTGCCTGGGGGCTCGTGTCTCCTTGCACGCCGCCGCTGCGTTGGCGGACGAGTTCGTCGCCGCCGCCGGAATCCACCCCGGGGCGTTGATCACCGACAAGCCTGACTCACCCCACCACGACCTCGCGAGTGTCCGCGGCGAGCTCTACTTCGCTTTTGCCGAGACCGATCGAACGGTCACCGCGGAGATGGTCGACCAGTTCCGTGAGGAGCTTCGCCGCAACGGGGTTCGAGGAGTCGTGGAGCGGCTGCCGGGAACCACTCACGGCTTCGCGATGGCCGACCTGCCCGTATACAACCGCGACGCAGCCGAGCACCACTTCGAGCTGACGCTCGACCTCTGGAAGCGCAACCTCTCGCCTGAACCCGTCAAGGCCTGAGCCCATCCCCACCCTGGCGTGCCGCTTCGCGGCAGGCCAGACCTCCCCACATGGTGGGGAGGCCAGGTCGATTTCGGGCGGCCCTGTTCGTCGTGGTGAGAGAGACCGGCAATCGCCGGCGCACAGAAAGGAGCGAGCGATGCCTGAATACGGGACTTCGGTCGACAGCACAGCGCCGGCAGAAAGGGTCTGGAAGATCTGGTCCGACATGTCTACGTGGGGCGACTGGAATCCCAATGTTTCGGCGATGGACTGGCAAGGTGGGTTCGTGGACGGCAGCGCCGGGATCATGAACACCCGCGCCGGCCAGCATCACAAGATGAGGCTGGTGGACGTAGTGCCAGGCCGCAGCTTCGCGCTCTTGACGAGGGTCGTGCCGGGGACGACGTTTCGCTTCAACTGCAGGATCGAGCCCGTGGGCGGCAAGACCAAGATCAGCCAGACCGTCGAGGTCAAAGGCCTGCTGGGCCCGCTGCTCGGCGGCATGCTGGGCCCGCAGGTTTCAAAGGAGTTCGGCACGCTGCTCGGTAACCTGGCCAGGAGGGCAGAGTCCGCCTAGCCGACGGGACTGTGAAATCATCTGGGCGCGATGGCTGATCGCTCAGCCCTTGTCCTGGGTGGGGGCGGGATTACCGGCGCGGCGTGGGAGATCGGCATGCTCGCCGGTCTGGTCGACGCAGGGGTTGACCTGAGGTCGGCGGACATGGTCATCGGCACCTCCGCGGGTGCCAATGTCGGCGCCCAGATCTTGAGCGGCGTCCCGATCGAAGAGCTGTACGCCAGACAGCTGAAAACGCCGGCGGGAGAGATTCCGGTTCGAATCGGCATATTCTCGTTGCTGCGCTTCGGGGCCATGTTGGTGTGGCCCGGCGACGAGCGCAACAATCGTGCTCGCCTCGGCCGGGCTGCGCTCCGTGCGCGCACCATGACCGAGGCCACCCGCCGGGCGATCATCGCAAGCCGTTTGCCGGTCAATACATGGCCGGACCGGCAGCTCCTGATCACCA
>WNFH01002799.1_pt1 | contig 12236 bp, 24 predicted proteins | sample 5400411 | NCBI WGS metagenome assembly WNFH01 (sample SAMN13153347, study PRJNA577476) | soil metagenome | isolation source: 200 cm saprolite under Douglas fir tree site 2 hole 3 | place: USA:California | collected 2015-04-18
ATGGGGTCACTATTCGATACAATCGGTCACGATGAACGATGCACCGACCTGAGCATCCGACTGAACATCGATTGGCAGATTGGCACTGAGCGCAGGGCATGTCTATCGGTCCGCCGATAACGCCCCCAGGAAATTTCTGGAAAATCCACGACGGCTTTGGGCGGCCTTCGTGCGCAGGTTGTCCATCGCGGTCATCGTTGATCCTTGTCCGATATCAACTCGAGGGCGATTGGACCGTGCCCGATGGTGGGGGCAGGCGCCCGAAGATCGGCACGACACGTCAGGGCGTGGTGGCGCGCCAAACCTCGACCAATGCGAAAAACGGTCGAGAAGCTGTGAATAAGCGTCCAAAGGTGCCTCCCTCTACCGTTAGGTAGATCAATAGTTTAGCTCACCGATCGGCGTCCGAACCCCACGCCGATTAAAATCCGGGAAGGTGATGGCGTCGTATTGCGTAAGCCGCCGGCCGAGGGCGCGATAGAACGACAAGGCCCGAGGATCACACCGCAATCGATCACGGCGTTTGCCCATCACGGTCCGGAGCAATCTCCACCCTCTCGCTGCCGTCAATGCCCGACCTTTCCCCGCCCGACTTCTCGGACACGACAGGCAGGCTATTGACTGAGTTCAATACCTTCGCGCAGCAGGTCGGCGACGCACTGCCGATTCTCGAACAGATGGGTTACGAGGTTACGACATTTAAAGTCCATGGGGCCTCCCGCCCAAGGCTCGGCTCCGATTGAAGTCGAGCGGTAGTTCAGACATCCAGAAAGTGAACGTCATCGCGACAAAGGCACAAGGCGGTGGCATATTGGTTTCCATGCTGATCACGAGCGCCGCGACAGCAAAACGCATCCAAAGCACCATGAAGTTGGGGACGGCGCATCTTGATGTAGGATTCCCGTGCCATTCAGCACGCCGCTTCTGGGAAATGATTGGAGACGCCGCGTAGCTGCGTCCGAATAGCTCATCTCCTCAAATTTGCGATCAAAGTCGACTATGCGCGCGTCCAGCCCTTACAGCTTGAAGACCGTGCAAAAATTGACGCTGCAGGCTCGGGCTTTTGTCCGGTGCTGATTGTGTAATTTCATTCGCCGTGGAATTGATGGCGGGGTGATGTTCACGGCGGCGAGTTCGTCGTCTGAGACCTTGATGCCGGTGCGGCGATGAGGTCGATCACAGTCTGGTTGATCATCTGGATGGAGGCGCGCTGTTGGCACCGGGTCGCCGGCATGTTCCTCCGCATCGCGCGCATGAATGCGACGCCGGATCGGGGGTAGAGAGGTGCCGACCTGCGGGCCGACGAGGTCGGCACGCCAGCGAACCCGCCGGGCCGGCGCCCGGCCGTCCGCGGAGGAGCGCTGCGCACGGATAGACGAACCGGCGACGGAGCATGAGCGCGGCGCTGGGGTTGCTGCGTGCGTCGGCTGATGCGGGTGTGCGGTCTCGTTCTGCTGCCACTCATGGCCGCGATCCCGGCGACCAGTTGGTCGCAAACGCCGCAAGAGGCAAGGCCGGTCGGTGCGGAGCCGACGCCGGAGCCCGACGCATCGGCCATCCTGCCCGCCTTCAACCAGTACGAGGTGGTCGCCATGCCTGAAGCTCACGGGATGAAGGATCTGGACGATTTCATTCTTGCGTTGATCCGCCATCCGGCATTTGCCGCGAGGGTCAACGACATCGTGGTCGAGTGCGGCAATTCGCTGTACCAGCCGGAGCTGGACCGGTACATCGCCGGAGAGGATGTGCCGTTCGTCACGGTCCGCAAAACTTGGCGAAACACCAGCCAGCCGATGTGCGGCCTGTCGGGATTTTTCGAGCAGCTCTTTCCGCTTATCAGGGCGCTCAATCAGAAGCTGCCACCGGAGAGGCGCCTGCGCGTGCTGGCCGGCGATCCACCGATCGACTGGGAGCGGGCGAAGAGCGCGTAGGAGACATTCATGGATCGCGATGAAAGCATTGCGTCGGTGATAGAGAGGGAGGTCCTGGCGAAGCACCGCAAGGCCCTCATGCTGTTTGGCGCCTTTCATATCATGCATGGCATGGGCGCGGCCGCTCTGTATTAAAAGGATCATCCGAACCTCACGTATGTCATCTCCGAGCTCGGCATTCTTGATACGGGATGTATCGACACTGTCCGCAAGCCCGTTTGCATCCTGGCCGATCCCCTCGCTTGCAGGCGCCCGAGGCACCTGGCTGGGTGCCCTTGATATCTCGCAGATCTTTTCGCCGCTCATCCGGATGGATAAGGAGTGCCACGTTCAACGCCACCCTTTCAACGAGTGGCACAAGTCGATCGAGAGCCGGATCGACGCCTTTCTGTATCTCGGTCCTCAGGACTTGCGGCTCAGCGAGCAGCTTCCGGCTAATATTGCGTTGAATGAAGATTATATGACGGAGTTGCAGCGGCGTGTGGCTTTGCAGGGGCTTCCATTCATGTTCGGACGGCCCTCCCATCAGCAGATTGTGGCCGGTGCGGAGGACCCCTTGTTCAGGTTGCCGAAGCAACCGCATGAAGATGAGCAGCCATTGGTGCAAAGCTGTCTTGAGCATCAGAGCCATGACACGGCGCCGCCATGATCGAGGCGCCGATCCTGGCTGCAACCGTGGCGGCGGCCGGGATACCACCCGCGGCATCCATTGAGGATCCCAAGAGATTGGCGCTGGCCTGGGCAAGCTGTCGAGTTGCCTGCGCGCCTTCTGGCATATTCTTTTCGCTGCAACTAACGCTCATTGCTCGTTGGGATCGGGGCGCGGAGTCCCCTCACCAGGGGAGGCCGGGGGAGATATCCCCCCATCTTCGGCGGATGTACCGACCTCTGTTGAGCTTGGCGATGCGGGAGCCGCCGTGCGCGACGTTATGCGTCCTCCGCGCTACAAGCAACGCGCCGCATCGGGGGTAATACACAGGGTCAGACACCAAGCCGACCCACAGTCGCTTACCCTGCGTTACCCAAAAAACGCTCCCGTCCCGGCGGTTAGACCGGGACGGTGAGTGAGTTATAATGAAAGTGGTTGCGGGGACATGCAACCACCGATACCGACATTCGCTGACGGTGGCTATTTGAAGAGCTACCGCACCAGTCACGCTGTATTCAGCTTGGAAGTCGAATTTCGCAACGCGTTCAATGGGCGATTCTGGCATTTTTAGAAGCTTTGCCCGCGATCGAGCTTATTACCGAATTTCTCGTTGTGAGAACAGTGACCGAGGTGCACTTGTTCGGGATTCGCGCAGCGACAGCACGTCTCAACCCCACCCCTGCTCAACTTTCACATTGCCAAGCGGATCGATCATCACCGTCTGCCCAACAGATTTTCGAGTCCAGCATCCGGAGCCCGGATCGATCTATGTAGGCAAACCCGTTCGTCAAGACAAAAAGCCCGCGACGACGTCGCGGGCTTTTTGCAACCTGAATTAGGATGCTCGCCCCGCCGCCTGGGCCAGTGGACGTACTGCTACGGTAACGAGCGTCCTTCAGGGACGATCAAACGGCGATGGAGGTGTCGGTCATCGAATTGAGCGACCGGTTTCGGTCCGGGTTGGTGCGACCGTCGCGGTCGTCATTTTCGTCCGCGGTGTTAGAACGCTCAGCTGATGCGGAGAGGCCGTGGAGGTTGGCACCGGCGACTGTTCTTGGACATTCGCGGCTCCCAGCACTCGAACCTGCACCGCCGATATCGGCAAACCTGTCGTTTCATAGGTCGGCAACTCCGCCGCGAAGCCGGCATTGCCGCCCGCAATCAAGATCGCGGTGGCGGCTGCGATTGATAAGGTAGTCTTCTTCACTTCAATTCTCCTGGGTAGGATTCGAGGCCGCAGCCTACACCCTTTGCTGCACTGCGATAGCTTTTTATTGCATTGCAATAATGCAGCTTCCGCACATCATTAGTGCTGAGAGCCCAGCGAGTTAGCAGACGGGCCTGTCGCATGTTTCGGGGCATGCGACAGGCCCGGCAGCACGTTGCAATGCCGCGCGCAGGGGGATTAGCTCAGCGTAATCCGCCACTCCGATTCAGATCGGCATAAACGGATTTGCTATTGTGCCCTACGCCGCCCTGCCGGCGCTGCGCGCGCTGTACAACCGCGCGTTTGGAGGTATTGAGGAGCGGCTCGCCCCCGGGGTCGTCCTGGCGGCCCCTCAAGGGCATCGAATGTTCCTTCGGCCCACAGCATGACCGTGATTTCGATTCAATCGCAGGTCGCCTACGGCCATGTCGGCAACAGCGCCGCCGTCTTTCCCATGCAGATGCACGGCATCGACGTGATCGCGGTGCCCACCACCTTGCTGAGCAATCGGCCGGGTTACCCGACCATCCGCGGCCGGGTGCTCGACGCACAACTGGTCGCCGATCTGCTGCTGGGGGTCGAGGAGCGCGGCGCGCTCGACACCTGCCGGATGATCCTGTCGGGTTATCTCGGCTCGCCGGAGATCGCCGCCGTGGTCGCGGACTTCGTCGAGCGAGCCAAGCCCCGCAATCCCGCCCTGCTCTATTGTTGTGATCCCGTGCTCGGGGATCGCGACCGAGGCCTGTTCGTCCAGGCCGACATCCCGCCGCTCGTGCGTGACCGACTGTGCCCGCTTGCGGACCTCATCACCCCCAATCATTTCGAGTTCGAATGGCTGTGCGGGGCGAAGGCCACGACAATCGATCAAGTGATCGCGCAGGCGCAAGCTCTCCCGGCGCGCGGTCCATCGACGGTCGTCGTCACCAGCGCCGAGCTCGCCGACACGCCGGACGGCCAGATCGAGACCCTTGCCGTCGAACGGTCCCAAGCCTGGCGCGTGCGTACGCCGAAACTGCCGATCAGCCCGTCCGGGACCGGCGATCTGTTTGCCTCGCTCTTCGTGTCCGCGCGCGTTCGCGGATCGGACACGCCAGATGCGCTGGGCCACGCCGCATCGGCCATCTTCGCCGTGCTGGAGCGCACCGCGGCCCGCGGGACCGAGGAAATGCGCATCGTCGAGAGCGCTGAGCTGCTCGCTCAGACGCGCCCGTGTACCGATCTTGTGGTGCGCTTCGAACATAGCGCATTCTTCCATCTCCCACGGGTGATGACCGTCCGAACTAAAAGGCACCAGCTTAATGCCGGCCAAAGGATCAACCGTCAGCATGTCCAGCGACATGGCGTGGTCGATAAAACTGCGCAATGCCTTGCGCCAGTTGGAAGCGGCGGCGGGAGACTTCTTGTTTAGGATAGTCTGCAGCGCCTTCTTGTGCATGAGAGCTATCGGCTTGTCGCCGTGCTGCTCACGAAACCTTTCTAGAATAGCACGCCGCATCCTCCGAGAACTCTCTTTCAGGCCATCGTTGAACGCGCTGGACTGATAATAGGACACGAGGGCGGCGTTTACTGTGCCAGCAACGGTGCGCTTGGCGCCGATCTCGGCCTTTCCCCAGTCACCATTCAGCGCGGCCTCTCGCGCCGCCATAAACTCCGGAGACCACGGCAACCCCGGCAGCGGGATTTTCTTGTGGCCAGGACGACGTAAGTAGAAGCGCGACTTGCCGTGCTGATCGATGTAGTGATGCGTTTTCTCTGGGTACTTGCGCTTCATTTCACAGAATTCCACGGATTGGCGCTCGCATCAGTCTCCTGTTGCGGAGCGTTGAAGTCGAGGAGGATCGAGCCGTCAGGCCGAACTTCCGCGCGCTGCACCTTGAAGCCGGCTTTCTCCGCACCCCTGAGGGCTTTGGTGACATCACCTTGCTTGAATGATTGCGCGCCGCGCGACATCAGCCGGCGATCCTCTGCATGTTCAGCGCCGACGCCTTCATCGCCTTATCCAGGGCTTGTCGATTGGTGGTCCGGCCGTCGCCGGGTTTCTGTTTTTTGCTGCGGCTGCTTCCAACAAAAAGATGTCCGCCAACATATGATCAAGAAGCCTCTTCTGCTCTGCGTCTTTCGGTGGTGCGTCGCGTTCGGAATCCGCCCCCTCGCCCGGCCATTGTTCTGATTTTCTCGCCAGTCGAGAGTTCATTAGCTCGACAGCTCTCGTCACCACGTCGACGAACATTCGACCAAAGGGGATGACGATCGAAACGGAGGTTGAGTCCTTGAAAAAATCACGCCTAATGTTCGAGTCGAAGACTTCGACGTTCTTGCTTCCGTCCAGCGGGCCAAAGACGGCCAACAACCTTGCTGCGCGCGACGCGGAGATTGTGTGCAGCCCGTCTAAGTCCATCACCAGCAAGACATCCATGACCATTTGTAGTGCCTTTTGCGGCCCGACGCCGCACTCTCGCATCAGGGTCGGCGCAAGGCAGATTTTAAGAACCTCGACGATGTTGTAGAACCTCCTGCGATCGGGTCCCTTTATGTGATTGATCAGGCCCCGGTTTGCCCAATTCTGAATGGTGTCGACCGTCAGCGAGTTGTTGAGTGATAGAACATCAGCCTGTTTGAAAATGGGGTAGGCCCAGTACCATCGAAACCAAGAAAGCGGAGAGTGGCCCATTTCGGGCATATCGATACTCCTAATGTCAGGTGACATTTGACATAGCCATGCCTCCAAGTCAATGTCATTTGACATTTCCTCTCAAAAATAGACGAGCGGCGGCCGGCTAGCGGTGCTCGTATCCGCTGTATTGATGACTGCATACAACCTATAATATAGTTGTTGGCTGGCAGAGCGCTGGAAGGTCGTTTAAGGCACCGGTCTTGAAATACGCACGGGTTTGCATTGACCCGTGCTGCCCTGTGCTGATGCGTCCGACATTTCAGACGCTTAGCGGCATAGGCTACCATCACCATGTTGTCCCGTATGACCCAGTCCGTTCTGGTTTGGGTCCCGACTTGGGTCCAAGCTCCAACTTCAGCGAATCGTGATATACTGACCGAATCGGCGACGGCCGCGCTGGCTCCGCTGGACCTTCATGGGACCGCCCGCGCTGGGAACCACGGCTCCCTATTCACCCGTCCCGCGCCGGGCTCCGAGGTGTTCGTCTTAACTTTGCGTCGGTCGCGAGACCGCGCCTTGTGAGGAGAGCACCGATGGCGCTCATTTTCCAAGTTGATCTGCATAGCGACGTTCAGTCGATAGTCGCGCTGCTGTTGATTGCGAAAGCGATCTTGAACGCGCGTTAGAAGAAAAAAAGAGACAGACCGCCGGGCGCAAGCTCGGCGGTTCCAATCCAAATTATTTTGATGTCAGCCTCACCGTGCCGCTGCGACACTCATGAAAACAAATCTCCGGAGCAAGGCATAATGCCCGGCCAACATATATGGCGGATTAAGGTCCGCAGGACTGGCCAAGCAGAGGCCGAAATAGCAGAGCCTCAGTTAGACCGCGGTCGCGGGCCTGTGCACGGCGAGATCATCGACGCGTCGGTTAAACGAAAAAGCGTCCGCGCAAAGATTGTCGCTTTCAGCACTTCGACGTCTGGCTCGACGGCCACTTACTCTATTCAAGCGGTCGAAGAACGCGAGGGCAGCCCGCCGGGTCACCGCGAAGCCGACGAGGATGATTTTTAGCAATGATCGAGCAACTGCATCGCTGGTGGGAGGGCAAATATGTGCCACCAGAAAATCATCCGAACAGCGGTTTGATCATTCTCCAAGGTCATTACGAGAGGCATTGGACGGCGCGTTGTGCGCAGGTCTCGTTGGACTATTTTAAGGAGCATCATCGCTGGATTATCGGACTTCTGTTTGGCGCTCTCGTCGCCATCGTTGTAAAGGCAATGTGAGACGAGGGATACGACGTGAAGCGGTGGCTTTCTGATCATCGGGTTCAATCCACACTCGGCCTTGACCCCGAAGGCACAAAGCTCCGTTACGTTCATCCTGAAAAAATCTTCGAAGTGCACATAAGCGAAAAGCCGGCCGCGGAAAATTCTGATGAGGACTTGTCGGTCCAGATCATTCTGAGTGCTCCGGATATTGATGCCGCAGAAAAAGAGACGCAGAATGCCCTCCAAAAATTCTTGCATTTGCTAAGTTTTATAACGAGCTGTCCGTTCAAGATCACAAGACGCTTATCCTTAATCGATTGGACGCCAGGCCTGAGCATCAGAGACCTGTATGCGTACGGCCCAAAGGATGATGGCGAGAAAATCGCAGGGATATCGTCGGAAATTTTAGACACAGCGACCATGCTCCATTCGTGGGGTTCGTCGCCACTGCTTGACACGTCACTCCGCTGGTACTCAGCAGGGGTGAGGTCGAAAATCATGGAAGACCAATTCCAATTTTTTTGGTTCGTTATTGAATTGATCGCGACAGCAACAGAATCATCGAGCAAAGTACCCGACAAATGCCCCCGCTGCGGAGGCCATCTCTTTTGTACGACGTGCCAAGAAGTCCCCCATCATCGACCGTTCGAAAAGCAAAAGATTGCGGCGCTGCTGGATGCCCAACAGCTCCCTAGGCAAATGATCGATGATCTTTTTTACGTCCGCAATACCCTGCTTCACGGCACGCCAAGAGAGATAATCGAAGATCAAATACAGAAACGCGACCCGGAATTTTCTTTCGACAAAATCGTTGATTTGGCCGGGCGCCTAGCTTGGAACGTGATTTTCAACACGTTCGAGAAGCCAGCAGCGGGGCTGTATACTCCGCGATTCTTGCAGGTCAATACCTACGTCGATTGGAACATGACGATGAAGGCGCACATGAAGATGGGTGTGCAGGGGGACCCGCTCGATCCGCAAATAGAGGGCGTTACGTTGCCCACTATTTCCCTGATCAGACCTGAAAAGCCGAAAGAGCCAGAAGGCCCGCGGGAATGACGCTCAGTCAGGCACCAGGTTCGCTCGCATGAGCCAGCCGTGAACGATCTGCCACTTGTCCCCTGAGCCTCGAAAAATCGAGCAGATCGGGCCGGTCGTTTTGGAGATGGCTGAAAAAGGCGAGACCGTCCAATCCGCGAGGAGTGCTCTTGCCCGTTGTCGGCCACCACCTTCGCCATTCCGCCAGAATAGCCGGCCGCGCCTCTTCCTGTTTCATGGTCGTATTCCTCCACGGAAATATGATTGATGATCTCCTTGGGCTAATCTGCAAAAGCTGCAAACAATATCAACAAAAGCCCGCCGGGCGCAGGCCCGGCGGGTTGGATGTCGCGGGAGCTAAGCTTTAGGCGGCCGCCGCGGTACCGATCTTCGCCAGCGAGGCAGCCACGCTGCGGATCAGGCAGGCCTCGAAGGATCGCGGCTCGGTGTCGCCGGCATCCTCGTCGATAAGATCGCCGCCGATCCAAACGTGCCCGCGATCTGTTTGCTCGGTATAATACACCAGCAACGCCATCGCGCCGGCAACGGACGTCGGTTTGATCTTAGTGAGCTCAATCTCGACCGCGCGCTCGGCAGCAAACAATGCCTCGGTCTCAATCACGATCAAATTCCATTCCGGCGCATCGAACGATGTGATCATGTACTTATCCGAGACGGGCTGGCGCGCGATGACCGCAGCCTTGCGGGCCTCGATTGCCGCGAAGACCGGATCGGCGACGGGCTTCATATTCTGGGCAGCTTTAGACATAGTAATGAATCCTCAGGGGTTGGCGGGTACGCAAAAATTGCGTGTTGCCGCGCGGGGCTGGGCGAGTCATGGGTGCGTTTAGCTGGAAAGGGCTGCTCCGGCCGGACCGCAAAACGAGTCAGCGGGGCCCCTGAGTGGCGTGGCGAGTCAGGCCAGCTCGGTTTCGCGTTCGAAGGCCACCGCCTGCCCGCCGCTGAGTGACGGCGGCGTGTCGACCAGCACCGCAAGGGGTGCCAGACCGTCACGCTCGGCAGCCTCGAAGGCAGCACGAACAAAAGGATCGCGGATCAGGGATCAAAGATTTGTGGTAAGGCGCGCATCAGCTCGGGACATCGGGTCAATTCCGGTGGCTTGGGTTATTCAAAGTCTATAGAGACCGACAGAAATCTTCATCGAGCGTTCACCTTGCTGAAAGTCCCCGCAGTTCGTGAAATCTTCAACAAAAATCCGGCGGCTCTGGCAGAAGCCGAGACCCATTTTAAAAGATGCAAAGGCGATCACCGCCTCCAAAAAATTCGGCACTTTCGAGATAAGTTTACCGCTCACATCGGTGAACCAGAAGAGATACCGCTGCCTCCCTACAAAGAGCTCTTTTCGTTTGCCAGAGAGACGGTCGGTTGCATCGACCAAGTTGCGGGCGCGACCGGAATGGCTGACAAGAAAATGGCAGACAACATCGATGCGAAAGAGCAAGCCGTGAGCTTTTGGGCGCCTTGGGCCGACTAGCCATCACGCACTGAAATTTCCAAATTATTTTGACTGGTCCAGCCGGCGGCGAGCAGTGGCCCGACGTCAGCGGCGCTCACGATGAAGATGCCGTCCGCATCCGCGTTGTATTGCGTCCCGCTGAGGCCGTAGGCCCTCGAGACACTGACGTTGTTTTTCATTCTGACGCCACCGTTCGTCAGCGATGGCGGCTTGGCAGGTTCGCAGTTTCCGATCTGATCAACATTGGCCTTTTCGACTTCAAGTCGTGTGCACTCGATCTATCCCCAGCCGGGGACCGGTTCAACCATGAGGCTCGGAGGCTGCTCTTGCGTGCGCGCTTAGGTTGCGAGACACTGGGCTCTCACTAAATCAACCAATTAAAGAGATGGCAGAGGCATAAATGGTAACGGGCGGAGAAACGATCGAAGGGCTGCGCATGATCTGGGCAGGCGTGCAATGGGCATTCAGTTTGAATAAAGCGCCGTGGTCTGCGGCCAATGTATCGGTGTCGATTCGGCCCCACATCCACCCTTGGTACGCATGCAATTTCAGGTTTTCGAACGAAAAACCGTTTGTTCTTGAGCTTACACAGGTTAAATCGATTTCTCCGAAGAAATTGAAGATAGGTCGGACCGACAACGAAGTATCTCCGATGTTGTTGCCCGGAAGTGAAGCGCAAGTTTTGGACCTAACGTGGGGTGTCGGTGCTGCAACTGACAGGCCGACAGAAATGAGTAGAACCCTTTTTGTAAATTTGGAGAACCAGTCGTCCAAGTCACTTAGTGTTGTATTCCAGCTTGAAGGTAGGCTGTTAGATAAAGGCAAAGGCGCTTCCCCATTTTGGCTAGGACAAACACTATAAGCGTCAATCTATAGCCTCCATCAATTTATTCTACTACAGGTCCCCGCCTTCTTGCGTCATACCTTCACCGCACGCGTCGCGGCTCAAGGCGTGACCCAACGTTTCTCCAAATTATTTTTAGTCCAGCCGATGCCAAGCAGCGGCCTACTATCCTCAACGGTCATTGCCACCAGCCGGTCCGCTGGCACTGACACGGCACGTCCTGACATCAGATGCACATCGGAAATTCCGACCGGTGCTCGCAGCGTTACGGTGAACTGAGAAGCATCGTTTGGATTGATCCGCGGCGCGTTCACCCGCTCAGCTTCAAGCCGCGTGTATTCAATCAATCCCCAGCCGGCGACAGGTTCGACCATCAGCTCGCTGAGGGCCCACACTAAGGCATCAACATGATCAGGCGAGTACCCCGCCCTGCCCCGATCAAAGTCGCTGGTGAACGCTGACATTTGATCCTCAAGCATCGGAGTGGCAGCCGTAGGCCGCAGGCCAAGGCCGACACTTCACATGTTCGAACGACGGTGCGGCAACAGAACCTGGGTTTCTGAGAAGACGTAAGGGCGCCTTTGGGAAGCTAGTGTCCGGTACCGAGCCGACATTTGCGCGCTGGGATTTCATAATACCCGCATGCCCCATTACACATTCCGAATCCGCCAAGGCCTTCGTTCAAGCGATATCCCCATCGATCTGGCGGACGACGACTCAGCTTGGGACGAGGCTGCAATGGCATGCTCTGACATGATCCGCGATACCATCGCAGGGCTTAGAGACAGCCCCGAATGGCGGCTGGAAGTCGCAGACGAATCGGGCACCATCCGCCATCTTTTCCGGTGACCGCAGAGACATTCGATCAATAGGGCCGCATTGCCGATGCCCCGCAACGACTCCAACAACGCCGCTGGTGCAACCGGCGGCCGCGGAACCGAATCCTGAGGGCCGGCAGCTGGCACCGAAGTGGTTTGGGCGGGCGTCGCGCAACAAGTAGAACTCGCTAACCCGACCGAAAGGCATCTAGTACCGTTCCACAGAGATGATGACGGATTGTTTTAGCGCAAAATCGGAAGGGCTTCCGGAGGAACCAGAAGTTGGATGCTTCGGGCAGCTCCGGGCACCCGTGTGATGAGCCCGGCTTTTTCCAAGGTCAGCACCATCTGGTGGACGGTCGGAGCGGTAACCTCGAAATGGCGA
>WNFH01008243.1_pt1 | contig 12234 bp, 7 predicted proteins | sample 5400411 | NCBI WGS metagenome assembly WNFH01 (sample SAMN13153347, study PRJNA577476) | soil metagenome | isolation source: 200 cm saprolite under Douglas fir tree site 2 hole 3 | place: USA:California | collected 2015-04-18
GAATTTCGATGAGCCTAAAATATCTTCCGGGTCCGTCGGAGATGCCGCCGTGGACGATAGACGCGGGAACAGCTCAATCAAAGCTACTAGGCCTATTGCCGTTAGGAGGAGTCCTAGCATTGTCCAAAACTGCGTCCGTGACTTGGCGGCGATGGGGGAGGGTGGCTGGGACGGTTGGTGTGGCGCCTTGAGCACCGCTTTTTGTTTACGTTTTTTCTTTTTGCGTTTTGACCTTCTTGACATTGCGGCCCGCCGCCCGAGCATTGTATATGCGAGTCATAAACGGCGCGCAAACCAAATTAGGACAATCCCGAAGTATCGAAGAGGAGTGTATTTTCGGCCTGGGCAACTGGGGCGCAGCATGCTGCGCCCCTACACGATCGGGATTAGGGTTCGATTTCGAGTGCGGTTTTCCCGGCGGGCGCGCCGGAGGTTGTGGAGCTCTCCTGCGACTGGCTGAAATCGGCAAGCTCAAGCCGGAGGTTTCCGGCATTGGTGGAAAACGCGAGGCCGGTCTCGAAATCGATGACGCCGTCGCGGATGAGTTTATCGAGTTCGCCATCGAAGTGCTGCATGCCTTCGTTGCTGCCGTCGCGCATGGCATCGAGGAGGGACTTTCCTTCGCTTTCGCCCTTTTCGACATATTCGCGAGTGCGCATGGTGGACTTGAGGATTTCGATGGCAGCGATTCGCCCTTTGCCATCTTTTCGAGGCAGGAGCCGCTGGGAGACGATGTAACGGAAAGCCTTGGCAAGACGAGTGCGAACGGCCTGCTGATCACTGAAAGGAAACACGCCGACGATGCGCTCGACGGTTTTGGCGGCGTCGATGGTGTGAAGCGTGGACAAGACCAGGTGACCGGTCTCCGCCGCTTCAAGAGCGATTTCAATCGTTTCGCGATCGCGCATCTCCCCGACGAGAATGACTTTCGGAGCTTGGCGGAGCGCGGCGCGCAGAGCGAGAGCAAAAGTGGGAGTGTCGCTGTGAAGCTCGCGCTGGTGAATCGTGGCCTTCTTGTGGCGGTGCAGGAATTCGATGGGATCCTCGATGGTGAGGATGTGAAACGCCTTGTCTGAATTCAGTTTGTCGATGATGGCGGCGAGGGTGGAGGATTTTCCCGAGCCCGTAGGGCCGGTGACGAGGACAATCCCGTTCCTCAGCTCGACGACTTCCTGAAGCTGCGGCGGCAAGTGCAATTCTTCGAAGCCGGCAATGCGGTCTGGAATCACGCGCATGACGATGGCGCAGCTTCCGCGCTGGCGAAAAATATTCACGCGAAACCTTCCGACCCCGGAGATGCCGTAGGAAAGGTCCGCGGAGCCGTCCTGCTCGAGCTTGCGGATGGGATGTTCGTTGCTGCCCATGAGGTCGCGGGCGATGTAGTCCGTGTCCTGCGCGGTGAGGCACTCGAGGCCTTTGTACTTGAGCTCGACGAGCTGGCCGCTGACTTCAATCTGCGGAGCGCGGCCGGGAGAAAAAATGAGGTCGCTGACGTGACCCTGGGCCTTGAGCATGGCGCCAATGAGCTGGGCCGTTTGGATTTTGCGCTGCACGGGCGGTGTTTGCGGAACAGTTCCCATGATTTCGGTCTTTCCAGGGTGGCCGGAACTGGCGCGGGCCGAGTCACCCGAAGGAGGTTATGTTTCAATTCGGCGATTGACTTAGATAGTTTAGGGGAGGGCATCCACCCTTTGGATGTAATTTGCAGTGGAAGTACCTGATGATTACCGGGGGGAACGCTTCATCGTTAAGAGAAGCGAAAGCTGGCCGGCTTGATCGGGCGGCTCGACGGTGATTTGGGATAAATCGTCAATGATCCAATCTGCTCCAGCGCGGAAAAGTTCCGCGTCGGGCGAAGTGGTGCGCAGGGCGAGCACGCGAGATCCAGCGGCTTTGCCGGAGCGGACGCCGGAGACGGCGTCTTCAACCACAATGCATTCGAACGGGGGCGTGCGCAAAATCTCCGCGCCTTTCAAATAGGGATCGGGGAAGGGTTTGCCGCGCTGGAGCTCGCTGGCGGTGACCAGATGTTTCGGGACGGGGAGACCGGCGGCACGCAAGCGCACTTCGGCGAGCGGGTGGGTCGCCGAAGTGACGATGGTCCAGCGGTTTTCGGGAATGGCGTGGAGCAATTGCAAAGCGCCGGGGAGTGCGGTTACGTCGTGGAAGTCCTCGATTTCACGGCGCTCGACTTCGCGGTCCTCTGCGAGATGATCGGCGTTGGGGAGAAGCTCACGAATGGTGGCAATGCTCGGGCGGCCGTGAGCTTTGTAGATGACTTCTGCGGGGTCGAAGCCACGCTCGATGGCCCATTGCGTCCAGACGCGCGCCACGGCGGGCGTGGAGTCGACAAGGACGCCATCCATATCAAAGAGCACGGCGCGGCAATGGGTCGAGGTCATCTTCGATGAGTGTCCGCGACTTTGGAGACTCTTAGCGCAAACACCATGAAATCAGAGCGATGCACATTCCCTAGATGAGAAGAAGGGATGGGGTGGGAGACGGGATTTGAACCCGCGACATTCGGAGCCACAGTCCGACGCTCTACCAGCTGAGCTACTCCCACCAGTGACGGATACACGGTAGTTTACGCTAGTTTTTGCCGGTGGAAAAGCGTCTGGAAAGCCTGCGAGCGCAAGATCCCGACGATTCTTCGCAAAAAGGTTCGCGACGACGGAGCAGGCAACGGGAAGGAGCCGGCGAGCTCCATCCCGCGGGGTTCTCAAGGGGCGCGCTCCCTTGGGGCGTAGCAAGCTGGATACGCCGGCTTTCGCCACGTTCGCGCCTTGCTAGACTAGTTGGGTAGGAAACGCGTCCCCGCGCATGAGCCCCCACGAATCGGATCGCCGCCACTTTGAGCGGCAACTCGTCTACGCACGCCCCATCATCGTTTTGCTGGCGTTGCTTGCCCTATTCGAACAGCCGCACTCCAATGGGAGACAGCGGTCGATTTATTTCCTCGTCGCATATTTCCTCGTTTCCCTGGTCATGATTCAGATCGAACGGCTCATACGCAAGGGGTCGTGGCACTTGCCCCTCGTTTGGGATTTGCTGGCGCTGGGCGCGTTCATGTATCTGAGCCCGTCGTCGGTACCCGTGTGGTTCCCCTATCTCTTTCTTTGCTATGCCGCGGGCATTTTCTGGGGACTCGACGCGGCTCTTCCACTGGCTGGTGCGCTCTCGCTGCTACTTGTACTGCTGACGGCGCACCGGGGCGAAATCCAGTGGATGCGGGTGGTGGCTTGGCTGGGCCTCACCGGCGGCACCTTCGCGGGTGGAGCGGGACTGGCCTTCCTCGGCGACCGCAGCCGGCGCTTCGCCTCCGAGGGCGAATTCTTTTCCCGCATTGTCGGGACCCTGCAAGTCGATCAAGGTCTTGCAGAGTCCTTGCGCCTTCTTCTCGACGAGCTGGCCACTGCTTTCTTAGTCGAGGAGGCGCTTCTGGCGTACCGCGACTTGGATCTCGAGCGGATCTTTCTGTGGCGTCTCAAGGCCGGCGAGGGCGAGCGGCTCCTGCCCGAGAGCTTTCCCATCGCGCGGGCCGACGGCTTCCTCCTGGATGACATGGATGCGACCATCTGCTGGAACAGCCTGGCCGGGGCGGGGCGCGGCTTCGGATGGGACCGCCGGGACGGCCGGAGGCTCAAATCTCTGCCACGACTTCCGGGACGTGCCCAGCAGGAACTCAAACTCCGTTCCATGATGTCCGTGGCCTTCGATCAAGGAGGCCAGGCTGCAGGGCGCATCTTCCTCGTCAACGGCCGCAAACCCTTTGAGCGCGCCGACCTGTATTGGCTAGAACGCATCGCCCGGCACGTGGGGCCGTCGCTGGAAAACGTCTTCCTTCTCCGCCACCTGCGCGCCCGTGCCATCGAAGGCGAGCGCAGCCGCATCTCCCGCGACCTGCACGACGGGATTCTCCAGACCCTGCTCAGCATCGAGATCCAACTGGATGTTCTCCGGCGGCGAGCGGCTGCCGCCCCCGAACAGGCCGTTTCCAATCTCGCCAACCTCCAGCAAACCGTGCGGAATGAGTCGGCCGAGCTGCGTCACATGGTTACCGACCTGCGCCCCCTCCGCGTCCAAAGCGCCGACCTGGTGGACCTGATGAGGGGCTTTGCGGAGAGGTACCGCAACGAGTCCACGCTGGCCCTTGATCTGCTCATTGACTCCGCCGAACTGCACGCCCCGGACCGGGTTTGCCGGGAAATCTTCCAGATTTACCGTGAAGCACTCAACAACATAAAAAAGCATGCCAAGGCTTCCCATGTCGTGGTAAAACTGTCGCAGGACGACAGCGGCCTAGTACTTGTAGTAGACGATAACGGCGAGGGTTTCAGTTTTGCCGGCCGGTTCACTGGGGATGAACTCGACCGGCTGCGGTTGGGTCCCATTTCCATCAAGGAGCGTACGCGTACCGTGGGGGGCGTGTTGACCATCGAGTCCAACCCTGGCCATGGCGCGCGGTTGACTATCGAAGTCCCGCTCGGTTGACATGGCCAAAGCAAAACAACAAATTCGAGTCCTCCTTGCGGACGACCATGCGATTTTTCGCGATGGCCTCCGCAAACTCCTCGATTCCGACGAGGACATCACCATCGTCGGCGAAGCGCAGAACGGCGCGGAGTGCATCAAGCTCCTCGCCAAGCTGAAACCCGACATACTTTTACTCGATCTGCGCATGCCCGACAAAGACGGGCTGGCGGTTCTCGAGGAAGTGAATTTCGACACGCTGCCGACGCGGGTGGTGGTGTTGACTGCGGCGGAAGATGATCGCGACGTCGTGCGCGCCATGCGCCTCGGCGCACGCGGTGTGGTCCTGAAGCAGTCGGCGACGGATCTTCTCGTGAAGAGCATCCATCGCGTGCACGCAGGAGAAATCTGGCTGGACAACCGCATGACCGCCGAGGTCATGAAGGCGTTCTCCAAGTCATCGGAATCCGGGCCGCGCCGCGAAAAGCCGCTGCTCAGCGACCGCGAAAAAGAAATCGTGCAGCTCGTGGCACAGGGTTTCCGCAACAAAGAGATCGGCGAAAAGCTCTTCATCAGCGAGCAGACGGTGAAGAACCATCTCCACAACATTTTCGACAAACTGGGTGTCTCCGACCGGCTGGAGCTCGCACTTTACGCCATCCATCACCGCCTCATCGACCACTCTTGATTGCCTTGCAGGATTGCGACTGTCTTATGCCGGGTTTTTGGGAGCTGATCGAGCGGCCTCCCACTTGGATATTTTTAACGGACATGGAACCCCTTTTCGAGTTACGATAATTTCCCGGCCATAAAGATAGGGGGCGACATGATTAAGAGGCTGGGTTTCCGGTCCGCGACACTACTCCTCGCACAGTTCTGTTTCATCCTTGCGGCTCCTCACGCGGCTGCGCAAAACAGCAAAGTCATGGGCGAAGTGAAATTTGAGGGCGCCACTAAAGTGGAGAGAGATTCCGGTGTGTGGATCGATGGTGAATACGTCGGGTATATAAAAGAACTGAAGGGAGACAAGAAAGTGTTGTTATTGCCGGGCAAACATGAAATCGCCGTCCGGCAAGCAGGATACGCCGATTTCGCCCGGGAGATCGTGGTGGAACCGGGACAATCGCAAACGATTCGCGTGCTCCTGCGCCTGATTCCCGGAGCGCATTCTCCGGATGTCACCGCCACCATAAAGCTGACGGTTGAACCTGGGCGCGCGGCCGTGTTTCTCGATAATAATTATATCGGTCACGCCGGCGAGTTAGGCGGGGCAGTTCACTCTCTGCTGGTGAGTCCCGGAAAACATAAGATCAGGATTGCTCTGCCGGGCTACCGGACATTTGAAACCGAACTAGATTTGCTGGCAGGGCAGAAGTCCGAAGTGAAGACGGAACTCGTCAAAGGAAGCATCGAGCAAGCGGGCCCGGAAATCAAAAAACCACAATAGTTTTTTATCGCGGAGGACCGCCGGTTCAGGCGGAGGCGGATTGCGAGGTTGGCGCGTCGGTGTCCGTCGTGGCGAGTGCGCGTGCAGTGCGGTAGCGAACGATGAGCAGAGTGAGGTCGTCAGCCTGACTCGCTCCGCGGGTGAAATTTTCGACGGATTCGAGGATGCATTTTTCGAGCTGATCGAGCGGGCATTCGGTTTGGCCGGTGAGGACTTCGCGTAGCCGCGTGATGCCAAAGAGCTGCTCGTCAGGATCCATGGCTTCCGTAACGCCGTCACTAAAAAGCACGAGCGTGTCGCCCGGCTCGAGCTTGAGGCGCGAGGCGGTGTATTCGGCTTCGGGAACGAGGCCCACGGGATAGGAGCCTTCACTGAAGGGCTCCTGAGCGGCGCCGTGCCGGATCAAGAAGGGCGAAGGATGCCCGGCATTGATAAATTCGAGGTGGCCTTCGTCGTCGAGAATTCCAAAAAACATGGTGGCGTAGCGGCCGACTTCCGCGTGGTCGCAGAGGAAGCGGTTGACATGATTGAAGACGCGCGCGGGATCGGTGCCGAGAGTCATGCCGGAAAGAGCGCCTTGCAACATGGTGGTGAGGAGAGCGGCGCCGAGCCCTTTGCCGGAGACGTCCGCAATCAGGAATGCAGTGCGATTGTCGCTGAGCGGAAAGACGTCGAAGTAGTCGCCGCCGACGGAAAGGCAAGGGAAATTGCAGCCCGCGACGGCAAGATGGGGGTAGTCGCGGAAATTGCGCGGGAGAAGCGCTTGCTGAATATCGCGGGCGATGTTGATTTCCTGCTCGAGGCGCTGGCGTTCGCGTTCGCGCTCGACGAGACGCGCGTTGTCAAGAATGCTCGCGGCGTCCGCCGCCAGGGCGTCAAGGATTTGGCGATCGAGTTTGGAAAAAGCGGCAGGGCGGCGAGAGTCGAGATACAGAACGCCGAGCGACTGGCCACGCAATGCGACCTTTGCGGAGGAATCGTCAGGTTTCACGCGCAACACAGCGTAGAGAGGGATGACCACGACGGCGCGCAGGCGCTGGGCGATGACGCTATGGGCGGCTTGGAGGTCCGCGTCGGCTTGCGCCAGATCTTCCGTGATGACCGGCGACTGCTGACGGAGCGCGAGCTGAATGGCGGTCTGGCTTGGAGTGAGACTCTCCGGGGGAAGCCGCACGCCGCCGCTGCGGCGCGCAAGACGAACTTTCAGCGGGCCAGCTGAGTCGGTTTCAAGGAGCAAGCCCCGGTCGGCATCGGTGACAGAAACGGCATGATCGAGCATGGTGCCGAGGACGGAATCAAGCGGAAGCTGCGAGTGAAGAAGTGTGGTGGCTTCCAGAAGAAGGTTGAGCTTGCGAAGTCCCCCGCCGAACGGTTCCGAACTCGTGATGTGCTCGATGCGGGTAAGCAGGTTGGGAATCGAGTCACCGGTGTTGGATGCCGCGGAGCGGTAGATGAGTTCGTAGGAATCTTCGAGACCAAAGCCGATGGTGTCGCCGTCTTCGAGGGCGCGGCTTTCAATTTTTTCCCCGTTGACGAAAAGTCCGCGGCGCTGGCCGCGGTCTTCGATATACAAGCGCCCGCCTTCCGCCACCACTGCGGCACAGTTGCGCGAGATGCGCCGGTCGGAGAGTTGAAGATGGTTGCCAGTCTCCGCGCCCCGGCCGATCAGAAAGGGCATCTGCGCGATGCGGACGTAGCGGCGAGCGCCGTCGGGTGAGACGACCTCCAAAACTGCTCCACCCAAGGGGATGGCGGTGTCAGGCATAGGCTGTTCGTGGCGGAATTGTAACACGCGGGACAGCGCGTAGATTCAGGCCGAGTTGCATGACGCGGTTGGGTTCGCCGATGGCGATGACCGTCGCCGAAGACGGTAGCGACGCCGTAACGCAGCAAGTGCGCGCGAAAAGGCTGCTTTGGATGCTCGGAGACCCAGACGTGGCATTTCGCGGGTTCTCGAAATTGACGTGGTTCAGGACGTTGAAGAACTCCGCACGGAACTGCAGCTTGAAGCGCTCCGTGATGCCGAAGTCCTTCAAGAGGCCGGAATCCAAGTTCCAGAAGTTCGGACCCTGCACGATGTTGCGGCCGTTGCCATTCTGTCCCGGCGGCGGAATGCAGAAGAACGTCTGCGTCCCGATGACGTTGACGCAATTAAAGTTCGGGTCGCTTACGTTAGTGATCCGCTTGGTGGCGTTATACATCACCGGCCCCGCGAATGTAACCCCGCTCGGGAATTGCAAGTTACCCTTGTCGAGGGGCCCGCGGACCTGGGCAAAGCTTACATGCGCGCCGTTGGTGGTCAGCGAGCCGCTGGTGATGCTGTACGGTTCGCCGCTCTGGTACGCGAAGATGCCGGTCATGGACCAGCCGCCAATGATGTGGTTCACCCAACTGGGTGCGCTGCCGGCAAATCTCTTACCCTTGCCGATGGGGAATTCATACAACATATTGGCCAGAAACACGTGCGTATTGTTGAAGTCGGAAAGCGCGCGATCCAAGCGCCAGTTGTGGATGTCCGTCGGAGTACGGCTGTTCGTCGTGCTCAAGCCGCCGCCGGTGGCAGCGCCGGTCGGGTCGATGGACATGTCGTCAATGGACTTGCTGAAGGTGTAGGAAAAGCCGAAGTCGAGCCCTTGTTCAAAGCGGCGGCGAGCTGCAATGAACAGGCCGTGGTAGTAAGAATCCCCGCCGGAATCCTGAAAGAAGATCTGTCCGAATTGCGGATTGGGGCGGAAGAAATTCCTGGGCAGCGTGTTTGCTGGATCCCAGAACGTGCCTGCGCCGGTCAAACTGTCCGTAAAATTGGCAAAAGCGCCGATGTTGAAGGTGTCGAAGTCGGACGTCCGGCCGTTGAGGCTGGCGGCAGACATCATCTGCAGCAACAGAGTCGGCGTCTGTCCCGTTACACCGGCGGGGCAGCCTGTGCCATCCGGGTTGCACTTCTGCTGCCGATTTTTCATGGCGATGTTGAACGCACTAAGGAAGCCTGGTCCGTTGATGGAAACCTGGTTCAAGTCATAGGCTCTATATAGGTGCGTCCCCCGTTTGCCGACATAGCCGATCTCGGCCACCAAACGCATCGGAAGCTCACGTTGAATGGTAAGGTCCCACTCGTGGACCGAGGGGTTCTTGATGTTGGGATCGAACGCACCCACTGCGGGAGCGCTGCCGGCTGCCTGCGCCGGGGGCGTCAATGCCGCGGAAGGCGTGATAGTCGGAGTTGGAACAGTGATTGGGAACCCTGAGGAGATTCGGCTGGTGTTTCCGGTGGCGGTAATCCCATTCGGCAACACGCAGCCGGAAGTTGTAGTTGCAGCCCCGGATGAGCTAATCGTCGTGATGCAGTTCTGGAGGAAGCCGGGCATCTTGCCGGCCATCGCGGTAACCTGGAATGTCGAGAGCGTGTCGAACAACCAGGAGTAGCCCGCCCGTACGGAAGTTTTCTTGTCGGGCGACCAGGCCACGCCTACGCGCGGCCCGACAGCTCCTAGATTGTCATTCTTAAACCAGCCATCGGCTTTCCCATAGCTCACCGTTCCCTGTGAGCCGTCCGGGAGAACATTGGGAACGAGAGTTTGCTTGGCATCATGCGGAGCCGGGTTGTATTCCCAGCGTACTCCCAGATTTAACGTCAAGTTCGGACGCAGCTTCCACTCGTCCTGAACGAAAGAATCGTACTGGTGCGCGCGGGTGTAGACGGTGGCAAAGTTCGTGCTCCCATACGTGTTGCTACTGAAGTTTGCCAGGAAGGCTTGCTGGATGCTTCTCGGGATTCCAGCCAGCTCATCGATAGCCTGCTGTAGACGGTTGATGTCCGTCGAATTCGCGCATGTGGCACAAGTGGTACCGTCGCCCGTCGCGGGAATACCAGTGAAATTCCCCAGGCGGCTGCGGTTGAAGCGGATGATCGGGGCAACTACGTTACCTCCGAAGAAGCCGCGGCTGTCGTTGTGAATATAGAAACGGAAGTTGATTCCCGCGCGCAGCGTATGTGCGCCGTGTATCCAAGTGACGTTATCAATGATCTGTGGAGTAGTCACCGCGCGAGCCGTGTGGGGCGAGAGGCAGTTCGGCGGGTCGACGTTCAGCATGGACCCGAGCACGCAATCGTCGCTCCAGATCGGCACCTTCGTCGGATCGGGAAACGCAGGATTGGACTCGCCGAACGTGAACAGGAAAGCGAAGCGGTTGAAGCCGGCCGTCAGCTCGTTGACGAGCGACGGCGAGAACGTGTGGCGATAACTAATCGCCAGGTTCTTCCCCAACCGGTTGACTTCGCCGAGCGGCGGGAAGCCGGGAAACACCTGGGGCCTGGCGTTCAGAAAGTCGCCCTGGCTGGTGTTAAAGGTATTTTGCAGCCAGCGTACGAACAGATTGTCATTCGGGCCAAACGTGTGGTCAACACGGGCCATGTAGTTTGGTCCCTTGAACTGGGAAGGCGGATTCCAAGAGAATCCCGCGGTGTTCAGACCATCGCCGAGTCCAAAGTTATTGGCCTGCGGCAACTGCTTAATCAGTGCGAGGACCGCCGGGTCGGCACCGACGCCACTCGGATCATTGGCGAACATATTGTAGCTGTCCACGCAGTTCCCCGTGATCACGCCTCCACATTGCGGCACAAGCAGGTTCCCGCTCGCATCCACGAGGCTGGGGTCGTTGTTGGTGAAGCTCTTGCCGTTAGCTGTGACTGTCCCGCGCACGAAGCGGAAGATGCCCGTACGCGCCAGCGATGTGTAGACGGTCGGCGCTCCGAAACCTGCGACTCCCACGTTAGTGGCGGAGATGGGTTCCGTCTGTTTAATCGAGTTGTATTGGAAGGTGCCGAAATAGAAAGTCTTGTTCTTGATGAGCGGTCCGCCGATCTGGAATCCGTACTCGTTGAGCTTGAGGTCGGGTCTTGCCTGGCCGGCAGCGTTGTTGAACCACTCATTCGCGTTGAAAACCGTGTTGCGGTTGTAATAGAAAACGTTGCCGTGCAGGCTGTTTGTGCCGCCGCGCGTGGCGACGATCACGTTTGCTCCGCTATTGCGGCCCTGTTCGGCGGTAGCACCCAGCGTAATAGTGCGGAACTCCTGAACGTTGTCCGGATTCAGCCGCTGAATGTTTCCCTGAGGATTGGGAACAGTGGACTCGTTGGCGTCAATGCCGTCGATGGTCACATTGTGCGCGCGGTCGCGCGAGCCAAAGACGTGCGTGTCGGAACCAGCGCCATTGGTGCTGCGTTGCACGACTCCCGGCTCCAGTGTCAGCAGCGAGAGCGGATTGCGCCCATTAAGCGGCAGGTTCTGTATCTGCTTTGTATCCAGAACGTCGCTGACCGTGGCATTCGACGTTTCCAGCCGCTGGTAATTCGATTCCACGACCTCCACGGTCTGGCCGACGGTGCCTACTCTTAAGGAGACATCCACGACCAGCGGCGTCCCGACCGTCAAAATGTTGTGCACGCTGGTATATGTCTGGAACCCGGCGACCGTCACTGTAATGCTGTAGCGCCCCGGCGTGAGGGAAGCAAAAGAATAAGTGCCCGCGCTGGTCGTAGCGCCTTCAAACACGACCCCGGTGTCTTCGTTCTTTGCCTGGACTTTGGCGTTGGCGACAACCGCCCCGGACGCATCCGTCACCACGCCATTGATAGAGGATGTGCTGACTTGAGCGGAAACTACTGGAACACCCAGAAACACCACCACGACAAACAACACCGCAAGAATTCGTTTCATGGAAGACCCCCCCATCCCTTACCCGCAGGATGCAAAAGTCCCCGTAGGCGTGCTAGAACGGCAAACGGACCTGGCAAACTGCGAGGCTACCCCGCTTTTTACTCCACAAATTTGGCTTCGTCAACAACAAGCGGCAGATGCGAACGATGTACATTTTTGCTTGCCCAGTCCTGGTACTGGACGCTCTTTGGCGCTGAATAACATTGACAGTGCTGAGTCACGGTGCTAATTTTCGGCTCCTACAGGGGTGAAGCTGGAACTTGGGGTCGGTCGCCAAAAATTCAGAAGCTCTAGGTGTTTGTTCCAGAGGAATTTGTGCAGTGGTGTGTCCAGGAGAAGAAAGATGAACAGAAGAAATCTATTTGCTGCGGTGGCGTGCGTATTATCGCTTGCTCTTTGCGCGGCGACTGCTCTTGCACAAAATATTACCGGCACGATTGTCGGCACGGTCACTGACTCCAAAGGCGGCGTCGTTCCCAATGCCACGGTCACCATCACCAACACGGACAAACAGGTCGTTGTGCGCACGCTCAAGACCGACGATCGCGGCGAGTACGTGGCCCCACTTTTGCCTATCGGGCACTACTCGGTCACCGC
>WNFH01002801.1_pt1 | contig 12230 bp, 8 predicted proteins | sample 5400411 | NCBI WGS metagenome assembly WNFH01 (sample SAMN13153347, study PRJNA577476) | soil metagenome | isolation source: 200 cm saprolite under Douglas fir tree site 2 hole 3 | place: USA:California | collected 2015-04-18
GCAACTCTCGATTTGCGATTACTGTGAAGAATTTTTGGGTAGTGATGCGCATGTCAGGGGGCCTGGCGCGCCCAAGCGAGGCGGTTAAAGGGAGAAATAGTGGACACGAATAACAATGAAGTTTGCCAAGCACGCGAGTCTACCCCGGGGTCGAGGCTATCTGGATGCAAGTTTGACGGAGGTGAACAACAATGAGCCGCAACTTCAAGGTTAGCAACTGGGCCCTCGAATGCGCTTTGAGCGCAATGATTCTTCTCGCCACAGCTGGCGTAAGCCGGATGGAAGCACAGACCAACGTCAACGCGCTCATCCAAGGTACCGTGATGGATTCCTCAGGTGGTGTCCTGTCCGGCGCGACGGTCCAGGTAAAAAACACCGGGACGAGTCTCACAAGATCGGCCGTCACCGATAGCCAAGGGCGGTACACGGCGACGGATCTGATGATTGGGGAATACGAAGTTCAGGCCACGCTGGCGGGATTTGAGACTGCCGTTTATAAGGGGATCACGCTAAGTGTTGGCAGCCAACTTGTAGTCGACTTCACGCTGAAAGTTGGATCGACAAATACGACCGTGACTGTCGATGTCGAGGTGCCGCAAGTGGAGACCACTTCCGCGGCGGTCTCGAACCTGATCGATCAGACCCAGATGCGCGCGCTGCCATTGAACGGGCGGAACGTCGAACAATTGATCCTCCTGTCGCCGGGCGTTCAGCTCGTCACGATCGAGGCTTCGAACTCGTTTTTCGGAAGGCAGGCCAACTACTCCGTCGCCGGTGGAAGAGCCGAGGGGCAAGCATTCCTGCTGGACAATCAAGATATGCAGAATTTCTACGGCCATGGAATTGGTGCGAGTGGCATTGGCACATCCTTGGGAGTGGAGGGAATCGCGGAGTTCCAGACTCTGACCAACACGTATAGCGCGCAGTTTGGCGGCAACGGAGCCGCAATCAACTCGGTGAGCAAAGGAGGCACGAACCTGTTTCACGGTTCGGCTTATGAATTTCTCCGCAACAGCGCTCTTGATGCGCGCTTCTTCTACGATCCGGCGCAGATACCCGAGTTTCGCCGGAACCAATTCGGCGGCAGCGTGGGAGGGCCGGTCAAGAAAGACAAAGCGTTCTTTTTTGCGAATTACGAAGGCTTGCGGCAGTTATTCGGTGAAACGAAGGTAGCCAACATTCCCGATGCCAACCACCGCGTCAGTACCGCGTCCGACCCGGCGGTCGCGGCGGCTGTCAACAACACGCTGAGTTTGTTCCCGGCGACGACGTCGGTGAACACCGCTTCGAATATTGTCAAAATCCCCGTTGTCGCCAACCAGATTGCCCATGAGAACTATTTTCTTGGTCGCTCTGATTACACTCTCTCGGAGAAGGACTCCTTGTTTGTCCGCTACGTCTCCGACCGCGGAGACTTTTTGGAACCGTTCCCGAACGCTAATACTGCTCTAGCGTATTGGTCGGAACAGACCATCAACAGAAACCAGTTTGCGACAATCGAGGAAAGGCACATCTTTTCGCCCACGCTGATCAACACGGCTCGGTTCAGCTACGCGCGGCCAATCACGTCTGGCGTTACGTTAACCCACGCTCCGAACAACGCGACCAATTTCTATCCGGGTACGGGACGACAGGATGCGCAAGTCACAATCACCGGCCTGTCCTCGCTCGGCCCGAACAACACGACCCCGTTTACATTCGTGCAGAACAAATTCACCGGAGCTGATGACGTCGTATGGGACAAGGGAGGGCACACCATCACGTTCGGCTTCTCCGTTCTGAGGAATCAGACCAATACGTTCGATCAGTTTCAAATCGGCGGCGTATGGTCCTTTGGTGGTTTGACGCAATTCCTGGCAGGCACGGCAACGTCGTTTGTCGGAACGTTGCCGGACAACTTAGCGGCTGGGGGCGTTCAAATTTACAACCGAGATACCCGCGCCACTGAACTGACTCCGTACTTGAATGACGAGTGGAAAGTGCTGCCCAAACTGACGCTGAATTTGGGCCTGCGATATGACTTTGTGACCAACCCGTATGAAATCCACGGCTACGCCTATAATCTCACAAACCCTCCGAATGCGGCGGCGACCGGCGTCACAAACCTTTTGGGCATTCCGCAAATTCCGCATATTTTCACGGCGGGGAATCCCTCGAGATTTAATTTCGATCCGCGCATCGGTGTGGCTTACGATCCATTTGGAAACCATAAGACATCGATCCGCGCTGGCTTGGGAATGTTTCACGACGTAATCCAAGGCCGGTCGTATTTCCCGGGGACGTGGGACACACCGCCAACCAGTTTCGGCCAGCAATCGAATCCAAATTATGGAGTTGCCTTTGCGTCGGTCACCCCGGTCGCTCTGAGAATCAATCCGGGGACAGACTCACGGATCAACACCTCGCCCTACATGGTCCAGTGGAACCTTAATGTCCAGCATGACTTTGCCGGCAATGTGTTGTCCGTCGGCTACATCGGTTCCGTCGGAGTTCACCTGATCGTTCCGATGGACTTGAATCCGATTGTGCCGGTCAACGGCGCCTTCAGCAGGTTGATGGGCTGCAAGCTGGTAAACGGTGTGTACGTGCCCTCGGGATGCAAATTCGTTCCGTTTCCCCGCGTCAACACGGCCTTCGGCCAACTGTACCTTATGGAGGCTCAGGGACACTCGAGCTACAGTTCGCTGCAAGTGAACTTCAATCGCCGGCTGATGAGAAACGTGGGGGTGGGAGTATCTTACACATATTCTCACTGCATCGATAACGGGTCCGCTACCTATGGTCAAGAGGGCCAAAACAATGGAGGCAATCAGAACCCTTACGACCTCACGGCGGACCGTTCAAACTGCGGGTTCGATATTCGAGAGGCGATGAGAGCCAACGCCGTCTACTACTTGCCATTTCACGGCAACAAGCTTGTCGAAGGTTGGCAAGCAAGCACGATCGTGACTGCGACGACTGGTCCCTGGATTTCACCCATGACCGGATTCGATCAGCTCGGGTTGCAAAACGCCAATGCTGTCCGACCAAACATTGTTCCCGGCTGCAGCAATCTCGTACTCGGGAGAACCGATCATTGGTTCAACTTTGCATGCTTCACCCCTGCGGGGCCGGTCGCCGGGCCCGACGGCACTCTCGCCGGGTTTCTCGGCAATGCCAGCAGAACCAGCATACCTGGTCCTCACCTTACCTTGGTGGACTTCTCGGTGATGAAGGACACAAAGGTTGCAAAGATATCGGAGAACTTTAACATTCAGTTCCGCGCTGAGTTCTTCAACATCCTCAACCATTACAATTTCGGGCTCCCCAACGGAAATATTTTTACCCAAAGCGGCGGCCAGAGCCAGGCGGAAGGCCAAATTACTTCCATGGTAGGGACCCCGCGCCAGATTCAATTCGGATTGAAGCTTCTGTTCTAGTCTGACGAAGCGCGGGGGGCATCAACGTATGAGTTGGAGCGCTCATGCCCTCCTGCTGGAGACACAATGAGAATGCCGCCACGGGTGATGAGGTTGAGGAGGCGCTCCTTCCTAGGCACTATGTGTGGTATTTCAATTCGATCTTCGTGCTTCCGCAAAGCAGCTGTACCCACGCTGGGATCAGGCAGCGTGGCGCTCTGCTTTACCTGCGCGCATCCTTGCCTGGATGGTAGTATTTGCAGAAATTTGCAAGGCTGCTTGGAGCAAAAAGGGAACGAATGAGGGAGAGTGACGTAATGGCTGCTAAATACCGATTTAATGAAGTCACGATGATAGATCGGCGATCATTTATCCGCTACGGAACAGTAGCAGCTAGCGTGCTCGCGGGCGGCAGATTGGCGGAGGCGCTAACGCAAGAGAACAAAGGCGCTCCCGGCGCCACAGTAGAGACGGCGGCGGGTAAGCTTCGAGGCCTCGCGCAAGGCAAAGTCAGCGCTTTCAAAGGTGTTCCTTACGGCGCTTCGACAGCCGGGAATTTGCGCTTCATGCCACCGGTAAAGCCAAAGCCTTGGACAGGAGTCCGGGACGCCTTCGAGTTGGGCCGCAGAGCGCCTCAAAACCCCTCCGGCCTGATCCCCGAGGTCGCGGCAGTGGAAGATACCAAACCAATGGGAGAGGACTGCCTCTGCTTGAACATTTGGACCCCAAGTGTGGGCAGCGGACACAAACGTCCCGTGATGGTTTGGCTGCACGGCGGCGGATTCTCGACCGGATCCGGGGGGTTCACGATCTACGACGGCGGGAACCTGGCCGCCAAACACGATGTCGTTACTGTTACGGTTAATCATCGCCTTAATGCCTTCGGGTATTTGTATCTCGCCGATCTTGGCGGCGAGAAGTACGCCAATTCGAGCAACGTGGGAATGCTCGATATCGTCTTGGCCTTGGAGTGGGTAAGAGACAATATGTCCACCTTTGGCGGAGATCCCGGCAACGTGACGATCTTTGGCCAGTCAGGCGGCGGCAGGAAGGTCAGTACGCTGATGGCCATGCCCTCAGCCAAGGGTCTATTTCACCGCGCAATTGTGGAAAGCGGAGCTTCGGTGAGAGGGGTTCCTCGTGACGCCGCAAATAAATCCACAGAGGCTTTCGTCGCCAAGCTGGGCTTGAAACCTGACCAAGTCGATCAACTCCAAAAACTGTCCGTCGAGGAAATTCTGGCGGGGATGACGGGCGGCGGCCCAGCAGGAAATTCGGCGTTCCGAATGGAGCCGGTGGTCGATGGCCGCACGCTGCCTGCCCATCCCTTCGATCCAGCCGCTTCGGAGATTTCCGCGAATGTTCCGCTGCTGATTGGCTCGACGCAGACCGAGGCCGGATTCTTTCCCGGCACGCCGCTCGATCCAATCGATGAAGCGGCCATGCACGCACGCGTCAAGCAATCTTTGCGCTCGGACGATGCCGGCGCCGATCGAGTGATTGCGGCCTATCGGAAAGATCAGCCGAACATCAGCAATATCGATTTGGCGCTGCAAGTTGCTTCAGACATGTTCGCGTGGAACAGTTCCCTTACAGAGGCGGAACGCAAAGCGGCTCTTGGGAAAGCGCCTGCCTTCATGTATTACTTCACTTGGAAGTCGCCCGTGCGCGACGGAAAGTTGAAGGCGTTTCACACGCTGGAGATCCCCTTCATTTTCGACAATGTGGATGTTGGGAAACCCATGACCGGGAACGGCGATGATCGCTACGCGTTGGAAGACAAGATGAGCGGCGCCTGGGTCGCTTTCGCGCGGAATGGGAATCCGAACCACAAAGGCCTGCCGAATTGGCCGGCTTACGATACCGGCCGTCGCGCGACGATGTTCTTCGATAATGAATGCAAGGTCGTTATCGACCCGCGCCGCGAGGCGCGACTGGCGCTGACCTCCTTCCAACCCGCGTAACTCTATGCCCAGCGCCGGACTTCTGGGACGCGCATTTCTTCGGCTCTTCTGCGCTCACCGCAGGCTCCTTCAGCCCCGGCCCTTCGTCAACAAATCCTGAGACTGCAACGAAAACATCCCAAACCGTGGATCAGCTGATCCAACAGCCCTTTTGAATTTTGGCGAATAACGGCGGCGGCATCCAATCACGGTATAACCAAGCGTCCAGCCGATGGTTTCGGTCCTCTCCTTTTCATGTGCGCCCGTCGAACATCAAAATTTGTAGCAATAAATCAGCCCCATGGATTCGCGATTCCCGAATAGGATGACATTTCGGCAAATAATCGGAGGCGATGAACCCACCGGGCTGTTCGCGGCATCCAATCGTTCATGAGCGAAGCGGTGCAAGTACGCCTCGAGCCGACGGAGCTGTCTGTAGCGGCGCGCTATGAGGCGCTTATCCGCCTCTCCCAAGCGGTAAGCGCCTACCGCGAACCGAAGAAACTATTCGACGCTCTTGTGGATGAATTGCGCTGCGTCATTGAATTTGACGGAATCGGCATCGCGCAATACGATGAAACGACGAATACCATCGAGTGGCATGTCTCGATTCACTGCGATGAACCAAGTCTGGCCCCGCCAAAAGATTGCGCACAAAAAGAAACCATGACCTGCTGGGTGTTTCAGAACCAGCGGCCGCTCGTGATTCCGTTTGTGGATCGGGAAACTCGGTTCCCAGACACGATGGCGCTTTTGAAAAAACACAAAATACAGTCGGTCTGTATGCTTCCGCTTACCACGGTGCATCGCCGCATCGGGAGCATGTTTATTGCCAGTGAACGTCCTGACGCTTATTCCGAGGACGAAATCCGCTTTCTTGGCCTGGTTGCAGACCAAATGGCCCTGGCAATTGACGATGCCCTGAATTTCGATGCTTCGCGAATCGCCCAAGAACAGTTGAAACTACTTCTGGATCTGACCAACAGCGTTGTATCCACCTTGGACCTGCGCGAACTGTTGCGAAGTGTTTCCGGAAATCTTCGCCGGGTAATGAGCTGCGATCTTGCTGGCGTTGGGCTGCCGGACGCGGAAAGCAGCAGGCACTTGCGCGTTTACGCGCTGGACTTTCCCGACAGCAGAGGTTTTATCAGGGAAGAAGTCCGCATCCCCATCGAAGGAACTCCTCCGGGGATCGCTTTCAAGACTGGCGAGCCCATTGTTGGAACGATTCGTGACTTATGCGACATGATTCCCGACTCTCCGCCCCTGGCCGAAGGCCTGACAACGGGCTGCGCCCTTCCCCTCGCGAGCCGTGGGCGGGTGCACGGGGTTCTGATCCTCGGGCGTCGCGCCGAAAATGCATTCAGCCGGGACGACATCAAGTTTCTAATGCAGGTAGCGAGCCAGGTGGCCATAGCGGTGGAGAACGCGCTTGCCTACGGCAAAATTGCCGAACTGAAGGAAAAACTCACGCAGGAAAAGTTGTATCTCGAAGATGAAATCCGCACCGAGCTGAATTTTGAGGAAATCGTCGGGAAAAGCGCCGTGTTGCGGCGCGTACTCAAACAAGTGGCAACTGTCGCGCCGACGGATTCAACGGTTTTGATCCATGGCGAAACGGGAACGGGCAAGGAATTGATTGCGCGGGCCATCCACAATTTAAGTTCGCGCGTGTCAAATGCGTTCGTAAAGCTGAATTGCGCAGCCATTCCCACGGGATTGCTCGAAAGCGAACTCTTCGGCCACGAAAAAGGGGCATTCACAGGCGCCATCGCTCAACGCATTGGCCGCTTCGAGCTTGCCAATCGTGGAACCGTATTTCTCGATGAAATTGGAGAGATTCCGCTGGAATTGCAGCCCAAACTTCTCCGCGTGCTGCAGGAGCGCGAATTCGAGCGGTTGGGGAGCACACGCACACTCACTACGGGTGCGCGGCTGATCGCGGCGACAAATCGCGATCTGGCTTCCATGGTGCAGGAGCAGAAGTTTCGTTCCGACCTGTTCTATCGCCTCAATGTGTTTCCGGTTCGCGTGCCCTCTCTGCGCGAACGGCCGGATGATGTTCCTCTGCTGGTCCGTCATTTCACCGAGCAGTGCGCCCGTCGCATGAATAAGAAGATTGAGACGATTTCCACGGAAACACTCAAACAGATGCGGCAATACCATTGGCCGGGCAACATTCGCGAGCTCCAGAATGTGATTGAGCGCGCGGTAATCCTGTCGGCTGGCCCGGTCTTAAATGTGCCGCTGAGTGAATTCCAAGCACGCCCAGCGCTTGCGGCAGTCGACGGCCATGGGAATAGAGATAGAAAGCCCGAATCGTCGGCAGGTAAGGATATTCGGGATGTCCTGGAACAAACCGAGCGAAAACACATTTCAAGTGTACTCTCGGAGACAAACTGGGTCGTCGCCGGACCCAACGGGGCCGCAATTCGTTTGGGAATGAAACGCTCCACGCTTCAATTGCGAATGCGCAAACTGGGCATCTCCCGCGAAAATAGCCAGTTTGTTTCCTGACGTTTCCTCTTAATTAGATCTCGTCCTTACAAAATCGGATTCACGATTTTTCGAGTGCCGCATAGTCGGCAGAGTGCCAAGAATCTGGCATTGGCACGCTGACACATTTCCCTCGGCCTGATTTTCTATTTCGCTCTATCTCCTGTAACTCCATCGGCTTTCCAGAATTTCGTTTCCGAATCCGAGAATGGCACGGCGTGTGCAATTCCTCTTTGCGAACTGGAGATGATGGTGCTGAGAATCACGATTGCCGATGAGCCGAAAGAGCAACGATGGACTCTGCAAGGGCGGCTCTCCGGACCATGGGTTGCGCAGCTCAAATCGAATTGGAAAAAGTCGCATGGCCCGAATGGAGACCGCAAGTGCGTTGTGGATGTGAGCGGCGTGACGTTCGTGGATCTGGACGGGGAACGCGTGCTCGCCGCGATGATGAGGGACGGCGCGAAGTTCATCGCCACGGGCGTCTACACCAGGCATCTTTTGGAAACAATCGAAAAGCGGCGCCAGCGGTGGATTCGCAAAGTTATGGGGTGTTTTTGACGGCGCCGTTTTTGCCGGAACTGCCCTGCGCGGCCGATCACGTATCGACCAGGGGAGATCTGGGGAGGAGGGATGCTGAGTCATGACCCTGTACGTACTCATAGCCGTATTGGCAATTATGCTTTTCCTCAGTGTTCTGGGAGATGGAAGAGGGCGATCGGAAAAGTAATGCCGCTCAGAGGAAAAAGAGCAAATAAATTTGTGGTGGTCATTCCTATCTACAAGTCGAAGGAGAGAACGCAATGGTAAAAGCGAAGATGTTGGTTTCGGGACTTCTTGGAACGTTTCTGCTCCTGGCTTCATCGGCCAGGGCGCAGGAAGGTTTCTTGCGTCACGAAGTCGGTGTGCAAGGGACCGGGATTTTTACCAAGGATTCAAATCAAAACGGAACACTTCAACATTCCACGGACACAGGCGGCTTCCTCGTGAACTACCGCTTTCATTTCAACGGCTGGCTCGGTGCGGAGGCCAGCTACGGTTACGATCGCAACACGCAGCAGAATTTCACTCCCAGCGGAAATTTCGGCATCGAGTCCAACGTGCATCAGGCGACCGGAGCGCTGGTCGTCAACCTTCCCGTCTACGTTGCCAGGATGAGGCCCTACGTTCTCGCGGGAGCGGGAGCGCTCGTGTTTGATCCTACCGGCAACACGGGAGGATTCGTCTCCGGGGCGCAGCGGCAAACCCGCCCGGCATTTGTATACGGCGGAGGCGTGGACTACAGACTCGTGCGGCATGTTGCGCTTCGACTGGAGTACCGCGGATTTGTGTACAACCGCCCGGACTTCGGGGTCGCCGCCCTGAGTTCAAACGTGACCGCTCACACCGCGCAGCCTTCCGCCGGACTCGTGGTCCATTTCTAAACAACACCGCAGGGCTCTCGGCCAGCGCCGCTTGCAAAACTGTGGCGCTGGCCACGGAACCGGAAGCCCGCCCATCGCTCGAATACGGTCTTGAGAAAGAGGAAGAAGGGAATCAGACAGAAAGGCTTTTCGAACATGCTTTCACACAATGAAATCACAGAAACAATTGAATCGCATGGGACGGTCTTCGGCGAGGATGCAGTCAGCGAGGCCTCGCAGATCGAGGAACTCTTGAACCGCGCTTACGAGATCCACCGCTCCCGCGGCGGATTGTTCGGTTATGACCTCGAGGATTGGCTGCAGGCGCAGCGAGAACTGGCCGGGAGGACTCATTCAGACCAGTTCCATGTCCAGGAAGCCGCACACGCCCAATCGCAGCCCTGGGATCAGGAGAGGAATTGTTAACAATGTCTTGGACTCAACTATTGGGCGCCAGATTCCGGCAGATGCTCCTGGCCTCGGCGCTGATTCTTGAATGCGTGACGCTGCAGCAATCGCTTCGTGCGCAGACCACTTCCCCCCAGGGCCAGCTCATTTCGCCGGCGTCTTCCGTCTCGAGCGCACTCGGGACCGAGAGCCCGTACCTTGGGAGTGTTCCGACGGGGGCGCCTACCGGCACGGTTTTGCAGCTCTCGCTTAGCGATGCTCTGGATCGTGGACTGAAATACAACCTGGGCCTGATCGAAAGCGACGTGCGCACACGCACCGCCCGTGCCGAACGGCTCAGGAGCCTGAACGAGCTTCTGCCGAACGTCAGTGCCTCGATCTCCCAAACGGTGGAACAGGTTAATCTCAGGGCTCTCGGATTGAAGCTTCCCATTGCAGGTTTTCCCGTCGTCGTCGGACCATTCGGCGTTCAGGACGCGCGCGGAAACGTCTCGCAAAAACTCTTCGATTGGAATTCCGTCGAAAATCTGAGAGCGTCCAATGAACGCCTGAAGGCTTCCCAGAATTCGTACAAGAGCAGCCGAGACCTCGTAGTGCTTGCGGTAGCCAACGCTTACCTGCAGGTGATAGCGGATTCGTCGACCATCGAATCTCAGCAAGCACAACTAAGTACTTCCCTGGCCCTTTACCAGCGTGCTCGCGATCAGCGAGCTGCGGGCGTGGCCGCGCGCATTGACGAACTGCGCGCCCAGGTTGAATTGCAGACGCAGCAACAGCGCCTCATTGCCGCGCAGGATCAGAGCTCCAAGGATAGGTTGGCCCTGGCGCGCGTGATCGGTCTGCCAACAGGGCAGGGATTCACGCTAACCGACAGTGTTCCCTACGCGCCGCTGGAAGGGGTTTCGCTGGATAAGGCGCTACAAGACGCCTACGCGTCCCGCCCCGATTATTTGAGCGCTCAGCTCGAAGCTCGAGCCGCCGCCCTGTCGAGGAAGGCAGCCGTCGCCGAGAACTTTCCTACGGTTACTTCTACTGCGAACTATGGTGATATTGGTCCCAATTTCGGCAATTCCCATGGGACGTTTACCGCTTCCGCCAGCGTGAATATCCCAATCTTTCAGGGAACGCGCGTGAAGGCCGATGTCCTTCAGACAGACGCCACGCTGCGGCAGAGGCAAGCGCAGCTTGAAGACCTGAAAGGCCGCATCGATCAGGACGTGCGCACCGCATTTTTTGACTTGGACTCCGCCAGCGAACTCGTGAAGGTCGCCAAGAGCAACATGGACTTGGCTCGGGAAACCCTTAACGAGGCGCAGGACCGCTTCGGCGCCGGAGTGACCGACAACATCGAAGTCGTGCAGGCGCAGGAATCGGTGTCCTTGGCGGATCAAGCCTATATTTCGAGCCTCTACGCCTTCAACATCGCGAAGGTTCAGCTCGCGCGCGCGGTTGGCTTCGCGGAGCAGGCCGTCAAAGCATACCTGGGAGGAAAATGAAATGGCTCAAGACAGAACGATAGATTTTCACGAAACGGTCGTGCTGGATGAACGGCCCGAAGTTGCAGACGGCACGCCGCCTTTGGGGAAAATCACGGAAGATCATCAGAAGCGCGATTCCACTGGATCTGCCAACGGGAAGAGATTGGCGCGCGCAAAAATTATTGCGCCCATCGTCGTGTTGCTCCTGGCGGGTGCAGCGACGCTCGCTTACCGCCATTACGCGGGCTGGGAGTCCACTGACGATGCGCAAATCGACGGCTACATCAACCCCATTAGTTCACGCGTGGCCGGCTACATCACGAATGTGTATGTGGACGACAACCAATACGTGAAGGCCGGAACGCTTCTTGCGCAGATCGACCCGAAGGATTACGAAGTGGCCGTTGCCAGTGCCCAGGCTACGCTGGCCAACGATCGGGCAACCGCCACCGCGAGCAGAGTGAACGTCCCGGTTACATCCGTGAATACATCAAGCCAGTTGACTTCGGCCGAGGCCGATGTTGCCAACGCGCGCGCGGGGATCTCCGCCTCTGAGCAGCAACTCGCTGCCGCTCAGGCAGCCGTCCTGCAAGCGGAAGCGAACAGCGCCAAGGCTCAGGATGATGTGAAACGCTACAAGCAGTTGGTCGACAAGCAGGAAATTTCCGAGCAGTTGTATGTACAGGCCGTCCAGACCGCCAATGGGGCAGCCGCCGCCGTACAGGCTGCCCTGGCGAATGTGCGGGCCGCAGAGGACGCGGTACGCCAAGCTCAATCCAGGCTTGCGCAGGCTGCCGCTTCGGTCGAGTCGGCACAAACCGGCCCCCAGCAGATTCGAATTCAACAGTCACGCGCGGTGGCTGCGGAGGCCGCCGCACAAAAATCCAAGGCTACCGTAGAGCAAGCCCAGCTCAACTTGGGTTACACGCGCATCGTTGCGCCCGTGGATGGCGTCGTCGCGAAGCGATCCGCGCAACCCGGGCAATTCGTCTCACCCGGACAGCAGTTGATGGCCATCGTGCCTTTGGATGACATTTGGGTCACCGCCAATTTCAAGGAAACACAGCTCCAAAACATGCGCCCCGGTAACCCCGTGGAAATCCA
>WNFH01004075.1_pt1 | contig 12229 bp, 7 predicted proteins | sample 5400411 | NCBI WGS metagenome assembly WNFH01 (sample SAMN13153347, study PRJNA577476) | soil metagenome | isolation source: 200 cm saprolite under Douglas fir tree site 2 hole 3 | place: USA:California | collected 2015-04-18
CGCGTTCCAGGACACGAAATCGCTGGAATCATCGACGCGGTCGGAGAAGGAGTCGCCCCGTGGAAAACCGGCCAGCGGGTCGGAGTGGGCTGGCACGGTGGCCACTGCGGGTATTGCGATTCTTGCCGCCGTGGCGACTTCGTCACCTGCCAGATCGCGCCGAAGGTGCCAGGCATTTCTTACGACGGAGGCTACGCGGAGTACGTGATTGTTCCTGCCGCAGCAGTCGCCCGGATTCCCGAAGAGCTGTCGGCGGAAGAGGCGGGACCGCTGATGTGCGCTGGGATCACCACGTACAACGCTCTTCGGAACAGCGGTGCCCGGCCCGGCGATGTGGTCGCTGTGCTGGGCGTGGGTGGACTTGGACATCTGGCTATTCAGTTCGTCGCCAAGATGGGTTTCAATACCGTTGCGATCGCCCGAGGCAGAGCCAAAGAGGAGTTGGCGAAAAAACTCGGTGCAAGGCGCTACATCGACTCGCAGGAGCAGAATCCTGCCGCGGAGTTGACCAAGCTGGGCGGCGCCCGAGTGATATTGGCAACCGTAACCAACGGCAAGGCAATGAATGCGGTCCTAGGTGGATTGACGATCAATGGAAAGATGATCGTCGTGGGGGCTGCGAATGAGCCGCTTCTTTTGATAGGAGGACGCCGATCGATCGTCGGCTGGCCCTCAGGGACATCGATCGACTCGGAGGATACGCTGTCCTTCAGCGCACTCACCGGTGTGCGGCCGATGAATCAAGTCTTCCCGTTGGAGCGCGCGTCGGAGGCCTACGAGCTGATGATGAGTGGCAAGGCGCGATTCAGGGCCGTTCTCACGCCCAACCCTTAGAGTTTCCACCAGAAAAGGCGCGATTCAGGGCCGTTCTCACGCCCAACCCTTAGAGTTTCCACCAGAAAAAGCTCTCACTACGGTGTCGCCTGGGTTCCGACGAATCGGGGCTGGTCGCCCGCGATGGCGCGATCGACAGACAGTGCGCCACCGCCCTTGATGAGGAGGGCGATGGAAAGGCCGAGAGCGAGGAGGTGGTATTCGAATCCCTCGCCCTTTTGCGTGCCCGCCCAGTTCATGAAGAAGCCGACGTTGGCATGCACCATCACCAAGGCGGCGAGCATGACGCAGCCGATGCCGAAGGCAGCGAGGCGAGTGAGAAAGCCGAAGATCAGCATCACCGATCCGGGGAACTCGGCGAGCATCACCAGAACCGTGATGAACGGCGGCAAGCCCATTTTTGAAAAGCCTTGGATCGTCGCGGCAGCGCCATATCCGCCCCACCATCCGAGAACCTTCTGCGTGCCGTGTGCGAACATCACCAGCCCCAGCGCGAGGCGCATAATCAGCGCCGCCGGGTCGTTATCAGTTCGAAGGAACCGTTTGATCATGATTCGCCTCCGCGACTCTTACTTCGCAAAAGGAAAGGCCTTTGCAAGCCTAGGTTTGACGAATGGGATGCGAAAAGCGGTGAGTGTGAAGAATCCGGTCATGTGATAACTTTTCTAAAAATCGCTGTAAATACGGAATATTGGCTGGCTAAATTTCCGACCGCCTGCGTCAAGGTCTGCTAACCGCAGCGGCTTCGACGCTTACTTCTTCTTGGGTTTCCAGAGGCCCAGGTGTGCGCCGGTCGGGTCCGCGATGATGCTGAACCATCCGGCTTCCGGCACTTCGGTTACGTCTTTCATGATCGTCGCGCCCAGCGACTTCGCTTTCTTGGTGGCAGCGGCGACGTCGTCCACCACGACATAAGCGAGCCACGTGGATGGTGCGCCGGGAACCGGATTTTTCATCATCCCGCCGCCGGTTCCTTCCCCCGGGTTCACCATCGTATAAGTGCCCATATCCCCCATCGGCATATCCTCGAGTTTCCAGCTGAACAGCTTGCCGTAGAAGTCCTTCGCTTTCTTGAGGTCGGTCGTATTGAGCTCTACGTGAACGAATGGGTTTGGCATGACTAGTCGACACCCCATTTGCGGGATCGCTGCGGCGCTTGGTCGGCCTAGCGTCCCACTGCCAAACGGCGAGGGGCGCTCAGTTAAGTCCGATGCATCGCTGAGTGACGCTGAAGGACGTGAGCACCGGCGTGGTTTGGCGATCCGTCGATTGCAGGACGAACAGTACCCGCAAGAAGGGACCGCGAGGCACACCGGCGGCCTGCAGATCGGCAGGAGAGGTGTTGAACGGACCGTATTCCGGGATGCTGGTGCTGTTGAGGTCCGAGCTCGTGTTGGCGACCTTGACGAAGAGCTGAATTGAAGTCGTGGGCGGCGTCGTGCCGGTCCAGCTGACCGGGCCCCACTCGGTAGGAGTGTCGCAGCCCGCGTAGTCCCTCTGGAATGTTCCGCGCGGAGCGGTGAAGTGCAGAAGCTGGTACCCAGTGAAGTCCGAATAGGTGTACAGGTTTCCCGGCTGATTGGCGGTGTAAAGGATCGTCCCACCATCTCGGCTGACCCGGATCGCGTTGCCCGTCGCCCCACCAAAATTGTTGACCCAGATATTGTTGTTTGAATCCAGCCCGACCCCGATGCTGGTAAAGGTGTCGGCCCGGGTCGCGTCGATGAAGTCTGCGCTGCCGCCATCGGGAAATTGGAAGCGGAAGACTCCGGCATCCTCTGAGTTAAAGCCAAGCAGTTGCGCAAGCTGCGTGGTGCCGCCGAACGTGGTTCGATGAGCGCTCATCCAGATGTATCCCTGGTCGTCCGCGGCGATGCCGCGCGTGTCGCCGAGACTCGAGCCGGTCTGGCTTCGAGCGTTGGGAAAATCAAACCGCGTCCAGGTACCGATCCCCGCATCCAGTCCAGGTCCGTGATCATACCGAAAGGCACTGGGTCCCGCGTTCCACGAGGCGACCCAGACCCGATCCTTGCCATCGACCGCCATCCCGTACGCTCCGGAAACGCCCGGGCCGTTGTACGGAAGATCGCTGGCGATCAGCCTTCCGGTTCTTGTATCGACGAGCGCGAGGTTTGCGATCAGTGACTCGACCAGCCAGAGCCGTTGTTGGCCATCCACCGCAGCGCCATACGGCCCCCAGGTGGGCAGGACAATGTCGGTCCCCGCATCCGGTCCGACTTCGATGATTTGGCCGTTTCGCGAGTCGAGTTTTTGCACCAAACGGTCCGAGTGGATGCCCACCCAAATGTCGCCGCCGGTACTCCCGTTCTGCAGGCTTCCCAACGAGACGGCCAAAGCTCGTGCCTTCACGGAGTTGGGGCCACCTCCGAAGCTGCCCACCGGCGTGGAGAACAGCACGCAGCTGTCGTACTGCGTCGGATCGGCAAAATTTCTCGGGACGATGAACTCACCCGCGTCCGGATCGGTGTCGATCATCCCGTTGCCGTTTCGATCGAAACTGGTGTTGAGTCCTCCGTCCGGGAGACGCCGGCACGAGGACGGATCGTTGGCAATCTTGGTGACCGAGCCTTGGTAGCCGGGAGCGCGGTTGGCCACCCAGACGTCGCCATTCAAGTCGATCGCGGTTCGACTGGGGCTGTTCGCTTGGTCCGCGGTCAATCGCGCTACGCCCCCGTCGGTGCGGCCTAGGCCATCCTCTGGAATGACGCTGTAGTAGCGCGCTACCTCGTTGCCGGTCTCGGTATCAAACTTGGAGACGGTCCCTGCACTGGAATTCGCTATCCAGGCGAAGTGAAGCTGGGCGCTGTTGTTGCTGAGCATGATGCCGCCATCGGGAGCAAGCGTCACCCCGTTTCCCACTCCGGCGGCTCCGCCATCCAAGGAGAAGTCTCCGGGAAGGGTGTTGCTCTGACCCATATGGGTGTTGGTTGCGCAGCCGTTGCACGCACCCAGGCAAACCAAACCGATACAGAAAAGTGACAGGACGAGAGATCGCCAAGACATTGCGAACCAAGATTATCGACCGTCTTTGCACGCTTACTTAAGGCTACGTTGTCCCACCGCTCGGTTGCGCGCAGTTGCCCACACTCGCGCGGGTCTGTGCATACCCAGCAGGCACGCCCCGTGGAAAAATGAGAGACGGTGGGCACTCGGTTGGCTTTGTTGGCGGTCCTGATCTCGTCCGGTCTCGCCGGCGCCCAAACCAATTCTTCTGGCCGCAATTTCGACTTGGTTCCGACCAAGCCCACCGCGGCCCAGGAAAGCAGCATCACGCTCGAGTCGGCCAGCTCGGCGGCGACTCGCAGCCTCGCGCTCTCGCTGGTCTTCGATTGGAACGTGGGGATCCTCGCATTGGCGCTGGGCGATCAGAAGGTGGGCGATGTCGTGCCGTATCGAATCGATGCCCACTTGATCGGCGCTTATCAGTTGCATCCGAGAGTGGAGCTGGGCGCTGATCTTCCGGTCGCGCTCGCGCAAGGCGATAACTTCAGCGTTCTCAATCAGTATGGAGTTTCGCAGCCCGGCGTGGCTGGCGGAATTGGCGATATTCGCCTTCTCCCGCGAGTTATCGTCTTCCCGGCGATCGATTCAATCGTGGGCGTCGCGGTGGTTCCGGAGGTCAGACTTCCCACCGGAAATGGGCGGAACCTTCTCGGCGGTGGGCTGATCTTCGCGCCGAGGATCGTGCTCGAACGGCCGATCGGCCCGTTTCGGATTCTCGGAAATTTCGGCGCGCGGCTGCGAAAGGAAACCCGGCTTCAAAATCTGATCATCGGCAGCGAGTATACGGTCGGATTGGGAGCGATGTACCGCCTACCGGACTTCGGAAGGTTCTCCCAGCTCCACGCGATGGTGGAAATGAATCTGGCCAGCCCTACCTCGCAGCCGTTTACCTTTGCCGAATTTGTCGACACCCGGAAAAGCGCATGGGAAGTGCTGGTCGGTTTGCGCGGCAAGTTTGCCGACAACTGGGGAGCAGAGCTGGCGGTTGGACGCGGTCTGGCGGTGCACCCCGGTTATGGCCGCGAGGCATTCCGAGCGCTGGCTTCGATTCGGTATGATTTCGACTTTGCGCGGCAGCGTCCGAGCTTGCTCGTCGATTCCGACGGCGATGGAATCCCTGACTCCGAAGACGCATGTCCCAACCAGCCAGGGCCGGCGGAGTACGATGGTTGCCCGGACACCGACGGCGACCAAGTTCCGGACAACCTCGACAAGTGCCCAACAGTGCCTGGCCCGGCTGAGAACGCCGGCTGTCCTTACGAGGGTCCGCCCTACGTTGTGGTCGAACCCGATTGGATCCACGTGCGTGGAAGCGTGCTGTTCAGCTCAGGCGCCGCGGTGATTCACAAGCAGTCGCTTCCCTTGTTGGATGAGCTAGCAGCCGTGCTCAAGGGCAGACCGGACCTTAGTTCGGTGACGGTGGAGGGCCACACCGACGATCGAGGCGGTCATGCATACAACCAGGAGCTGTCCGAGCGCCGCGCCAAAGCGGTGGTCGACTACCTCGTGCACAAGGGCATCCAGCCTGCGCGACTCGCCAGCCGCGGGTATGGCTATGACAAGCCAATCGCTTCGAATGCGGACGCGCTTGGCCGCGCAAGAAATCGTCGGGTTGAGTTCCGAATCGAGAGGAAGCCTCCTCCGGGTGAGGCTCCACGGGCCGCGCAAGCTTCCTCGCCCCCAATCGTCGACCAGTGATCGGGAAGCGCTCCGACTCCCAAGGTCAATGGCTGAAGCTCGCCCACTCACTATTCACCCCATTTGCGGTGGCCCTGGTAAGCGGCATGAGGCCAGTTCCGTCGGCGTTCACCCGCCAGATATTGTAGGTGAGATTGGGGTTCCGCGCGTCGGTCCCGTCGAGCTGGCGCGTGGAACGGAAGACAACCTTCGAACCGTCGGGAGACCATCGTGGCTCAAAGCTAACTATTCCGAGGGCTGTGGCAGTCGTGAGCGATGCGAGGCCCGTTCCGTCGGCGTTCATGAGCCAGATGTTGGAGGTTAAGTTAGCGTTCGGCGCATCCGTTCCGTCGAGCCTGCGGGAGGAATCGAAGACAACCTTGGAGCCATCGGGCGACCATTGCGGTCCAGCGCTATCCGCCTGGGCTGCAGTGAGATTGGTGAGTGGCGTGAGCCCGGTTCCGTCGGCGCCCACGCGCCAAATGTTGTAGGTGAAATTGGTGTTCGGCGCATCCGTTCCGTCGAGCCTGCGGGAGGAATCGAAGACAACCTTGGAGCCATCGGGCGACCACTGCGGCGCAGCGCTATCTGCCCGGGCTGCAGTGAGATTGGTGAGCGGCGTGAGGCCGGTTCCGTCTGCGCTCACCCGCCAAATGTTGTAGGTGAAGTTGGCGTTCGGCGCGTCGCTCGCGTCAAGCCTGCGGGAGGACATGAATACAACTTTGGTGCCGTCGGGCGACCATTGCGGCCCAGTGCTATCCGCACGGGCTGCAGTGAGATTGGTGAGCGGCATGAGCCCGGTTCCATCGGCGTTTACCCGCCAGATGTTGTAGGTGGAGTTGGTGTTCGGCGCATCCGTCCCGTCGAGATTGCGTCTGGAAACGAAAACAGCTTTAGTGCCATCCGGTGACCACTGCGCCTGAGCGCTGTCCGCTCGGGCCGCAGTCGCCCGAGTGAGGGGCGCAAGGCCGGTGCCGTCAGCGTTCATCCGCCAGATATTGAAGGCGGGGTTCGACGCGTCGGTTCCGTCGAGCTTGCGGGACGAATTGAAAACGAGCTTGGAGCCATCGGGCGACCATTGCGGCAGGACGCTACTCGCATCGGCTGAAGTGGCATTGGTGAGCGGCGTGAGGCCCGTGCCATCAGCGTTCACGCGCCAGATATTGTACGTGCCGTAGACGCTGTACGGGTCATTGGTGTTCAGCGCATCGGTCCCATCAACCTTCTGGGGGGAATCGAAAACAACTCTCAACGGGCCCGTTCTGCCGCTAGGGCTTCCGCTGCAGGCAATCACCACGCAGGCGAGAAACCATATTGTTTGAAGTTTAGGCTCCATGAGCACTCGCCGAGGTCGCGCTTGGCTCGCCACCCCCTCGAGGAGCCATTTACCCAAATACCGTGCCGAGCGTCAGCTCAGCACGGCGCTCAGACGCCTGCGCTTTGCGCGATCGATTTCCGCCAAAACCTAGAAGGGCGTTGACAACCTGGCTTACCCATTGTGGATTTGGTTGACAAGGCTGGGCGAACCTTTACGTTAGCGACCGGCCTGGTCGAGTGCTAACGACCGAAATTCAACCAATCTTTAGTAGTTACAGGAGGTTACGATGGCAGCGAAGGAAATTTACTTCCATACCACTGCGCGGGACGCGATCTTGCGCGGGGTCCGGATCCTCTCCGATGCGGTGGCCGTAACGCTTGGGCCGCGGGGCCGGAATGTCGTGATTGAGAAGTCGTTCGGGTCGCCGACCGTCACTAAGGACGGCGTCACGGTGGCCAAGGAAATCGATCTCGAAAACAAGTTCGAGAACATGGGCGCTCAGATGGTGAAGGAGGTGGCCTCCCAGACCTCGGAGAAGGCAGGGGACGGCACCACCACCGCGACCGTGCTCGCAAGATCGATCTACGAAGAAGGCCTCAAGCTGCTCGCGGCCGGCCACAATCCAATGGAGCTCAAGCGCGGCATCGATCGTGCGGTGGAGGTGGTGGTCGCCGAGCTAAAGAAGGCCTCGAAGCAGACCAAGGACCGAAAGGAGATCGCCCAAGTCGGCACCATCTCCGCCAACGGCGATGAGACGATCGGTAACATCATTGCCGAGGCGATGGAGAAGGTCGGCAAGGAAGGCGTGATTACGGTTGAGGAGGCCAAGGGCCTGGAGACCACGCTCGAGGTCGTCGAAGGCATGCAATTCGACCGGGGCTACGTCTCACCGTACTTCGTCAGCAATCGCGAGCGGATGGAATGTGCGCTCGACGATCCGTACATCCTGATCACGGAGAAGAAGATTTCCGCGATGGCCGATCTGGTTCCAATTCTCGAGCAGGTCGCCCGCTCCGGAAAGCCGCTGCTGATCATCGCCGAGGAGGTCGAGGGAGAGGCCCTGGCCACCCTGGTGGTGAATAAGATCCGCGGCGTGCTGAACGTGTGCGCGGTCAAGGCCCCGGGCTTCGGCGATCGCCGCAAGGAGATGCTCAAGGACATCGCTACGCTGACCGGTGGTCAGGTGGTGTCCGAGGAGTTGGGCATCAAGTTCGAGAATCTCACCCTCAATGACCTCGGACGGGCCAAGCGAGTGGTGGTGGACAAGGACAACACCACGATCATCGATGGCGCCGGCAAGAAGGCCGACATTCAGGGACGGATCAAGTTGATCCGAAACCAGATCAGCGAAACCACGAGCGACTACGACCGCGAGAAGCTTCAGGAGCGGCTCGCCAAGTTGGTCGGCGGCGTCGCGGTGGTCAACGTGGGCGCGGCGACCGAAACCGAGATGAAGGAGAAAAAGGCTCGGGTCGAGGACGCGCTCCACGCCACGCGAGCAGCGGTCGAGGAAGGGATCGTTCCCGGCGGCGGAGTGGCCTACCTTCGCTGTCTGCCGGCGTTGGAGAAGCTGAAGGTCGACGGCGAGCAGGAATTCGGCGTCCAGATCGTCCGCCGCGCGCTCGAAGAGCCGATCCGAAGGATCGCAATCAACGCAGGCGCAGAGGGCCCGGTGGTGATCAACCGGGTGAAGGAAGGGAAGGGCGCGTTTGGCTATAACGCCCAGACCGAAACCTTCGAGGATCTCGAGAAGGCTGGTGTGATTGATCCCACCAAGGTCGAGCGGACGGCGCTGCAGAACGCGGCGTCGGTCGCCTCGCTGCTGCTGACCACCGAGGCCATGGTCGCCGAGCGGCCGAAGAAGAAGAGCAAGGCTCCAGCGGGCGGCGCGCCGGATTACGGCGGCGAGGACATGGAGTACTAGACCCTTCATCGCAACACCCTGACCAGACCCGAAAAGCGGCTCCGAGGGTTGGGAGCCGCTTTCCGTGGGACCAGGACTGCAGCTGGGGGCTCAGCTACAGCCGCTGGTCGCTCCGCAGTTGGTGCAGCGGTAGCAAGCGCCGTTTCGGACCATGATCGCGCCGCAGGTGTGGCAGGGCGGCGCGTCGGCTTGGTTGAGGAAGGTTTGGGCGCTGCTCGGCGCGAGCGCGGGTATCTCCTGGCCACTGCGACTGGCGGCGGCCCCTTCCTGATGTGAGTCGGCGGCCGGCGCTTCCTCTCGTGGCAGAAACTTCAGCGCCAACCACCGGAAAATATAGTCCGCGATCGATTTGGCGATCGGGATCTGCTGATTGCCGGTGAATCCTGATGGCTCGAAGCGGGTGTGGCTGAACTTGTCGCAAAGGACCTTGAGCGGCACCCCGTACTGCAACGCCAACGAGACCGCGGTGGCGAAGCTGTCCATCAAGCCGCTGACCACCGATCCTTCTTTGGCCATCACGCAGAACAGCTCTCCCGGCTGGCCGTCCGCGTACATCCCCACCGTGAGGTAGCCCTCGTGGCCACCGATCGAAAACTTATGGGTGATCGCCTGGCGCTCATCCGGAAGCCTTCGCCGCACCGCCCGGGCCTCGACCTTGGCTTGCACCGCGGCCTCGACGCTCGCTTCCTTTTTCTCTTCCTTGAGCGAGGTGTTCAAAGGTTGCGAGCGCTTGCACCCATCGCGGTAAACGGCGATCGCCTTGAGCCCCTGTTTCCAGGCCTCGAGGTAGGCCTGCTCGATGTCCTCCACTGTGGCGGAGGAGGGCAGGTTCACCGTTTTGGAGATGGCACCGGAGAGAAACGGCTGGGTGGCTCCCATCATCTTGATGTGGCCCATCCAATGAATGCTGCGGTCGCCTTTCGCCGGGCGGAACGCGCAGTCAAATACCGGCAGATGCTCCGCTTTCAACCCCGGGGCGCCTTCGATTGTCTCATGGGTATCGAGGTACTGAACGATCGAGTCCACCTCGCCCGGCGCGTATCCAAGTTTGGCCAAAGACGGCGGGACGGTGTTGTTGACGATCTTCAGCATCCCACCGCCGACCAGCCGCTTGTACTTGATCAGCGCGATGTCCGGCTCGATCCCAGTGGTGTCGCAATCCATCATGAATCCGATCGTTCCGGTCGGCGCGAGCACCGTCACCTGGCTGTTGCGGAAACCGTGGTCGGTTCCCACCGCCAATGCGTCGTCCCAAACCTGGCGCGATGCCTCGAGCAGGCCCGCCCCCACGCCCTGCGAGGCGATCTGGTAGGCGCACTTGCGATGCTTGCGGATCACCCGAAGCATCGACTCCGCATTCCTCGGGTAGCCAGCGAAAGTTCCCATCCGCTCGGCGACTCGGGCCGACTGGAGGTAAGCCTGACCGCACATCAGCGAGGTGATCGCCGCGGCGTAATTTCGGCCTTCAGCCGAGTCATACGGAAGGCCGGACGCCATCAACAGCGCCCCGAGGTTTGCGTATCCTAAGCCCAAGGGCCGAAACGCGTAGGAGTTCTCGGTGATCTTCGGAGTCGGATAGCGAGAGAAGCCGACGATGATCTCCTGGCCCAACAGCACCACATCGACCGCGTGCTTGAAGGCCTCGACATCGAACTCACCGTCGATGGTTCGAAAATGCATCAGGTTCAACGAGGCCAGGTTGCAGGCGGTGTCGTCCAAAAACATGTACTCGGAACAGGGATTGGAAGCGTTGATCCGCCCGGTGGCGCTGCAGGTGTGCCAGTCGTTGACGGTGGTATCGAACTGCAGCCCGGGATCTCCGCAGAGGTGGGCGGCCTCGGCGATTTCACGCATGATCTCGCGGGCCCGGAAACTGTCCATCGGGTGGCCGTCCTTGACCGCCTTGGTGATCCAGGGACCGCCTTCGATCACCGTTTTCATGAACTCGTCGGTGACTCGCACCGAGTTATTTGAGTTCTGGAAGAAAATCGAGGAGTAGGCTTCGCCGTTGAACGAGCCTTCGTAGCCGGCGTCGATCAACGCCCAGGCTTTCTTTTCCTCCGATGCTTTGCAGCGGATGAAGGTGAGGATGTCGGGGTGATCGACATTGAGGATCACCATTTTCGCGGCGCGCCGAGTCTTCCCACCGCTTTTGATCACTCCGGCGAAGGCATCGAATCCCTTCATGAAGGAAACCGGCCCGGACGCCGTCCCGCCTCCGGCGAGCAGCTCGCGCGACGACCTCACGGTCGACAGATTGGTGCCCGTGCCCGAGCCATACTTGAAAAGCATTCCCTCGGTCTTGGCGAGCGTGAGGATCGAATCCATCGAGTCATCGACCGAGTTGATGAAGCAGGCGGAGCACTGCGGATGCTCCTCGACGCCGACGTTGAACCAGACGGGAGAGTTGAAGGATGCCTTTTGCCGGAGCAGAAGATGGGTGAGCTCGGCGTGGAACGCGTCCCGATCCGCATCGGTCGCGAAGTAACCACCTGTGCTACCCCACTGGGTGAGGGTGTCCACCACCCGGGCGATCAGCCGGCGGACGCTGCTTTCCCGCTCAGGCGTTCCCGGGGTGCCGCGAAAGTACTTCGAAGCAACCACGTTGGTGGCGAGCATCGACCAGGACTTGGGAATCTCGATATCCCGCTGCTCGAACACCGGCTTGCCATCTTCGCCGGTAATCGTCGCAGTCCGGTGCTCCCATGCTAACTCGTCCGCCGGATCGACCCCGGGCGTCGTGAAGTAACGCTTCACCGTGACGCCAGCGGCGGCGCCTTTCGGTCGCCGAAGCGTCTTGCGATCCTTGACGGTTGGCATTTGCTTCGAAGGCACTTCCTTCTCCATTTAACCCTCCTCCTTTACTCTTAGTGCGTCTTTGTGCAAAACGAGATCGGACACGGCCGGGTGCCGCGAGGGATCGAAATAATAGGCCCGAAGCTGACACCGAGGAGCGGGCCGGACCGCCACAGGACAAGCTTCAAAACGCCCTGCAAAGCCGCCGAAACCACGACGCGCTCGCCCCCCTCTGCGTGAAGTTTCGGGGCCGGCTTGTAACCAGTGCGTCATCAACCTGTCAAGGTAAATCCACCATAGCTTGTGGTCAATTTCTTCTGCATACGCAATAGTTAGAGCTGCTAATTTCGGGCGGCGGACAACTTAAGCTGCGAAGCTACACTGTCGGTCTCAACGAACCAAAATGGGGCCCGCGCCCGAGGGGGATGGGTGGACTGCATCGGCTGCGACGAGACGTTCCCGCTCAGGCGAGGGGCTTCGGCGCGCCCCGGCGAGAGAGCGAAACGCTTTCCAGAGGTTTACTGTCAGTCACTGACATAATTTTGCAACCCTCCAGCGAATGTTTGCTGTGCGCAATGTCCCTCCTCCCGGCGACGCGGTTTTGCGCGGCGAGCGCAATCGGTTTAAGGGTTGAGACATGCCACCTCCGTATGAAC
>WNFH01003578.1_pt1 | contig 12215 bp, 8 predicted proteins | sample 5400411 | NCBI WGS metagenome assembly WNFH01 (sample SAMN13153347, study PRJNA577476) | soil metagenome | isolation source: 200 cm saprolite under Douglas fir tree site 2 hole 3 | place: USA:California | collected 2015-04-18
AGATGTTTGTCGATGACGAGCCGACAAACTGGTTGGGTCATGTCGGAGCACTAGGTCAGAGTCGCAAGGATATCGTGTGTACTGAAACCCGACATAAGTCGGTACGGCCTGGGGAATAAAAAAGGCATGTGCCATGATTACTATCCGTTGCCCGATGGCTACCCGTCTACTACTTTTAGTTTGTCATGAATCTGCCTGCAATATAAAGACTTCTACGGCGCAGCACGCCTCCTTCGATTGTAAGCACTAATCAAAACACCTCTTCGAAGGAACCTAGAGGGACCAATTCGAAGAATCGGAACTACTTTGCTAGCTCTTCACGGCATCTATTTCGTTGACAGTGAACATTGCGGCACCATAAGATTTTGTCATCCATCGAGCTTGTCCTGCCAAAGGTAACCGCATCATAGTCCCCACGTGCAGTTTCGTTTGGAGTTGGCTCACTCATGATGCAGAGAAATGAAGCTCCCTCGGCGCCGGTGAGCGTTTATCTCCTGGCTGAGAATCGCCTGCTTCGAGAGACCCTGGCTCGCCTGCTTGAGAAGCGCGGAGGCTTGTCGATTGCAGGCGTGAGCCGCTACAGCGAGTCGACGGTAGAGGAGATTTTTGCGTCCGGCTGCGCCATTCTGCTGATGGATTCGATGGCAACAAAGCAAGGCACAAGCTTGCTCGGTGACTTGTCCGAGCGGGCTCCCGGAATCGATGTCATCCTGTTCGGAATGAACGAAGATCTGGACTTGTTTGTGAGATCGGCATATCTCGGGGTCAGCGGCTACGTGCTGCAGGAAGCCTCAGCCTCAGAAATCATCGCCGCCGTCCTGGGTGTGGCGCGTGGCGAGGCCGCTTGGCCCCCTCGGCTCTGCATGGCGCTCGGTCGGCATTTGTCGCGCGAGTATCGAACTGGGGCAAAAGTTTCCATGCTGCCGGGAGGCGTCAAGTATTGTTTGACCCGGCGGCAGCTTGAGCTCATACGCCTGGTTGAGCGGGGACTAACGAATAAGGAAATCGCAGCCAACTTGAACCTGTCTGAGTTCACGGTAAAAAACCATCTTCGCCGCATCATGAAAGAGGTGGATGCCGACGACCGCCACGAGGCCGTCGATGCGATTCGCGCCAGCGGACTCCTTCCCGTTGCATAGCCCGTCTAACTCCTGCGGAATCCGTCGAAGCACTGGGAAAAAGCCCGATACTAACCTCGCCATACATGTCCTTGCCTCCTGTTTGGCGCGGCCCTCACCTGGACAGGGTCCTCGGGATTGGGCCGCGCAAGGCGCTTCGCGACCGTTACGACCCGACATACGAGAATCCCGTTTCCAAAACGCCGAGCCTGCGTGTCCGGTGTGCTGACTGTGCGGCCAAGTTGGTTTTCGGCTGTCCGACTACTCCGCTCCGCCACTTTCATGAAGGTGCGTTCTCAGCGAGGCCAAAGCCATCCGAAGGTGCCCGCGGTCAGCAAGCCATACACGAGTCCATCGACGACTTCCTTGATGGTCATACCCCACGGCTGGCCCTTCCAGATTCCGTTGCTCAGCTGTCCCAAACCGTAGGCCAGGAACGCCGCAGTGCCGGCGACACGAGAGACCACCAGATAGTTCGCACCAGACGCGACTGTGCGTCCGGAGAGATAGGCGACGAAGAAGCCGATAATCAGGCAATAGGCGAACCACATGCCCAGAAACTTCGGCATAGCGGGTAGACCGCTGGGAAATACCGTCATCATCCCGACAGGTCCCTGCTTGTACTTCTCCGTCATGGCTGGCGACTTCATTTCCTTGTGGTTGCAAAAAGGGAAGTGATAGTAGCCGCGCTTCAGACCCGCGGTGCGCAGCGCGGCGAGGACGTTGGCCTCATCGGGGATCTGTTGCCAGTCGCTTTGGTGGTAGGTCAGCACTCTGTGCATGATCGAGCTGGCGACAAACACGATGATTGCCGACAGCAGGATCGGGAGCCAAAGAGCGATGAGAGGGACCAAGCGTGCCTCCTTCGGAGTGCAAATGTAATGCCGAGATTTTGCAGGCGAGGCTACGCCTGCCCAAAGGGGTGGTCAAGAGTGAAAATCTGATCCAGGAAAGGCAGCGCCGGCCTTTGAGCCGAGGCCGGCGCGGACGGACAGGCTAAAAACGTCAGATAGCGCTACGCCATCGGAAAGGCCGGCTCTGGGACTCCAACTTCCCTTTCATCAGCGTCCTGAGACAGAGCCACGTGCCGCTTGGCCACCAGCATATAAATCGAAGGCACCACAAACAACGTAAAGGCGGTTCCGATGATCATGCCGCTGACCAGCATGATGCCGATGCTGTTGCGCGCCCCGGCTCCCGGTCCCGTGGCCAGAACCAGCGGGAAGTGACCGACCACTGTGGCTGCGGTCGTCATCAGGATCGGGCGTAGCCGTGTCGTAGCTGCTTCGATGATCGCGGCGAGCTTGTCTTTTCCGGTTTCCTGGAGGTGGTTGGCAAACTCCACAATCAGGATGCCATTCTTCGATACCAGACCGACGAGCGTGATCAAGCCCACCTGGCTGTAAATGTTGAGCGTCGTCAGTCCCAGGAAGGAGAACATCAGGGCCCCGGAAATGGCCAGCGGCACTGAACCCACCAGAATGATGAACGGATCCCGGAAGCTCTCGAATTGCGCCGCCAATACAAGGTAAATCAGCACTGCCGACAGTAAGAAGGTTCCGAGGAACTTGCTGCCCTCGACCCGGAGTTGGCGTGACTCACCGGCATAGTCAACGGTGAAGCCCTGCGGCAGGATCGTCTTAGCCTCGTCCTCCAAGAAACGCAACGCCTTATCAAGTGGCACATTTGGCGGGATCACTCCCTGAATCGTCACTGCGTTGAGCTGCTGGAATTTGTTCAACTGTCGCGGCTCGGTAGTAGTTTTCAGAGTGGCAAACGTAGACAATGGGACTAGCTTATTGTCCGATCCGGTGACGTAGATTTGCTGCAATTGATCAGCGTTCAAGCGCTCCGTGCGCTTGATCTGCGGAATGACTTTGTAACTCCGGCCCTGGATGCTGAAGCGGTTGATATAGTCCCCGCCGAGCATGGTGGCAAGATCCTGTCCGGCCTCGGTCAGGTCGACTCCCTGAGCGCGAACCTTGTCACGGTCGAAGACAACCTCAGCTTGCGGCTGGTCGAACTTCAAGTCGGCGTCGGCGAAAATGAAAAGGCCGCTGGCGAACGCCTTCTTCACCAGCTGATTGGCGAATTCGCTGAGCTGTCTGGGCTCCGCTGCCGAAAGAATTACGAACTCAACCGGGAAATTCCCGCCGCCCGGCAACGGAGGTGGTGTCAACGGGATGACCCGGATCCCCGGGATTTTCGACAACGGTCCGACTGATTCGACCAGGAGCTGCTGTGCAGTCTTCTTCCGCTGGCTCCACGGCTTGGTTACCATACCTCCGAAGCCACCGCTCGGGGATGTGATCTGGAAGATGCTGTCACTCTCAGGGAACGAGTGGTACACATCGTAGACTTCGGACGTGAACAGGTTGGTCTGATCAATCGTGGAGTTTGCCGACGACTGGATGACCCCGAAGACGACTCCCTGGTCTTCGGCGGGTGCCAGCTCGCGCTGCGAGAACATGTAGAAGGGCACGATCAGCAGGACAACGATTGCCCAGAGAACAAGAACCACAGGCCGGTATTGGAGCGTCCCGCACAGTATTCGCGAATAGGTGTTACGCACGCTTTCAAAGCGGCGGTTGACCCAACCCGAAAAGCCACGTTCGGTGTCTCCCGCGCGCAATAGCTTCGATCCCATCATCGGCGACAGCGTCAACGCCACAATGCCGGAAACAACCACAGCGCCCGCCAGGGTAAACGCAAACTCCCGGAACAGCGCTCCGGTAAGACCGCCCTGGATCCCGACCGGGGCATACACCGCCGCGAGGGTGATCGTCATGGCGATGATCGGGCCGACCAGCTCCCGAGCCGCATCCTTGGCTGCCTGGAAGGGCGACTTGCCCATATGAAGGTGCCGCTCGACGTTTTCCACCATCACGATTGCGTCATCCACCACCAGGCCGACCGAGAGAACGATCGCCAGCAGAGTCAGCAGGTTAATAGTGAAGCCGAACGCCAGCATCAGGAAAACGGCGCCAATCAATGAAATTGGGATGGCTACGACCGGAATGAGCACGGAGCGGAACGAACCCAGGAACAGGAAGATAACGACGACAACGATGAGCAGCGTCTCGGTCAGCGTGCTCAACACCTCGTTGATCGCGTCCTGGATGTACGCTGTGGAATCGTAAGGGATGCCGGCCTTCATGCCTGGGGGCAACTGCGCCTGAATCTCAGGTATCGCCGCACGGACCTGCTTGATTACTTCAAGCGAGTTGGCCGTAGGGAGGACCCAGATTCCCATGAACGTCGCGGTCTCCCCGTTGAAGCGAACATCTTGTTCGTAGTTCTGGGCGCCGAGCACAACGTCAGCGATCTCGCCCAAGCGGACGACAACTCCCTTATCTTCCTTGACCACCAGCTGGCGAAATTCATCTGCCGTCCGGAGATCGGTGTTAGCGATCAGGTTCACCGACACCATGGAACCCTTGGTCTGCCCGAGTGCCGAAAGGTGGTTGTTTTTCGACAATGCATCGCGCACTGCGGAAGCTGAAATGCCGAGTGCCGCCATCTTGTCCGGCTTGAGCCAGATCCGCATTGCGAAGGTGCGGTCGCCGAGGATATCGGCGCGTTGCACACCGCTGATACTGCTTAATTTGGGTTGCACGACCCGCGTTAGATAATCAGTAATCTGGTTCTGATCGAGGCTGGCGGATGAAAAACCGAGGTACATCGCGGCAAACTGGTTGTCCGCGGTTTGCAGGTCGATGACCGGCGCCTGGGATTCCGGCGGCAGATCATTGCGGACCTGGGCCAGCTTGGCCTGTATCTGGGTGAGCGCCGCGTTGGTGTCGTAATTGAGCTTAAGGTGTACGGTGATCGTGCTCAGGCCCTGAGCGCTCGACGACTCCATGTAGTCGATGCCGTCCGCGCTGGCGATGACGCGCTCCAGCGGAGTCGTGATAAAGCCGCGGACCAGATCAGCGTTGGCCCCCACATAAACTGTCGTGACCTGCACAATTGCGATGTCACTGCGCGGATATTGCCGCACGCTTAGCGAGCGGATGGCTTGCAGGCCGGCAATCAGGATCACCAGATTGACAACGACTGCGAGGACCGGACGCTTGACAAATAGATCTGTAAACTTCATCTAGCTGTCCTCAGGTTTCGGGGCCGGATTGTTTCCGGGCTGGACCTTATTGTTGACTTGGACGGCGGCTCCATTGCGTAGCTTGAACACACCTGAGCTCACAATCTCATCACCGGGGTTGACGCCCGAGATCACCGCGACCTGATCTCCACGCGAACCCTCCAACTTGACGAACTGTTGGCGTACTCCGCGGTAGGTATTGCCCTTTGGATCTTTGAGCTCGGAGACCACGTACACCGAATCGCCGTACGGGGCGTAGTTAATCGCACTCGTCGGGAGAGCAATGACCGGACGGTCTGCCCCAGTTGTTATCTCCACCTGCACGAACATGCCGGGACGCAGTTTGCCTCCAGGATTGGCCAGGGTGGCCTGCACCTGAACGTTCCGAGTCGCCTCGTTCACAATCGAGTCAAGAGCTGTAACCCGCCCGGAAAACTTGACGCCCCCTACGTCGTTGCTGGAAACGCGCAGCGTGTGGCCAACCCGCACCTGGGCAGCGGTCTGCTGCGGCACGCCAAAGTTTACATAGATCGGATTCAGGGCCTGGAGAGACACTATGGCCTCACCAGCCGACAGGTACTGCCCCAAATTTACCTGGCGGAGACCCAGGATTCCCGAGAACGGCGCGCGAATGGTCTTTCGCGCAATCGTGGCACGAATCTCTCCCACCTGCGCGTCCGTCGCTTTTTGTTGCGCCGTGGCATTGTCGTATTCCGTCCGGGCTAGGACGCCTTCCTTCACCAATTGTTCCATCCGGCCATAATTAATGTGCGCAAGATCGCGTTGGGCCTCCATGGCAGCCAGCTGGGCCCGCTCCTGCCGAGTGTCCAGCTCGACGAGTATGTCTCCTACTTTGACTGACTGGCCCGACTCGAAAGCAATACGGTCGACGGTACCCGGAAGATCCGCGCTCACCGTCACACCCTGTACCGCAACCGCCGTACCGATAACGCCTAGGGTTGCCGGCCACTTCTCTTGTTTGGCCACAACAGTAGTGACCGCTTCCGGAGGGGGCTGGAAGCTGGCGCCCTGCGCGACGGCGGTCTGAATTTGGCGGAATTTTACAAAGCCAAGGCCCGCAACGACTGCTACGGCCAGGGCCAACATCAGGATCATTCGTTTCGCCATGAGTTCCTCTTATGTCGTCAACAGTGCTTAGACTTAAAAATTTCGCCACGGGCACCGTGCTGTGGTGCCCAATCCCGTAACCCACGCCCAGAGGGCGATTCCGAATAGGAACTGTTTAGATGTCAGGACGCGCGCATAGGTTCCAAAAAGTGGGCAGCCCGGATGACCTTCGTGCGCGCCGGCACCCGCGTGGGCCGGTCGATGTCAGCTGCGGCGAGGCGCTGTAGAGCACGCCCTTGAGCCTCCGCAACCTCCTGCTTGGTACAGTTCAGGAGGATCGAGCATTCCTGCATTGAGTACCCTTCAAGAGTTGACATAACAAAGACAAAACGCTCAAACGGTGCGAGTCGAAGAACAGCAGTCAGTAAACCGCCCATATCCGGCGCCAAAACCTGCTGATCAGAGACAGGCTGCGTAGTGCCGATTTGTCCCGGAGCGATCTGTCCCGGAGCCGGCGAGGTTAAGCGAATCGCATTTTTGATGATCATGCGCTTGCTCCACGAGCGTGCCCACTCCTTGAAGACCGGGTTTCCATGGATGGAATCCTCCAGTCCGGCCACGAAGCATTGCTCCCCTTTCTCCGAATTGGCGGTCAATACGAGTGACAACAGATAGAGCGACGTCTGATCTTCCGCGAAGATACGACAGAAGTCTTTCCGAGCCGCGTAAGTTGCTCTTGCGCCCCCTGAAACGCCATTTTCTTTCTTCTGAAACATATTCCCCTCGTGTAAGGCTGAACCTCTCCTGAGGTGTACCGAAGTCTTGCAATTCTCTACTGACGACTTGCATGAACTTCAGCAGGAACAAAACTGCGATCCCACAAATGGTCCCGAGAATATAAACACTGGTCATTGCCCGTCTCGTTGCCCGTCAACATCGCCTGCACTTGCGGTCGATTTGCCGGACCAAGTGCTTGTTCATGACTCCTCCGCAAACGAACTGAGCGCCGGCGCGCCTGATTTCGAGCAGAAGCGTCTCCGCCTGCGAACTGACGACTGTTACCTCGCACAAATCAACCACCAGCTTTTGGCCGATGGGTGACTCGTTTGCCTCTTGTGCCTCTTGCCACGCCCTCTTTAATTCTGTGACCCATGGCTCGATGAGCTGGCCTTCAAGGACCAACTTCCGCTGGCCGCCGTTTTGAATGGTTGTGATCTTTAGCACCGTGTTCCACTTTCGCTTGACTGGATAAGGGCAATACAGGAGCCAAAGCAAAGTAGCGATCAGAACAGTGTAAGTGATTGAATCGATAGAGATCGAAGATCGTGGGAACTTAAGTAGTGTCGAAAGTGTCGAAGGCGGGCTTCGACACTTTGACGAATGTTACGACACTGCGCGTGGATCGATGCCGAGCTTTTTCATGCGGGAAATGAGAGTCGTGCGCTTGAGACCCAGGCGGGCGGCGGCGCCGTCAGCTCCTCCGATGCGCCCACGGGTCTCTTTAAGGGTGCGTAGAAGGTGCTCATGCTGGCTGGAGACGGGCAATCTGGCGACGGCCTTTTCGGCGGAACCATTCCCCAAATCTGAAACCGGAACTTCCAGGGCGGAGCCGCGGGTGAGGATCACGGCTCGCTCAATGAGGTTTTCGAGCTCCCGGATATTCCCCGGCCAGTGCCAGCGGGTCAGCTTTTTCATGCTTGCGGCGGGTACGGATTCGATCTGCTTCTCCATGCGGCGGGCATACTTCTGCGCGAAGTAACGCACCAGGAGCGGAATATCCTCGGGGCGTTCGCGCAGCGGCGGAATCTGGATGGGGAAAACATTGAGCCGGTAGTAAAGGTCAGAGCGGAACTTTTCTTCCGCGATCATCTTTTCCAAATTACGGTTAGTTGCCGCTACGAGGCGTACATCAACTCTCTTCGTTCTGGTGCTGCCAAGGCGCTCAAACTCCCGCTCCTGCAAAGCTCGCAGCAGCTTGGGCTGCAGCTCAAGGGGGATGTCACCGACTTCATCGAGAAAAAGCGTTCCCCGGTCAGCCAGCTCGAGACGCCCAATCTTCTGCGCAATGGCACCGGTAAACGCACCACGTTCGTGGCCAAAGAGTTCGCTTTCGAGCAGACCGGTGGGGATGGCGGCGCAATTGAGCTTCACCAGTGTCCGGTCTTTGCGCCGGCTGCGGTCGTGAATCGCACGCGCGATCAGTTCCTTGCCCGTCCCGGTTTCTCCAAACAGGAGGACCGTGGAATCGCTGGGAGCAACGGTATCCACCAACTGCAAGACCTGTCGGAGCGCGGAACTCTGTCCCACAATCCCCTCAAAATCTATCTCGCCGCGAATTTCGTCTTCCAGATACAGCTTCTCCTGGGCAAGCTTGTCGCGGAGATCCGCGATTTCGCCGTAAGCCAAAGCGTTTTCCACTGCGATGGCCACCTGGCTGGCGACCTGGCACAAGAACTCAACTTCATCTTCATCGAAGGCATTCTCTAGCAAGCGGCCCAGGGCCAGGACACCCAGCGTGCGTCCGCGACTGATAAGTGGCAACAGACAGCCCGACTGCACGCCCTCGCCCGCCACCCGCCGGTAATGCTCGGGGGATCCCTCCCCTTCCAGTTCGTGCCGCTTTTTCAGCAAGGGTCTTCCGGTTCGAAACGCCTCGCCGGGATGCGAGCCCTCAATGGGGATGAGAGACTCCTCCCGAAACAATCCTTTGCCGTCTGGAAAATCGAGCGCAAAGACCTGCAAGTGCCGGCCATCGGGATGAGGCAGCATGACGCCCACCGCGTCACAGTTCATCACACGCCTCAGGCTGGCCGAGGCAGCGCGCAATAAATCACGCAACTCCAGGTTGGAAACGACCTGATTGGTTAACTCCAGGAGTAGTTTCAACCGGTCCTGAGCCTGCTGCGAGGCAGCGAAATTCACGGCCGCATCGATCGAGAGCGCTACCTGGTCCGCCGCAAACGAGAGGAAAGCAACTTCCTCGTCACAGTACGCGTTCGGCTGCGCGCTACCGACTTCGAAGACGCCGAGCCGCCTCTCACCTCTTACCAGCGGCAGCATACAAGTCGAACTGATACCCAGCTCGGTCATAAAATCTTTCAGCTTTGGAAACCGGGTCTCTTTACTCCAGTCCGCAACCACGAGCGGCTGGCCGTTTTCCTGGATCCACGCTGCTGTCAGCTCAATTTCCTCGACCGGAAGGTCTGCTTCCGGAAATTGACGCTTCGTGCCACGAACGTCAAACAGACGCCATCCCAGTTTGCCGCTGTCGCCGCGGTCGCATTCAAACATGCTGACGTGCAGATAATCGAAGGGAATTACGCTACGGAGTTCGCGCGCGAATATTTCCTCGCAACGGTCGCAATCGCTGGACGAGGAGATGGTCTTCGTTACGCGGAGAAGGGCCTCGAAGCGTGCGGCCTGCGTCGGCGACCCTGTCTGCAAGAGGGTACTCATGGATCGGCCCTACTGATCGCGACTTGAAGCTTAAAGTATCTAGACGCTTGCACTATCAGATGTGCACAGATCGCGGAAGGGTTCGCCTAAATGTCGTAAATTATCGTCACTTGTCGAGAACTGTGTCGAAATGCTCGACACCCTCCGGCGTCCCACATTTCACTTTCACCAGGAAACTTCCAGCAGTCAACAACTTCCGCAAGTTGGTTAGTCATTGAATATTTGGCAGCCGCCATGCCCAATTCGTATTCGTCTGCAAAAGCACAGATTGCATTTCAGGGAAAGGAAGGTTTTTACAAATTTATGTGGCGTAAAGCTATTTTGTCGGTCATCACCGCATCGCTCCTCATGGTGACGGCCATGGCTCAGGAACAACGCTCCGAAATAAGCCTGCAAGGCACCGGGTTCTACACGAAAGATTCGACCGGACAGGGAATCCGCCAGCAAGCCACCGACACGGGAGGTTTCCTGGTTGGGTACCGCTACCATCTCAACCGCTGGCTGGCAGCGGAAACCACTTACGGATTCGTCCGTAACACCCAAACGTTCTCGGCGCCGCTGGCACTTTCTGGGATACAGACTGACGTCCACCAGGCAACTGGCGGATTGGTCTTCCGCTTGCCCAGTCCAGCTCGTCTGCGCCTGAGCCCATACGTGCTGGCTGAAGGCGGAGCCCTCGTGTTCAACCCAACCAGCAACACGCTGGTGGTGGGCGCCGACAGCCAGGCGAGAGGCGCGTTCATTTACGGCGGTGGTGCGGACTTCCACTTGAGTAAGCACTTCTCGCTGCGAGCTGAATATCGCGGATTCGTGTACAAGGCTCCCGACTTCGGCCTCAGCGCTCTTAACACCGATGCCGTAACGCATACCGCACAGCCTTCGGCGGGAATTGTGTTTCGCTTTTGACGCAGGACAACCGAGCCGGGGACTTCAGTTCCCCGGCGCGGTATTTCCGGACCCGCGAGACTCCGAAGCGTCACCGGTCCGGACGGTGCTCGCTCCAGTAGGATCGAATGTCAGGTCGGTCAGCAACCGCAGCCCACCAAATCCAAGCAATGCGGTTGGACCGCCGATACGTGTGATCGCAAGTTGGCAGCTGTTCTTATCACCCGGGATTCCATCACTCAATGATCGACTCGCCTGTTGCGACGCTTCCATGCAAGGGTAACCTCGCCGCGCGGGGCGGGCCACATCGCCGTGGCGCAGGGACGGCTCCGGAAAGCTCGCACCGAGACTCGTCTCCGGCTCCCGTTTTGGGAACCGTCCACGCAACGCTGTCAGCCAATGTGAATCTTCCCTCAAGCTTCAGCCTAGTCCCGACGATACAACCAAGTGAGCTTCCAATTAAAGGCTTGGTTGGCCGCATCCACAACCGGGGGATTCATCTTGAAAACAACGATTAGGCTATGCTTCCTTGAACCTGTAGGTATGGAATCGCAAATTGGCGCGAAAGGATCCCGGGATGGATCTGGCGAACGTTTCCAATCAGCGACGATGGACCATCGTCGGCCTGCTCTTTACAGCATCAACAATCAATTATCTCGACCGCGCCGCGATTTCATTCGCCTTGCCGTTGATCTCCATAGATTTTCACCTCACGCCGGAAACCAAGGGTCTGCTGCTCTCTTCTTTTTTCTGGTCGTACGCGCTCATGCAGGTTCCCATTGGCTGGTGCGCTGACCGCTTCAATCTGCGCTGGCTATATGCCGGAGCTTTCGCAATCTGGTCGTTAGCGCAGGGGCTTACGGGCCTGGCTGAAAGTCTGGCAGTCCTGATCGGGTTCCGCATTCTTCTCGGTATCGGAGAATCGATCTACCTTCCCGGCGGAACAAAAATCGTCACCGTGCTGTTCTCGGCGAAAGACCGCGGTCTTCCCTCGGGACTTTTCGACTTCGGCACCCGAACCGGGTTGGTCCTTGAAGGCATCCTTGTTCCTTGGCTCTTGGTGCGTTATGGCTGGCGTCACACGTTTCTCCTGTTGGGCTTTGCGGGTCTTGTTTGGATCGTGCCGTGGCTTTGGGTATTCCCTCGGCGTATGCAGCCAGAGGGCACGGCCGCGGCTTCCCTGCCCTCCGCGATCTCGTCCCCGGTTCGGTGGAACGCGTTATTCAACCGCAATTTGCTGGGCATCTGCCTCGGATTTTTTTGCTTTGACTACTACTGGTATGTGCTGGTCACGTGGCTGCCCGACTACCTCGTTACGGTGCGCCACCTCAGCGTCGTCCAGGCTGGCTTTTACGCTTCGCTCGCGTTCTTCACCTTTGGCGTAGCCGAGCCGATTGGAGGATGGATCGCCGATAGCCTGATCCGGCGCGGCTGGGATGAAACGCGGACGCGAAAAGGAATCGTGACTGCGGCCTTCTTGACGGGTCTGTTTTTGATAGCAGCTATGCGAGCTTCAAGCACTCCGATGGCGATCGGCCTGTTGATCGGAGCCTCGCTGGTTGGCGTTGCGACGGGGAATTTACTCACCA
>WNFH01002809.1_pt1 | contig 12213 bp, 17 predicted proteins | sample 5400411 | NCBI WGS metagenome assembly WNFH01 (sample SAMN13153347, study PRJNA577476) | soil metagenome | isolation source: 200 cm saprolite under Douglas fir tree site 2 hole 3 | place: USA:California | collected 2015-04-18
GACGCTGTCGAGCCGAGTCATGTCTATACCATTCTCGCCCTGCTGCCCGTGGAGGCGGACGGGAGTCCCCGGTATCGGATCAAGAGCAACGAAGAGAATTTCGAGCGGGTCGTAACCGAGGAATTGCTGAGTCGTTTCAACTGAGCCGCCCGACTTCCGATCCAATCTGGAATCTGGATTTCAGATTGGATGTTCATGCGTGAAGACCGAAGAAGCCCGCGACAAAGAGAACGACGCCGATGAAACGCGGGGGCAATCGATTGCTCGCCGTCGACCGCGGTTCACGTCGACACCAAGCGGCGGCGCGAGAGAAGGCTAATGCATGCGCGGAGAGGCTCCAGCCGCGGCCTGATCGAACGTCTCCAGCCGATCGACCAGGCTGGTGCACATCCGGGCTATCTGCAGAATATGCGCCTTCAAAGCGGAGCTCGGAACGTAGCTTGCCAGTCGCGTCAGGTCGGATGCCAGGCGCAGACAGTCCAGTTCATCTCTTAGCAATTGCTCTGATTTCGACATCGTGCACCGCCTTGAGTCACCAAGGGTGAGTGTTGCACGGTGTCGCGTGTGCTGTCGGTCGCCTATGCCGCACACGAGAGCAAATCATCCACCGACGCCTGATCGCTGTTTCGGACACGGCCGGGAAGGCCGACGAGACCATTGTTGGATTTGAGAACCGGTTTGCGCCGCGTTACCTCTACTTGCAGTTGCGGCAAAAAAATATTTGGCGCAGTATGAACTCGATAGGGAATATTTCCAGGCCCGCGGCGAGACGGTGTCAGTTCCCGAAAATCAGAACGATTGCTCGCACGACGATTAGAATCGTCCACTCCGTTTGCGGCGCTCGTGGGGCATTGAAATGCCCCGGTCAAGATCCACTTATTTTTCAGCGCGTCATCGTCCGCAACGCACAGCGCCTCGTTATCCGAACTGGATCGCCGCCGTGCGCCCGCATCGAATTGTCCGGGGGATCGGAATGTTAATCGCGCTGGTATTGGAGGGTGACATGGGCAAAGCGCTTAGAAGCTCGCTTGATCCCAGGGTATTCCTCGCCAAAGTAGGCGTTGGGAAAACCATTCTCGAGTTTCACAAGAACCAGAACATCTTCTCGCAAGGAGATGTCGCCGATACGGTGTTCTACCTTCAAAAAGGTAGGGTCAAGCTTACTGTCCTGTCCGAGCAGGGAAAGGAAGCGGTGGTTGCGATATTGGAACCCGGTCAGTTCTTTGGCGAGGGTTGCCTTAACGGCCATCCGCGGCGAATGGCGACCACGACGGCGATGGAAGAATGCCTGGTCACCTCGATCACGAAGGAGGCGATGATCGCCCTCCTTCATACCGAGCCGAAATTTTCCGAGATGTTCATGGCGTACCTCCTGACGCGCAACAGCCGGGTTGAAGAAGATTTGATCGACCAGTTGTTCAATTCGAGCGAGAAGCGACTGGCGCGGCTTCTCCTTCTGCTCGCGCATTTCGGAAAGGAAGGCAGCCCGCGGCCGATCAATCCAAGTATCAGCCAGGAAACTTTGGCGGAGATGATCGGCACCACCCGATCCCGCGTCAGTTACTTCATGAACAAATTCCGCAAACTGGGACTCATCAGCTACAACGGAAAAATTGAAGTCCACAATTCGCTTCTGAGCGCCGTTTTGCACGACAAGCCCGAATTAAAACGGGATGAAGCCTGATAGGACGAATTTCGCCGCGCTTGAGCCGGCATCGCCGACGTCAGTTGGGTCCGGTCATCCTCGCCGTCGATCCGCGGTCGACACGCATACGGGATTTCAATCGTCGCCATCCCTAGTTCGCCTTGCCCTCGGGATTTTGAACCGGCGTGCCGATCAGCAGTGCCTTGTCGATGGCATCGCGCAATTGAATGGCGGCGGTCGCGGTGCAACGCAAATGGGCCACCGCGACGGGAACGACATCGGTGCCTGGTCCCCCCGACAGCATGACGATGCCGGCGGCGAGCATGATGTTGATCAGGCCGCTGTGGTTTCCGAACGTCGGGCAGAATTCGAAGAAAATAATGGGAGCGGAGGGTAGATCCCGGACCGGGGTGAAAACCTCGTTGGTGGCGCCCGGTGCCGGCTTCTCTGTCATGATGGTTCCTTCGCCAGCTTCATCATAAATTGGAATTTACTTGATAAATTGGAATTTACCCAGACGGCGTGACGCTGCCGGCGTGGATCAAGGGCATGCTCCACAATCGGGCTTGAGACAAGACGGCGCGAATCCGGAACCTGTCCGGGATCCTGCGTTGCTTTCGATACTCGCGTCGCCAGGCGTTCGTGACATCAACGAATCGAGGGCGCCGGGGCAACGTCACAGCCGAGGGTTGGAACGCGTGGCGCGCGGGGGGAGGGCCCCGTCCTGTTGGAGCTTTCACGTTGGCATGTTAGGCGCTTGGATCAGCGGCCGGCCGCTCAAAGACCGGTACCGGCCGGCCTTGGACGCGACCGGAAAATTTGGCAAAAGCGGTTATGAAGAAAAAGTAATATTCGGGGTTATTCTTGTTCATAGGCCATTCACGCCCGCGAGGCTCATCTTGAGGGCGGCGGTTCTGCCATTCAAATGCGGAGACTACTTTGCGCCTGCTGGTTGTTGAAGACGATCCCGATCTCAATCGTCAGCTCACGACGGCGCTGACAGACGCCGGCTACGTGGTCGATCGCGCCTTCGACGGCGAGGAGGGGCATTATCTCGGCGACAGCGAGCCTTACGATGCCGTCGTGCTCGACATCGGCCTGCCGAAGATGGACGGCATCTCGGTGCTGGAGGCCTGGCGGCGCAACGGACGCGCGATGCCGGTGTTGATCCTCACCGCCCGCGATCGCTGGAGCGATAAGGTGCAGGGCTTCGACGCCGGCGCCGACGACTACGTCGCAAAACCGTTTCATCTCGAGGAAATCCTGGCGCGGATCCGGGCGCTGCTGCGCCGCTCAACCGGTCACGCCCAGTCCGAGCTGACCTGCGGCCCGGTGTCGCTGGATACCCGCACGGGCCGGGTCAGCGTGTCAGGCAATCCGATCAAGATGACGTCGCACGAGTACCGGCTGTTGGCCTATCTCATGCACCACACCGGGCGCGTGGTGTCGCGCACCGAACTCGTCGAACATCTCTACGATCAGGATTTCGACCGGGACTCCAATACCATTGAAGTGTTCGTCGGCCGCATCCGCAAGAAGCTGGACGTCGATATTATCCAGACCGTGCGGGGGCTCGGCTATCTGCTGACGCCGCCGTCGCCTCGGTCTTGATTAAAGGTGTTGATCAGGCGCCAGACTTAACGTTTTGTTTGAGCATGATTTTGTCCGAAGATCGGCATCGACGTTTCGGGATCATGCGCGATGCGTGGTAGCTCGCTCGCCACCCGGCTGTTCCTGTCTGCGACCGCGTGGGTGGTGGTGATCCTGCTCATCACCGGGGTGGTGCTGTCGTCGGTGTACCGCGACGCGACCGAACGCGCCTTCGACCGCCGTCTCAACCTCTACCTCCGGACCCTGATCGCCGAAGTCGCGACCCCGGACGAGCCGCCCGACCGTCAATTCCAGTCGCTCGGCGAGCCGCTGTTCGAACTGCCGCTGTCCGGCTGGTATTGGCAGATCACCCGCACCGACTCCGAGAAGGCCGAGGTGCGCGCGTCGCGCTCGCTGTGGGACAAGAAGCTGCCGAAACTTGAAGACCACGGCGCCGATTTGACCGCGGCCGGCATTCGTCTTGGCTATGTCGACGGCCCCGAGGGCCAGAACCTGCGGATGGTGGAACGGCCGGTCGATCTCGGCGCCGATGGCAAGTTTCTGGTCAGCGTGGCTGGCGACGCCAGCGAGATTTTCGACGAAACCCGCAGCTTCGATTATTACCTCGGCGGCACCTTCGTCGCGCTGTCGATCGTACTGGTGCTGACCACGATCTTCCAGGTCCGCTTCGGGCTCGCGCCGCTGAAACGCATTTCGGAATCGATCGCCGATGTCCGCTCCGGCCGCGCCGAACGGCTCGAAGGCGAATTCCCCGTCGAGATCGCGCCGCTGGCGCGCGAGACCAACGCGCTGATCGACGCCAACCGCGAGATCGTCGAACGCGCACGCACCCATGTCGGCAATCTCGCCCACGCCATCAAGACGCCGCTGTCCGTGATCGTCAATGAGGCTTCCGCGCATGGCGCCGATCCGTTCGCGACCAAGGTTCTGGAGCAGGCCGATGTGATGCGCGATCAGGTCGCGCACCATCTGGAGCGCGCGCGCATCGCCGCGCGTCTCACCATTATCGGCACCGTGACCGAGGTCGCGCCTGCGATCGAGGCATTGCGCCGGACCATGGAGAAGATCCATCGCGGCCGCGGCATCGCCATCGAGGTCGAGGCCGACCCGCAGGCGAAATTTCGCGGCGAGCGCCAGGACCTTGAGGAGATGGCCGGCAATCTCGTCGACAATGCCTGCAAATGGGCGGCGTCGCAGGTCTTCATCGAGGTGCTGGTGGAGCGTAAGGCCGGCGCCGGTCCGATGCTGCGAATCCTCGTTGACGACGACGGGCGCGGGCTGTCGGCGGCCGAGCGCGCGCAGGTCTCGCGTCGCGGCCAGCGGCTGGACGAGTCCAAGCCGGGTTCCGGGCTGGGATTGTCGATCGTGGTCGATCTGGCGGCCTTGTACGGCGGCAGCCTTAGCCTCGGCAGCGCGCCGATCGGGGGGTTGCGGGCGGAACTGGTGCTGCCGGGGGTGTGAGTGACGTTTGCGGCAGATCCCGGCGACCGGCCGGAACAGCCGCCCGTAACCCCGATTTCATTATTCCTAAACGACTTCTATAGATTTACGGAAAAAATATAGAGAAAAATCAAGTGGTTGGAGCGCGATTAGTCATCCTAAAGTAAAACGTTAGTCACTCCCTGTTCGCTTTTTGCCCCTGACCTTGACCTTGTGGGTTGCATCCCTTGCCAATCGTTTCTGATCAGCGGCCTTGGTGTAGCGCTCGATCTCGCGCAATGTCTTGTGACCTGACCATGCGGCAATCTGTTTCTCGGTCGAGCCGGCCTCGGCGAGTCGGCGCATCCCAGCTTTACGCAAACCATGGGAAACGCATTTCGCCGGAAGGCCCGCTGCCTTGATGGCGTCGCGCATCACATGAGAAAGAGCGGGGCGTGTCAGCGGCCTCCCATCCTCGGTCCCGATCAGCGTCAAACCTTTCGCAGGATATGCCTTCATCGCCCGCGCAAGTTCTGGCAGAATTGGCAGATACAACTCCGCACCAGTCTTGTCCTGAATGACGTGCAGCTCACCTTCCACAATGTCGGCCCTGTTCATTTTGGCGACGTCGCCCACCCGTTGAATGGTGTAGAGAAGCAAAGCATAGGCGAGCCTCTCTCGCGTTCCCAGTGGCCATCTGGTCTCGAATGTTTTGAGTTCGCCCTCGGTCCAGGTGTGGTGCTCCCCGCCTTTGAAGCGATCGATACCGATCACGGGGTTGTCCGATCGCCACTTCGCCTTGACGGCATATTTCATAAGCTTCTGCAGAACGCTCTTGGTGAAATTCGCCATGCCCGGCTTGGTCTCTCCGATGTCCTGAATGATTTTGGCGATCTTGTCGGCACGCATATCCTTGACGAGCCGATGACCGTGAGCCTTCGCCAGCGGCTCCAGCGCATAGCGGTAAGCCTTCTGAGATGACGCCTTGAGGTTATTTCGGAACGCCGGTGATCCATAATACTCGGTGATCAGCCGACCGAAGGATCCCTCGCCAGTACGGGGAGAGAGGGCGATAGGCTTGTTCTCGGCCAAGAACCCTTGGTACGCCGCCATGAACTCTTCGGAGCCGACATCGCCGGGGAGGGCGCCGAGTCGCTTACCGCCGCGCCTGAAGTAGCGCCGGAGCTTGCCTGTCCTGTCGAGGTACTCGTTCACATAGTCGAGCTTGATAGTAGCCACTTGGACCTCCATCACACGTCATCCCATGACGTTGCGAGGGCGGTCTCCCGGTTGTCAATGGCTGGATGGGCGCCATCCATGCTGTCGATCACGACGGACCCGTCCCGATTGACTGTCACCCGATTTACTCGCTTGCCAGCGCTCTCGACGGCTTTGACGGCGCGACGGACCTGCGCCTGCGTGAAGGGCAGGGCGCGGCTCGCCGGGCGTCTCACAGGCTCTCTCCGTGCCTCAGCCTTCCCCCAGTTCAACGACAGCTCGCGCAGCTCGCCAAAATCCTCGACGGATATTCCAAGGCGCGCTGCTCTCTCCTCGCGAGTCATGATGCCTTCACCGCCCGCGCCGACATCGCTGCGTCCAGCGCGACCCGGTCGTAGACATTCCTTTTTAAACCGGGCAACTCCATCGGGGCCGGCGCTATACCGAGCCGCACCAGCTTTAGAAATGTGCCGCGGGAGACTCCCCAATAGGAAGCCGCCTGCTTAATGTTCAGGCCGCGGGGAGGAATTGTGGGAATTATGATGGGAGCGCGCATAGGTGTGTCCGTGATGAGAGAAATAGGGGGGGCTGTGTGAAACAACAGCGGGGCTCATTGCACGGACAAACGTGAATGACGATGACGCGACCATGGACCATCGTGACACCTGTTGTCAACGCTTGGATGTTGCATCGATGACACAATGGGTAAAAAGAACCCGCCGGGTTGAAAAGCCCGACGGGGTTGATCGATCTGTTCGGTACGCCAGACCGTCACGCCGTCACGCCGTCACGCCGTGACGACGTCCCCCGCAGCCCGTTCGGCCACCTCAGACTCGTATGATGCCCGCCACGCCGCAGCCCGTTCAGCTACCTCAGACTCGCTGCCTCCGTAGAAAGCTTCAGACAGTTTCACGGCCAGATCCAAGACATGAGACGCGGAGAATAGGCATAGCTCCAGAGACTCCTCGTTGTTCTCGCAGACGACGTCATGGGCGTAGTGGTGCGCGATCCTCGCCATTGAGAGGACGTCGTTGATCTGAATTTCGAGGTCGATATAGGAACGGGTGGTGGTCTTCGAGCCGGTGGTGATGCAGTCCGTCGTCATTTCGTCTCCTGTTGAGTTGGAAATCGCTCGTAGTCAGCATAAACTCTTATCGCGGCAGTCGGAAATCGACGATCGCGAAGCCGGCGTCGGCGAGTCGGAGCAGGATGAGATCGGCAGCCGCTTCGGGGTCAAGGATCTCGTGATCAAAGTCGGCCCCGCCGAGCAGATCAACGAGAACGTCGCGGGGGTCAAGCTCTCTTCCGGGGCTCATCGCGGCACCAACTGCGGGAAGCGGGCCAGCACGATCGCGCGGTGCTCGGCGGGGCTCAACTCAGTTGCCTTTGCGTCGGTCGCGCCGCTCTCTGTCAGGCGACGGAGCAAGTCGGCAGCGCGGTCCTCACCCTTTACGATCAGCGAATTGGCGGTCACGTCGCGACCAAGGCGGCTGTCGTGGAAGGCTGAATGGGTGACGTTGAAGTTGGTCATGCGAGGCGGAAACATCAGGGGGTGGTCGACTGCAGACGTGCTTGTGGGTGGCGTGCTATACACGCAGGTAGCCTCGGCCATTTGATTTTGACTCCTTGTGGTCGGGGTTAGAGCCGAGGCGGAAGTTGCTCCTTCCCCTCGGCTTGCTTTCCCTGTACAGATTATTTATGGCGAAGTCAATTTCCCGTACAGAAAAAAGAACCCGCGGACGGCCGGCAACAAATCCGACGTCTATTCACTTGACGTTGGCGCCGGGTCCGTTGGCGGACGTGGACAGCTGGATTGAAAGACAGAAAGACCCGCCGAGCCGTCCAGAAGCTATTCGGCGGCTTGTCGAGATGGGGTTGACCAAGGCCCCGAAATCCAAACCAGAACCGAAGTGAGAACGCGTATGAGCACCTCCCTCAAGATCGCGATCGGCTGTATTTTCGTTGTCGCACTGGCCGCGGCATTCCCATCCTTGAATGAACCGATCGCCCCAACTGTTGCAGCACCCGAACCATCACCCGCCAAGCACGTCGTCGGCGATAACTATACCGTCGAGTCGTGGCAGACGAACGGGGCCTCTCTTGCGTGCGACCGGGTGGAAGACATCGAGAAGTTTATCGACTTCGCCGGCTCGCAGGACAAGGCCGCGATCGATCGGTACTTCGCGCCACTTCTGGTTAGAAAGCAGTGCGTCGTGGTAGCAAAAAACACGAAGGTCTTTATCTCGGAGGCCAGCATATTCGGCTCAACGATCCGTGTCCGAGTCCGTGGCGAGACCGCCTATCATTACGTTGTCCGCGACGTGCTGGAGATGATCGAGGGCTGACCAAGCGAGACGGTATCACGCGATCGCGTCTTTACCTGCCGCCAGAACCGTTCGTATTCTTTGACCCGGCCGAACCGTTTCGCTCCCCGTGGTTCAGTTCGGCCGGCCCGGCGCATCTCTACCTTTTCTTCCCCGGCGGGGGTGCGCCGCTCTGCTCTGTTTCCCCTTCGGCGGCTTGTCGATGGTGGGGCGGTCGTCAACTGGAAGGTGCCTTGCAGTTGATTTCCGAGCTTCGTTGACGGTGAAGTGGCTCACACCAATCTCCCCCGCAATCATGCGGTTCGACTTCTCCGGATTCGCCGCAATCGCCGCCGCCGCCCGCTGCCAGGCCGGAACCAGCGGCGCGTTCTTTGCCACGATCAAGCCGCCAAATACTGCCTGGCAACCAGCCGCTCCAGCCGTGTCGCCAGGGCTTTTCCTTTTGGTGTCAGGAATATTTGGACGAGTCTTCGATCGAGCGGATCGCGGCGAGATTCTATTAGAGCGTGACCCTCGCGTTTCCTGGAGCGACTTGGTTGATCCGATAGGTCGATCAATCTTCGACTCATGATTGCAGGAGTAACGTTCAGGCGCCTGGCATAGACATCGACCGAATGACCGGGGTCACTCGCGATCGTCAGAAAAGCAGCCTGGTATGTCGATGGCAGCATTCCGAATTGTTCGATGACCCGGAAGAGACCAGCCATAACGTTTCGTGTTTCAATTGATGGTGGTGATAAGTGGTCGTACATTTTGACAAAACTCCGTTGCTGGTTGTGTGTAGATTGGTGGTGTGTGGTGGGGGAATTGAATACGCGGCAGTCGGTGTGTCAGTCGACTGCCGCGCTCACCCGAAGCCGCGCTTTTACATCCGAAGTCGCAGGCCTATGGATTGGTATTAGGTACTACACGCGGCGCGAGCTTCTACCACGTCCAACACGCGATCGATTGCATCTAGGCAAACCCTTGTCTCAAGATCGTTCGGGCCGCCGAGTTCGCCGACAAGCTCTCTGCGAGCATCGTCGCACCAGAGCCGCACCTTGTCGCGGCCAAGGTTGCTGCGGGCGAAATGATCGCCGATCTGGTGCGCTGTCGAGACCATTAGAGCGAACGTGTTGTCGACCATTTTGTGGAAATTGCTCATGGCATCGCCCTCACACCATCGGAGCCGGACAATCGATCGATCACGCTTAGGACCGTGTCATTGGCGCGATCAAGATTGCGCGTCATCTTGTCAACCGCCTTCGGCACGAGCTTGAAGAAGATGTGCTTCATCTCTTTCTCGGTCAGGTCCTTGTGTTGAGCACAGATGGTGCCGAAGATTTGCGCAAGCTCTTCACGAGGTGCGATCTGGCCGGCAGCCATATGGGGTTGCGACGCCTTGTAGAATGCGAGCGCGACTTCCTTGGCGATATCGTTGAGGTTCGTTCGCTCCCTGTTGAACATTTGTGCTCCGAAGGTTTGGTGTTTGTGACCGATGACGTTGATGTGGCGCCGTTCCTTGCTTGACATTGATTATCCTTTAAACCATTCGGACGTCATTGCCGCCTGCACCGCCGGTGTAATCGTATGATGTCGCACCTTGGAGCGGGCCGGACGCGTCTCGGACGACGGTTCGGACGAGTCCACCGCCGAGCTTTTTTCCGTCCAAATAATTGTGTACGTGAATGACGCCGCCACGACTTCCACCCGGAGGCGGAACGTAACGCATCGGTGCAGCGCCTGCATTACCGAGGGCTCGACCGAACTCTTGCGTTCCGGCATCTCCTCTTCCTCCTCCGGGGATGTGAAACGCTCCAGCGATCGACTTGGCGAAGTTAATGATCGCGTCTGAGATCCTAGTCGCCGTTGCATTGATCGCGTTGATAGCCCCATCTACCGCGCTGTTGATGGCTGTGGGGATCGCCACGAGCGCGCTCCTCAAGGCCGGGAACGCCGCCAGGGCAGCGCCGATGCCAATGACAGCGCCAACAACCCAGCCCGCAGGGCCAAGCGCTGCGAGAATGGCCGCCCCGCCAGCACCAGCCAGGGAGACTCCCAAGATGCCAATCCCATATCCGAGATTGCGGAGCGTCTCCGGCTGCATCTGCGTGAGAGCACGCGCCATGTCCCTTATAACGTTGGTGAGGCGGGCGAGGCCTTCATAGGCCGGTGCCACCTGCTGGCTTCCCAGAATGGTCCAAAGGTTATCCAGCTGCGCGAAGAATGATTTCTTGATAATCGACGGATCGGTCTTGAGAAACTCCGCGCCACCGGACTCGAGCACACGATTTACGTTGCCGATCTCCTTGGCGATTTGATCATGTTGAAGCGCCATGGTGTTCAGGACACGCGTAAGATTTTTGTTACGCGACACCTCGCCGATGGCGGCCATCACCGCCTGGCGATTGGAAGTATCAACGCCGTGGCTCTTTAACGCCGGCATCAAAAAGTCGTCGACCCATTTGTTGGGGTCGCTGGCCAGTACGTCGCTGCCGGCGACGCTGCCAGCCCTGAGGCCCAGGAAGCGTTTCGAGTCGTCCGTGAGGTAGTCTTGCGGTCCCTTGATCAGTCCGTACTTCTGCAACCCCTCTGCCGCTCCTTTCGTAATCACGCCTTGGCCGAATCCGCGACTCAACATATAGAGCGCGTTCCCTGCGCCGCTCTTCATTTCCTGTATGAGAAAAGGCAAAACTTTTGTGACGAAGTCCATGGAATAACCCATGCCCGCGCCGCCGGTGTTGTTGAGCGTGTTGTAAAAGCTATGGCCATCCACCAAACCGCGCATCGCGATCATGCTGGCCGTCATCGCCTCCGTCCACTTGGTGATCACCGCCGGACCTTGCGTCGTGTGGCCCATGACCTCGAGCGACCGGGCCAGGTCGTACGTTTGCAATTCATCGCCAGCGAATTTCGATCGCATCTGATCATCCTTGAGGGATGCCATCACTTGCTTGACGGCGGCGAATGGCGCCGACAGGCCGATCGCTTCGTTGAGATTCCCGGTGATGCTGGCAAGGTGATGGATGTCGCGCAGGTTGTCGGCGTATCTGGAGGTCAGAATATCGCTACCCGTTTGGAATGCGCGGTTGGTTGCTTCCTGAATTTCCAGGTTGGAGTAGCCCGCCGCTCGGAGCTGAGTCTGATAGTGAATCAGCTTCTCACCGTGCTGGACCAGCTTGGCATATCCCTTGATCACCTCGACGCCGACAACAGCAGCCATCGCGCCTTTTATGATGGTCGCGCTGCGGCCCCAGGTGGTCGCCAAATTTTTGACCTGGCTGTTGATGCCGGTCAGCTGCTTCGCCATGACGCCGAGAAGGGCGGACATGTTTGAAGTGAGCATGATACTCACTCCCACCTTGTAGACATCGGCCATTTGTTGGTTCCTTGAAAATGATTATGAGTAGCGCGATGGCGCGCTGTTACTGTGCTTCTGCCAGGGCCCGCGCTTGACGGCGAATGAGGCGAGCAAGCTCGCGGGGCACGAACAGCTCTGCGCACTGCGTATACTGCTTTGACGTCATGTCTCTATTGCGCGGATCGGCGCAGGCGCCGATAAGCTCGCGATTGATGACGTCCTGCGCAATCGAGCCGGAAGCGTGTTGCTTGAAGAGTTTCAGCGCGATGATGTGGGAGACGCTGCGAAGATGGGATCTGGTCATGTGGCATGCCTCAGAATGAAAAGACCACGGCGACGTCAGCAGCATCTGACGCCACCGTGGATTGATCGCCAGACGAACTAAGAAGGATTAAAACTTGTTCGTCGCGATCAATTGGAATGAATCCCCCGGCCAGGCGACACCTCTGAACGCCTGGCCGGAGGGTATCGCTGCGGAAAAATCTCGGTGCGGTGGGACCAGAGGTCCCTGTCGCTATCGAGATTGATCGCGCGAAATGGATTAGCCTCGAATAGCAACCCGAAGGTCTGCGATCGCTGTTTCCAAGCGAGCATGCTCCGGATCTATGGAGCTATGCGGCCCAACCTGGTGTGCGATCAGGGACAGAACTTCGACC
>WNFH01022668.1_pt1 | contig 12206 bp, 11 predicted proteins | sample 5400411 | NCBI WGS metagenome assembly WNFH01 (sample SAMN13153347, study PRJNA577476) | soil metagenome | isolation source: 200 cm saprolite under Douglas fir tree site 2 hole 3 | place: USA:California | collected 2015-04-18
AAGGTCCTGTCCAGAAAATGCTGGCGGATATAGGGGAGTACGCCCTTGGGAGCAGACGCCAGCGCAAACGCGGCAGTGGGGAGGGGTAAGGTCACGAATTGGCCGGACGGCGAAGGCGAACAGACATTGTACCCGATGGAACGAGGCCGGCATTCAGCCAGAGGCGTTGCTGCGACCGAAAACCTGCTCTTCTACTGCCACTCTTCCCCTACGGGAGAGACTTTCAACTCAATCTTCTGCCGCGAGCCTTCTTCGACTTTCAATGCCACGCCGTTCGATTCCTGCGACTTGAGAAATGCGGCATCATCGTAGAGCCCATCGTCCACATCCTGCCAGGCGAATACTGTATAGCCGCCGGGGGCCAGGCCGCGAATGACGAAGTGTCCGTTCTGATCGGTGGAGCCGAAGGAAAAGCGATTGTGGATCTTGCGATATTTTTCTTCCGGAATCGCCACCGCGGTTACGTTGGCAGCGGGTTTGTCCCGATCCAGAACAGCGCCTTCGAGAATCCCGCCCTTGGAACTCATTACCACTTCGATGGACGCCGGACCTGCGACTGTGAACCCACCGTCTGCGTTACTACCATTGACGGTCACAGACTTGAGGAAGCTGTCAGGATCGCCGTCTCTGACGACCTGCACGATGTGGCGACCGGGAATGACTCCCGTCCACTCGAGTTTGCCGAAGCGATCCGCTTGCGCGATCGAAATGCCGCGTGCGGTCGCGTAGAACGAGTCGCTATCATCCGGTGCAACCGCTGAGCGCAGGTAGGCCGAATACAACGTTAGGTCTCGCGGGGCTTGACCTTCGAATCGAATGTGGCCGGTGACTGCGAACGGCCGCACCGGTACGATTCTAACGCCCTCCACGTCGGCAGCGACGACGGTGACACTTTGGCTGGCGCTCAGTATCTGCGCGTCCGTGCTGGCGTACGCCGCAATGACGTACGAGCCAGGCGCAACGCCACGAATCTCAAACTGGCCGTCGGTTGAGACGTCGGCCCCGTTTATCGCCGGGCTCACACTCTCGGAGATAAGCTGCACTCCAGGTTTCTGGCTGGCGGGAATACCGGTGACCATTCCGCGCACCCGATAGCTCCGCGCTGGCACCAAGGAGAAGTTTATCGGCATCTCGTCGCCGGCACGGAGATCGATGGCAGCGGCTTGCGACGCATCGTTCGTGCTGGGATAGTACGTAGTCAGGTAGGCCCAATCCGGCTTGGCGTCAGTGTCGTGTGGGTCCTGGGATGCGTGCACAAAATTGCGAAGGTCGGGCGGTGGGACGACGGCGACGAAGTACTGTCCAGGGAAGAGACCGGAGAATCTATATTGGCCCAAGTCGTTTGTGCGGTCCTCTCCGGCCATCTCGGGATTGCGCGATTTACCCGGCCGCTTCCTCAGCAGCGAGACTTGGTAATACGGCAGCGGCTCGCCATCCTCATCCACTACTTTTCCCGTAATCACTGCCGCTGACAACATCCGAAGGAAGAGATCATTGATCTCCTGTCCCGCTTGTACGGTCAGGATCAGTCCCTGTGCCTGATGGCCGCGGATATTGACCTGATGGAATCCGGTTTTCTCCAGCATGAGGTGGTAGCGTCCCGGCTGTACTTTCTCGATGCGAAAGTGACCTTCGGAGTCGGTGTCCGCGGTGTAGTTGCCGGCTTGCTTCTGGTCTTCGGCGATGAGATGGAGCAGGACTCTCTTGAGCGGCTGGCTGCCGGGCTCCTTAACCACGGTACCAGAGAGAGTGGCGGCGTTTGGCGGCGAAACGGCGTCTTGCGCCTGGATCCGCGTCAGGAGGCTCAGCGCGCAGAAAGCGAGAACGAGGCGGCGTTTCATGACTCGGATCAAGGTGAAGGGAACCAATAGTAGAGACGCGGCTTGCCGCGTCTCCTCTCGACGCGGGTGACGCGGCAGGCCGCGTCTCTACACGAGGATCTTGCAGCAGGCGACTTCAATTCAGGAAATACGTCCGGTACAGAGTATCTCGCTGCGCGGGCCTGAAGCCGGCATCGCGTATGATGCGGCGCAATTCTTCTTCGGTTGTGCAATTATTTACCCCGGCCGCACGGACTACATTCTCTTCCAGCATCACGGAACCAACGTCGTTTCCGCCGAAGCGCAGGCCCATCTGGCAGACCTTCAATCCTTGCGTCACCCAACTCGACTGCACATTGAGGAAGTTCGAAAGGTAAAGTCGCGAGATGGCTAGGACTTTCAGATATTCGACTGCCGTTGCCTCGTCCCAGCGGCGTCCACCGAGCGCGGTGTTGGCGGGCTGGAAGCTCCAGGGGATGAATGCCGTGAATCCGCCGGTTTCTTCCTGCAATTCGTAGAGTCGCTGGAAGTGGTTGACGCGATGTTCAATCGATTCGCCCACGCCGAACATCATCGTCGCGGTGGTGCGCATGCCAAGCTGGTGGGCGGTGCGATGCACCAGCAGCCAATCTTCGGTCAAACACTTCAGGCGGGCGATCTTGTGGCGAACTTCATCGTCGAGAATCTCAGCGCCGCCGCCGGGAATCGAATCTAGGCCGGCATCGCGCAGACGGACAATCGTGTCGCGTACGCTCAGAGTGCTGTATTCGGCGATCGCCAATATCTCCGACGCTGAGTAGCAATGCAGGTGAACCTTGGGAAAGCGCTGCTTGATGCCGGTGAGCATCTGCTCATGCCATTCGATCTTGAGATCGGGATGAAGGCCGCCCTGCATCAGTACGCCCGTGCCGCCAAGATCTACGGTCTCCTGAATCTTGTCGTAGATGGTGTCGAAATCGAGGATGTAGCCCTCTTTGGCTCGCGGTCCTTTCAAGGGACGATAAAAGGCGCAGAAGGTGCAGTACTCGGTGCAGAAGTTGGTGTAGTTAATGTTGCGGTCAATGATGTAGGTGACCGTGCCCTCGGGATGGATGCGGCGCCGAACGGCGTCGGCCTCCATGCCGATGCCGATGAGGTCGTCGGACTGAAACAACTCCAAGGCTTGTTGTTTGGTCAGGGACATCCTCTTCACCCCGCGGTTATTGTTATTCTAGCTGGTCGGAGCCACCTTTTGTCATCCCAATCCGCTGAAGCGTGCAGCGTGCCAGCCGCGCCTCTACGGATGAAACCAGGCAAGAACTCTGATCTTAGGGACGCGGCCGCGTCTCGGCCCCAAGTCGGCTTCACTAGGCCACCGGGCGGCGAGCTGGTGATATGGGGCGAGGAGTCTCGGGGCCATTGGCCCTCTGTCGACGTCTGTACTCGAACAGGCCGTACAGCCCGCCCAGCACCGAGAAAGCGATCAGAACGATCAGTACGGGCCAGTAATACTGCGCGAAGAAATTCACGATGTGCCGTCCGTACTGGACACCGAGATATCCCAGGATGGTGTATCGAATGCCACGTCCCACGGACAGAGCGGTCAGAAACTTCCTGGTCGGGTACTGCATGGCGCCGGCGGCCAAAAGCATGGGCACGATCGGAAAGGGTGGAGGTAGTAGAGCGGAGATCGCGACCGACGCGAAGCCCCAGCGTTCAAAAATCGCATAGACCTTCGTTACTCTCTTCTGCGAGAACCTCTTTTCCAGAGTTTCTTTCCCACCTTTGCGAGCCATGCGGTAAGTGAGGAAACCGCCCAGGACAGCTCCCGCCGTCGCCATCATCGCGTAGTAGACCCACAGCTCGCGATGGTGGGCAGCCAGCAGGATGGTGGCGACGTCCGTGCTGCCCGGCATAGGGATGATCGAGTTGTCAGCGAGCCCAAGCAAAATCAGACCGGGACCGCCTAGATGGATAAGCCATCGCAGGGCGCTCTTCTTCGACGCGAGCAGGACCATCGCATGCAATGGCATCGTCCTTTATTAAACCCGGTTGAGGCCCGCAAGTTGCAATGTTACAGGGCGAGGTGTGCCGTCCAGTTAGGGAGCCGGCAGATCTTCCCGGAGTTGGAAGCCGCTCTTTTGAGTTTTCATCATCGAAGCGGCGAGAGTCAGAATACGTTGTGTGGCTTGCTCCGGGTTCACCCCACGACCGTGAATGTTCGAAATGAGGTTCCGCTCAGCGTCAGTGTCTGACGCTTTTGGCCGGTACGCCATGTACGCGGACAGGCTTTCGGCGGTCGCCAGGCCCGGACGTTCGCCGATCAACAGCACGGCAACTTCCGGAGCCATAAGCTCGCCAATCTCGTTGAGAATGCCAACGCGACAGTGACGAATCACAAATGGTGGACCAACAGTCCAGCCACGAGTCCTCGCTTCCTCACAGAGGAGCGGCAACAGTCGAGGAACCTGCGCCGCAACGGCGGTCACGGATAGGCCGTCGCCGATCACGATTTGCAAATTACACCCCCTGGCGCAACGCCGACCAACCTCGGCGCGCGACGCGTCATTTAGATGGCGGCCCAAGTCGGGGCGCAGAAGATACTCATCTTTATTTGCCGCACGGGAGCAGACTTCAAACAGATTCCACTTCCGGACGAAGTCGTCCCCGAGGTCGGTGAAGAGATTCAACTCCGCGCGAACGGCGTCGCGGGCGGCAGCATGAGCCTCGCGTAATTCCAGTTGAGTCTTGGTTCGATACGCCGTACCTTCTTTACAATGTCGGACCAGTCGTACTCGGGCAAGTCGAACTCAGGCAAATCGTGGGGCCGGGCGAGTTTGTCTTCTTCCGCAGGCACTCAGGCAGTCCTCACCAACGAGGATTCCAAACCCTGCATCAGTTGCCGCCTAGCAGAGGAGTCGAGAGATGCCGGTTCGGTGTCGCGATAGATCCCCATCCTTTGCAGCCATGCCAGGAACTCCGGAGCGGGACGCAGCTGGAAGAGGCGTCGCGCGGCCAATGCGTCATAGGGGACGCCCATGAAGTAGTTGCAGCCCGCGGCCGACAAGAGCAGCAGCAGGTTGTCGGCGGAGTTTTGATCGGCGGCGGCGTGATTGGTGTAGCAGACGTCGCAACCCATCGGCAAGCCCAGCAATTTACCCATGAAATGATCCTCAAGGCCGGCGCGGATGATCTGCCGCTCGTCGTACAAATACTCCGGTCCGATGAAGCCGACGACGCTATTGACGAGAAAAGGCTGGAAGGCCCGCGCGACTCCATACGCTCGCGCTTCGAGCGTCAGTTGATCGACTCCGTGGTGCGCTTCGGCTGAGAGAGCGCTCCCCTGGCCGGTTTCGAAGTACATCGCGTGCTCCCCGGCCCAGCGCACCTCCCGTTGGCGATGATGCTCGAGAACCTGTTCACGACCTTCGCGCAGCATGCTCAATGTGATTCCGAAACTGCGGTTGGCTGCTTCCGTCCCGGCTACAGACTGGAACAGGAGGTCTACGGGTGCGCCGCGATCCAGCGCTTTTAGTTGGGTGGTAATGTGCGCGAGGCAACAGGTCTGCGTGGGGATTTCATACGCGTCGATCAGGCGATTCAGGGCGAGAAGGATCGCGCTGACTGTCTCGACTGAGTCGGTGGCCGGATTCACTCCGAGGACCGCGTCTCCGCAGCCGAAAAGCAGTCCTTCAAACGCAGCCAAAAGAATTCCTGCAACGTCGTCAGCCGGATGATTCGGTTGCGTGCGGATGCCCAGCACGCCACGCTCTCCCATAGTATTGCGGCATCGCGTGACATTGCGGATCTTCGCCGCGGCGAGCACCAGATCTTTGTTGCTCATCAACTTGGTTACCGCGGCGGCGATTTCGGGGATGATGGCCTTCTGCAGAGGTTGTAGCTGACGGTCCGTGGTTCCGTCATCCAGGAGGAATTCGCGAAATTCACCGACGGTCATGCTTGCAATGGGGCGGAAGGCTTCCCGATCGAAGGTGTCGAGAATGAGGCGGGTGACATCGTCGTCGGAAGGGTCGATCAGGGGACTGAGGACAATTTCTTCCAGCGTTAGGTCTGCCAGTTTGCGTTTTGCTGCGACTCGCTCTCGTTCCGATCGCGCCGCTATGCCAGCCAACTGGTCGCCAGATTTCTCCTCGTTGGCTTTGGCAAAGAGTTCGCGGAGATCGGAGAAGTCGAAGCGCTCGATCATGGTATGGTGCTCGCCGGGAAACACCATGTTACAGAAAAAGGCTGTGGCGACAAGTTCTACGCAAAATGAAGTTCCGGCGCTTGCGGAAAGGCTTCGATTTCTGCGCCCAGGCGGTAATACAGCTCAAGCCCGTCCAGACTCGGAGGGTCGAGATAATAATGGATGTTGTGCGTCAGGTAGACGCGAACCTCCTCGACCGTGAGACCGAGGCGCGGCGCCCACTCCTGAACGATAGCCTCAAGATTTTGCGGCGACAGCCCGTGATCGCGTGACTTCTTGAAGACCTCCGCGATCGCCGTTGCGTTTCGTGCAGCAAGCGCCTGCTTGCGAATGGCCCAGAAGGCGAAGACGAATGACTTTCCCGTGCGGGCCACCCACTCCTCCGCCAAGTCGAGCGTGGTGTAGCGCGTGCGGTCGATTTGCAAGGCCGGGTCTCCGATGAGCAACGCTGCGTCGCAAGAGGCGAGCATCGCCTCGAGATTCGGAGACATCGGCTTATAATCGCGCGGTCCGCCCAGCCATTTGGCAAATAGAATTTTGACCAGCGCTACCGACGTCATCGACGAAGTATCGAGCGCTACCGTGTGCACTTGTTCGATCGGGACACTGCTGACGAGCAGAATGGACCGCACCGAGCGTTTCGCGGCGATTGCCACGTCGGGAATAATGATCAGATCGGGGATGGTCGCGTAAGCCGCGGCTGGGATGATGCCGATATCAGCCGTCCCCGTCCGCAGCGCCTCAGCACAAGCGGAGGGGATGGTGTAGGAAATATCGAAGTCCGCGCGCGCCTCGGCGTGCTCAAAGTCCCACAGGAGAGGGGCCGTGTTGAGATAGGAAATGGCCGAAATCTTCAACCGGCTCATCGGTTTACGAATTCTAACAAAAGAGATGTGCGCGCCCTCACAGACAGCCTTCTTGCGCGGACGGTAGAGTCCGGGCATCATGTCGAGCCCTGTCTTGACCAGTTCTAATTCTGTATCGCAACCCGCCTCCTATCTATTAGCCCTCGCGTTGACGCCCGGCTTGGGTCCGACGCGCGTGAGAAAGCTGGTGCAGCATTTCGGAAGTGCGGAACGAGTGTTCCATGCCAGCCTCACGGAACTGGAAGCGACCGGGATGCCGGTCGTTTCGGCACAATCGTTGGCGACCGGCAAGTCAATGGAACTTGCGCAACAGGAAATCGCCAAGGCGGTCGAGTGCGGCGCAAGAATTATTGCTCACGACGATTCCGCATACCCGGCGCGTCTGAAGGAAATCTACGACCCGCCGGTGGTGCTGTTCGTGCGCGGAAGTGTCGAAGTGCTTTCGAGTCCCGGCATCGCGATGGTCGGCACGCGTCATCCAACTCCCTATGGGCTGGGCATGGCCGAACGCTTGTCGAAGGATCTGGCAGCGCGCGGACTCGTGATCATCAGCGGTATGGCGCGAGGCGTGGACACGGCGTCGCATCGGGGCGCGATTGCCGCCGGTGGCAAGACCGTGGCTGTGTTTGGAACCGGCATTAATGTGATCTATCCCAAAGAGAACAGCCGTCTTTCCGAACAGATACTGTCGCTGGGGGGCGCGCTGATTTCCGAATTTCCCATTGGCACGTTCGCCGCGCCACAGAACTTTCCTATTCGGAACCGCATCATCAGTGGCATGTCTGCCGGCGTGCTGGTGGTGGAAGCCGCCGAATACAGCGGAACCCGCATTACGGCGCGCTGCGCCCTCGAACAGAACCGTGACGTGTATGCGGTTCCCGGCAACGTCACCAACAAGAGTTCCTGGGGTCCCAACACTTTGATCAAGCAGGGAGCCAAGCTGGTGGCGACCTGGGAAGACGTTTGGGAAGAACTACCTACGGACATCCAGGAGACCCTCAACTCGGTCCAGGATGAATCCTCGCCACCCGAAACCGCATCTCTATTCCCCGACGACGCCATCTCGCCTCACGAGAAAAAGATCCTGAGGTTGCTGAAGTCGGATGAATCCACGCACATCGATGACCTGATGGAGCGGCTCGAACAGGAGCTTTCATCCTCCGAAATCTTTGCCGCGCTGTTCGAACTCGAACTGGACGGCAAAGTGAAGCAGCTGCCAGGGAAGAATTTTGTGAAGAGCTTTTAGCTGTTAGCTCTTAGCCTTTAGCTCCGAACTTTCAGCGAAGGAGTACAGATGAGGAACTACAAAGAACTCGTGGTTTGGGAAAAGGCACACCGTCTGACACTGGTTGTTCATAAAAGTACGTGAGCATTTCCCAAGGAAGAGAAATTTGGCCTGACCAGCCAAATGCGGCGCGCGTCGGCCTCTATTGCGGCGAATCTTGCGGAGGGGTGCGGGCGGCGATCCGATGGCGAAATGGGACGTTTTATTCAAATTGCCATGGGCTCAGGAGCCGAGTTGTCCTATCACTTGCTACTCGCACGAGACTTGGGCTTGTTGGAAAAAACGATGTTCGACGGGATGGATTCTGATCTCAGTGAAATCATGCGGATGATGTCTTCTCTTTCGCAGAGTGTGAAAGTTCGCCCGTCGACCGTGAAAGTAGATTTGGGGGCAGGCGCTAAAGGCTAAGAGCTAATAGCTAAGGGCCCGGGGCCACCATTTTGCGCTGCCGCCAGTATTCGTGCTAGCTTCAAATCCAACGAACGCCACATAGAGGAAACATTGTCCAAGGGTCTAGTCATCGTCGAATCGCCTGCCAAGGCGAAAACTATCCAGAAATATCTGGGCAAGGGATTCACGGTCGAGGCTTCTCTCGGCCACGTGAAGGATCTGCCCAAGAGCACTCTTGGTGTCGATACCGACAACGATTTCGAAACGGAATACGTGGTTATCCCTGGAAAAGAAAAGGTCCTGAGCAAGCTGAAGAAGCTGGCGCTGTCGGCCGATAACATCTATCTGGCACCCGACCCGGACCGCGAAGGCGAAGCCATTGCCGCCCATCTGGCCGAGGAACTCGGCGATGGAGACAAGAAGAAAAAGAAGAAGAAAAAGGAAGAGCCCGGCGAAGAGCGCATCCGGCGCGTGACTTTCAACGAAATCACGCAGCGCGCCGTCCGTGCCGCTTTCGAGCACCCGCGCGCCATTGACCAAAACCTGGTGGACGCGCAACAGGCTCGCCGTGTGCTCGACCGCCTGGTGGGCTATCAGGTTTCGCCGCTGCTCTGGGACAAAGTGCGCCGCGGGCTCTCCGCCGGACGCGTGCAGACTGTTGCGCTACGCCTGATTGTGGACCGTGAGCGCGAGATCAAGGCCTTCGAGAAAAAAGAATACTGGACGATTGACGCCCATCTCGCCGGGCCGAAACCGCCGGCTTTCGATGCCCGCTTCCTGGGCAAGGGCGAGGAGAAGATCGAAGTTACGAACGGCGAAGATGCCGAAAAGATCCGGCTTGCACTCGAAAAAGCGGACTGGGTGGTTCGCTCCGCGGAGAAAAAAGAACGCCGGCGCAACCCGACTCCGCCCTTCACCACCAGCAAACTGCAGCAGGATTCCTCGCGCAACTATATGCGTACCGATTCCACCCGCGTCTCGCCCGATGCGATCGCGGAACTTCGGGAATACGTGACCAAGGAATATGGCGCGAACTATCTGCCCGAGTCGCCCAATACATATAAGGAGAAGAAAGAAGCGCAGGCCGCGCACGAGGCGATTCGCCCCACGTCGGCGATGCGGCATCCCGACCAGGTCAAGCAGTACCTGCAGGAAGATGAATTCAAGGTTTACAAGCTGATCTGGCAGCGCTTCGTGGCTTCGCAGATGAATCCGGCGGTGTTCGATCAGACCACGGTGGACATCGACGCTAAGTCTGGCAGCGACGTGTTCTGGTTCCGGGTCACCGGTTCGGTCATGAAGTTCGACGGATTCCTCAAGGTTTATGAAGAGTCCAAGGAAGGTAAAGACGAGGAAGACGAGGAACTGAAGCATAAGCTCCCGCCGCTGGAAGCTGGTCAGAAGCTGACACTGAAAGAACTGAAGCCGGAGCAACACTTTACTGAGCCGCCTCCGCGCTACAACGAGGCATCACTGGTCAAAGAGCTCGAGGAGCGCGGCATTGGCCGGCCTTCCACGTATGCCACGATTTTAAGCACCATCCAGGAACGCCAGTACGCGACCAAAATAGGGGGAAAGTTTACTCCTACCGAAATTGGCCTGGTCGTCACGGACCTGCTGGTGGAAAACTTCAAGGACATTTTCGATTTCCAATACACCGCGCGCCTGGAAGAAGAACTCGACGAGATTGAAGAGGGCAAGGAGACTTGGACCGATACGCTCGCCGAGTTTTACAAGAAGTTCGCCAAGGATCTCAAATACGCCGAGAAGCACATGGAAAACATCAAGCGTATGGAGAAGCCGACGGACGAAAAATGTGAACTCTGTGGCGCGCCCCTGGTGATCAAGTGGGGTAAGCACGGATCGTTCTATGCGTGCAGCACGTACGACAAGGAGAATCCCGACACTTGTAAGTTCACCAAAGAGAACCCGATCAATCTGCCCGACCTTGACTCGGCCGACTTGCAGGAAACGGCGCAGGAGGAATACTGCGAGAACTGCGGCCGCGTCATGGTGCTCAAGCGCGGACGCTTCGGTCAGTTCATGGCCTGCACGGGTTATCCCGATTGCAAGACCACGCGGCGTCTCGATCAGGGCAAGCGAGTGCCTGATATCCCTCTTGAAGAGAAGTGTCCGGAGTGCGGCCGCAATATGATCATCCGGCACGGGCGTTTCGGGGAGTTCACTTCGTGCAGCGGATATCCGGACTGCAAGTACGTGAAACAGAATTTCATCGGCGTAAAGTGCCCGGATTGCAAGGAAGGCGAACTGGTCGAAAAGCGCGCGCGCAAGGGCAACACGTTTTATGGCTGCGGGCGTTATCCGAAGTGCAAGTTCACATCGGCGGCGAAGCCGATTCCGGAGAAGTGCCCGGACTGCGGTAGCGAGTACCTGGTCGAACGCATGCGCAAAGACGGTCTGGTGATCGCGTGCCCGAACAAGGAGTGTGACTATGAGCGCGCGGTTGAGGGCGTAGCCAGCGCGCCACAGGCTGTGTAGTTCGAAGAATTCATCCAAGAGTAGTGCGGGCAAATCTGATGCAGCGTGCGAGGGCAAGATGCCCTCGCGACAGCCGGCAAGATGCCCGCGCTACCCATGAGGGCGACACATGGCGAAAAAAGCGACTGCACTGGATGCGCAAGTGGTGATGCAACTCTATGACCTGCGCCGCGAAGCCGAGATGCGCAAGGCGAGACATTGGTGGACGACCGAATTCTGGCCTGCCAACGCCGACGACTTTGTGAAGGTTGCGAACGCGTTTCCCGGCCAGGAAAACGCATGGCTGCGCCAGGTGGGCGGCTATTGGGATATGGGCGCGTCGCTGGTGCTGCACGGGGCGGTCAATGAAGACCTCTTTCTGCAGCCCGGCATCAGCGGCGAGATGTTTTTCATTTTCGCCAAGATTTATCCGTTTCTGAAAGAGATTCGCCAGAAGATGAGCAATCCTGATCTCTTTAGCAACATCGAGAAAGTAGCCACCGGCTCGAAGTTCGCCCGGAATCGGCTGGAGCGTATGGTGGCGACGCAAGCGCAGCGCCGTAAGACAATGGCGGAGAAGAAATCCGCATAGCTGGCACAAGTGATCTGTCTCACTTCTTGTAGACAGCGCTTCTGCTATCCTAATTTGCTGTGCGGATGCTCTGGTGGTTTCTCATCCTCGGAGCCAGTGCAGCGGTGGTCGTGTTGGTGGCGATGTTTCTGTACGTGCAGGTGCGGCATCAGATGAAGAGCCACGCCACCGGTCCGAAGCCGCAACTTGACGACCGGACCCAGCCTCCCAGGGAAAGTTGATCCAAAGAGGACAGCAACAAGAGGAGCAACAACGATGGCGAAAGTAGCAACGCAAGCGTTGGAACGGCCAAGCAGAAGCCTGGAATGGGCGAAGCAAGCTGGGATCGTGATCGGCGCAAGCCTGGTCGTCGCCCTGTGTGCGCGCGTGACTGTTCCGCTGCCCTTCACGCCCGTTCCGCTGACGCTGCAGAACTTCGGCGTCCTGCTCGTGGGACTGTTGCTGGGATCACGCCGTGGGTTCGCGGCGCTCGCCCTCTACCTGGTGGAAGGCGCGTCGGGTATGCCGGTCTTCAGCCCGGCGGGTCCCGGCGGGATCGCGCAGATCATCGGCCCGACGGGCGGGTTTCTGATGGCTTATCCGTTGGTTG
>WNFH01002818.1_pt1 | contig 12201 bp, 9 predicted proteins | sample 5400411 | NCBI WGS metagenome assembly WNFH01 (sample SAMN13153347, study PRJNA577476) | soil metagenome | isolation source: 200 cm saprolite under Douglas fir tree site 2 hole 3 | place: USA:California | collected 2015-04-18
ATCAGCAAGAACACGGTTGCCCGGCAGCAATTGAAGTGGGTCGTGTGGGGATCTGTTCTGGCGATTGCGCCCTTCACTTTCCTCTACGCAATCGGATTCGTCATCGGCACGGACACTGCCGGTTCATTGACCGACCTGGCGGTGCTGCCGTTGATTCTGATTCCGCTGTCGCTGGGTTACTCAGTAGTCCGATACCGCTTGATGGATGTCGAGCTGGTGGTGCGCCGCGCCGCTGTCTATGCACTGACAACACTGGCGATCGCCGTCTTGCTCGGCACGATTGTTTACCTGGTCGGCTACGCGTTTGGCGGTAACGTCGCATCTTCGGGTGAGATTATTAGCTTGCCGCTGATTATTTCAGTGGCCGCGATGGCCTTGATCGTGATGATCGCCGCGCCGGTTAAGAATTTCCTGCAAGAGCGCGTAGATCGTATCTTTTACGGCCAGCGCTACGATCTGCGGCGCAGTCTTTCGGATTTCGGCCGCACGGTTTCGGCAACCACCGCGCTGGATCCGCTGCTCGATTCGCTGATCACGCGCCTGCGCCAGGTGATGAACGTCGAACGGCTGGCGATCTTTATTGAAGACGAACGCGCGCCGGCCGGCTACCGCGTGGCGCGCACTGCCGGACTCTCGGCGCCAATGACTGTGCCCGCGGATTTCCGCGAAATGATTCGTACGCGCTCAGCCGAAACCGGGGTAGTCCGCGCGGATGATCTGGAGTCAGCGCCCGAAGGCAACGGTTTCGTGCGCCGGGTGCTGCATTATTACGTGCCTTGCGTGGTGCGCGGGCGCATGGTAGCGGTCATCGGACTCGGCCGTTCGGCCGATGGCGCGCTGCTGTCTTCAGAAGACGTCGAGATTCTCCGCACTGTTTCGGGCTATGTCGCCGTGGCCATCGAAAACAGTCTGCTTTATCAGGAGCAACAGCAGCACGCCGCTGAACTCGAGCTGCTCAAGGAATTCAATGAATCGATCGTTGAGTCGATCAACGTCGGACTGATCGCGGTCGATCTGTACGGGCGCATCACCCGCTTGAATTCCGCGCTCGAGGAAATGTTTTCCCTCGGGCGCGACGAAGCCATCGGCCTGAGCGTCGAAGACTTATTCGTGGAAGACTTTGCCGACACGCTGAAACAAGTGCTGGGTCCGGACGGTTGGCAGTTGCGACAGACGCGGCAGATTTACAAGCTGCATACCGCCACCCGCGCCGGCCGTTCGCTGGTGCTGAACATTGCGCTGGCGCCGCTCTGCGCCGACTCGCGCGAACAAACCGGCGCGCTGGTGGTTTTTGAGGACGTGACCGAGCGGCTGCAACTGGAAGATCAACTGCAACAGCGCGAGAAGCTTTCGTCGATTGGCATGCTGGCTGCCGGCGTTGCCCACGAGGTCAACACACCTTTGACCGGAGTCTCGTCTTATACGCAGATGCTTTTGGGCATGTTGCCGAAGAACGACCCGAAGCACGCGCTGCTCGAAAAAGTCAGCCGCCAGGCTGATCGCGCCAGCGAGATTGTCAACAACCTCTTGAATTTCTCGCGCACCGGGAGCGCGGCCGAGTTTGCCGGACTGGATATTCATCGCGTGCTCGACGACACGCTGCAATTGCTCGAGCCACAACTGCGGCGCAGCCAGATCGAAATTATCCGGGACTATGGTGACAATCTGCCGAAAGTTCATGGCAACTCAGTCAAGCTGCAACAAGTCTTTACGAATCTGATTCTGAATGCGCGCGATTCGATTGCCAACGGCAACGGGCGCATCACCCTGGCCACGCGCAACGGAGAAGACGACGGCTTGCTGGTAATTGAAGTTGCCGACACGGGCGTAGGCATTGCGCCGGAAGACGTGGCGAAGATCTACGATCCATTCTTTACCACCAAAGGCGTCGGGCGCGGCACCGGACTGGGTCTGGCCGTCACTTACGGCATCGTTCAGGAGCACGATGGTCACATCAGCGTCTCCAGCACGCCGGGGCGCGGCACGACATTTCGCATTACCTTGCCCACCGACGATTCACGCGCCCGTTTGCAGGCCGCTGCGCAATAATTCAATAATTTCTGATCGAGAGACACTGCGAAGAGGTGACGCGACGATTAGCTGTTTGCTATTTGTTTCGGTAATAATCTCGCGGTCTTAACGGTCCAGGTGTCAGCAGCCCGGGCGTCGGCAAGCGCAACCAGAACGGTTACAAGTCACCGCACTCCATCATGGCGAAAAAAGGTTCAGTGCTCGTTGTTGACGACGAGGAGATCATGCGGGATGTCCTCGAGTCCCTGCTTTCGCCCGAGGGTTATCGCGTCGACCTGGCAAAGACCGGCGAAGAAGGGCTGGACGCTTACACCAAGCGGCCGTACGACGTGGTCCTGCTCGATGTATCGATGCCGGGCATTGGTGGATTGCGCGCGCTGGAGGAGTTTCTCAAACTCGACACGGATGCGGTCGTAGTGATGATTACGGCATACGCCACGTTCGATACCGCGATCGCCGCCTGGGAAAAAGGCGCCTTTGGCTGCATTCGCAAGCCATTCCAGAACGAACTGATCAGCACCACCGTCGCCACCGGCATCAAACGCCGGCGCAAAGACGAAGAACGTCGATCGCTGCGGCGAGCCATGAGTCGCGAAGTCGATCGCGGCGCGATCGTCGGCCGTTCGGATATTATGCAGGAAGTTTTTCGGCTCGTGGAACAGGTCGCGCCCGCGCGTTCCACGATTCTGATCACCGGCGAGAGCGGCACCGGCAAAGAGCTGATCGCGAAAGCAATTCACGAGGCCAGCCCGCGCGCGACCCGCGCGTTCGTTACCGTCAACAGCTCGAACATCCCCAGCGAATTGTTGGAGTCGGAACTTTTTGGCCACACGCGCGGCGCCTTTACCGGCGCGGTCGCGGCGAAAAAAGGACTGTTCGAAGTTGCCGACGGCGGTTCGATCTTTCTCGATGAGATTGGCGACATTCCGCCTGAGACCCAGGTGCGTTTGCTGCGCGTGATCCAGGAGCGCGAGTTCACGCCGCTCGGCGATACCACTCCGCGGCGCGTGGATGTGCGCATCATCGCGGCCACCAACATCGATTTGCAGGACGCGGTGCGCCAGGGAACCTTTCGCGAGGACTTGTATTACCGGCTGTCAGTAGTGCCGATTGAACTCCCGCCATTGCGCGATCGGCGCGAAGATGTCTTGCCCCTGGCGCAGCACTTCATTCGCAAGTACAACGAAGAGAACGGCCGCCACGTTGCGGAACAGATCGCTCCAGAGGTGCTGTCGTTGCTTGAGAGTTATTCCTGGCCGGGGAACGTGCGCGAGCTTGAGAATGCGATTGAGCGCGCCGTCGTCATCGCGCCCAGTGACGAGATCAGTCGCGAATGCCTGCGGCCGGAGATTGCCGATCCGAGTTCAGCGCGGTCGGCGGCGCGCGGCGACTCTGGCGCCGGGGCGATTGATATCAGCCGCGGGATAAATTTCTATGACGAAGTGCGCCGCTTCGAAATCGATTTGATTCGCCGGGCGCTCGACCAGACGGGCGGGCATCAATCACGCGCCGCGCGCCTGCTGGGCATGAACCCCACGACCCTCAATTCCAAGATCAAGACCTACAACATCAACCTGCGGCCATAAGAGCAAAGGGCTAAGCGCTAAGCGCAAAGAGCCAAGGGTAGACGTCTGCCCTTTGCTCTTCGCCCTTTGCCCCTTGCCGTGCAGATTTCTTGCCAGACTGGATAATTAGAGAGTAATCTCTGCCCATCCCAGAACACCGCAGGGTTTGCGGATGGTTTCTTTCGGCTCTCACATTTTTCCGGGAGTGATACGACTTCTTTCCGGCAACCTTCGGTGAATCCCGGGTTGTCCGGGAAAGGACCTCTCAACCCAAAAGGAGAAATAAGATGCCCTCAAAAAAAATCAAGAAGACCCGCAAGGCGATTGCCGGCCAGAAGCAGGCGACTACGGACCTGCACTCAGCCCTGGCCAAGGTAAACTTCCACGATGTCTTTCGCTTTCATGGCGAACGTCCGCGAGGATCTGACTTTCACCCGTCCTCGACGCTCTTCGAAGGACGCTTTGGGCGGATGTTCCGCACGCTTCCAGCGGCTGAGTTTGCCGAGGAGGATCTCAAGAAACTCGCCGGGAAGATGGTGGCGCCGGCAGAAGCCCGAGCGACATCCGAAAACAAGGATGACGACGAAGAGAACCAGGGAATCAGCGCTGGCTACACTTATCTTGGCCAGTTCATCGATCACGATCTGACTTTCGATCCGGCGAGCAGCCTGCAAAAACAGAATGACCCTGAAGCGCTTGAGGATTTCAGGACGCCGCGGTTTGATCTGGATTCTGTTTACGGTCGTGGACCAAACGACCAGCCATATCTTTACGATGATGACGGCCAGCACATGCTGCTCGGCCGGCGACTCACGGGAAATCGGGATCCACGGGCGCGCGATCTGCAACGCAACCGTCCAGAGGCCGGCCGCCAGCGTGCCCTGATCGGTGATCCGCGCAACGACGAAAACGTAATCGTGTCCCAACTCCAGTCGATCATGATTCGATTTCACAACAGCATGATTGACTCAATGCCAAGAGGCAGCACATTTCAACAGATCCAGAATGCCGTGCGATGGCACTATCAATGGGTTGTGCTTGACGATTTCCTGCCGGCGATCGTCGGGCGGGAGATGGTCCACGCCGTGCTTCCCCATCTTAAGAACAAGACAAGCATTCACGAGGACAAGCCAAATCTTAACTTCTTTCATTGGGAAAAAATTCCGTTCATGCCCATCGAGTTCTCGGCCGCCATCTATCGATTTGGCCATTCGATGGTGAGACCGATCTATCGTTTGAATACGACCCTCAAGGATAGGAACAAGATTTTCTTGCCGGATAAGAAGAACAGCCTGCCTCAGGAGAATAAGAGCCTGTTGGGTTTTCGTGAGTTCCCGAGCAAGTTCGCAATTGACTGGCGCCTGTTCTTCAAGATGGGGGATAATCCGCATTTCGGACCACGCCGGCTGCAGAAGTCTTACAAGATCGACACTTCGCTGGTTAATCCCCTGGGCCATCTGCCGAAGCCTATCGGCGACAAGGTTCCCTCACTCGCGCAACGTAACTTGATTCGCGGTTGGAGAATGGGGCTTCCTTCGGGACAAACCGTTGCCCGATTCATGGGGATCGATCCAATTGCAGACAAGGATCTCAGAATCGGCAAGGCGACCGAAGACGACACGGCGACCAATCCGGCCATCACGGAAGTCTCGGGACGATTCGCAGGCAATGCGCCGCTGTGGTATTACATTTTGGCCGAGGCTCAACAGGCGTTTGAAGACAACTCCACACCAATCAGGCTGGGCCCTGTGGGCGGGCGGATTGTGACAGAAGTGTTCGTCGGTCTCTTGCTGGGCGACCAACACTCTTTTCTTTCACAGGATCCGACGTGGACGCCATTCGCGGCGTTCGCTAACAACGACAACGAATTCGGAATCGCCGAGCTCATCAAACAGGCACAGAATGCTTAAGTTAATCTCTTGCCAGATAGAATGCCCAGCGAGTACTCTCGGTCAATCCCAGAGCGCCGCGCCGGTTGGCGCGAGATGTTTTTCCAGGACTTCACCTGGTTTCGGAAAGGAAACCTTACCATGGCAAAATTGAAGGGCCTCACGGCCAAGGTTGAACCGCACCACCGGTACAAGACTCCGCACCAGATTTACGATGTCAAGACTCAGGCGAGCGGGAAGAGCCCGCGGAAGATTGCCGAAGCTACCCTGAAGAAAATTGCCGGCGATCTGAAGATCAAACCCGATCTCTCCCAGTTGAAATTCGACCAGGTCCGAGAGAGCATCCTCGGCAGCCATGTCCTTTATCAGCAATATCACAACGGCAAACCAATTTCCGGCGCCTGGATCCGCGTCGATGTCGACAAGGACGGCCGGGTCTTCAACATCCATAACGATCTGGTGTCTGAGCCGGCGATGGTCAAAACCAGAAAGGCCGAAGCCAAGCGCTCCACCACAACTCAAACCAGACAATTGTCAGCCAGCGAGGCGAAAGCGATCGCGACCAAGGCCGCGGCTCCCGCGAAGGGAGACGCCACCAGGATCGTGAGCAGTGAATTGTGCTACTACAAATACAACGGCGTGCCGACTCTGTCGTGGAAGGTGATCGTAAAAACGACTCCGCCAATATCTGCCGCAAAGGCCCGGCGTCCAGCGGAGTGGAAAATCTATGTCGACGCCGTCACGGGAGCGATTCTCGATAAACACAACCTGCTCAGGTTCATCGATGGCAAAGGCAGAGTCTTCGATCCCAATCCGGTGGTGACCTTGAATGACACTTCGCTTGAGGATAATTCCACGATTCCGGACAAAGCCTATACAGAAGTTGTGCTAAGAGATCTGAAGACGAGCGGCTTTATCGAAGGCCCGTACGTGACCACGAAGACGACCCGGAATCGCATCAAGAAAAAGAACCGCGATTTTCGCTTCAAGCGCACGGATCGCGCTTTTAAAGAGGTCATGGTTTACTTTCACATCGACAGGTTGCAGCGACACCTACAGGAGATGGGCTTCACTAACGTGCTGAATCACCCGATTCCCGTGAACATAGATGGTCAGAGCGACGATAACTCTCACTATAGCCCGTCGGACAAGGATCTAACTTTTGGCACGGGCGGGGTCGATGACGCTGAGGACGCCGAGATTATTCTGCACGAGTACGGTCATGCGATTCAGGATAATCAGGTGCCGGGTTTTGGCCAGAGCAGCGAGGGCGGGGCAATGGGCGAAGGCTTCGGGGATTTTTTGGCGGGCAGCTTTTTCTCGGACGTTAAGCCGAAAGCTATGAAACCGACCGTCGGCAACTGGGACGCGACCGCATACAGCGGCGCCGAGCCGCCCTTTCTGCGCCGGCTGGACAGCAACAAACAGTATCCGAAGGATCTCCACGGCGAGGTTCACGACGACGGCGAGATTTGGTCGGCGTGCTTGTGGGAATTGCGCGCCGCGCTCGGTCGCGCCACCACGGAACAGCTCGTGATCGCGCATCACTTTTTGCTGGCGCGCGATTCGGGATTCGAACAGGGAGCAAATGCCCTGATTACTGCCGATAAGAACCTCAACAAGGGAGCGAACGAAAGCGCCATTCGCGACGTTTTCGTCCGCCGCGGGATCCTGCCGAATCCAAAGCGCCGGGGCAAAAGAGCCGGCACGCCGTTTGACGAGATCAGACAAAACGCGATCAAGAAACGCAACGGCCGCGGGAAGTAGGCCAGGAAAAGAGAGCAAGCTTTGCGACGCCGAAAAATTGATGGATGTCCGATAGCTGGTGCGCTCCAGTTGGTGGGCGACAGGTGGACCATGCTGGTGGTGCGCGATCTTTTTGCCGGCCCTAAACGCACCACCGAGCTGCTCGAAGACCTGCATCCGATCAGCAGCCGCACGTTGATGGGCCGGCTGCGGGAGATGGAACAGGACGATCTAATCGTGCGCAACAATTATGGCGGCTTGCCCCGGCGCGTGGAGTACGAACTGACGGAGCGCGGCCGCAAGCTGATACCCTTGCTCAACGCTTTGATGAAGACCGGTCAGGTGATGGAATGCAACGAATGCGAAGATCGAAGAGAAAGCGCTGGTTACTATTGCGACTTCTGCCCATTGGCGCGCGGCGAAACGGCCTTCGTCGAAGAGCTTCCGTCCACCGATCAACCTGCCCCGACTCCAGCTCGCCGTCCGAAAGATGACTCGATTGTGCTGCTGTAGTTACTCGGTTTCGGCGTAAGCCTCTGAAGGCTCGTTAGGCACGACCTCACCGCTTGGCAAGATGATCTTCTGATGATCGGGCGTGATTCGCTCGCCTTCGATCGTTACTTCTTCGCCGGTGGGCAGCGCAATCGGCAGGTGATCGAGAAAGCGTTCGGCATCGATTGCCGACATACAGCCGGTGCCCGCGGCCGTGACTGCCTGGCGATAGACTGAATCCTGCACGTCGCCGCAAGCGAAGACGCCGGGAATATTCGTCGCGGTTGAGTGGCCGGAAGTTTTGATATAGCCAATTGCGTCCATCTCAATCAGACCCTTGAACAGGTCCGTGTTGGGTTTGTGGCCGATGGCGATGAAGACGCCTTCGCAATCAAATGCGGTTTCGGCGCCGGTCTCAAGGTTGCGCAGGTGCACGCCGGTCACCCCCTGCTCTTCGTTGCCGAGAATCCTTTCAACTGCAGTGTTCCAGATGAACTCGATCTTGTCGTTGCGAAAAGCTTTCTCCTGCATGATCTTTGACGCGCGGAGTTTGTCGCGGCGATGAACTACGTGGACGCGCGAGGCATAGCGCGTCAAAAACGTCGCTTCTTCCATTGCCGTATCGCCGCCGCCAACGACCACCAGGCGTTTGCTGCGAAACGCGGGCAGCGGGCCGTCGCAGGTCGCACACGCCGAAACGCCGTGGCCGCCAAAGCCGAGGGGCGTCTTTGCCTCGCCGGGAATGCCCAGCCACTTTGCCGAGGCGCCCGACGCAATAATCAGCGTGTCGGCTTTGACGATCTTATCATCGGTGTAAAGCGTGAATGGACGTTGTTGAAGATCGACCTTCGTGATCCATTCCTCCAGAAACTCAGTGCCGAAGCGCTCCGCTTGTTTGCGAAACTCGACCATCAAGTCAGGGCCCTGGATGCCTTCCGCAAAGCCGGGATAGTTTTCCACGTCGGTCGTAATCATCAACTGGCCGCCGGGCGCCGTTTGCTTCTCGGCATCATGGGGCGCATCGATTAGTAACGGCTTGAGGTTCGCGCGCGCCGAGTAAATCGCGGCCGTTAGTCCCGCCGGGCCGGAGCCTATGATCACGACCTGACGGCTAAGTTCTTGTTTGCTCAAGCTGAATTGATCTCCTTTGCTGTTACCGAAGCCGGGAGCGGTAGTGGCCGGATTGTAAGCTCAACTAACATAAGAATGATGATAGCGGCGTTGAATCCATGGCCCCGGTCGCTACCGCTCCCGATTCGGTAACTCTACCTCAATCGCAGGAATTTATTGGCGTTTTCGGTTGCGCGTATAGTATAACTATTGGTGTACGAGTTAGTCGAACCAGGCAGGCCCCAGCCAGACCGTGGCCTGAATCATAATCCACCATTTCGCGGTTCGGCCACGTTTTTGAGAGCACGTTGATCACAAGCTCGGACGAAAACAATAACAGGGCTTCGGCTCGCCCAATCCATAGGATAGGTGTGCTCGGCGCAGGCACAATGGGTCACGGCATCGCGCAAGTGGCAGCGGCGGCGGGCTATGCGGTCGTGATTCATGACGTTAACGCTGAGGCGTTGGCGCGTGGCCGGGAGTCGATTGAAAGTAATCTGGCCAGGGGAATCAAACTCGGCAAGCTTACTGAGCACGATCGCGATGAAACCCTGCAACGAATTCGCGGGGCCACTGAGATGACGGATATTCGCGCCGCAGATTTGGTCATCGAGGCGGCGCCTGAGAGGCTCGGTCTGAAACAGAGTCTTTTGCGCGAATCCGAGGCGCTGATCGATCGAGACTGCATTTTCGCGACCAACACTTCGTCGCTGTCGATTACGGAAATCGCTTCCGTGTCCAGCCGGCCGGCGAATGTCGTCGGCATGCATTTCTTCAATCCCGTGCACCTTATGCGTTTGGTCGAGATCGTTACCGGCGCGCGAACCGGTGAGCACGCGGCCGCAACTGTCTGCGAGGTAGCGACGCGAATGAAAAAAGAACCGATCATCGTGCGCGATGTGCCGGGTTTTGCGTCGAGCCGGCTTGGGGTGACGCTGGGACTCGAAGCGATGCGGATGCTTGAGCAGGGCGTTGCCAGCGCGCGCGACATCGACACCGCGATGGAACTCGGTTATAACCACCCGATGGGTCCGCTGCGTTTGACTGACCTGGTCGGACTTGATGTGCGTTTGAATATCGCTGAATACTTGCACGGCAAACTGGGCTCTGAGACGTTTCGTCCGCCCGAGATTTTGCGGCGAATGGTCCGGGACGGAAAGCTCGGCAAGAAGAGCGGTGAAGGCTTTTACAAATGGAACGAGCCAGAACCGGCGCAGAGGGCTTATACTAAGTGAGCGAGTTGAGCGACAACTGGGAGCAATGAAAAGATCGTGGCGACAGTCATGAGCACTCCCTACCAAAACGAAGAGAGACGTTTCGCGCTGCGCATGGCGCTGCGCCTGTCCATCGTTGTTTCCGGACGCGCGGACGATGGCGCCGCGTGGAGCGAGCCCACCGAAACTGACGATATCTCGACGTCGGGCGCGCTGTTCCATCTGAACCAGAAGGTCAGCATCGGAGAGAAACTCTACATTCGCGCCCACCGGCCGGATGGCTCGCCGACGGAAACGACGGCCACCGTGGTGCGAGTTTCGCCGGCCATTTACGGCACCGCGCGCGTGGGCGTGCAAATCGCTGAGCCGGCGGAGAATTGGACGCGCTTGTTTGTTTCCTGGGTCGCCGACGAACAGCCCGCCGTGCCGGAAGACTCGCCCAGCTCCACTTAGTCCACCACAAACCATTTTCCATTTGTGATTCGATATTTTTCGTTGGTCATTGCCGACGATTGCCGGAGCTGTTGCTTAGAACAGCATGATGCAATTCAGACCATTACGCTGGACGCGGCCACCTGCGCAGAGAATGGCAAAATGAAAAATGTCGAATGACAGATGGAAAATGTCTCGCCTTTGTGGTTTACTTTTCCAAACTAATCAAGGGAAGCTGGAGCCAGTAACGTGAGTCAACGCTACGAGACTATTCTGGTCGAGCGCCGCGGAAGCGTCGCCATCATCACCATCAATCGCCCGGAAAAGCGAAACGCGCTGAACATCCGAACGCGCGCCGAAGGCGCCGCAGTCCTGGATGAATTGCGCGCCGACGAGTCGGTTCGGGTCGTCGTTTTCACGGGCGCGGGCGACAAGGCCTTCATCGCCGGCGCCGACATTGCCGAGTTCGCGGATCGCACGGCAATCACGCAGCGCGAAGTGATGCTCGAACGCGGGCTATTCAACGCGATCGACACCTTTCCGAAACCCGTCATCGCGATGGTTAACGGTTACTGTCTCGGCGGCGGCTGCGAGCTGGCCCTGGCCTGCGACATTCGCATCGCCAGCGACAAAGCTTCTTTCGGGCAACCGGAAATCAACCTCGGCATCATACCGGGTGGCGGGGGGACGCAACGCCTGACTCGGCTGGTTGGCGAAGGCAAAGCGATGGAGTTGATTCTGACCGGCGCGATCATCGACGCGCAGACGGCTTTCAATCTGGGTCTGGTAAATCACGTCGTGCCGGCTGAGCAATTGGAAGCGAAGACGATGGAGATCGCAAATCGAATTGCCGAGAAGAGTCCCATCGCTTTGCGTCTGGCAAAAGAAGCTATCAAGCTCGCTTCGCGTTCAAATCTCGACGAAGGCTTGCGCCGCGAAGTCGATCTCTTCGCGCTCTGCTTCTCCAGCGCAGACAAGGACGAAGGCGTGAAAGCTTTTCTTGAAAAGCGAAAACCGGAATTCAAGGGCAAGTGAATCATGGAGCGCAGGCATCCGGCCGGCAAAGTGTTCGGGTAACAAATGGCGGTGAGCGAACTGACAGAAAATAAATGGGCGGTCCTGAGCGAGCGCGGCCGCGAAGCTACTGAGTTGAAGCATGAAGAGGCGCGACGTTTGGTGCACAAACTCGCCGGCGAAGGCCGTCATGGCCTTTGCATAGTCAGCAACGAAGCGGCGCATAGATTGTCGGGCCCGGCGGTGCCCGCGCACGTCCCCAATCTCCCGAAACGACCTTAGCTGCTTTTCATTCGGCTTGGCGCCTTTGCGTGAAATTCTGCTCGCGATGGCGGAAAGGCGCAAAGTTGATCACTCAATCGTCAACACAACCTTGCCAAAGGTCTCATTTGACTCGATCCTCTCGTGAGCTGCGCGCACTTCTTCCAGCTTGAAAACGCGATCGATCACCGGCCGCACCGCGCCGCTGGCAAGTAGCGGGACGACCTGCTCAGCGAACAGACGCGTGGCCGTGGCCTTTTCTTCAATCGAGCGCGTGCGTAAAGACGTGCCCATGATCCGCACACGCTTATGCATCACGATTGAGTAATCGATCTCGGCTTTCGCGCCACTGGTGGTGCCGACAAAAATCAAACGGCCTTTCGATCCGATCGCGGCGAGGTTTGCTTTCAAGTAAGCCGCGCCCACCAGATCGAGAATCACCTCAAA
>WNFH01002822.1_pt1 | contig 12198 bp, 12 predicted proteins | sample 5400411 | NCBI WGS metagenome assembly WNFH01 (sample SAMN13153347, study PRJNA577476) | soil metagenome | isolation source: 200 cm saprolite under Douglas fir tree site 2 hole 3 | place: USA:California | collected 2015-04-18
TGAAGAGCCAGCGGCCGCCAACGAGCTGCCGACCTTGGGCGACGTCGTCGGCCTCCGTCTCTGCTTTCTTCAGCGACTCGATCCCTGGGAGGAGCTTGTGCAACGGCTGGGTGCACTCAGTCGCATGGGCGGCTTCGACGGCAGAAACCGGGGCGAGGCGATAGAGATTCAACCAGGTCGTCGCATACACCGCCGCACCGAGGAATATCAGAGGCAGCATCGGCGAGATTCCGCTCAGCCAATTTTCGGTGCGCACCCAGAGGAAGATTTGCGTGGCCGGATTGGCCAAGAAAGCAATCTTGTAAAAGTAGCAGCCGGAAACAATCACCAGGATGAGACCGGCCAATCCGCAGAACAAGAACGTGATTACTTCCAAGACACTGCGCTTGGTTGGTCCGCCACGGTCCGAGATCCTCCAAGGCGCCTGCCCGTAGACCAAGACGATGAACGCGATGCAAACCTCGACTGAACCAAGCCCCACGATCAACACAACCCAGGATCGCATCGGGATCGCGACATCCTTTGGTGCGAGGGCCAACTGGGCAAGCCGTGATCCGACGATCGGCGCTGCAGCCGCCAGGTAGATCGCGATCAACGATTGCCAGCCGAGGAGTTGGACGGCGGCATATCCCAAGGCGGCTGGCGAGCCTGAGACGTTGGGCGGCGCCGAGCAAATCTTCGGGTGCGGGGCCGACAGGAGCGGTCCCTCTGAATTGCGAAGTCGATGGGCGGCATGCCAAACGATCACCAGGAACAGCAACAGTGTGGCAAGGATATGCAACACTCCGAGCGGAAAAATTATGGGTATTTTCTTGTCCGTCGACTTGAACTCCTTGGTGTAGTCGTTGACCTTCCCCCACGCCACCTTCGACTCAATCGTCTCCTCGTGGTTCAAGCTTCCGGTTGGACCAAGAGTCCCGATCGGCCAAATGCCACAGTGACCGACCATCCCCACCCACAACGGCGGTCTGCTGCTGTGCGTGGTGAATGGTTCCCCGTACTCGAGCGGCATGGGCCCGTCGTCCTTGGGCCCGTCGTCCTCTTCCCAACTGGTCGACGAATCGGGCGTAGAATCCTGCTCCTCTGCGAAGTTGAATCTTGGCAAGATTGAGACTGGAGTGGCGTCGCCCGCCTTCTGTTCCTTGGCGATCGCATCGGGATTTACTTTTCGCTCTTGATCGAACTCTCGCAACTGCAGAATTGTGGCGTTGTAAACGCCTTGGCTCGATCCGGTGGGGAACTGGACCCGAGGGCTAAACTGCCGTGGCGGCGACCAGAGCTGGTTCAGGTTGAACAGCGGGTAGCGGGAGACAACCAGTGCTCCGCGCATCTCGTCGGCGATTGACGTGTGAGAGAACAACAGTTCCGATTCCATCAGGAAGAGCTGCACGTCAGGCAGGATGCGCCGGATCTTCTGCGCCAAAAAAAGCTCATCGCGCGGGTCGGTTGCCTGAATCCCGACAACGCGAATATGCGCCCGCGCGATCGCCATTAAGCTGTTAACCAGCGAGAGATCGGAGTTGTATTTCGTTAAAGGAGACATCGCCGGAGCTACATCGCTCGGCTCATCTTCGGCCAGCAGGTTCAGCGAAAGCAGCCGGGAAACTCCCTCGGGGATAGCGGTCACCGCACGTTGCGCTCGCGCCTTCTCGTATTCCGCGCCGAGCTGTGACACGTGCAACGGAAACGGCAGCTCCAGGATGCAAGGATCCGATTTGCTTGGAATACAGTGCGCATGTTTTCGCCTCAAATCCTCGGAGTTATCGATTGTGCCTTGGCCGTAGGAGGTGTTGGACTCGGTAAGGATGGCAATGATCGGCTTGTGAGGCGTGAACTTTTGCACCACATATTGGTAGAAGTCCTTCATCACCTCGTCTGGCGCGACGGTTGCCGAGAAGCTGGCAACGTCGCCTAAAAGCGTCCTGACGTCGGCGTTGGTTGCAGATCCGGTGAGGATATCGAACTTGAATTTGCCAGGGGGCGCCCAGTCCGCAATGCCCCTGGCCAGCGATGCTGCCGCTCCGGAGAACGAAGGGCCGATCATCCGTATCAGCTGGCGCTCTTTCGGCTTTCGCTCCCCACAGGACAGTGAGGCTGCTTGCCTAAACGCCGTTCGGAGCGCTGCCTGGCGAACCCCACCGGTCGGAGTCTCAGGAACGAGCAAGAGGAACAGTAGCTCATCCTGGACGTGCTCGCTGTCGTGCCTTCGAAACAGCATCATTCCGGGCTGGTCCAGCAAGTCGGGCTCCGCTTTCGCCTGCACCGGCCTGAGGGAGCCCACTCGCGTTCCGAACGCGGTCAACACCAACGATTGCGGCGGCTCCGCAAAGACCGCCTTCGCTTGCTCCTTGCGCCGCATCGCTTCGGGCAACCAATACTGATCGGCGAGGTATCTATCTCTCGCGAGCGCCAGCTCGATCGCAGCCAAGTAATTATCAAAGGTATCGGCGAGGTGTGGATCGGATGGGTCGGGCAGCGTGACTACCAATACATGCACCAGGTATTTCTTCAGGAAGCCGCACGGGCGACTCGGGTTGAAATCGGGCCCGAAATGGCGCTTGAGAATCTTTTGATAACCGGTCCATTGCGAACCTTTCGCATCCTGCGCCCGAGTCACGGAACCGGCTTGAGCACCCTGACTCGGTTCGCTTGATGGCGTCGGTGCCCTCGCGGTTGAAGCGATAGCGGTCAGCGCGACAAGTAAAACAACTGAGTTGGTCACGCGAGCCCGATCTATCGATCCTTCCTCGTTCTGGATTGCATCTCTCGTGCAGGAAGTAAGCCACTGCCGGGACGAGGACCGGCGGAGGGACCGGTTCGCTTCGCAGCTTCGTCACGCTGCGACACCCCCCTCCCCCGGCGCCTTAGGTTTGTGGGGTGCAACAGGGTGAAACCGTAGCGCTACTGTGGCACCTGTTGCAGTCAAGGCAGCAAGCAACCAGAACCCTATGCGTCCGCAGGTGGCCATTTCCAACGGCAATCACGAGCCGCGGCGCCCGCGGTTGTAACGTTCGCGCAGTGGCCGGATACCAGGACGCGTCCGCCGATAGCCGATGTGACTTGACGAGGACTGATCATGGTGGTTGAAAACAGACGGCTTTCCATCCGCGAAGTGTCGCTCGGGACAATTGCTTGGGAGGGCTTTCCATGAGAGCACCTCGCTCCTTGGGAAGGGCTCTGAAGGTCGTGAAGCTCAAGGCGGCCAAGTTCGCGCGTCCTAGTATCGACCGCGCCGTTTTGGATCGAGATACCCAGTCCCACTGCCTGGGTTTTGCCAAGGCCGAGAGGATTCTCCATTACGAGATCCAAACCAAACTCGGCGAGGGCGGAATGGGGATCGTCTACAAAGCGATCGACCAAAAGTTGAATCGATTCGTCGCGTTGAAGTTTCTACCTCCGCAGATAGACGCTTCCGGTGTCCATTTCCAACGCTTTCTCCAGGAAGCCAATGCGCTCTCAGCGCTCAACCATCCAAACATTGCGACGATTTACGCAGTGGAGACCGCTGGCGATCGGCAGTTTCTCTCGATTGAACTCCTTCCCGGTGGAACGCTTAAAGCAAAGCTTCAACAGACCTATGACCGGGGTGCGACGCTTCCGTTCGACGACATCCTCAAGTATGCGCAGCAAACTGCGGAAGGTCTCGCGCATGCACATGCTCGCGGAATCATCCATCGCGACGTGAAGACCAGCAACTTGATGCTCACCGAAGAAGGCGACGTGAAGATTACCGACTTTGGGGTTGCCAAGCTGGGCGGATCTTCGCTGTCAACAGTTCCCGGCAGCCTCTTAGGAACGATTTCGTACATGTCCCCCGAGCAGGCGATGGGGTTGGACGTGGATGTGCGAACGGATCAGTTCTCGTTCGGCGTCGTGTTGTTTGAGCTGATCACCGGCCGTCTGCCGTTCGAAGCGGGCAATGATGCCGCCTTGCTGACGAAGGTGGCGAATGCTCGCGTTCCGGAGCTGAAAACCTTTCGCGCGGAGGTGCCTCCCAAGCTGGAGGAGATTGTTGGAAGAGCGCTCAAAAAGCGCGTTGAAGAGCGGTATGCGACGATGGCTGAACTACTCTCGGACATCCGCGCCGCCCGAGGAAACCGGGTCGACAGCACGCTCGAGAGGACGCAACACGAAGTACCTTCCCTGGTTCCTTCGGCGCGGACGAGATGGAGCCGCGGTTTAGCAGTTGCGATTGCGGCCGCGATGCTTGCGATCATGGTCTTTGTGGGCACGCGCCAGCTCCTGCGTTCGCGGCCAGCCCAACAGCCATCGCTGACACAAGCTCCTCGTGAGAACACTTCCATCGAGACAATGCCAAACCGATTGGGCGTGATCCCGTTTCGGAGCCTTGTGCAAGAACCGGAGGTCAAGGCGTTTGCCGACGGCCTGATGGCCGAGGTTGCCCAGCGATTGAGTCAATTCAAGCAGTTTCAGGGTTCCCTATCGGTGGTTTCGATGGCCGAGGCGCCCGGCGAGAAGGGGGTCGCAACGAATGGCGATCTGACCCTTTTGCTCACTGGAAGCGTCATCCAACAGAAGGGCAGTATCATCGTCACCGTCGATCTGGTCGATCCGAAGAAGAAAATGGTTCTAAATTCGATCGACCTCGAAACCCCGAGCGATCGGCGCTCTTCGCTACCTCAATCTTTGGCAAAGAAGGTGGCAGAGATTTTGCAGATTCAGATCGCGGAGGCACCCGGAGTGCACGAGCTCTATCTACGCGGACGAGGCTATCTCGATCGGTATGATCGGATTGAGAATGTCGAGAATGCCATCCGTTCCTTCGAGAAAGCGCTGTCTGCGGACTCGAAGCATGTGCTGGCACACGCCGGACGGGCAGAGGCCTACTTACGAAAGTATCGGCTGACGAAAGATGAGACGTCGCTCAGCCGAGCTCGCGAGAGCGTGACGACGGCGATGCAATCAAATAGCCAGATGGCGCCCGTGCATTTCGCACTGGGGCTCTACGGTATCGCAAGTGGGAATCAAGCCGGCGCGACTGAAAGCTTCGAGCGATCCCTGTCGATCGAGTCAACGGCGGATGCCACGCGCGAGCTCGCCAATGTATACGATGCCACCAATCGCCTAGAGCTTGCAGAGGCCACGTATCGCCATGCGATTGAGCTGCGCAAAGGGCACTGGCTTGGATACAAGGACCTCGCTGTTTTTTATCAGAAACACGGTCGATTAAAGGAGGCGTTTCCGTTCTTTAGGCTGGTCGTGCAGTTAGCCCCGGATGACCACTCTAGCTATACAAACCTCGGTGGGATGTATCTCAAGCTGCAAATGTATCCTGAGGGGATCGAGATCCTCCAAAGAGCCGTGGAAATCGACCCAGACCCGCTCGCCTACCACGCCCTGGGGACGGGCCTTTATTTGGACCATCGATATCGAGAAGCGATTGACGCTTACCGGAAGGCCACCCAGCTTAACCCGACGGAAGGAGCACATTGGGGCGCACTCGGCGATGCGTATCGCATGGTACTAGGGATGGTGGACTCTGCCATTGGCGCCTACGAGCAAGCCATTCTTCTCAAAGAGCGAGAGCTCAAGATCAGACCAGGCGATGCAAGCCTCAGGGCCCAGATTGCGAGTTGGTATACTCTTACCAACAGGCGGAAGGCACTGAGCGAAATACGCCAAGCCATCCGGCTGAGTCCGCGAGAGGCTCGAGTGCAGGCCAACGCCGTCACCGTCTTCGAGCAGCTTCACATGCGCGACCAAGCAATTGCCGCCGTCGAGAAAGCAGTGAAGCTTGGGTACTCGGTGTCAGAGCTACAAAATTGGCCTCCTTTGGAGAGGCTTCGATTGGACCCTCGTTACAAGCGCATCATTGCAACGGCCACTGAGGGCGGGAGTGTACCCATCAGTCACAATTAAGGAGGAAAGCAATGCCGGATCATCCGATCAAAATTCAAGTTCTCAATGAGGTTGGCGATATGGCTTACACCGTCTCGGTGCAGCACGCTGTGGCAGGAGATACGGTGACCTGGACGTCTGAGACCGGCCCTTTTACTCTCTCGTTCACGACCTCGCCTTTTAATGAAGGCGTTGAGCTCCGCAGCGGCGCACCGGGGAACACCGCGGTTGGAACGGTCAAGGCCGGGGCCACCGCGGGCCGCTACTACTATGGTGTTGCCGTCACTTCTGGCGGTAAGGTCTACACCGATCCCGGTTGCCCCGAGATCATCATCCGCTGAATCTATAAATCGGTAGTACAGGAGCTCTCATGGTCTCTCGTGGAGCCACACTGTCCAGGCGCGCCGAAGGAGCTCCTGTAGCGAACCGACTTTTGCCTCATTTGTTTTTAGTCTGTGATTCGGACCGCCCTCTCTCCTCTTCAGTGCGCTTCTCACTCGACGGCGTGAACTCGGTCGAAATCGGACGAACCGGTCAGCCCGTCGCAGGGCGCGATGGTCCTGGCGGGCAACGGCTGATTATTGGGCTGCCGGATGCTTGGGTATCCACCGCGCACGCCAATCTGCGCAGCACGCCAACCGCCTGGGTGATTGAAGACAATAAATCCAAAAACGGCACCCGGATTAACGGTCGCCAGCAAATGCTTGCCCCGCTGTGCGACGGCGATCTGATCGAGTTGGGCCACAGCTTCTTTCTGTTCCGGGAAGCGCTCGCGACGTCGGCAGATGAGCCGACTGTATTGAAGAGCAATGAACCGAGAGCGGCTGCGCTCGGGATGACGACGCTCGTCCCGTCGCTGGCCGCGGAGCTGAAGAAACTCGAAGCAATCGCAGCGTCGCCAGTGTCGGTGGTGCTTCAAGGTGAAAGTGGCACGGGCAAGGAGGTGATTGCGATTGCGATGCACCGACTCTCGGGCCGCTTGGGACCGTTCTTGCCGGTCAACTGCGGAGCGTTGCCCGAAACCCTGATCGAATCCGAATTATTCGGCTCGCGCAAGGGCGCGTATTCAGGTGCGGATAAGGATCGCCCGGGTCTCGTGCGCAGCGCCGATCGCGGGACATTGTTCCTCGATGAGATCGGCGAACTCTCTCCCTCGGCACAGGCCGCTCTGTTGCGGGTGCTTCAGGATGGGGAAATTCTGCCGATTGGCGCGACTCAGCCGATCAAGGTCGATGTGCGGGTGGCGGCGGCGACCAATCGCGACCTCGATACCCTGGTGTCCCGCGGACAATTTCGAGCGGACTTGCTGGCGCGGATCTCCGGATTCGTCGCTTGGCTTCCGCCGGTGCGAGATCGCCGGGAGGACCTCGGGATTCTGATTGGAACCTTGCTCAGGCGGCAGCTTGGCGACCGCGCCAGCGAAATCTCTCTCAGCTGCGACGCCGTCCGCGAGCTGCTGCTTTACGATTGGCCGCTCAACGTTCGCGAGCTGGAGAAGTGGCTCGCCGCGTCCCTGGTTTTGAGCAGAGGACAGCGGATTGAGCTCGAGCACCTGCCCGTCCGGGTTCGCCCCAACCCGGAAATACGGGGAGCGACCGCCAACAAACCAGGCACTGACCCCGCCACGCAGCCCAAGCAAAAGGAGAGCGAGCTGCGAAAACGAGAGGAGCTACTCGGTCTGCTCCGAGCGCATGAGGGCAACGTCAGCGCGGTCGCCCGAGCCCTGGGAAAAGCCCGGCCCCAGGTGCAGCGCTGGCTCAAGCGCTACGGGATCCGCGACGGCAACCGAAGCTGAGCAGCAAGAGCGGCGGGATGAACCGTTGCTGCCCTCGAGCCTTTTGTTATAGGAGTGCGGGCCCTACGGCTAGGTAGCTCATCTGGTTAGAGCGGCGGTCTCATAAAATGCAGATGTCGCTCTTACATGACCGCAAGTATATGATTTTACGTTCAGTGGCGTTCGCTCGCGTTCGCCGGATTACGTTATTTTTACGTTATTTGGAGCGCCAGACCGGGGAATGCTTGCTCCAAAGAGAGGCAACTTCTATCGACACGCTCGGGAAGCGAACGCTGTTTTCGCGGCCGTCGATGAATATGTGTGCCTTCTCGATGGGCAGTGTTGGTGACCCCTACGAAAACGCGCTATGCGAGTCCTTTTTTGGCACGCCTCGATTGCGAATTGCTCGCTCGACGAGTCTTCAAGTCTCACGCCGGGGGCCGGATGGCAGTCTTTCAATACATCGAGGGCTGGTACAACCCGTGCCGCCGGCATTCTGCCCACGACTACTAGTCCCCGATCAACTACGAAAGGATGCACCTCGTTGCCGTTTGACCCACGAAACGGCGGCGGCTCCACCGAGCCGAATCAACTCCACTACCCCTGATTTGAACTCTCGAACATCGCCTTCGAGCATCGCCTTGGCAAGGTTCTCGCTCGGTCAATGCTTCTAGCAACTTGGCGATTTTGCGACGAGCAGCGCGAGCTGTACGAGCCACACGAGCAGGGCGAGCAACAAAAGTGCATCAGCAAATGCATCACGTCGGGGGTGATGCACTCGCGCCAGGCAGAGCCTCACGGCAGTTTCCCACCGGCCACAGGGTCGCCGCCGCGGAACTCGCCTCGCGATCGTCAGCCGCCCCCGATGAAGACCCTCACACGGTTGTCACCGCGGCTGACGTTTAACCGTGTTCCTTATAAGGAATTTGAGTTGTTTTCCCTTAAGGGGGACGTCAGTGGTGATGAACTCGCCCAACGGCCAATCGGCGGTCGTAGTGCCCTTCGAGTTCCCTGGCACCTTGCGCGTTTCGGCAACTTATGCACCGGCACCGGACGAAACCCTCGGGTCAGACGACCACAGGGTTTTCCGCGCACGGGATTGCTCGGTTGACCTCAACAAGCGTGGAATTCGTCTCGCGATCGTCAACGACCCCCGATGAAAACCCTCAAATGGTTGTGACCGCGGCCGATGTCTAACCGTGTTTTACCTTAAGGGGATTCCCTTATAGGGGATTTGAGTGGTGATGAACTCCGCCCAGCTGCCAATCGGCCGGGTGTGGTGCCCTTCGAGTTCCGTGGCACCTTGCGCTTTCAGCCATTTGAGGCACCGGAAGAAACCCTCGGGCCAACTGACCACAAGGTTTTCCGCGTGTAGAATTGCTCCGTTGACCTCAACAAGCGTGGAATTCGCCTCGCGATCGTCAACCACTCCGATGAGAACCCTTAACCGGTGGTGACCTCCGCCGACGCTTAACATCGTTTTCCCCTTAAGGGGACCTCAGTTGTTTTCCCTTAAGGGTCCCCCTTAAAGGGGGACCCAAGTGGGGATGAACTCGCCCAACGGCCAATTAGGCGGTTGCGGTGCCCTTCGAGTTCCCTGGCACCTTGCGCGTTTCGGCCACGGAGCACCGGCACTGGACGAAACCCTCGGGTCAAGCGACCACAGGATTTTCCGCGCGTGGAATTGCTCGGGTGACCTCAACAATCGTGGAGTTCGCCTCGCGATCGTCAACCACCCCCGATGAAAACCCTTAAACGGTTGTGACCGCCCACCGACGTTTAAGCGTGTTTTCCCTTAAAGGAACTTGAGTGGTGATGAAACCCTCCCAGCCAATCGGGCGGTTGTGGTACCCTTGGAGTTTCCTGGTCGCCTTCCCTTCCATCACTCTGACGGAAGCTTGCGCGTTTTGGCCATTGAAGCGCTGGACGAAACCCTTGGGCCAAATGACCACAGGGTTTGGCCTCAAGAGATTCGCTTCTCGCCCGGGGTTGTTGCAAGGGCCACCCGGGAGAGGAAAAGTCCCGCCCGAATCGCCCCAAGCGATAATTCACCCAAACGTACCGAATTTCTCGGGCCAGCTGGCGGCGCGCGGCGCCAAAACCACGTAGCTGAGCCTGCCCTCGAAGTCCTCTGCGCCCTGAAGGCCAAATCCGTGGGGCCACCAAATCTCCTGGTCGACGGCGCCATCCTTCCACGGGCCAGAACCCAGCTCGGGAAGATAGCCCGGAGAAGTAGAGTTCTGAAGTGGGGGTGTCTAGCCAACCAGACGGAAGGGGATAGGCATGTTAGCGAAAGTCTCGGCCGTGATTCCTATTCTTCTCGCAACGGCTCGTCTCAACACCGCGCTTGCGGTGCCGCCATCCAACACCATTTCCTTGCGCGACCGCGCCATCATCGCGTCGAAAATCTACCACCAAATCAGCACGTTTTTCCCGGACTTGTCACCCAAGCAATTCGATCAGGACTACGGAGAGTATCTCGCGCTGATTTTGAGCTCTTCCGATGACCGTCGAAATTTTGATCTGGCGTCGATGTCGCTGGTGGCAACGCTGCATGACGGACATACCTGGTTCTATGACAATTGGTTTGATCAAAACTATGGCAAGCCAGTCGGCTTCGCAGCTTACCCTTGGGATGGTCAATGGGTTGTGGTGAGCAGCGAGCTTGCGTCGATCAAGGTTGGCGATGTGATTGAAGCGATCGATGGCTTAGCAACACAGCACTACTACGAGCGGAGCAGGAAATATATCTCCGCTTCCAGTGATCGCGATGCAGGAGTCAGCTTCTTTAATACGCCCGTTCTTTTCCCCTCGCGTTTCACCCTGAGCCTCGACGGAGGGCGCCAGGTTACGGTCGACCGCGAGCACGACAAAAAACAAAGCCACCGAGCAAGACGGAGGGACGGTGGCTGATTCCCAGATCGGTGAGCTACATCAAGGTCCCAACCTTTCACGGCATCGAAAACCAGGCGGCAGCGCTGGATCATCTCAAGCAGTTCCACGATGCAGGGGCGGTCATCCTCGACTTGAGAGGTAACCCCGGAATGGGCGATGGGGTACCCTTGCAGCGGAGCCTGATGGATAAGCCCTATCCAATGTGGAGCGAATCCAGCACCATGAAGGGAGGATTTCTCCTGCGTGAGTATGACGTCGCCTACCCAGAGGTTTCGCACGTTACCACCAGCGAGGCGACGATCCGGCCGCGAGATCCGGTATTTACCGGCCGGCTGTACCTTCTGATTGATCGTGGATGCACCTGTGCCTGCGAGGATTTCGTGATGCCCTTCAAAATCACAAAACGGGCGCAGTTGATCGGAGAGACTACAGCTGGAACGTTTTCATTCACCAAATTCACTCAGCTTGAAAATGGAATGATACTGAACGTCGCCTCGGTCAGACATACTTTCCCCGACGGATCGAGATTTGAAGGCATTGGAATAAGACCTGACATCGAAATCCACTCAACGGTTCAAGATATGAAGGTTGGCAAGGATGTGGTGCTTGAGAGGGCGCTGCAACTCGCGACTCAGAAATAGGCGAGACGTTGAGTCGCACGCTCCGCCGCGAGCTTCTCGACCACGTCATCGTCCTGAACGAGGCACACCTTCGACGTCGTCTGCGCAGCTACCTCCGCTACTACCACGGCTCGCGCACGCATCTCGCGCTCGAGAAGGATGCGCCTGAGCCGCGTGCCGTCGAGCCACCCGAGCACGGCCGCGTCGTTCCCTTGCCCCACGTCAGTGGACTCCACTACCGGTACGTCCGCCGTGCGGCGTAGCCGCAGTCGACGAACTCTCCCTCGCCCGCGAAGAGATCGGAGCAGGCTCGCGCGATGATCTGGCTGCCGACCGCACCGTCGACCCGGGCCCATGTCCAACTCAGTGGCTCGCGCCACATAACGGTCTATCCGATGGCAGCCATGATCGACACCGCCGATCAGCATTCATGGGTTCAGCCGCCGGGATCGAGTTTTGGCCAGCGACAGGCGACCGAAGCGGCCTTTGTTGCGCACGCGATTGAAGAAATTCGACCAAGAGGCATTTGCTGCGTTGGGGCGAGCGTTCAAGCCAGGAGCTGCGCGGTGCAGCTCGCCGCGTTCAAGGTCTGGGTTGAGCTTCGCTACCCGCCGGAGAATCGCGTCAACACCAGCAGGCGGGTGGAGGTCGTGGTGCTGTCCGAGAAGGACATCGAGGAGAAGCCGTGAGGGACGGTCGAATAGATTAATTGCCCTTTCGCCCACTTCGATCAATCAGAAAGGCGCTTCGGGAGAGCCCTCTCAAAGTCAGGCGTTCGGGCGCGCTCGGATCAAGGCCTTCGCTGATACGGTGGGCGGCATGGGCTGGGTACAGTACGTCTATCCCCCTACCCCGGCCGTTGGACTCGTGGTGGGCGACTGGTTTGGGAACGCGGCTGCGCCTATCTTGTACATGGTCGAGTAGGCGAGCTGAAAAGTTTTTACCACAGGAGTGCGCTCAATCACTTTCGCCAGAGTCTTCAGCACCTCTGGGTAGGTCGCGTGGTTATAAGTTTCCGCATTCTCTTTCGACTCCCAGAAGCTGATTGCG
>WNFH01002825.1_pt1 | contig 12195 bp, 8 predicted proteins | sample 5400411 | NCBI WGS metagenome assembly WNFH01 (sample SAMN13153347, study PRJNA577476) | soil metagenome | isolation source: 200 cm saprolite under Douglas fir tree site 2 hole 3 | place: USA:California | collected 2015-04-18
CAGATCTTCGAGGCGGTGGGACTCGCGCACTCGCTCATCGACAAGTACTTCACCGGTACTACCTCGACGGTCGAGGGCATCGGCGTGGTCGAGGTGGCGGACGAAGCGATCCGCATCCACCAGGCCGCGTTCGGCGACAGAGACCCGCTACTCGCGACGATGCTGGACGCCGGCGGGGAATACGCCTGGCGCGTGCGCGGCGAGGATCACACCTGGACGCCCGACGCGATCGCCAAGCTGCAGCATTCGGCGCGGCAGAACTCGTATTCGACTTACAAGGAGTACGCGGCGCTCATCAACGACCAGGCGAAGCGCCATCTGACCTTCAGGGGCTTGTTCGAGTTCAAGTTCGGCAGCCGCGCGCCGGTACCGATCGAGGAGGTCGAGCCCGCCGCCGAGATCGTCAAGCGCTTCTCGACCGGCGCCATGTCGCTCGGCTCGATCTCGACCGAGGCGCACACGGTGCTCGCCATCGCGATGAACCGCCTCGGCGGCAGATCGAATACTGGCGAGGGCGGCGAGGACCGCAAGCGCTATGCGCCGGTGAAGGAGGGTGAAAGCCTGATGTCGCGGCTCGGCCGCGAGCGCGTCGAGGTGGACATCCCGCTCCGCGCTGGCGATTCGCTCAATTCCAAGATCAAGCAGGTCGCCTCGGGCCGCTTCGGCGTGACCGCCGAATACCTCGCCAACGCGCAGATGCTCCAGATCAAGATCGCGCAGGGCGCCAAGCCCGGCGAGGGCGGGCAACTCCCGGGCCGCAAGGTCTCCGAGTACATCGCCGAGTTGCGCTACTCGACTCCCGGGGTAGAGCTCATTTCACCGCCGCCGCACCACGACATCTACTCGATCGAGGACATCGCGCAGCTGATCCACGACCTCAAGAACGCGAGCCCCGACGCTTGGGTGAGCGTGAAGCTGGTGTCCGAGGTCGGCGTGGGCACGATCGCGGCGGGCGTCTCCAAGGCGAAGTCCGATCACGTCACCATCGCCGGCCACGACGGCGGCACCGGCGCCTCGCCCTGGTCCTCGATCATGCACGCCGGAACCCCCTGGGAGCTCGGGCTCGCCGAGACCCAGCAGACGCTGGTGCTCAACCGCCTGCGCGGCCGCATCGCGGTGCAGGTGGACGGCCAGATGAAGACCGGCCGTGACGTAGTGATCGGCGCGATCCTCGGCGCGGACGAGTTCGGTTTCGCCACCGCGCCGTTGGTGGTCGAGGGCTGCATCATGATGCGCAAGTGCCACCTGAACACCTGCCCAGTCGGCGTGGCGACACAGGACCCGGAACTGAGGAAGAAGTTCGAGGGCAAGCCCGAGCACGTCGTGAACTACCTGTTCTTCGTCGCCGAGGAGGCGCGCGAGCTGATGGCGCAGCTCGGCATCCGCAAATTCAACGACTTGATCGGCCGCGCCGATCTGCTCGACACGCGCAAAGGTATCGAACACTGGAAGGCGAAGGGGCTCGACTTCTCGAAGGTCTTCTACACGCCGCAGATGCCGCCCGAAGTCGCGCGCTACAAGTGCGAGGCGCAGAACCACGCCCTCGAGAAGGCGCTCGATAACCGCCTGATCGAGCTGGCGCGCCCGGCGCTCGAGCGCGGCGAGAAAGTGACGATCGAGACGCCGATCCGCAATATCAACCGCACCGTAGGCACCATGCTTTCGAACCGGATCGCCAGGCGTTACGGCCACGAAGGGCTGCCGGACGAGACGATCCACGTGCGGCTTGCCGGCTCGGCAGGTCAGAGCTTTGGTGCGTTCCTCGCGCGCGGCGTGTGGCTCGACCTGATAGGCGACACCAACGACTACTGCGGCAAGGGGCTCTCGGGCGGCAGGATCTCGGTGCAGCCCTCGCCCAAGTTCCGCGGCGAGCCTACCGAGAACATCATCACCGGCAACGTCGTGCTGTACGGCGCGATCGAGGGCGAGGCGTATTTCAGAGGGGTCGCCGGAGAGAGATTTGCGGTGCGCAACTCAGGCGCTTCGGCGGTGATCGAGGGCATCGGCGACCACGGCTGCGAGTACATGACCGGCGGCAGCGTGGCGGTGATCGGCACCACCGGGCGCAACTTTGCCGCCGGGATGTCGGGCGGCGTCGCCTATGTGCTCGACGAGGACGGCACATTCGTGAAGCGTTGCAACGCCTCGATGGTAGCGCTCGACCCCGTGCTCGCCGAGCACGAGCAGGAGGCGAAGCTCGCGCGCGAGTTCTGGCACAAGGGCGTGGCGGACGAAACGCACCTCAGGCGGCTTCTCGAACGGCACGTACGCTACACCGGGAGCGCGCGGGCGAAACAAATCCTCGAGCGCTGGAGCGAGTACCGGCCGAAGTTCGTCAAGGTCTTCCCGAACGAGTACCGGCGCGCGCTCGGCGAGCTGGCCGCAAAGCACAAGCGCCTCGCGGCATAGGCGCCATGGGCAAGGTCACCGGATTCCTGGAATACGAGCGCCTCGAGGAGCCGCATGAGGCGCCGCAGGCGCGCAAGCAGCACTACCGCGAGATCTACCTGCGGCTCCCGGACGAGGACGTGAAGATCCAGGGCGCGCGCTGCATGGACTGCGGCATCCCGTTCTGCATGCAGGGCTGTCCGGTCAACAATATCATTCCGGACTGGAACGACCTGGTCTATCGCGGCGACTGGAAGACCGCGATCGAGACGCTGCATTCGACCAACAACTTTCCCGAGTTCACCGGCCGCATCTGCCCCGCGCCCTGCGAGGAAGCCTGCGTGCTGCGCATCAACGAGGACCCGGTCGGAATCAAGTCGATCGAGCACGCAATCATCGACAAGGCCTGGGAAGAAGGCTGGGTGCAGCCGCAGCCGGCCGCGCACACGACGGGCAAGAAGGTCGCGATCGTCGGCTCGGGCGGCGCGGGGCTCGCCTGCGCGCAGCAGCTTGCGCGCGCCGGACACGAGGTGACGGTGTTCGAGAAGAGCGACCGCATCGGGGGGCTGTTGCGCTACGGCATCCCCGACTTCAAGCTCGAGAAGGGCGTGATCGATCGCCGGCTCGACCAGATGCGCGCCGAAGGCGTCAAGTTCCGCGCCGGGGTATTCGTCGGCGTGCAGCCGCCGGGCAAAGGGATCGTCAATGATGCGCGCGAGAATATTTCCCCAGATCAATTAAAGAATGAATTCGATGCGATCGTGCTCGCCGGAGGCGCCGAGCAGTCGCGCGACCTGCCGATCCCGGGACGCGAGCTCGACGGCATCCACTTCGCCATGGAGTTCCTGCCGCTGCAGAACAAGCGTGTCGCCGGAGACCGGGGCATCCGCGACCTCCTGGCAACGGGCAAGCACGTGGTGATCATCGGCGGCGGCGACACCGGCTCGGACTGCGTCGGCACCTCGAACCGGCACGGCGCGAAATCGGTGAGCAATTTCGAGCTCCTGCCGATGCCCCCCGACGTCGAGCGCAACCCGGTCTGGCCTTACTGGCCGACCCGGCTGCGCACCTCTTCATCGCATGAAGAGGGAGTGAACCGCGACTGGTCGATCGCCACGAAGGCGTTCGTCGGCGAAGGCGGCAAGGTGAAAGCGCTGAGGGCGGTGCGGCTCGAATGGCAGGATGGCAAGCCGAAGGAAGTTGCGGGATCGGAGTTCGAGATGCCGGCCGACCTGGTGCTGCTCGCGATGGGCTTCGTCTCGCCGCTGCAGTCGCTGCTCGAAGAATTCGGCGTGCAGAAGGACGCGCGCGGCAACGTCCGGGCCGAAACCGAAGGCCCGCGGGCCTACGCCACCTCGATGCCGAAGCTCTACGCCGCCGGTGACATGCGGCGCGGGCAGTCGCTCGTCGTCTGGGCGATCCGCGAGGGCCGCCAGTGCGCGCGCGCGGTAGACGAGTTCCTCATGGGGTTTTCAGAGCTGCCGCGCTGAGCGCGAGCACCGCGAACGAGGCGAGCCAATGCTCGCCGACGTAGTCTCCGCCGACAACGTGCGGCAGCGCCGCGGCCAGATGGCGCTCGGCGGCTTCCTGCAAATCCAGTGCCGCCAGGCACCAGGCGCGCGAAAGGCAGAGTCCATCCAGATGGCTCTGCTTCGGATCCGAGCGGTCGGTAACCACGGGCGGCTCGGCGAGCGGTCCCAGGCCGCCCGGCAGAAAATCGCCGAGCCACGCGCCGAAGTCAGCCGGCTCCAGCACTTCCTGCATGAGTAAGGCTTCCACCAAAGCGGGGGAAAGGAAGTCGTCGAGCGAGGGCTCGTAGGCCAATGGCGCATCGCGGTCCGAGCCATACCATTTTTTTGCTGCTTTCCTGATCGCGAACTCGAGTGCCGTATCCGCCGCCGAGCGCGCGTAGTCGAGTCCGAGCAGGCAGGCAAAGGCGGTATTGCCGTGGCTGCCGGCGCGGATCGGGTAGGGCGCGAGGGCGATGAAGCCGGCGAGTCGGCCGGCGAGCTCCGCGGCCAGCGGCGCGAGCGTGCGCGACCAACGCATCTTCCCTCGCAGTGCCTCGGCCTGGAGCTCGAGCAGCCACGCCCATCCGTAGGGGCGTTCGAACGTATGCCCGGCCGGCGTTTTGAAATATTGCAGCTCGGCCTCCAGCGTCTGCGGCGAAAGATGCGCATCCAGCGCGGCCGCGATGCGTCCGTTCTCGGGCAGCATCGGATGCAGGCGCAGGACCCGGGCGAGCACCCAGTGCATGTGCACCGCCGAGTGCCAGTCATAGCTGCCGTAGAAGGCTGGGTGCCGCCGGCGGGGATCCAGCTCTTCCCCGGCGGAATTCAGCAGATGGTCGAGCCGGCGCGGATACTCGCGCTCGACGTTGGCGAGCGCGACGCGCGCAAAAGCCGAAGCGAGTTGCGCCGTGAGCACGCGCCGAGTCTAGGCGAAAACGCTCAACTATCAAAGGCTTTGGCAGTGGCCCGAATGCTAGAATCCGGCACAACTCAAGCCGGATGGCGCTCGAAATCATCGTTCTCGCGGCAGGCCTGGGCAAGCGGATGCGCTCGGACTTGCCCAAGGTGCTGCATCCTCTCGCCGGCCGGCCGCTGCTTGCGCATGTGCTCGACGTGGCGCGCGCGCTCGCGCCGCGCAGGATCGCGGTCGTGCACGGCCATGGCGCCGAGAAAGTGCGCGCCGCGTTCCCTGACACTTCGATCGCCTGGGTGCTGCAGGCCGAGCAGCGTGGCACCGGTCACGCGGTCCAGCAGGCGCTCAAGCAAATCGCGGCCGACGCCGAAGTGCTGATCCTGTATGGCGACGTGCCGCTCGTGCGCGCGACGACGCTCAAGCGTCTGCTTGAGGCCGCGCGCGAGGGGGTCGCGCTGCTCACCGCCGAGCCGCCCGACCCGCAGGGCTACGGCCGGATCGTGCGCGACGCCGGCGGGCGCGTGGCGCGCATCGTCGAGCAAAAAGACGCCTCGGCGGCGGAGCTGGCGATCCGCGAGGTGAACGCCGGATTTATGGCGCTCGGCGCGCGCAGGCTTTCAAGCTGGCTGGGCAGGATCAGCGACAAGAACGCGCAGAAGGAGTACTACCTGACCGATGTCGTGGGCCTCGCCGTGGCGGAAAACGTCCCGGTGACGGCGGTGAAAGTCGAGGATCATGCGGAGGTGACCGGCGTGAATTCCAAACAGGAGCTCGCAGCGCTGGAACGCGCGGCGCAGAAGCGCGAGGCGCAGCGCCTCATGGAGGCGGGCGTCACGCTCGCCGATCCGGCGCGCGTCGATGTGCGCGGCGCCCTCGAGTGTGGACGCGACGTGGCGATCGACATCAACTGCATATTCGAAGGCCGCGTCAGGCTGGCCGACGGCGTGCGCATCGGCCCCAATTGCGTGCTGCGCAACGTGTCGATCGCCGCCGGCAGCGAGGTGCTGGCCTTTTCGCACCTCGAGGACGCCGAGATCGGGCAGCGCTGCCGCGTCGGCCCGTTCGCGCGGCTGCGGCCCGGCGCCAGCCTGGCCGACGACGTGCACGTCGGCAACTTCGTCGAGGTCAAGGCGAGCCGCATCGGCGCCGGCTCGAAAGCGAACCATCTCAGCTACATCGGGGATTCCGAGGTCGGCGCCAACGTCAATATCGGCGCCGGCACCATTACCTGCAACTACGACGGCGTCGCCAAGCACCGCACGGTGATCGAAGACGATTGCTTCATCGGCTCCGATGCGACGCTGGTGGCGCCGGTGCGCATCGCGCGCGGCTCCTATATCGGCGCCGGCTCGACGATCAGCAAGGACACGCCGGCCGGTCAGCTCACCGTAGCGCGCGCCAGGCAGGTCTCGATCCCGGCCTGGAAGCCGAAGAAGAAAGGCTGAGGTCATGTGCGGCATCGTCGGCGCCGCGGCGCGCCGCGACATCGTTCCGACCCTGGTGGAAGGCCTGCGCCGACTCGAGTACCGCGGCTACGACTCCTGCGGTGTGGCGGTAATGGTGGATGGCGGCATCGGCCGCGTGGTCAGCGTCTCCCGCATTGCCGATCTGGCGGGCCGGGTGAAGGAAAAGCAGCTCAAGGGCGCGACCGGCATCGCGCACACCCGCTGGGCAACGCACGGCGCACCCGCGGCCGAGAACGCGCATCCGATCCTCTCGCGCGGCGAGATCGCGCTGGTGCACAACGGCATCATCGAAAACCACGAAGAGCTGCGCGCCGAGCTGCAGGCCGCCGGCTATCGCTTCGAAGGCCAGACCGACACCGAGGTCATCGCGCACCTCGTGCACAGCCTCTACCAGGGCGAACTGCTCGAGGCGGTGAGGCACGCGGTGAAGCGGCTGAAGGGCGCCTATGCCATCGCCGTGGTGGCGAAGAATGAAGCGAACACGGTCGTGGGCGCGCGCGCCGGCAGCCCGCTGGTCGTCGGCGTCGGCGACGGCGAGAGCTTCCTCGCTTCGGACGCGCTGGCGCTCGCCGGGGCGACCGAGCGCATCGTGTACCTAGAAGAGGGCGATGTCGCCGCGATCGGACGCGACGGCTGGCGCGTCGTGGACAGCGCAGGCCGCAGTGCGAAGCGCGAGGTGCGCACCGTCAAGGCGAGCAGCGCGATAGCCGAGCTCGGCCCCTACCGACACTTCATGCAGAAGGAGATCTTCGAGCAGCCGCGCGCGGTTTCCGACACGCTCGAGGGAGTCGGCGCGCCGTCGCCGGCACTGTTTGGAACTGAAGCCGAGAGGATTTTTCGGGAGACAGATTCCGTCCTGGTCCTCGCCTGCGGGACCAGCTACCACTCGGGCCTGGTGGCGCGCCACTGGCTCGAAGCGCTCGCCGGAATCCCCTGCAACGTCGAGATCGCGAGCGAATACCGCTATCGCCCGAGCGTGCCGAACCCGCGCCAGCTGGTGGTGGTGATCTCGCAATCCGGCGAGACCGCCGATACGCTGGCGGCGCTGAAGCACGCGCAAGCGCTTGGCCATGCCGCCACGCTCGGCGTATGCAACGTGGCCACCAGCGCGATGATGCGCATGACGCGGCTGGGGTTCCTCACCCACGCCGGCGTCGAGATCGGCGTGGCGTCGACCAAGGCGTTCACCACCCAGCTCACCGCGCTCTTCCTCCTCGCCCTGACTTTGGCGAAACTGCGTGGCCGTCTGGCCGCGCTTGAAGAATCGGGCCATTTGAAGGCGCTGCGCCATCTCCCCACGGCGCTCGCGGCGGTGCTGGCGCTCGAGCCGCAGATCATCGGCTGGGCGGAGCGCTTCGCGAAAAAAGAACACGCGCTGTTCCTCGGCCGCGGGCTGCACTATCCGATCGCGCTCGAAGGGGCGCTCAAGCTGAAGGAGATCTCGTACATCCACGCCGAGGCTTATCCGGCGGGCGAGCTCAAGCATGGGCCTCTCGCGCTCGTCACCGGCGAAATGCCGGTCGTGACCGTAGCGCCGAACGACGCGCTGCTTGAGAAGCTGAAGTCCAACATGCAGGAAGTGCGCGCGCGCGGCGGCGAGCTGTACGTGTTCGCTGACGCCGATACCCGCATCGCGCCTGCCACGGGTGTCAATGTCATCAGGCTACCCGAGCACTACGGGCTGCTGTCGCCGATCCTGCACGTAGTGCCGCTGCAGTTGCTCGCCTACCATGCGGCGCTCGCGCGCGGCAGCGATGTCGACAAGCCGAGGAACTTGGCGAAGTCCGTGACGGTGGAATAACCTTAGCGCCTACACGGGGAGGGATCAATGCACATCAGGACGTTAGCGGCGACCTTGGCGGCCGCCTGCCTATTTTCGTCGCATGCCCAGGCACAAATCGAGATCCATTGGTGGCATTCGATGGGCGGCGCGCTGGGCGAAGCGCTCAATGATCTAGCGAACAAGTTCAACGCCAGCCAGAAGGACTACAAGGTCGTCCCGGTCTTCAAGGGCACCTATCCCGTTTCGATGACCGCCGCCATCGCTGCTTTCCGCGCGGGCAACGCGCCGCACATCCTCCAGGTATTCGAGGTCGGCACCGCCACCATGATGGCGGCCAAGGGCGCGATCGTGCCGGTGGCCAAGGTCATGGCCGACGCAAAAGAGCCCTTCGACCCGAACGCGTACCTGCCGACGGTGGCGGGTTACTACACCGACCTGAAGGGAAACATGCTGTCCTTCCCCTTTAATAGCTCGACCGTGATGTTCTACGTCAACAAGGACGCCTTCAAGAAAGCGGGCCTGGATTCCGAGAAGGCGCCGAAGACCTGGAAGGAAGTGATCGCCGCTGGCGAGAAGCTGAAGGCCGCCGGGCAAGAATGCGTGTACACCACGAGCTGGCCGTCCTGGATGCACATCGAGAACTTCAGCGCCTGGCATAACGTGCCGATCGGCACCAAGCAGAACGGCATGGGCGGGTTCGATACCGAGTTCACGGTGAATTCGCCGCTGCACGTGCGCCACATTGCGATGCTGGGCGACATGGCCAAGAAGGGAATGTTCACCTATGCCGGCCGCACCAATCAGGGCGACGCCAAGTTCTCGAGCGGCGAATGCGCGATGTTCAGCGGCAGCGCGGGCGCTCAGGCGGGCATCAAGAAGGCGGCCAAGTTCGCCTGGTCGATCAACTTCATCCCGTACCACGACGACGTGAAGGGCGCGCCGCAGAATTCGATCATCGGCGGGGCGTCGCTGTGGGTGATGGGCGGCAAGAAGCCGGCCGAGTACAAGGGGGTGGCGAAATTCTTCGCCTTCCTGTCGCAGCCTGAGGTTCAGATGGCATGGCACACCAGCACAGGCTACGTGCCGATCACCAAGGCCTCCTACGAGCTGACGCGCAAGTCCGGTTTCTACGACAAGAACCCCGGCGCCGACATGCCAGTTAGGCAGCTCACCAACAAGGCGCCAACCGCGAACTCCAAGGGCTTGCGCTTCGGCAACTTCGTGCAGGGCCGGGAGGTGATCGAGGAGGAGATGGAGGCCGTGTTCGCCGGCAGCAAGGATGCCAAGACCGCGATGAACGACGCGGTAAAGCGCGGCAACGAGGTTTTGCGCAAGTTCCAGGCGGCCAACAAGTAATCCGTATCTCGCGCCGGGCGGATGCAAAAGCGCGTCGTCTTCCGCTCCGCGTGGCTGCCCTACGCGCTGCTCGCGCCGCAGATCGCGGTCACCGTCGTGTTCTTCTTCTGGCCGGCGGCACAGGCCGTCTGGTTCTCGTTCCAACTGCAGGACGCATTCGGGCTCAGCACCGAGTTCGTCGGCCTGCAGAACTTCGAGGCGTTGTTCGCCGACGAGCGCTATCTGAGGTCTTTCGGCACCACCGCGGTGTTCAGCCTGTTGGTCGCCTTCTGGGGCCTCGCCATCTCCCTGCTGCTTGCGACCATGGCCGACCGCGTCCTGCGCGGAGCGCTCGCCTACAAGACGCTGCTGATCTGGCCCTACGCCGTCGCGCCGGCGGTCGCGGGCGTGCTATGGGCGTTCCTGTTCGCGCCCTCGATCGGGGTGGTGACCTACGTCCTGAAACGCGCGGGCATCGACTGGAACTGGATCATCAACGGCGACCAGGCGATGCTGCTGGTGATCGTCGCGTCGGTGTGGAAGCAGATCTCCTACAACTTCTTGTTCTTCCTCGCCGGGCTGCAGTCGATCCCGAAGTCGTTGATCGAGGCAGCGGCTATCGACGGCGCGGGGCCGGCGCGGCGCTTCTGGACGATCGTGTTCCCGCTGCTGTCGCCGACCACGTTCTTCCTGCTGGTGGTGAACATCGTCTACGCCTTCTTCGACACCTTCGGCGTGATCGACGCGACCACGCAAGGCGGTCCCGCGCAGGCGACGCAGATCCTCGTCTACAAGGTCTACCATGACGGCGTTAAGGCAGCCGATCTCGGCGGCTCGTCGGCGCAGTCGGTGATCCTGATGTTCATCGTGATTGCGCTGACCGCTGTGCAGTTCCGCTTCGTCGAGAAAAGGGTGCAGTACGGATGATCGACCGATGATAGAAAATCGGCCGCTTCTCACGCTGTTCTCGCACGCGGTCCTGATCCTCGGCGTCCTGGCGGTCGGGTTTCCGCTCTATGTGACGTTCGTTGCTTCCACGCTGAGCCTGGAGCAGATCATGTCGGTACCGATGCCGCTGCTGCCGGGCGATCAGTTCCTGGAGAACTATTCGCAGGTGCTGAAGGCAGGGTCGACGAAGGGCTCCGCCGCTCCCGTGGCGACGATGCTCGCCAACAGCCTCGTCATGGCGCTGGTGATCGCGCTCGGCAAGATCGCGATCTCGATCATCGCCTCGTTCGCCATCGTGTACTTCCGCTTCCCGCTGCGCAACTTCTTCTTCTGGATGATTTTCGTCACGCTGATGCTGCCGGTAGAGGTGCGCATCATTCCCACGTTCAAGGTAGTGGCGGATCTCGGCATGCTCAACTCCTATGTCGGCTTGACGCTGCCGCTCATCGCCTCGGCGACCGCGACCTTCCTCTTCCGGCAATTCTTCCTCACCGTGCCCGACGAGCTGGCCGAGGCCGCGCGCATCGACGGCGCGGGGCCGATGCGCTTCTTCCGCGACGTGCTGCTGCCGCTATCCAGGACTAGCATCGCGGCGCTGTTCGTCATCCAATTCATCTACGGCTGGAACCAGTACCTCTGGCCGCTGCTCATTACCAGCGAGGAGAGCATGTACACGGTCGTGATCGGCATCAATCGCATGATCGTCGGCGGCGACGCGGCCAACGAGTGGAACCTGGTGATGGCCACCGCGATGCTCGCGCTCCTGCCTCCGGCGCTGGTCGTGGTGCTGATGCAGAAGTGGTTCGTCAGGGGCCTGGTCGAGACCGAGAAATAGATGGCAGAAGTCTCTTTTCGCGAGGTCAGGAAGAACTACGCAGAGGTCGAGGTGATCCACGGTGTGTCCATGGACGTCGCCGACGGCGAGTTCGTGGTCATCGTCGGCCCCTCGGGCTGCGGCAAGTCGACGCTGTTGCGCATGGTGGCGGGTCTCGAGCCGATCACTTCCGGAGAGATCCGCATCGGCGATCGCGTCGTCAACGAGCTCGAGCCCAAGGACCGCGACATCGCGATGGTGTTCCAAAACTACGCGCTGTACCCGCACATGAGCGTGTACGAGAACATGTCATATGGTCTGCGCATCAGAAGCTTCTCGCGGGAGCAGATCGAGACGCGGGTGCAAAGGGCGGCGGAAATCCTCGAATTGCAGAATTTTCTCGGAAGAAAACCGCGCCAGCTCTCGGGCGGCCAGCGCCAGCGAGTGGCGATGGGGCGCGCCATCGTGCGCGAGCCGGCAGTGTTCCTGTTCGACGAGCCGCTCTCCAACCTCGACGCGAAGCTGCGCGTGCAGATGCGTGCCGAGCTGCAGGGGCTGCACCGGCGCCTGGGAACCACCAGCCTGTACGTGACCCACGATCAGGTCGAGGCGATGACGCTCGCGCACCGCATGATCGTGATGAATGCCGGGCGCGCCGAGCAGATCGGCGCGCCGCTGGAGGTGTACGCCCGTCCGGCGACCACCTTTGTCGCCGGCTTCATCGGCTCGCCGCCCATGAACCTGATCCCGCAGCAGCTGAACGGCAGGAGCGTGCTGTTCGGCATCCGCCCCGAGCACCTCGAGCCTTGCGCGGAGGCGGACGCGATGCTGGTACCCGTGATCGACTTGGTCGAGCCGCTGGGCGCCGATACCCTGGTCCACGGGCACCTCGAAACTCATGGCGGCGCGCGCATCGCGGCAAGGCTCGGCGCCTCGGCCGGGGCGCATACCGGCAAGCTGCCGCTGCGCTTCGATCCCGCGCAGGCGCACTACTTCGATCCGGCTAGTGGCTCCCGTATTGATTAAAAAGTTTTCTT